>WNGL01002793.1_pt1 | contig 21626 bp, 20 predicted proteins | sample 5400591 | NCBI WGS metagenome assembly WNGL01 (sample SAMN13153377, study PRJNA577476) | soil metagenome | isolation source: 80 cm soil or saprolite under Garry oak tree replicate 1 | place: USA:California | collected 2016-06-15 | reverse complement strand
TTTGGTGGCTTGCTTCCGGTGGCTCTCCGTCGCCGCCACCCGAGCTGGAGAGATTGCACGGCGCTTGCCAGCTTGGATGGCACGGGCTTTCGAGGGGTTACGGCGGCGACTGTCGGAAAGACCAGACGCGGTGGCGCGGGGGGCCGACAGGCAGCGCGATCCTGACGGCGATGGCGACCGCGACCCCGTCACCCCGACCCTCTCCCCCGCCGGGGGAGAGGGGGATGGTGACCCCGACCTCGACCCCGACACCTTCACGAACAGTTTCTCCAATCGCCGCGCACCCGTCACGCGCCGGTGGTGAGGTGTGGGGCGAGAGGAGGGTTCCGGTGGCGGAGATCCTGGCACACATCTCGGACCTGCACCTCGGGCGCGACGCGGCCGGTGAGGCGGCGGCGGAGGCGCTCTGCGCGGAGCTGGTCGCGGCTGAGGTGGGCGTGGTGGTGGCGACCGGCGACCTGACGCATCGCGGCCGCCTCGCCGAGCTGCGCCGGTTCGAGCGCATCTTCGCCCCCCTCGCCGAGCGGTTGGTGGTGGTGCCTGGGAACCACGACCGTCTGGGCGACGATCTGCGGGCCGCCATCATGCCGGGGCCGCGCGTGCAGGCGGTGGCGCGCGGCGGGCTCTGGCTCATCTCGGTAGACTCGACCGCGCCGCACAACCGCTCGCTCATCGCGAGCCACGGCGCCATCGAGGCGGACGATCTTGCGGCGCTCGACGAGGCGCTCGGCGCCGCGCCGTCGGGGTCGCTCGTGGCGGTGGCGCTGCACCATCACCTGCTGCCGCTGCCGGAGGAGCACGTCGGGGAACGCCTGGCGGCGCTGCTCGGCTGGCCGCATGCGGCGGAGGTGGCCGGTGGCCCCGAGCTGGTCCAGGCGCTGCGCGGCCGCTGCGATCTCGTCCTGCACGGGCACCGCCACCGCGCGGCCGAGCTCACCCTCGACGCTGGTGCCCCGCGGCCGCTGCGGGTGCTCAATGCGGGCTCGACGCCCGAGCTCGGCCGCGCTCGCCTGCTCGCGCATGAGGCCGGGCGCCTGCTGGCGCAGGCGTGGCTCGGGTCCGGCCACGCCGTGCCGAGCCCGCTGACCGCCCTCGCCCGCGCCGCCGCCTGATCCGGCTGCCCCGAAGACGCTCCGTTCGCGTCGCGCGGCCGTCACCGAGCATTCACGAGCGGTCCACGACGCTCCTCCACGCTGGGTGCGGCGCCCCCCAGCGCCCTCCGGAGGAGCCATGGTCCACCTCGTCGCCGTCGTCCTCTTCGCCGCCGCGGCGCTCGGGCTGGCGCTCGTGGCGCTGCAGGCGCTCGTCGTCCGCCGCCACGTGGCGGTACCGGTCGCCGCGGTCGCCGGGCGGCGCGCGCCCATCTCGATCCTGAAGCCGCTCTGCGGCCTCGATGACGGCCTGTGGGAGAGCCTGGCGCTCTTCGCAGAGCTCGACTACCCGGCGTACGAGGTGGTGCTGGGAGTGAAGAGCGCCGCCGACCCGGCCTGGGAGCTCGCCTGCGCCGCCGCCCGGCGCTGGCCGGAGCGCTTCCGCGTGGTCGTGCAGCGCGGCGAGCCGGGGCTCAACCCGAAGGTGAACCAGCTCCTCACGCTCGCGCGCGAGGCGCGGCACGACCTGCTCGTCGTCTCGGACTCGAACGTCCGCGTCGATCGAGGCTATCTGGAGGAGATCGCGGCGCTGCTCGCCGACGAGGACGTCGGCCTCGTCACCCACCCGGTGGTGGGAGTGGGCGAGGCGCGGCTCGGCTCGCTCTTCGATCATCTGCACCTCGCGGGTGCGGTGGCGCCGGGCGTCATCGCGGCCAAGCGGCTCGCGGGATGCGACGTGGTGGTGGGGAAGTCGATGGCCATGCGCCGCGCCGATCTCGCCCGCCTGGGCGGCTTCGAGGCGGTGAAGGACGTGCTGGCGGAGGACTTCGTCATGGGCCTGCTCGTGCCGGAGCGCCTCGGAAAGCGCGTGGCGCTCGCGCCGACGCCGGTCTGCAACGTGAGCGAGCATCGCACGCTCGGGGACTTCTCCGGTCGCTACCGGCGCTGGGCCGTGCTGCAGCGGCAGCTGGTGGGGCCGTTCGTCTATACCGCGCAGGCGATCTTGAACCCGGTCCTCCTCGCCGCGGGCGGCCTCGCCTGCGAGCGAAGCGGCCTGGCCGCGGCTGGCTTCGGCGGCGCCTGCTTCCTCAAAGCCGCGCTCGACGGAGCCTCCGCGCGCGCGCTGCGGCCCATCGGCTTCAGCGCGGCGCAGCTCGCGCTCGTTCCGGCGAAGGACCTCGTCTTCGGCGCCGCCTGGGCCTATGGCCTCGTACGCCGGGACGTCCTCTGGCGCGGGAAGCGCCTCCTCGTCGGCAGGGGCTCGCGGATCGACTCCGATCTCGTCGCCATTCACGGCGAGGCCGCCGCGCCGACCCCTTCCTTCACGATCTGATCGCGACCACGACCAGGCTTCACAGATGCAGATGGAGTCGTGATCCTCCGAAGCGCGCCAACGTTGTCGCTACGGCTACCGCGGTATCGCGAGCAGCGAAAGTCTGCCCGGCCCCGTAGTGCCCGGACGCGACCGAGCGGGGGGGCTTGTCCGACCCTGGAGCGAGCACCGCCGCTGCACGCTCGGGTCTGTGGGGCCAGGTCGGTGCGTTGAGGCCCGGCGGCTTGCGACGCAAGCCTCGGACGCGAGTGGGGCATGCTTCTTGCTGCGTCGACGTTGGGGCGAAGGTCGCGCGCTGGGGGCGTGAACCCCAGGGTAAGGGACAAACTGTGGTGAAGCTCATCATCGGCAAGATGCGGGTGGGCACGCTCATCCTGGCAGCGTGCTCGGCGGCCGTGGGCATCACAGGCGGCGTCGGTTACCTGGGGCACCTTCAGGCGAATGCAGTGGCGGCGCTCGCGGGGCCGGGAGCGGCCGCGGCGGCGACCGCAGCCGCCGAGCGGCTGGGGACGACCCTTCTCTTCGCCACGGCGCTCGCCGGCGGAACCATGATGGCGATGGGCCTCCTGTGTGCCCGCGCCGCCGGCACCATCAGCCGCGACCTCGTCGCCGAGGCGAGCCGTGTCTGCCATGCCGTCCACGACGGGCGGCTCGACGTGCGCGCCCAGGCGGCCGCGGTACACTTCGAGTTCAGGCCGATCATGGAGGGGATGAACGCGACGCTGGAGTCGTTCTCCACCCCCATGCTGGCGGTGCAGGCCGCCGTGCGCGAGCTCGCCCGCGGTGCGGTGCCGCCGCGCCTCGACGCGCCGTGGCGCGGCGCGTTCGCCTTGCTGCGCGATGACCTCAACACCTGCCTCGCCAGCGTGATGGCGCTCGTGGTGGACACCGAGGCGCTGGCCGGCGCGGCGCTCGAGGGGCGGCTCTCGGCGCGCGCGGACGCGTCCCGGCACGAGGGGGAGTTTCGCAAGGTGGTCGAGGGCGTGAACCGCGCCATCGAGGCGGCCACCGCGCCGGCGCGCGAGGCGTCGGCCGTGCTGGCCGAGATGGCGCGCCGCGATCTGGCGGTGCGCGCCACGGGCGCCTACCCGGGCGATCACGGGCGGATGAAGGAGGCGCTCAACGCCACCGCCACCGCGCTGGGGAGCGCGCTGGCGCAGGTCGACGCGGCGGCGCAGCAGGTGTCGGAGGCGGCCGGCAACATCGCCGGAGCGAGCCAGGCGTCGGCGGCCGGCGCCGTCGAGGAAGAGCACTCGGTCGCCGAGACGCGCGCCGCGCTCGGCGAGCTGAGCGCGCTCGCCGAGCGATCGGCGGCGAGCCTCGGGCGTGCCGGCGACCTGAGCGCGCAGGCGCGGGCCACGGCCGGCCAGGGCGCCGCCGCCATGGACGAGCTGCGCGGCGCGATGGGCCGGATCCGAACCTCGGCCGACGGGACCTCCGCCATCATCAAGGACATCAACGAGGTCGCCTTCCAGACGAACCTGCTCGCCCTCAACGCCGCCGTGGAGGCGGCGCGGGCCGGTGAGGCGGGCCGCGGCTTCGCCGTGGTGGCGGAGGAGGTGCGCTCGCTGGCGCGGCGCTCGAAGGAGGCCGCCGCGCGCACGGAGAAGCTCATCCGCCAGTCGGTGGAGGAGGTGGCCTCGGGCGAGCGGGTCGCCGGGCGCGCCTCGGCCGAGCTGGACCAGATCGTCGAGGCGGTGACTCAGGCGAGCGGGGTCATGGGCGAGGCCAGCCGAGGCGCGCGCGAGCAGGGCGAGGCCGTCGCCCGCATCCGCGCCGCGATGGAGCGGCTCGAGGCGGCGGCGCGCGGGAGCGCCTCCGGTGCGGAGTCCTCGGCGGCCGCGGCGGAGGAGCTGTCCGGACAGGCAGCCGAGCTGGCGGCGCTGGTCGAGACGTTCCGGCTCCCGGAGGAGGGCGCCGCGCCAGCTCACACACGCGCGGAGCTGATGCTCACGGAGTGGACGGCACCCTGCGGCCCGCGCGCAGGCAGTTGCCAAACCGCGCCGCATCGATCGGCTGGGGCTGGGTCGTCCGGATGAAGTCGAGCAAAACCCTCGCGAAGCGCTCCGGTTCGTCGAGGTGTGGATAGTGTCCCGCGCCAGGAAAGATCTCGATTCGGCTCGAAGGGATCGCGTCGTGGAACCGCTGGGCGTGGGCAACCGGTATCAGTGGATCCCGCTCGCCCCAGATGACCATCGTGGGCAGCTCGGCAGCCAGGTAGAGCCTGTCGGTCGCGTTGAGGCGCTGGCCTCGGAGATCGATGAGACTCCTAACGGTCCGGAGGAAGGCCTTGCGCGCCGAGGGCTCCTCGAGCCCGACGAAGCTGCGCCACGTCTCGCCGAGGTCGGTACTCGCTCGGAAGCCGAACCTGCCCATGGTCTTCACCAGGGTCCCGATGGCGCGGTTCCCGACGACGCTGAGCCAGGGGAGCACCACGTCGGCGCCAGGGAGCGCCGCAGCGCGAAGGATCGGATGCACCTCTTGGCCGAGACCGCCCGCGGCGACGATGACGAGCCGTTCGCAGCGCTCGGGAAACTGGTAGCTGAACTGCATGGCCACTCCGCCGCCCAGCGAGTGGCCGACGATGGTGCAGCGGCTCTGGCCGAGCACCTCGAGAAGGTCGCGGACGAGGTTCGCGTAAGCGCCCGGTGAGTAGTCACCGGCCAGCTTGGCCGACTTACCATGACCGAGGAGATCGGGCGCGATCACCGCGTGCTGGCCCGCGAGTCGCGGAATGACCCCTTCCCAGGTGGCCGAGCTCTGAGCGATGCCGTGGAGCAGGACCACGAGCGGGCCACTGCCCGCGGCGCGATATGCGTAGCGCTGGCCGTGCAGCTCGACCTCGCGTCGTTCGATGGCCTGCGCTGGCAGCATCGGGTCGACCCCATATCCAGGAGCGTAGCTCCGCGCTGCGGTCCCCGAGGCTCCCCCCCGCCGAGGCCCCGCGATGGAGTCCGGCGGCCGCTTCCGCGAGCATCAGATCTGCGACGTCGAGTCGAACCGTGACGTTCGCTCGATGCCCAACCCAAGCGCCGAGCCGACGAAGCCGGCCAGGTCGCGCCGCAGGGCGTGGCAGAGGAAGATCAGCGAGAGGTGGGCGCGCGGGTACAGGCGCGGCTCGACGCCCCAGCCGCGCGCCAGCGACTCCGCGCCGGCCACCGGCGCGATGGCGTCGTGACGGGCGCCGGCCAGGAAGAGCTGCCGAGCGGTGGGGGCGCGCCGCCGGGCATCGAAGGGCGCGAGGGCCTCCGCGAGCGCGGTCTCGCCCGGCCAGGCAGCGCCGGCCGCGTCGGAGAGGCGTCGGTAGCGCCGGCCGATGCCGGTGGAGAGGACGAGGGCGAGCTCCGGCGGGGCGACGAGGGCGGCGTAGGCGAGCGGCTCCGGCGCGGTGGCCGCGAGCGCCGCCGCGAGCGCCCCCAGGGAGAGGCCGACGATCCCGACCGGCCCGCGCGAGGCCGCCAGCGCCGCGCAGGCGCGGAGCTCCACCACCTGCTGCTCGACCACGGCGCGGAGCCGCGCCAGGTCGAGCGTCACGAAGCCCTCGCCGCTGCGCGCGCCCGGGCGCGTGCGCAGGAGGTGATGCGGCGGGCAGACGAGCCACACCTCCTGGCCGGTGCGAGCGAGGAGCTTCACGTAGCCGGCGACGAGCCCCGGGCGGCGGATCTTCCAGGGCGGCACGAGCAGCGCGGTCCCGCGGCACGGGCCGGCGGCCGGCGTCCGGTGCACCGCCAGCGCGTCGCCCACGTCCAGCGGACGCGGCGAAGGGACCGTCCACCAGCCGGGCTGCCCCGGCGCCGGGCCGAGCGGCGGCAGCGGACCGAACGCGTCGAGCGGGGCGGGGGCGGCGAGGCGGCAGGCCTCGGGGGGGCGCCGGACGAGGTCCTCGCTCCAGACGGCGAGCGCGTCGAGCGCGCGGTGGAGCGGGGCGAGTGCCACGGCGCCGAGCGCGTCGAAGCCCCTCTCGCGCCGGGGCCGCTCGGCGGCGCCGTGCATCGACGAGGCGTGGAGGTGCATGAGCGCTCCTTCGGACGGCAGGGAGATCATGCCACGTCGCCGCGCCAGCACCACCGGTGGCCGACGATCACGACGCACCGCCCGCGGTGATGGACGCTGCCATCGGCCATTCGCCCCAACTTGAACCCCCGCTTGGGGACGGCGACCTCGAGCTCGTGCGCCCGCGCCTCCGGCGCACAAAGAAGGTCCTCGGAGCGGACACTCGCCCGACCGCCTGCGGAGGCATTGTGACGACACCGAAGACCGTAGCGCGATGGCACACCTGGGCGCCGTACCTGCTCAGCCTGCTCCGGATCGTCGCCGCCTTCCTCTTCATGCAGTTCGGGACGGCGAAGCTGTTCGCCTTCCCGGCGGCCATCATGCCGGGCGGCACCGTCCCCGTCGCATCGGTGCCCGGCATCGCGGGCGTCCTGGAGGCGTTCGGAGGCGCGCTCCTCCTGGTCGGCCTGTTCACGCGTCCCGTGGCCTTCCTGCTCTCCGGGGAGATGGCGGTCGCGTACTTCATCGGCCACGCGCCCAAGGGCTTCTGGCCGGTCCTGAACCAGGGACACCCCGCGATCCTGTTCTGCTTCGTCTGGCTCTACTTCTCGGCTGCCGGCGCGGGCCCGTGGAGCCTCGATGCGATGCGGAAGAGATGACGCGGCGCTGAGTCGACCCGAGCGCCTCCGCATGAAAATGCCGCTGGCTCTCAGGCGAACCGGCGACGATCGTAAGGGCCGAAGCTGCCCCGCGCCTACCGCGTCCAGCGTTGCCAGACGCGCCCGGCAAGGAGCGCCGCGCTACTTGTCGCGATACGTGATGCGGCCGCGAGTCAGGTCGTACGGCGACAACTCCACCTTCACCCGGTCGCCCGTGATGATGCGGATGTGGAACTTCTTCATCTTTCCGGACGCATAGGCGAGCACCGTGGGGCCCTGGTCCACCTTCACGCGGTACATGCCGCCGCTCGCCTCCTCCACCTTGCCCTGCACTTCAATACCGGCTTCCTTCTCGCTCATCTCTCTCCTTGGTCAGTCCTTCGAAAAACGAAGCGGCCTCAACACGAGGACCGCCCGGTCACACACGCGAGGACGGGAGTCTGTACCGGACGTCCGCGGCTTGTAGCCTGGGACGTTCTCGACCGCCTCGACCCCGATGGTCGTCACCGCATCCGCGCGAGCGCACAGGGCGGGTAGCACGCGTAAACTGCGTTCCGCCAACCGGGCCCCTGCAGTCTATCATGGGGAGGCGGGCCCGGTCGCGCCTGGGTCTGGGTGCCAGTCGGTAGCCCCCTGCGAGGGCGAGGGCGAGGGCGAGATCGGGGAGCTGCGGGCGGAGGGGTCGGCTGTCGCGCTCGCGCACCTCGTCCCTCGCCAGGTCCGGCGCGCTCGACACGCTCCGCGAGCGCACCTCTGCGCGCAGGCGGCCTCGACAGCGCACAGTGACCTACCACATGAATACGGGACAGTCGGCTTTGGGTGGCGGGCACGGCGCTTCCTCTGCGTGGAGGGAGCAAGCCATGAGAGCGGCGGGTGCAGCGAACGTCTTGGGGGGCGTCCGGTTCTCGTCGGCGAGGAGGACCTCGGCGAAGATCGGGCCGCGCCGGAGCTCGAACGTCCCCGCCTGCGCGCGGAACACGGACGTGCCGAGGATGTCCGCCGGCATGAGGTCCGGCGTGAACTGGATCCGGCCGAAGCGGAGATCCACCGCACGGGCGAGCGCCTTGGCGAGCAGCGTCTTCGCGACGCCGGGCACCCCCTCGAGGAGGACGTGGCCGCCCGCGAGGAGTGCCGCGAGGAGCTCGCCCACCGCGGCGCGCTGGCCCACCACCGCCTTGCCGATCTCGGCCTCGAGCCGCGCCGCCGCGTCGGGGAGGGACATGGCGGTACGGTAGCACGGGGTCGGCGCGGTGGGCCGCGCGCGCCCCCGTCGCGGTCAAGCCGCGGCGCCCGCCGCGAGGTGCGCGACGACGCGCTCGACGTGATCCTTCGCCGGCTCGATCGCCTCGATCCGGAGCACGGCGCGGGTGACGTGCTCCTCGAGCTTGCGGACGTCCGGCAGGTACTTCGCCGCGAGCTCGCCGTGGCGCGGCGGCTGCTCGGGCAGTCCCCGAAGCGCCGCGATCCGCAGCGAGGTCGGCGGGTGGGTGCGTCCCTCGAGGTCGTGCGGATCGCCCTCCGCGCGGACCGCGAGCCTGCGCCGGACTACCGGGTCCATCCGCCAGGAGAGCCGCGCGGCCGCCTCGCCGAGGTGGCGCGGCGCGACGCCCTGCTGCTTCGCGACCGAGACCACCGCCTCGGTCGCGAGGACGAGGGCCGGCACGTGCTCGCGGGCGCGGCGCAGGCCCGCGACGGCGTGGTTCGCGCCGACGGCGAGCGCGGAGCGCCGGTCGGCGTCGTACTCCTGGAGTCGCCACCAGGGGTGGTAGATGGCCTCGAACACCGCGAGCGAGACCCGGCTCGACCAGTACAGCGGGTTCAGCATCCAGAACTCGGCCTCGCGCAAGGTCTCGAGCCGGCCCGCGATGCGGCGGATGAAGTGCCAGGTGAAGCGGGTGATCGTCTGGTGGCCGAGCGTGAGGTGGCCGAGCTCGTGCGCGATCACCGCGCGGAGCTCGTCGAGCGAGAGGGAGTAGACGTAGGGCAGCCCGACGACGAGGTGGCGCCGCCGGCGGCGGAGGAAGGCGAGGGCGCCGGGGGCGGGCGCGTCGAAGACGCCGAACTCCTGCGAGGGCGTGACGAGCACGCGCTCGACGCCGCGCGTCCCGACCGCTGCCGCGACCTCGTCCACGAGCCGGAACAGGTCGGGCAGGGCCTCCCGTCCGTACGAGAAGGGGATCCGGACGGGGTCTTCGTCGCGATCGAAGATCGCGAGGGCGAGCTCCCGCAGGAGGACCGCCGCGACGACGATCGAGCCGAAGGTGAGCCGCAGGAGCGATCCGAGCAGCCGGACGAGGGCGCCGAACTGGCGGCCCGCGACGAGCAAGGCTACCGCCCCCGCCGCGAGGAGCGGAACCGCCGCGACGAGGAGGAAGCCCACGAGCAGCGCCACGACGAAGTGGAGATAGGCGAGCAGGGCGAGGAGGGGGTAGACGGCGCGCACCGCCCGGATCTCACCCCGGGTGCGCAGGCGGGTCAAGTGCGCCGCGCGAGACCCGGCGGACGTGATCGGGTGAATCGAGATGGGGCCTGCGCTCGCGGGGCCGCCGCTCGCGACCGTCGCGCCCCGCCCCGCGGCCGGTTACGCTCCCGCCATGGACTCGACCCGCCTCGGACGGACCGGCCTCAGGGTCTCGCGGCTGTGCCTCGGCACGATGACCTTCGGCCTGCAGTGCGACGAGCCCACCTCGCGCGCGATCCTCGACGCGGCGGCGGCAGGCGGGATCACCTTCCTCGACACCGCCGACGCCTACCCGCTCGGCGGGACCTTCGAGACGGTGGGCCGGACCGAGGAGATCGTCGGCCGCTGGCTCCGCGGGCGCCGCCAGGAGTTCGTCCTCGCGACGAAGTGCTTCAACCCCATGTCGGACCGGCCCTGGGACCGCGGCAGCTCGCGCAAGCACGTCCTCGACGCCATCGACGCCTCGCTCCGGCGGCTCGGCACCGACTACGTCGATCTCTACCAGCTCCACATGTGGGATCCGGAGACGCCGCTCGACGAGACGCTCCGGGCGCTCGACGACGTCGTGCGCGCCGGGAAGGCGCGCTACGTCGGCTGCTCGAACTTCCAGGCCTGGCATGTCGCGCGCGCGCTCGGCCGGAGCGAGGCGCTCGGGCTCGCGCGCCTCGACGCGGTCCAGCCCCGCTACAACCTGCTCTTCCGGGAGCTCGAGCGGGAGCTCTTCCCGCTCTGCGAGCTCGAGGGGCTCGGCGTCATCCCCTACAACCCGCTCGCGGGCGGGCTGCTCGCGGGCAAGCACCGCGCCGCCGCCGCGCCGGCCGGGCGGTTCACGCTCGGCACCGCGGGGCAGATGTACCAGGACCGCTACTGGCACGAGCGCGAGTTCGCGACGATCGAGGCGCTGCGCCCGCTCGCCGCCGAGGCCGGGCTCGACCTCGTCGCGCTGTCCGTCGCGTGGGTGCTCGCAAATCCCGTCGTCAGCGCGCCCATCGTGGGCGCGAGCCGGCCGGAGCAGCTCGGCCCGGCGATCGCGGCGGCGTCGGTGAAGCTCGCGCCCGAGCTCAAGCAGCGGCTCGACGCGCTCACCGCCGAGTACCGGCGGGGCGACGCCATGCGGTAGCCGCGGTCAGCGCGTGGGCCGCCGGTACTGCTCGAACCAGCCGAGCCCCTCGACCGTGCCTCGCGCCGGGCGGTACTCGCAGCCGATCCATCCCGCGTACCCGAGCTCGTCGAGCAGCGCGAAAAGGTGCGGGTAGGAGACCTCGCCGCGGTCGGGCTCGTTCCGCTCCGGGACGCTCGCGATCTGCACGTGCCCGACGTGGCGGATCCAGCGCCGGAGCTTCACGCTCAGGTCGCCCTCCACGATCTGTGCGTGGTAGAGGTCCATCTGCACGCGGAGGTTCTCCGCGCCGACCTCTTCGCGGATCGCGTGCGCGTCCGCCTGCGTCTGCAGGAAGTAGCCGGGGATGTCTCGGCCGTTGATCGGCTCGACGACGAGGATGAGCTTCTCCCTCGCGAGCGCCCCCGCCGCGAAGCGCAGGTTCTCGAGGTAGACGCGGCGCGCGGCGACGCGGTCCGCGCCGTCCGGGACGAGGCCGCACATCGCGTGGAGGGTGGGGGTGCCGAGCGCCTTCGCGTAGCGGAGCGCGGTCGCGACCCCGGCCCTGAACTCCGCCTCGCGACCGGGGAGCGCGGCGAGCCCGCGCTCGCCCTTCGCCCAGTCCCCCGGCGGGAGGTTGAAGAGGACGTTCTTCACGTCCGCCGCCCGGAGCCGCGCCGCGACCTCCTCGGGCGCGTGGTCGTACGGAAAGAGGAACTCGACCGCCTCGAAGCCGGCGCGCGCGGCCGCGTCGAAGCGCTCGAGGAAGGGGACCTCGTTGAACATCATCGAGAGGTTTGCGGCGAAGCGGGGCATGACAGCCTCCGGTCAGAGGTCGAGCTTGAACGCGGTCACGAGCTCCTGGATCTGCTCGGGCGTGAGCGCGCGGACCGCCTGCCCGCGCACGAGGAGGAACAGCTTCGCGGTCTCCTCGAGCTCCTCCGCGGCGTTCACCGCGTCGTCGAGCGAGGCGCCGGAGACGACCGGTCCGTGGTTCGCGAGGAGCACCGCCGGATGGCGGGCGGCGAGGCCGCGCACGAGCTCGCCGAGGCGCGGGTCCCCGGGGCGGTGGTACGGCACGAGCGGCAGCCGGCCGATCTTCATGACGAAGTAGGGCGTGAGCGGCGGGAGCACGTCGGCGGGGTCGAGCCCGGCGAGGCACGAGACCGCCGCGGCGTGCGTCGAGTGGAGGTGCACGACCGCGCCCGCCTTCGGGCGCGCGAGGTAGAGGGCGCGGTGGAGGAACGCCTCCTTCGACGGCGGGTCGCCGGAGCGCGTCCGCCCCTCTGCGTCGAGCCGGGACAGCCGCGCGGGGTCGAGCGCCCCGAGGGAGGAGTTGGTCGGCGTGAGCAGGAAGCCGTCGTCGAGCCGGGCGGAGAGGTTGCCGCTCGATCCGGCGGTGAGCCCGCGGTCGAAGAGGGAGCGGCCCACGGCGCAGATCCGCTCGCGCAGCGCGGTCTCGGTCATGGCAGGACCTTCCAGGCGTCGAGGAAGAACGTCGGCGCGCCGAAGTTCCCGGACTTCAGGGCGAGGGCGAGGGGCCGGCCGCCGACGCTCGCGGTCCACGGCACTCCCGGCGCGATCTGCGGGCCGATGCGGAGGGCCTTCACGCCGAGCGCGTTCACGACCGCCCCCGACGTCTCGCCCCCCGCGACGACGAGTCGCCCGACGCCACGCTCGACGAGCCCCTTCGCGATCGCGGCGAGCGCCGCCTCGACGAGGGTCCCGGCGCGCTCGCGGCCGAGCCGGTCCTGCGCTGCGCGCACCGTGTCCGGCTCCGCGGTCGCGTAGACGAGCACCGGGCCGCGCTCGAGGAGCGGCGCCGCCCACGCGAGGGCGGCCGTGGCGACGTCCTCGCCCGCGGCGAGCCGGAGCGGATCGACCCGGAACGCCGGCGTCCCCGCCTCCACCGCCTTCGCCACCTGGCCGAGCGTCGCCACCGAGCACGACCCCGAGACGACCGCGCGCAGCCCCGCGGAGGACGGGAGCGTCGCCGCGCCGTCCCGCGCTCCGAGGAGGCCGCGCGCGCCCCAGGCCTCGGGGAGCCCCATCGCCACGCCCGACCCACCGGTCACGAGGAGGTGGTCCCAGCACGCCTCGCCGATGCGGCGCAGGTCGGCGTCGGAGACCGCGTCCACGATGGCGAGGCCGATCCCGTCCTGTCGCAGCGCCTCGAGGCGCGCGCGGATCGCGTCCGGTCCTGCGGCGACCGCGTCCGCTCGCACGAGCCCCACCTTCCGGCGCGCCTGCCGCTGCAGGACGCGGACGAGGCTCGGATCGGTCATCGGCGTGAGCGGGTGCGTTCGCATCCCGCTCTCGGAGAGCAGCACCTCTCCGACGAACAGGTGGCCCATGAACACCGAGCGGCCGTTCTCGGGGAAGGCCGGGCAGGCGATGGCGAGGGGTGCGCCGAGGGCGTCGAGGAGCGCGTCCGCCACCGGGCCGATGTTCCCCCGGTCGGTCGAGTCGAAGGTGGAGCAGTACTTGAAGAAGAACCGGCGGCACCCCCCGTCGCGGAGCGCGGCGAGCGCGGCCAGGGAGTCGGCGACGGCCTCGGCGGGCGGGGCGGTGCGGGACTTGAGCGCCACCACGACGGCGTCCGCGTCCAGGGCGGCGCCCCGCGGCGGCACGCCGATGGTCTGGATCGTCCGCATCCCGGCGCGGACGAGCATGCCGGCGAGGTCGGTCGCCCCGGTGAAGTCGTCGGCGATGCAGCCGAGGAACGGCGCCATGTCACTCCTTCCGTTGCGCCGGGCCGGGGAGCTCGACGCCGGGGAAGATCTTCACCACCGCGGAGTCGTCCTCGCCGCCGTGGCCCGCCGCGGCGGCCTGCAGGAACATCTGGTGCGCCGTCGCGGCGAGGGGGAGCGGGAGCGTGAGCCGGTGCGCGGCGTCGAGCACGATCCCGAGGTCCTTCACGAAGATGCTCACCGCCGAGAGCGGGGTGTAGTCGCCGGCGAGGATGTGCGGGACCCGGTTCTGGAACATCCAGGACGACCCGGCGCTCCCGCAGATGACGTCGTAGGTCGCCTGCGGGTCCGCGCCCGCGCGCAGGCAGAGGGCCATCGCCTCGGCCGCGGCGGCGATGTGCACTCCGGCGAGGAGCTGGTTCACCATCTTCACCTTCGAGCCATGGCCGGAGCGATCGCCGAGCCGGTGGACCTTCGCGGCCATCGCCTCGAGCACCGGGCGGGCGGCGTCGAACGCGGCGGGCGCGCCGGAGGCCATCACCGTGAGCTGCCCGGCGGCCGCCTTCGCGGCGCCGCCGGAGACGGGCGCGTCGAGGTGGAGGATCCCCATCGTCTGGAGCCGGTCGCCGAGCGCCGCGGCGTACTCGGGCGCGACGGTCGCGCTCGTCACCACGACCGCCCCGCGTCGGAGCGCGGGGGCGGCGCCCTCGGGCCCGAACAGCACCGCCTCGGTCTGCTCCGCGTTCACCACCAGGACCACGAGGACGTCGACCTGGCGGGCGAGGGCCGCGGGGGTGGGGGCGCCCGCGCCCCCCGCCGCGATGAGCGCGGCGACCGGCTCGGGGCGCACGTCGAAGCCGTGGACCTCGAGCCCCTTCGCGGCGAGCGCGCGCGCCACGCCGAGCCCCATCGAGCCGAGGCCGATCACGCCGGCTTTCACATTGAGTGGCTGCATCGCCCCCTCCTCGTCACCATCAGAGCGTGTCTCCGAATGGAGGCACCCGGCGGGGCCAGGCGCACGCACGAAGGATGCTCCATAAACGAAGGTCCGAGCATGGTCGCCCGGGCACCGGCCCGTTCGGGGGTGGGGGCTGGCGCCACGGAGCAGGAAGGGTCGGCGAGCGCACATGGCGGCGGTCGAGATCCGAGGCGTCAAGAAGCGATTCGGCGGCGCCGAGGTCCTCCACGGCATCGACGTGGCGATCGCCAACGGCGAGTTCGTGGTGCTCGTCGGCCCCTCGGGCTGTGGCAAGTCCACGCTGCTGCGGATGATCGCGGGGCTCGAGGAGATCACCGAGGGCGAGATCGCCATCGGCGGGCGCGTCGTGAACGACGTGGCGCCGAAGGAGCGGGACATCGCGATGGTGTTCCAGAACTACGCGCTCTACCCGCACATGACCGTCCTCGAGAACATGTCCTTCAGCCTGCGGCTCGCGAAGGCGAAGCGCGCCGAGATCGAGAAGCGCGTCACCAAGGCAGCGCGCATCCTGGGGCTCGAGGGCCTGCTCGAGCGCTACCCCCGGCAGCTGTCCGGCGGCCAGCGGCAGCGCGTGGCGATGGGCCGCGCCATCGTGCGCGACCCGCAGGTCTTCCTCTTCGACGAGCCGCTCTCGAACCTCGACGCGAAGCTCCGCGTCGCCATGCGGGCGGAGATCCGCGAGCTGCACTTCCGGCTCAAGACGACCTCGGTCTACGTGACGCACGACCAGATCGAGGCGATGACCATGGCCGACCGGATCGTCGTGATGCACGACGGCCGGGTGGAGCAGATCGGCGCGCCGCTCGCGCTCTACGACGCCCCGCAGAACCTCTTCGTCGCGGGCTTCATCGGCTCGCCGGCGATGAACTTCCTGCGCGGCGTCCACCGCCGCGAGGGCGGCGCCGCCGTCGTCGAGCTGGAGGGAGGAGGGCGCCTGCCCGCGCCGCCGTCCTCGGCCGCCGACGGCGCGCGCGTCGTCTACGGCGTCCGCCCCGAGCACCTCGCGCCCGCGCCGGCGGGGGAGGGGATCGCGGGCGAGGTCGTGGTGGTCGAGCCGACCGGAGCCGACACCCACGTGCTCCTCCGCGCGGCGGGGACGGAGCTCGTCGCGGTCTTCCGGGAGCGGCACGCGCTCACGCCGGCCCAGCGGCTGCACGTCCGGGCGGACGGCCCCCGCACGCACCTCTTCGACGCGGAGACCGGCACGAGGCTGTAGGGCGCGGCGCCGTCGCCGCCGCGCAAGATGCGCAAACTCGAACGCAGGAGGGCCGAACACATGCCGAAGATCACCCGACGTCAATTCGTGCGGGCCACCGGGATCGCCGCCGCCGGGGTCGCGCTCGGGAGCGCCCTCCCGCGCCGCGCCGGCGCGGCGGACCTCTCCTACAAGCCGGAGAAGGGAGCGAAGCTCCGGATCCTGCGCTGGAAGCGGTTCGTCCAGGGGGACGAGGAGCAGTGGGTCGCGAACACCAAGAAGTTCACCGAGAAGACCGGCATCGAGGTGCGGATCGACAACGAGGGCTGGGAGGACGTGCGGCCGAAGGCGGCCGTCGCCGCGAACGTCGGGAGCGGGCCGGACGTGATCCTCGGCTGGTTCGACGATCCCCACCAGTACCCGGACAAGCTCGTCGACCTCACCGAGCTCGCCACCTACCTCGGAAAGAAGTACGGCGGCTGGTACGACGTCTGCCAGCGGTACGGCACGCGCGACGGGAAGTGGATCGCCCTGCCGCTCGGGATCATCGGCAACCTCTTCGTCCACCGGATCAGCCACCTGCGGGCGGCCGGGTTCGAGGCGTTCCCGAAGGACCTGCCCGGCTTCCTGAAGCTCTGCCAGGCGCTCAAGCAGAAGGGGACCCCGGCCGGCCTCGCCCTCGGCCACGCGGTGGGCGACGGCAACGACTGGGTGCACTGGCTCGTCTGGTCCCACGGCGGGAAGCTCGTCGACGCGAAGGGGAACGTCGCCATCAACTCGCCGGAGACGGTCGCGGCGCTCGAGTACGCGCAGCAGCTCTATCCGACGTTCATCCCCGGGACGCGCTCCTGGCTCGACCCGCACAACAACAAGGCGTTCCTCGACGGACAGATCAGCCTGACGAACAACGGCATCTCCATCTACTACGCGGCCAAGACCTCGCAGGACCCGAAGGTGAAGGCGATGGCGGACGACATCGACCACGGCGCCTGGCCGATCGGTCCGGTGGGGCGGCCGACCAACTTCATGCAGGTCACGCAGGCGATGCTCTTCAAGCACTCGAAGTTCCCGAACGCGGCGAAGGAGTACCTGCGGTTCATGTGGGAGTTCGAGCAGCTGGACGCGTGGATGCAGAAGTCCATCGGCTACGTGACGGGCCCGTACAAGGCGCAGGAGAAGAGCACGGTCTGGACCGCCGACCCGAAGCACACCCCGTTCCGCGACGTGGCGGGGACCCTGCTCGACAACGGGTATGCGTACAAGCTCGGCGCGGCGTCGGCCGCGGCGATGGCGGACGCCATCCTGATCGACATGGTCTCGGAGGCCGCGTCGGGCGCGCAGACGCCCAAGGCGGCAGCCGAGCGGGCCGAGAAGCGCGCGCAGCGCTACTACAAGATCTGATCGGAGCACGCCGGCGCGCGGGCCTCCCGCGCGCCGGCCGGAGCCCCACATGACCTCGGGCCTCGCCCTCCTGTCGCGGGTGCAGAACAGCCGGAACGTGCTGGGGGCGATCTTCATGCTCCCGGCGGCCGTGCTGCTCCTCGTGTTCCTCACCTACCCGCTCGGCCTGGGGGCGTGGCTCGGGTTCACCGACGCCACCATCGGCCGGCTCGGGACCTTCGTCGGCCTCGCGAACTTCGAGTCGCTCTTCCGCGACTCGGTGTTCTGGCTCTCGGTCCTGAACACCTTCATCTACACGGTGGTCGCGAGCGTGCTGAAGTTCGCGCTCGGGCTCTGGCTCGCGCTGCTCCTCAACCGGAACCTCCCCTTCAAGTCGCTGCTCCGTGCGGTGATGCTCCTGCCCTTCATCGTCCCGACGGTGCTCTCGGCCATCGCCTTCTGGTGGATCTACGACAGCCAGTTCTCGATCATCTCGTTCACGCTCACCCGGCTCGGGCTCATCCACCACTACATCGACTTCCTCGGCGACCCGGTGAACGCCCGGCTCTCGCTCATCGCCGCCAACGTCTGGCGGGGGATCCCGTTCGTCGCGATCTCGCTCCTCGCCGGGCTCCAGACCATCTCGCCGACGCTCTACGAGGCGGCCATCCTCGACGGGGCCAGCCCCTGGCAGCGGTTCCGGCACGTCACCTTCCCGCTCCTCACCCCGATCATCGCGGTGGTGATGACTTTCTCCGTGCTCCTCACCTTCACCGACTTCCAGCTCGTCTACGTGATCACCCGGGGCGGGCCCATGAACGCGACGCACCTCATGGCGACGCTCGCGTTCCAGCGGGCGATCCCCGGCGGCCAGCTCGCGGAGGGGGCGGCGATCGCCGGGGCGATGATCCCGTTCCTCGTCGCCGCGATCCTCTTCTCGTACTTCGGGCTCCAGCGGCGGCGCTGGCAGCAGGGGGCGGCCGATGCGTGAGAAGGCGTCCGACGGGCCCGGGCTCGACTTCCTCGAGTCGCTGCCGCGGCGGGTGGTGACGGTCTACCTCCCGCTGCTCGCGTTCCTCTTCGTCCTCCTCTTCCCGTTCTACTGGATGGTGGTCACCGCGCTGAAGCCGAACGTGGAGCTGTACGACTACCGGACCTACAGCCCGTTCTGGGTGGTGCACCCGACGCTCGCGCACGTGAAGAAGCTGCTCTTTGACACGAGCTACCCGAGCTGGCTCTGGAACACGGTGGTGGTGTCGGTCACCTCGACGTTCATGTCCCTCGCGGCGAGCGTCCTCGCCGCCTACGCCATCGAGCGGCTCCGGTTCCGCGGGTCGCGCTACGTCGGGATGGGGATCTTCCTCGCCTACCTCGTGCCGCCGTCGATCCTCTTCATCCCGCTCGCGACGATGGTCTTCTCGCTCGGGCTCTTCGACACGCGGCTCGCGCTCATCCTCACCTACCCGACCTTCCTCGTGCCGTTCTGCACCTGGCTGCTCATGGGCTACTTCCGCACGATCCCCTTCGAGCTCGAGGAGTGCGCGCTCATCGACGGCGCGTCGCGGCTGCAGGTGCTCGTGAAGATCGTCCTCCCGCTCGCGGTGCCCGGGCTCATCTCGGCCGGGATCTTCGCGTTCACCCTCTCCTGGAACGAGTTCATCTACGCGCTCACCTTCGTCTCGTCCTCGGAGGTGAAGACCGTCCCGGTGGGGGTCATCACCGAGCTCGTCGAGGGCGACGTCTACCACTGGGGCTCGCTCATGGCGGGCGCGCTCCTCGGCTCCCTCCCGGTGGCGATCCTCTACTCGTTCTTCGTCGAGCACTACGTGTCCGGGCTGACCGGCGCGGTGAAGGAGTGAGGCCGCCCGCGCGCGCGGGCAGCGGAGGCGGCATGCGGGTGGTCATCACCGGCGGCGCGGGGTTCCTCGGGGCGAGGCTCGCGCGCGCGCTCCTCGCGCGCGGCCGCCTGGTCGGCCCCGGCGGCGCGCCCGCGCCCATCGAGAAGCTCGTCCTCCTCGACCTCGTCCGCGCAGAGGGGCAGGGGGACCCGCGGGTGGAGGTCCTCGCCGGCGACCTCGCCGACGACGCCCTGCTCCGGCGGGCGATCGGGACCGACACCGCGTCGATCTTCCACCTCGCCGCCGTCGTGAGCGCGCAAGCGGAGGCGGACTACGACCTCGGGATGCGCGTGAACCTCGACGGGACGCGCCGGCTCCTCGACGCCTGCCGCGCGCTCGCTCGCCCGCCGCGGCTCGTCTGCACGAGCTCGGTCGCGGTGTACGGCGGCGCGCTCCCCGACCCGGTGACCGACGAGACCGCGCTCCGCCCCGCGTCCTCGTATGGCGCGCAGAAGGCGATCGCGGAGCTGCTCGTCGCGGACTGCACCCGCCGCGGCTTCGTGGACGGCCGCGTGCTGCGGCTCCCCACCGTGACGGTGCGGCCCGGGAAGCCGAACCGGGCCGCGTCGTCCTTCGCGAGCGGGATCGTGCGCGAGCCCCTCTCCGGGGTCGAGGCGGTCTGCCCGGTGTCGGGGGACACGCGACTCTGGGTGCTCTCGCCCCGCCGCGCGGTCGAGGGGCTCGTACTCGGCCACGAGCTCCCCGCGGCGGCGCTCGGCGACGTGCGCTCGGTGAACGTGCCGGGGCTCTCCGTCTCCGCCGGCGAGATGGTCCAGGCGCTCGAGGCGGTCGCGGGCGCTGCGGTCGCGGCCCGGATCCGCTGGGAACCGGATCCCCTGGTGCAGCGGATCGTGGGGAGCTGGCCCGCGCGCTGGGACGTCTCGCGCGCGAGGCGGCTCGGGTTCGAGGGGGACCCGGACTTCCCGAGCGTGATCCGCGCCCACGTCGCGGACGAGCTCGGGGGGAAGCTGCCGGGATGACTCCCCCGCACCGTGCGCTCAGAGCCGCTCGATCACCGCGCGCGTGACCTCGGCGGTCGTCGCCCGGCCGCCGAGGTCCGGCGTGACGACGCCGCTCGCGGTCGTCGCCTCGATCGCCGCCATCAGCCGCCGCGCGGCGTCCTCCTCCCCGAGGTGCTCGAGCATCAGCACCGCGGTCCAGAAGGTGGCGATCGGGTTCGCGACGCCGCGCCCGACGAGGTCGAACGCGGAGCCGTGGATGGGCTCGAACATCGACGGGGCGCGCCGCTCCGGATCGAGGTTCGCGGTGGGGGCGATCCCGAGGCTGCCGGCGAGCGCCGCGGCGAGATCGGAGAGGATGTCGGCGTGGAGGTTCGTCGCGACGAGGACGTCGAGCGACTCCGGCCGGAGCACCATCCGCGTGGTGACGGCGTCCACGAGCTCGCGGTCCGTCGCGACGTCCGGGTACTCCCGCGCGACCTCGGCGAACACCTCGTCCCAGAGGACGAGCCCGTGGCGCATCGCGTTCGACTTCGTGACGAGCGTCAGCTTCCGGCGCGGGCGGCGCCGGGCGAGCCCGAAGGCGAAGCGGTGGATCCGCTCCACGCCACGCCGCGTGAACACCGCGACCTCCGTCGCGACCTCCTCCGGTGTGCCCCGATGGGCGCGCCCGCCCACGCCGGCGTACTCGCCCTCGGAGTTCTCGCGGACGACGACCCAGTCCAGGCGCGCATCCGGGCCGAGCGGGCTCCGGACGCCGGGCAGGACGCGCACCGGGCGGACGTTCGCGTACTGGTCGAGCCCCTGGCAGATGGGGAGGCGGAGCCCCCACAGCGAGACGTGGTCGGGGACCTCGCGGCTGCCGACGGCGCCGAAGAAGATCGCGTCGTAGGTCCGCAGCCGCTCGACGCCCCCCGGCGGGATGTAGTGCCCCTCGCGGAGGTACGTCTCCGAGCTCCACGGGAGCTCGTCCACACGCAGCGCGAAGCCGCCGTCGCGCGTGGCGAGCGCGCGGAGGACCTCGTCGCCTTCGCCTCCACGGCCGGATCGCGCCCCTCCGCGTACCGGCCGGTGATGATCGCCTGCATGAACATCGCGGCGAGCTCGTCCCGCATGTCCCAGCCCCGCTCGGTGTCCCTCGTCATGGCGCCTCCTCGCGCGCAGCGCATGCGATGGATGCCGCGCGCTCCCGATCGCGAGCCTAACGAGCGCGCGCCCGCCCCGCCACCGTCGCCGGCGCGCGACCGCCCGCCTGGCGCGGCGGCGTCATCCGGGGCGGGCGACGCCCTCACCCCGACCGCATTCGCTCGAACGAGCGCGCGAGCGACTCCACGCGCTCGACGTACCGCGCGACGTCGTGCTCGCCGCAACGCTCCCCGGGCATGAGCCAGAACCCGCGCCGAGCGTACTCGCCGGCGCGAGCCCGGCCACAGAGGTGGACGACCGCAGCGAGGCGACGCTCCCGCTGCGGAGTCATGCGCTGGATCCGCTGCGCGGCGACGATCTCCCGGACGGACGCGTCGAGCCAGGCGGAGGTCATCTCGATCGACTGTCCCGGGACGATCCGCATGTAGAGGTCGTTGAACCAGCACGCGCTGGGATCGTGCCAGGCTCCCGCGCGCGCCACCTCGTGATCGTGGATGCAGAGCCGGCGGGCCTCCATCAGGTTTCCGTCCGTCATCTGCATGAGGCCGACCGCGCTCGAGGGGGGGCCGTACAGATCGAGTGGGTTCGCGCTCCACCGGAACCGCCAGGACGGAGTCGCCACGGGATCGCCGCCGCTCTCCGCCTGCGCGAGCGCGGCGAGGAGCTCCGGGCGGACGATCGCCGTCGCGTGCGCCTCGAAGAGGGGGCGGTACTCCTCCCAGGTGCGCGCCGGCGGCTTCGGC
>WNGL01010001.1_pt1 | contig 21634 bp, 18 predicted proteins | sample 5400591 | NCBI WGS metagenome assembly WNGL01 (sample SAMN13153377, study PRJNA577476) | soil metagenome | isolation source: 80 cm soil or saprolite under Garry oak tree replicate 1 | place: USA:California | collected 2016-06-15 | reverse complement strand
CGAGCACGGCGTCGGCGTGGACAAGTCCCGGTACATGCCGAAGATGTTCGACGCCGACGACCTGGACACCATGCAGCTGGTCCGGTGCGCGTTCGACCCGGCCAGCCTGTGCAACCCGGGCAAGATCTTCCCCACCCCCCGGCTGTGCGGGGAGGTACCTGGCCGCCGGCGGGCGCCGCATCCCGCCGTGGCGGCAGGACAGGCGGAGATCTTCTTAGATGGATACCGAACGGGCCGTGGTTCCTGCCGTCCGGCAGGCGCTCGCCGCCGCCTGCCCGTCGCTGTCGGAAGGTTCCGCCGCGGACGCGGTGGCGGGCGTGATTCCGTCGTTCGTCGCCTCGCCCGCGAGTACGCCGGAGGCATCGGCACTGCTCCGGGCGGCGGCGGCGGCCGGACTCGCGGTGGTGCCGCGCGGCGCCGGGACGGGGCTCTCCTGGGGCTGGCCGCCGTCCCGCTGCGACCTGGTCCTGGACCTGCGCTCGATGGACCAGGTCCTCGAGCACGCGGCCGGCGACCTGGTGGCGCGGGTGCAGGCCGGCGTGACGATCGGGCAGCTGGCCGGGGCGCTCGCGTCGGCGGGCCAGGAACTGGCGCTCGACGCCCCGGCCGACGCGACCGTGGGCGGGGTGGTCGCCACCGGCACGGCCGGGCCGCGCCGGTTCCGCTACGGCTCCCCGCGCGACCTGGTGATCGGCCTGACCCTGGTGCGGGCCGACGGGGTGATCGCGCACTCCGGCGGCAAGGTGGTCAAGAACGTGGCCGGCTACGACATCGGCAAGCTCTTCTCCGGCTCGCAGGGCACGCTGGGGCTGATCACCGAGGCGACCTTCCGGCTGCACCCGCTGCCCGCCGCGGTGGCGTGGGTGACGGCGGAGTTCGGCCCGGCCGATCGTGACGGCGCCGTCGCAGCGGTCGCCGCGGCGGCGCGATCGTCCCTGGTGCCTTCGGCGGTGGAGCTCGACTGGCCGGCCGGCTCGCCGCAGTCCCCGCGCCCGCTGCGGGTCGGCGTGCTGCTGGAGGGCACCTCCCCGGGCGTGGCCGAACGGGCCGAGCAGATGTCCGGGCTGCTGGCGGCGGCCGGCGGCGCCACGGGGGTCGCGGAGACGGCGCCCGCCCGGTGGGGCTCGCTGCCGTCACCTGATGCGGTTGTACGGGTCTCGTTCTGGGTCAGCGCGCTGGGCTCCGTGCTCGAGGCGCTCATCGCGGCGGGCGCGAGCGCCGGGGTCAGGCTCGCGGTGACCGGCTCGGCCGGCGCGGGGATCTTGCAGGCCTGCCCGGATCCGGCGGCCGGGGACGAGGCCGCCGTCCGGTTCGTCACCGCGCTGCGGGAGCGGCTGGCCGGCGCGGCGGGCTCCGCGGGTCCTCGCGGCAGCGTGGCCGTGCTGGCCGCGCCGCCGGCGGTGCTGGCAGCGACCCGGGACGCGACAGTCCCTGGTTCCGCCCTGATGCAGGCGGTCAAGGATCAGTTCGATCCGCACCGCCGGCTGTTCCCCGGCCGTTTCGGTGGAGGTATCTAGTGCAGGACGAGAACACGCTGCGCGAGGTGGCGAAGGACTGCGTGCACTGCGGTTTCTGCCTGCCGGCCTGCCCGACCTACCAGCTGTGGGCCGAGGAGATGGACTCCCCGCGGGGCCGGATCTACCTGGTGAACCAGATCCTCGACGGGGCTCCGCTGTCCGATACCGCCGCGGCGCATTTCGACCGCTGCCTGGGCTGCATGGCCTGCATGACCGCGTGCCCCTCGGGCGTGCAGTACGACCAGCTCATCGAGGCGGCCCGGGTGTGGACCGAGGAGGCCCGGACCGCGGCGCCCGCCGGGGCACCGGCCGCTGTCTCGTCCGCTGTCTCGTCCGCTGTACCGTCCGCCGGGGCCGCGCCCAGGACGATGCGGGAGCGGGCCGCGCGGGCGGCCATCTTCTCCCTGTTCCCTTACCCCCGGCGGCTCCGCGCGCTGGCCGCCCCGCTGCGGGCCGCGCAGCGGACCGGGCTCGACCGCAGGCTGGCCCGGTCCCGCCTGCCCGGGCGGGTCTCCCCCGTGCTCGGGGCGGCGCTCCGGCTCGCTTCGGGGGGCCTGGCTTCGGGGGGGCTGGCTTCGGGGGGGCTGGGTTCGGGCGGGCTGGCACGGCCGGGCGTTTCCGCAGCGGCGGGGCGGCCGCTGCCCGGGCGCGTGCCCGCGCTCGGCACCCGGCGGGCGGTCGTGGGCATGCTCACCGGGTGCGTGCAGTCGGTGTTCTTCCCGCAGGTGAACGCCGCGACCGCCCGGGTGCTCGCGGCCGAGGGCTGCGACGTGATCATCCCGCGGGGGCAGGGCTGCTGCGGCGCGCTGTCGCTGCACTCCGGCCGGGAGGCCGAAGCCGTCGCGTTCGCCCGGCGCACGATCGCCATGTTCGAGCAGGCCGGCGTGGACGCGGTCGTGGTCAACTCGGCCGGCTGCGGTTCGGCCATGAAGGAGTACGAGCGGCTGCTTGGCCGGGCCGAGGCGGGGTGGGCCGAGCGCGCGGCCGAGATGAGCGCCAAGGTCCGGGATCTCGCCGAGTTCCTGACCGAGCTCGGGCCGGTGGCGCGGCGCCATCCGCTGCCGGTCACCGCCGCCTACCACGACGCCTGCCACCTGGCGCACGCGCAGCGGATCACCAGGCAGCCGCGCGAGCTGCTGCGGGCGATCCCCGGCCTTGACCTGGTTGAGCTGCCCGACGCGGGGACCTGCTGCGGTTCGGCGGGCGTGTACAACCTGCTGCAGCCCGCGGCGGCCAGCGAACTGGGCGCCCGCAAGGCCGAATCGGTGCTGGCCACCGGCGCGCCGCTGCTCATCTCGGCCAACCCCGGCTGCTCGCTGCAGATCGCGTCCGCGCTGGCCGAGCGCGGCCGGGACATCGCGGTCGCGCACACCGCCGAGGTCCTGGACGCCTCGATCCGCGGCCGCCCGCTGTAGGACTTAGACGCTGCGGGACTCAGGCCAGCAGAGACTCGATGGTGTCCACGGCGGCCCGGGACTCGCGGTGCAGTCGGGTGATATCTAGGCCTTCGTCGCCGAGCAGGACCAGGACGGCGGCCGCCCCCACGGCGTAGATGGCGACGTAGCCGCCGCTGCTGCGCGTCATGGCTTCGCGCAGGGTGCCCTGGCCCGCCTCGCTGGCCAGGCGCTGGGCCAGGGCCAGCGCGGTGGCGGTCAGGGCGGCCAGGTTGTCGGCGTCCACGCCGCCCGTGTCTTCCCTGATGATCAGGCCGTCACGGCTCGCCACTGCGGTGCCCGTGATCCCCGTGATCCTGTCCCGCAGCGCCTGCATCTCGGCCAGCAACTTGTCCTCGGTCATCGGCCCCCCTTTCCTCTTTCCGGTTTCCGGTTTGTCGCCTGTCGTCATGACGGCTCGCCCGGGCCGGCGTCACGGCCCGCCCGCGGCCGCAGCAGGCCGAGCGGCGTACGCATCTCCGGGGCCCGGCCGGGGGCCCACGGCCGCCGGGCCAGGGCCGGCTGGTCCCGCTGGCGGCGCGGCAAGCTTCCGGCCCGCCCGTCATCCGCGGCTGGACGGCCTGGCGCCCCGCCGGCCGACGGCGGCGCGTCCCGCTGGGCCGCGGTGACCAGCAGGCCAGCCTCGTGCATCCGGGCTAGCTGCAAGATCGTGGCGTAGACGCCGCGGCCAAGGGCGAACGCCAGGTCACGGGAGGTCCGGCGGCCATCGGCCAGCGCCAGGATCTCGTCCTGGCCGTCACCCAGCCGGACGCCCGGCCGCATCATCCCGGGAGCGGCGATGATCCGGTCGGTCCAGCCGGGGCCGGGCAGCGCGGCGAGCACCCGGATACGGCGCGCGGCCTCGGCCAGCAACGCGTCCGCTTCCGCGGCCGGGTACAGCGGCAGCACGTAGTCGACCGTCCCCGGCTCGGCCTGGCATTCCGCCACGGACCCGCTGGCCAGGACGAACATGGCGTCGGCCAGGGCGGTCCGCAGCAGCGCCTCGAGCTCGCCGGCCCCGACCATCCCGCGGACCGTGAGCTCGGTGCTCATCGGACCGCCCGCCGAGGCGGCCGCGGCGAACGCGGCGTCCCAGCCCGACTCGGTCACGCGATGCGAGCGCAGCAGGAGGACCTCGGGACTGGGCGCACCGGGCGTCTCGATGGCGGACACCCGGCCGCCCGCGAGGTGGATCGCGCCGCCCGGTTCGCCGGTCACCCGCAGCGTGCCCGACAGTCCCGCGGCCGTGCACGCCGTGAGGGCCTCGCGCAGGGGCCCGGCGGCGCCGTTCTCAGTTCCCTGGTTCTGCATGCCTACGCCAGGACCGCCGGAGCCAGCTGGCCGACCCGCAGCGACGCCAGGGCGATGTTCGCCCGGGTCCGGTCCAGGTCGACGAACAGGAGCAGGCCCTCGCCCAGCCGCGAGTCCAGGACCTTGGACACGTGCAGCCGGCCCTCGGTCACCAGGGAGATCTCGTCGAGGCTGCCGCCCGGCCTGCCGGGCCCGAGCACGGCCCGGACCGTCCTGGCCTCGTCGGCCATGCTGGCCGCGGCCGCCGCGAAATCCGTACCCTGTTCGCCGGCCGACCGCACGACCATGCCGGTCGCGATGCCTATCACCGCCGCTGCCCGGACGCCCTCGACCGCCATGACCTGGCGGAGTGACTCCGTAAGGCTGGACACGATCCCCTCCACCCGCCTCAGCCGGCCCGTCCGCTGGCGACCCTCGGGCCGTCGCCGCAGCAGGAATATACCGCAATCAATGCTCTCAAAGCTCGCTATACCCCCCATCAGAGGAGGACCTGACGACGGCGCGTACTGGGACATTAAGTAGCACAATCGTCACATCTTGTAAGTAAACAAAATATGTCTAACTTATACGGCAAAGAGAGTCAGCATTCGCTAGTGTATGCACCACTCGTATGGACGGGGATCGCCCGTGTGCCAGGAGGGGATTGGGGCCCATGAACATCGAAACAGCGCTCAAGGAAGCGATGAACATAGAGGGCGCTCTAGGCGCCGCGCTGGTCGACTGGGAGAGCGGCATGCCGCTCGGCACCCTCGGCGGTGGCAAGTACCTTGACCTGGACCTGGCGGCCGCGGGTAACACCGAGGTGGTCCGGGCCAAGATGCGCACCATGCAGTCGCTCAACCTGAACGACACGATCGAGGACATTCTCATAACGCTCGCCAAGCAGTACCACCTGATCCGCGTGCTGTCAGGTTCACAGGGCGGCAGTAACCTTTTCCTCTATCTCGCGCTCGACCGGCCGAAGGCCAACCTGGCGCTCGCCCGGCACCACCTCAAGCGAATAGAGTCCGAGCTTTCCGTGTGACACCGGATTTCCCGGGCGTCCGCGCATGAGGGTGCCTTTTATCCGGTTCAGGAAAATACGCGGCGCCAAGGACCGCAATAGCGTCCCCATTGGCGCATACGATGGCGGCCCGCCCGTCGGCAATCCTGCTACCGCTGATCAGGGCGCTATGGCTCCGTTGCCGCGGCGTCAGCCTGGCACCCACGGGGCCAAGGCCGTCAAGGCGGATCCGGCCGCGGCCGACCGGGATGCGCTGCAGAAAGTCATCGACGGTCTCAACCGCATGTAATCGGCCGACGCCTGCCGGGCAGTCCGCCGGCGGGCGCTGACTCGTTTCCCGCCGCGCCAGCGGGGCCGCTATTGCGCTTGTTTGACTTGATTACCGGATCAGCCCGGCTGGGAGCCGGGCATGATTTGTCAGTTACTGAGATTTCGCGCGCTGACCGGCGCTGCCCAGCACCAGCCGGGCGAATCCCCGGACGCCGACCAGGCGGACCATGGTGCGGGGAGACATGAACTGGCGCAGCGGGACCGATCCGGTGAGCACGCCCGCGAACAGGTCCGCGTCTTCCTGACGGCGCTCTATCGCCTTGAACAGTGCCATCTCGGCGGGCAGCGGCGGGGCGATGGCGGCGAGACGGGCGGTGAAATCGTACATCGGCCGGGCGGCGCGGTCGCGTGCCTGGTGATAACGGCGCAGCGCCTCGTCGAGCGGGCGGATACCGCCGAGCCCGTCGGCGGCCGCGTCCGCGAGCAGTTCCGCGTCGCGGAACGCGTGGCTGATGCCCTGGCCGGTGATCGGGTCCAGGAGCAGGCCGGCGTCGCCGACGAGGGCCCAGCCGGGACCGTACGGACGGCGGAAGTAGCTGGGCAGGTCGGGGCTGCCGCGGAAGCGTTCCGCGCGCCGCCCGGCCCGGATCCGGTCGCCGAGGCCGACGGCGTCGAGCGTGCGGAGAAAGTGGCCCTCCACGTCGCGGCGGAAATCCTCGAACCGCGCGATCGGCCAGGCCAGGTACGTCATGAGCAGGCCGTCGTTGGTCGGCCAGGCGCCGACGGCGCAGCCGGGACGGCCGTATAGCTCGCCGACCGGGCCGGCTCCCTGGACCGGCTCCGCGATGGCGGGCACGTCGGCCCAGTAGGTGTAGAAGGCGATCGACCGAGGTGGCTCCGCCCGGTAGGCGCGCGCGTTCACCGACTTGGCCACGACCGAGTGCTTGCCGTCCGCGCCAATGATCAGCCGCGCCTGCTCGGTGACGGCGGGCGCGCCTTTCTCCCGCCCGCGGACGCCGGTGACCCGGCCGTCACCAAGCAGTTCCTCGACCGCGAAGTTCTCCCTGACCTCGGCTCCGGATGCCCGCGCGGCGTCCACGAGCACCTTGTCGAGCAACGTGCGGCGCGGGCTGCACATCATGTCGGCCCCCTGGTAGGCAGGGAACCTCCCGGTGAATACGGCGCCGCCCTGGTCGAACCGGACACCCCGGGTGGCCGGGGTGCCCGCCGCGAGAACCGCCTCGAGCACGCCCCACCTGGCCAGCCGGGCCACGCCGGGGACCTGCACCTGATGGGTGGACAGGGTGTCGCTCGGGAACGTGGCGCGGTCCAGCACGAGCACCTTCAGGCCCCGCCGGGCCAGCAGCATCGCCGTCGCGGCGCCCGCGACCCGGGCGCCCACAATGATCACGTCATACATCGCGTCCTCCTTCGCCGAGAAGGCGCGAGACGGCCGCTAGGAAGCGCTAGGCGCCGGGCTTGAGCTGCCAGGTCACCGGCGTCGGCGGTGAATACGAGCAGCGCGTGCCGGTCGTCACGCTCGCCCGCAGGTGCGCGGCGAGCGCCGGGTGCACGGGCTCGATCCGCGCGATGATGTCGCGGAGGCGGGCGGTGACCGTCTTGCGCGCGCGTTCCGACTGGTCGCCGAGCAGGCGAGGCTGCCCGCCGGAACCTGCGGCGACCGCCAGCTCGTGCAGCAGCGCGTCCCGCTCGGCCCGGGCCCGGGCGGCCCGTTCGGCGTCACTCCAGCTTTCCGCCTCCGCTATGTCCTCGCCCAGGTCGGCCAGCCGGGCCCGGATCTGCCGGCGTGCGGTCGCGTCGAGCACCTCGTCGGCGCCGAGCCGCAGATCGGCCCGCCCGGCCTGGCCCGCGCCCGCCGCCGCGATCAGGTCGGCCGCGGGGACCTCCCGGCCGGGGACCGCGAGCAGGACCGCCAGGTCGGCCAGGCCCTTGGCGTCGCGCATCCGTACCGTCACGCCGCCGTAGCTCAGGGTCCACAGGGCGCCGTCACGGGCGAACACCCCGGTGGTGACCGGCGCCTGGCCGGCCGCGAACCCGGCGGCCTCGGCGTCGCGGGCCAGGTGCGTCAGGCCGAGCTCGTGGGCCGCGCGGGCCACCCCGGCCAGCGCGGCGATCGCCGCATCGCGCCGCCCGGGCTCACCCAGCCACACCCTGGCCAGCTCATACCGGCTGCGCAGGGACCAGGTCACGGCGCCGAGCCGCTCGTGCGCCGCGATCGCCTGGTCCAGGTGGCCCGCCGCCTCGGCGGTGCGGCCGAGCATGGCCGCGAGGACGCCGAGGTAGTGCGCGACCGCGCCCCTGAACGTGATGGCCGCGCCGGAAACGACCGCCTCGCCCTCGGACGGCAGCAGGGCGGCGTACAGCTTCTCGGCGGCGGGCACGGCCCCGAACGCGGCGGCGAGCTCGGCGCCGTAGGCCAGGCCGAGCAGCCGCTGGCGATCGGGCGGCAGCCCGGGATCGCCCGCCAGCAGGGGTGCGACCGCCTCGGCCGCCTCGGCCCTGGCCCCGGACGCGAGCAGTACCAGCGCTCGCGAGCCGCGCGCCTGCACGGACTCCGGATCGGGGAACATCTCCGGCAGCGCGCCGGCCAGGTCGCCGAGCCGCCCCTGCGCGGTCAGCAGATCCCAGCCCTGGTCGTAGCCGACGTCAGCGGCACCGGGCTCGCCGCACTCCTCGCCCAGCAGGCTGGCCTGGCCGATCAGCCGTTCGGCCGCGGCGAGCCGCCCGGCGAGCAGCGCCAGCATGGCGCGGCGGACGAGCGCGGCGTAGCGGAACCGTGGCTGGCGGGCCGCCTCGGCCAGGCGCAGGAACTGATCGAGTTCGGCCCGGAACGCCGGGTCGGCCAGTTCAAGCAGGTCGGTGGCCGCCAGCAGGCGGGCTTCGAGCAGCGTCTCGTGGTCGCCCGCCTGGTCCGCTAGCTCGGCGACCTCGGCGGCGATCCGCAGCCGCTCCCGCGCGGTGCCAGGGGCCCAGACCGCATGGTGCTGGGCCAGCAGGCAGGCGGCGAGCGTGAGCGGGTCGCCGTCCGCCCGGGCGGCCTGCACCGCCGCCGCGGCCAGCGCCCGGGCCCGCGACCCGTCGAGTCCGTGCCAGGCCAGGGTGCGGGCCAGGCTCGCCATCACGCGCAGGCGCAGCGACCCGCCGTCCCCGGCTGGCCCGGGACCGAGCGCTTCGAGCGCCTCGGAAAGGAGCGCGACCACGTCGGCGGGCGGCCACCAGGCGCGGCTGCCGAGGGCATGCAGGCCGAGCGCGGCCCGGCCGAGCCCCCGCGGGTCCTGCGCGCGCCGGGCCAGCTCCGCGACACGCAGGTACGCCTGGCCGGCCGCCTGTCCCTGGCCGGCCCGGCGCCTGGCCTCCGCCAGTTCGAGCAGCATCTCGGCCCGGGCCGCCGCACCGTCGCCCGCCGCGGCCAGGGCACGCTCCCAATGCCGGGCCGCCTCTTCGTAGGCCAGCTGACTGGTGGCCTCCCGGGCGGCCGCGACGCAGTAACGCCGGGCCTGGGCCGACGCCGGGTCGGCGTGCACGAAGTGCCGGGCGAGCTCGGCCAGCGACACGTCGCCGCCCGCCGCCCGCTCGGCCTCGAGCCGGCGGCCGACCCGCTGATGCAGCCGGGCCCGGTCGGCCGCGGGCAGCTGATCGTAGGCATACTCGCGGAACAGGTCGTGCGCGAAGCGGTAGTCACCGGACGCATCGCGGCTCAGCACGCGCGCCAGGACCGCCTCGCTGAGCGCGACGGCCACCGCCTCGGCGGGTTCGGCCATGGCCTGGGCCACGAGGTCGGCGGAAAACCTCTGGCCCGCCACGGCGGCCGCGCGCAGCACGGCGGCCGATGAGCCGGGAAGGCCGCCGAACCTGCGGCTCAGCGCCTCGCGGACGCCGGGCGGGAAGCCGCTCTGGCCGCTTTTCAGCAGCCACGACACCTGCTGCACGAAGAACGGGTTGCCGCCGGTCCGCCGGTGCACATCGGCCGCCACGCCGGCCGCACGCTGGTCTCCGACGACCTCCGCGACCATCGCGGCCACCTCACCGACGCCCAGGCCGGCCAGCGGCAGCACGGTGGTCCTGGCCGCCAGTGACGCCAGCGAGGGCCCGGGCGCCGGATCGACATCACGGTAGCTGCCCACGACCGCCACGGCGCCCGCGGGCAGCCGCCGGGCGAGGAAATCAAGCAGCAGCTGCGAGGCCTGGTCGGCCCACTGCAGGTCATCAAGGAGCACGAGCAGCGGCTGAAGCCGCGACTCGGCGAGCAGGAGCGAGGTCACCTCGTCGAACAGCTGGAAGCGGCCGGAGGCCGGCTCGTCCTCGGGACCGGGCCAGTCCCCTCGTCCCGGCCAGGGGATATCCAGGCCGAAGGTCCGCATCACCTGAACCCACGGCCAGTACCCGGGCGCGCCCTCACCGGGCCAGCCCCAGCCCCAGGCCACCCGGGCACCGCGGCTTTCCGCGTAGCTGGCCGCCGCCGCGAGCATCGTGGTCTTCCCGATACCCGCCTCGCCCGCCAGCGCGTCGTCGAGTCCCCGCTCCGCCTCACCGTCCCCCGTTGGAGCTACGATCCGCATTTCGACCTGGACTTCCACCTGAACCGGATCGCCGCTCCCCCGCCCGGCACTCGAGACGCGGTCCTGATGCTCGCGCGCCGGTCGGCGATGGCCGCCTTCGACCGGGCCCGCCCGCTGTGGGAGGTCACCCTGGTCGAAGGCATCGAGGGCGGCGAGGCGGCGCTCATCATCAAGCTCCACCATGCCCTGTCCGACGGCGTCGGGGCGATGCGCATGCTGGCGATCGTGGCTGACGGACAGCGCGAACCCGCCGACCTGGGGGACATGCCGCCCATGCCGCCGGAGGAGAAGCAAGACCTGCCCGGCCTGGTCGCGGGCACCGTCGGCTCGATGGCCGGGCAGGCCGCGAGCCTGGCCTGGCTCGCGGCCGGGGCGGTGATCCCGGCCCTGACCCGCGCCGCGCGCGACCCGGCCGGCCAGGCCCGCGGCGCGGTGGCGATGGCCCGATCGGTCTACCGGACGGCGGCGCCGAACTCCGCCGCCATGTCACCGCTCATGCGGGAACGCGCGATGACCCGTCATCTCGCCACGATCGAGGTCTCCCTGGAGATCGAGGTCTCCCTGGACGCGCTGAAGAAGGCGGCCAAGGCCGCCGACGGGACCGTCAACGACGCCTACCTGGCGGCCATTGCCGGCGGGCTGCGCCGGTACCACGAGCGCCACGACGCTCCCGTCGCCTCCCTGCGGGCCATGATGCCGATCAACCTGCGGGGCGGGACGGACGCCGGCTGGGGCAACCGGATCACCCTGCAGCGGCTGACCGTGCCCGTCGGAGAACCGGACCCGGTCGCCCGGATGCGCGCACTGCACCGCGTGGCCCGGGCGGCCCGCGACGAGCCGTCGCTGTCGATTACCGGGGCGATCGCGGGGGCGCTCAACATGCTGCCCGTCGCCTACGTGGCCGGGATACTCAAGCACGTCGACTTCCTGGCGAGCAACGTGCCTGGCGCTCCCGTGCCGGTCTACCTGGCGGGCAGCAAGGTCACCGGCATGTTCGCGTTCGGCCCGACGATCGGCGCCTCCGTCAACACCACGCTGATGTCCTACAACGGCAACTGCGATATCGGCGTCAACATCGACACCGCGGCGGTGCCGGACCCGGACGTCCTGCTGGCCTGCCTGCGGGAGAGCTTCGCCGAGATCACCGCCCTCGGCGGCTAGTGGCTTGGCGGCACGTCCAGGGCGGGGTTGCGGTCGAAGAAGCCGGACGGCTTGAGCCAGAACGAGACGATGTCGCTGGGCATCACCGGCCAGTCCTCGGGCCGGGTGATGTGGTGAATGCCGAACACGTACCACAGCACGACGTCGGTGTTCTCGATGTTCCTGTCGGCCGCGGTCCACGCCGGCAGGCCCGAGTCGCGCTCGCTCAGGTTGGGGAAGTCACCGCAGGGCCAGCGCTCGCCTTCGCGATAGGGCGTCACCCAGAGCGTGTGGCCGATCACCTCGGCCCGCAGGTACGCCGGGGAGGCGGGGTCCAGCAGGGGCGGGAACATCGCCGAGGGCACGAGCTTGTAGGCGACGGGGGTACCCAGTCCGTTCGGTACATTGTCGTTCACGACCTTCCAGCCGCGCTGCGTGCCCCAGTCGTAGTCCTGTTTCCCCTGCGCCTCGGTGCGCAGCGGGGTGTTCCTGACCACCAGGCCCAGCCCGTACGGATCGCCGCCGCCCGCCGGCGCTGGCTGGGAGTCGGTGGCGTAGACCGTGTTGGCCGTCCCGTCCACGTCGAGGTCGAGCCGCGCGACGATGAAGTGCTGGTGGAACGGAGCGTAGGTGCCCTGGTCGACCAGCGTCCCGTTGCCGGGCCGGCTGCCCGGCGCGTCGGCGTGCGAGGTGACCAGGATCCCGGTCGCGCGGACCTCGCACTCGATGTTCCCGTCCTGGTAGAACCGCCAGTACACGAGGTATTCGTAGTTGGCCACGGTGACGTGGAAGGAGACCACCAGGCGCCGGGCCCGCCTGACCTCGACGCCGGCCCGCTCGTCGACGTGCTTCCACAGGACCCCGCTGTCCTCCTCGTGGACGCAGATCGCGTTCGGCACGGTCCGCGGCTCCCCGCGGGAGTCGTGGACCACCGCGTCCAGGTAGGTGATCTCGCCCAGGCAGTCACAGCCCAGGGCCAGCGAGGTGGTCATGAAGCCCAGGCCCCACTCGCCGATGTCGAACGCGGTCCGCCGGTAGTGATCCGGGCTGGCGTCCCGGTACGGCACCACCATCTCGGCGAACGAGAGCCGGTGCGCCACCGAGCGCAGCCGTCCCGCGTCGCGGAACCCGACCTGGTGCAGCACCAGGCCCTCGCGGTGGTTGAAGCCGATTCGCAGCTCCCAGTTCTGCCACGACAGGAGGCGGCCTTCGAGGCTGAAGCCGACCCCCGCGGGCTGGCTGATCTCCAGCGGCGTCACCTCGCGCAGCGGCATCGGGATAAGCCTGGGCAGGTACTCCCCCATCACGTTCGGAGATTCGCCGTCTGCGTGGTTGTCTTCCAGTTCGAGCAGCGCCATGGTGTTCAGGTCGACGACGGGATGCAGGCCGGTGACGTGCTGGGCGTACGGGCTGCCCTGCTCGCTGGCCCGGTGCCAGACGTCGCACCAGCCGATCCTCCGGCCTCGGTACCGCTCGGGGACGAGCGCGGCGCCGTAGGCCCACATGTCCGTCAGGACCAGGGACATGTCGGTGATCCCGCGCCGCGCCAGCGCCTGCGCCAGCGCGGGGTGGGCCCGGAGCATCTCGTCGCACTCGTGCCACTCGTCCACGGTCATGTTCGGCTGCTGGCCGGGCAGGTGTTCCCATGTCGTGATGGCGTCGCCGGCCAGGGCAACGGTGGCGCGGTAGGCCTGGCCGTCGGCGCGGTCCCAGCCGACCACGATCGCCTCCCTGGGTGTTTCCTCGCTCGTTCCCAGGACGGCCTTGGGCGGCTCCCTGAGCTCGATCGAGGCGAACCGCCAGCCGCCGCCGACCTCGCGATCGCGCCGCACGATCGCGGCCGCCTGCCGGATTTCGTCCGCTGTCAGCGGGTCAAGCGGATGTGAGTGGGTCACGATCGTCCTTCCGTTCCCGCGGCCATGCCAATCCTGGCCGATTATCGGCGGCCGGGCCACCACCTGGTCATGCGGGGTTCTTGCGGCGCGTGTGGCGCAGGCTCTACGTTTCGGCCATGCACAGTGTGGATCCGACGACGGAGTCGATGATCAGGTCAGTGCTCGCCTACGCGGAGAACCGGCTGCGGCTGAACCCGGTCCCGCTGGACGGGGACTCCCGGGACCCGGCCGAGCTGGGCGCGGCGCTGAAGGGACTGCCGAGCGCCGAACCGCACAATCCCGACCAGGTGCTCGGCGTGTACACGTCGGTGGTGGCGCCGGCCGTCATCTCGGCGGACAGCCCGCGCTTCCTCGGCTTCATCCCGGCCGCGCCGACCAAGGCCTCGCTGCTGTTCGACATGCTGGTCTCCTGCGCGTCGATCCAGGGCATCTCCTGGCTGGAGGCGGCGGGCGCGATCCACGCCGAGAACAAGGTGCTGCGGCTGATCGCCGACCGGGCCGGGCTGCCGGAGACGGCGGGCGGCTGCTTCGTCTCGGGGGGTTCGGCCGGCAACCTGTCCGCCCTCGTCGTCGCGCGCGAGGTGGCGAAGCGGAAGGCGGGGCCGTCCGCTTCCGGCCGCCGGTGGCGGGTGGCGGTCAGCGAGGACGCGCACTCCTCGATCACTAACACGCTGCGGATCTGCGAGATGGACCCGCTGGTGGTGCGGGCGCAGGACCACCGGCTGACCGGGGCCGGCCTGCGCGCGGCGATCGGGGCCGACGGCGACCCGGCCTCGCTGGCCGCGATCGTGGCGACGTCCGGCACCACGAACGCGGGCATCATCGACGACCTGGCCGGCGCGGCCGCGGTGGCGCGCGAGCATCACCTGTGGTTCCACGTGGACGGCGCCTACGGCGGGGCCGGCCTGTTCGCGCCGAGCGTCCGGGACTCCTACGCCGGCATCGAGCACGCCGACTCGTTCATCGTGGACCCGCACAAGTGGCTGTTCGCCCCGTTCGACTGCGCCGCGCTGCTGTACCGGAACCCGTCGGTGGCCCGGTCGGTGCACAAGCAGGACGCCTCCTACTTGGACGTCATCCACGACCGCCCGGGCGAGTGGAACCCGACCGACTACGCCTACCACCTCACCAGGCGGGCCCGCGGCCTGCCGCTGTGGTTCTCGCTGTCGGTCTACGGGGTCGACGCCTACACCGAGGCCATCGAGACCGCGATCGAGCTGGCCCGGCAGACCGCCGACGAGATCCGGGCCCGGGACCACCTGGAACTGGTCCGCGAGCCGGGGCTCGGGGTGGTGCTGTTCCGCCGCCGCGGCTGGGACGCCGGGCAGTACACGGCGTGGGCCGACCAGCTGCTGCAGGACCAGGTGGCCTTCATCCCGCCCTCGGCGTGGGAGGGCGAGACGGTGGCCCGGTTCGCGTTCCTGCACCCGCACACCCCGATGGACCTGGTGCGCGAGATCCTCGACCGGATGAGCTAACCGGCCTCAGCGGGACCGGCCTCAGCGGGGTCGGCCTGGCCGTCGCGGCGCTCGGCCAGGCCCCAGGCGACGCCGGCGTACTGGCCGCCGATCGGGTCCGGGTCAGGGCTGGCCGCCTGCTCGTCCTCGGCGATTTCCGGCAGGTCCAGGTCGGTGGCGCACATGCGAATTTCCTTTAGCGGGCGGGGAGGGTGAAGGTGACGGTTTGCTGGCTCTGCTGCGTGATGATGGTCCCGATGCCGGTGACCACGGCGCCGGACGGGGCCAGCGCGTCGATCCGCCAGGCCTCGGATCCGTTGAGGCCGCCGGACTGGGACGGCTTCCAGGTCGCGCCGGTCGCCGACGTCCACACGGCCACGTCCTGCTGCCCGGGCGGCCCGAACAGGCCCGCGGCGGTGAAGCCCGCCGCGTCCGCGGTCAGCGCGGTGAAGGCGGTGTCCGGTCCCGGCGAGCTGAACGGCACCTGCTGCCAGCTCACGCCGCCGTCCACCGACAGCTCGGCGAACGGCACGGTCCCTGGTGCGGTGCTGGTCGCCGTGCCGACCGCCGGGGCGGCCCCGGTCGAGGCCTGGCCCAGGGCGACAACGCGGTTGCCGTTGATGGCGACCTGCTGGAGCACGGCGGTCGCGGCGCCGTCCGGCGGCGGCAGGACGATGGTCTTCCAGGAGCGCCCGTTGGCGGTGATCCACACCGCCTGCTGGCTGTCGTGCGAGCCCACCGAGACGAACCCGTGGGCGCTCGCGGCCACCGCGAGCACCTGGCTCGAGCCGGTCGTGTCGTTCACGTCGTGCGCGCGGGTCCAGTTCATCAGGTTGGGCGACCACCAGACGTCGGCGACGCAGCCGCCGCCCCGCGCGACGAGCTTGCCGACGATGACGTACCCGGCCGGGCCGGAGGTGGCCGCGACGGCGGAGACACCGGCCAGGTCCTGGGTGATGTTCCCGCCGGCCACCCCCCAGATCGCGCCGTCGGCTGAGGTCAGGACGACGGGCCCGGGCGTGCCCACGGCGAGCCAGCCGGCCGGCCCGTGCGTCACGCTGGTCAGCGCGCGCAGCCTCGGGTCGGCCGCGACCAGCGCCAGCGAGGACACCAGCGTCCAGGCGTTGCCGGAGGTCCGCCGCCACACCGCGGGATAGCCGTCGGCGCTGCCGACCGCGATCTGCAGGCCGCCGGCCATGGCGGTGCTGTTGATCTTCATCTCGGGGATGGCGGCCCCGGCGATGCCGGCCAGGGAGAAGGGCCGTACGCTGCCGTCGGTACTCGCCTCGACGAAGACCGGCTGCTGGCCGATCAGGCTGGCGGCGGTGTACCCGATCGCCACGATGGTGCCGGCCGGGGCGACGGTCGCGCCGACGACGGACTCCGCGGCCGCGTTGCCGAGCGGGCCCGTCGGCAGCCAGGCCGTGCCGGTGCCGGTGCTCGTGTAGGCCAGGAGCTGTCCTTCGGCGCTGGTCCCGGTGACGACGAAGCCGTAGCCGCTGCCCTTGACCACGCCGGGGGTCCAGCCGCCGGCCGGGTCGATCGTGGCCGCGTACTGCCACGCCTGTCCGTTCGGCGAGAAGTAAGCGATACCGTCGGCGGCGCCGCTCGCGGTCCGGCCCGGCCTGACCGCGATGAGCCCGGAGCCGTCGGCCCCCAGGCCGCTGATCGCGGCCCCGGCCCCGTGGTCGGCCGGGATGGTCACCCGGGTCCACGCGGCCCCGTCGTTGGTGCTCAGCCAGGCGGCGCCGTACGACGTGCCGGCCTTGGCGACCGTACCGGAGATCACCGTGGCGTTGCCCCGCCAGGTGGCGTACGAGATGTTCAGCACGGTTTCGCCGGGCGCGGCCAGGCTCAGCTGCGCCGCGGTCATCCGCTGCCAGGTCACGCCGTCCCGCGACGTCCAGATGACGGCGGCGTTGGCGCCGGTCGCGGCGTTGGCGCCGGTCGCGGCGTTGGCGCCGGTCGCGGCGTTGGCGCCGGTCGCGGCGTTGGCGCCGGTCGCGGCGTTGGCGCCGGCGGCTAGGTAGCCGTCGGCGGTTTTCGTGATCACCCACACCGAGTCACCGGGCAGCTGCGGACTGATCCCGTGGGTGGCCGCGAGGGTCCAGGTCAGGCCGGTCGGACTGGTCCAGATGGCATGCGGGCCGACCGCCACCCAGCCGCCTGGGCCGCCGGCTAGCAGCGCGGCCGGGTGACCAAGCGCAGCCTGGCCGCCGCCGGGCGCCCGGACCGGGGCGAGGTGCCAGCTGGACCCGGCGTTCGTCGAGACCAGGAACTGCTGGCGGACCGTGCCGTCGCTGGTCTGCGACCCCATCGTCACCATGGTGTTGCCGACCGAGACGACGCGATTGACGGTCTGGAAGACCCCGCGCTGCTGCTGTCCGGGATAGGTGTCGAAGGTGACCGCGGCCAGCGGCAACTGCGGTGCGACGGTGTTCGGCGTCTTGTGCTGGTCTGCGGTGAGCGGGCCGAACTTCAGCCCGTGGCCGGTCAGCAGCGCGAGGGCCAGCACGGCCACGGCCACCAGCACGATGGCCGGCACGACAATCGTCGCGGTGCGGCGGCTGAGCCGGCCGCGACCGGGCCGGCGGGAGCTGGGCATCCGGTGGTCGAACAGGAGGGCGTCCTCGGCCAGGGTCTGCCTCGGTGCGCGGGGAGCGCTCGGTGAGCGGGGCGCGCTCGGGGCCGGAGGCAGGCCGGGCGGGCGCTCCCAGATGGGCGGCCGATCGTCGCCCCACCGGTCTTCCCGGGTGGGGCCTTCGTCCTCGTCAACGCCCGGCCCGGAGAACACCGGCGCGCCGAGCGGGGCCCGCACCTGCCCGGGCCAGGTGGCGGCTGGTTCGGGGGCGTAGAAGGCAGGCCTTTCGGCAGCGTAGGGGCCCGGCCTGATGTGCCGGCCAGGGGCATGCCGCGGCGGCGCGGGCGGGGGGGCTTGGCGGGCGGCGGCTGGCCTCGCCTGCGGCTGCGGCGGCTGCCCGGCAGGGCGCTGCTCCCAATGGATGCCGGCTTCGGTCCAGAGCTGGTGGGACCGCTGCCACGGGGACAGGCCCGGGCCTTGGGGGCCTGAGCCCTGGGGGCTTCGGGCTGACGGCTGGCCGGAACGGGCGGGCTGGAAGCCCGGGCCGCCGGCCCGGCCGTAACGTGCCTGGGTCGGGCCGAGGGCCTGGGGTGCTGGCTTCGACGTCAGCGGGGAGGACCAGGATCCGTCCGGCTCGCGGGTAGGCGAAGGCACCGGGCTGGTCGGCCAGGCGCTCGCGGTCGGCCATGGGCTAACGGTCGGCCATGGGCTAACGGGAGCCTGAAGGCTGGCCGGAGCCTGAAGGCTGGCCGGAGCCTGAAGGCTGGCCGGAGCCTGAAGGCTGGCCGGAGCCTGAGGGCTGGCGGGCGCGGGTGGGGCTGGCGGGCGGGGCGTTGGTACGGCGGGAGCTTCGTCCGCGGTCGTCGCGTCGGGGGCGGTCTCTGGCTGGGCGGGCGGCGGTTCGGGGGCGCGCAGGAACCATCCCGCGGGAGGTGCGACGCCGGGCCAGGAATCGCCGTCAGCGGCCGGCGCTGCGACAGCCGGCTCCGAGCCGGACCCGGACGGCAGGGCGTGGGATTCCGGCTGGCGCGGGCCCGGAACCATCAGGCCCGGCGGTATCGACCAGGGAGGCATGAGGTTCTCCGGATCATTCCAGCGGTACAGGCCGGTATGCTGCCGCTCTTCCTCTCGCGAGGCGTCAATATGACGATTCTCACTCGACTGGTTACTTTCTGTACTCATCACAGACCCCAGTCCAGGCACATATCTGGCAAATGCCGCAGTGTGCCGATCCTCACATTTTCTGGTTCATACGGGTAGCTCGCGGTTCGATGTTACCGATTGAGAGCGAGTGTGTACAGAGGGCAATTTTCTGAGCATGCCAGACCAATGCCGCGGCCAGGCCGGCGACATGCCTGGGCTGGCTGGGCGGCCTGGTTTTACCGCGAGCCGGACCCGGCTGGGCCGGGATCCGGCGGATCACCCGGGACCCAGCGGTCGACCTGCGCTTTCCTGGCTCTGGATGAGGCCGTATCCGATGGCCTGACCGGTGGTCAGCGTCCGGCCATGGCGCGAGTCCTCGCGGATCTCATCCACCTCGCGGCCGGTGACATCGGCCAGCCTGAAGTACAGCGTGTCGAGCATGCGCGTCAGCTGCTGCTCGCGGACGGTGACCGCGGTCACCGTGCCGCCGAAACGCAGTCGGGGCTCAGCGAGCACGAAGGTGGCGTTGGGGTAACCAGACCGACGCGGGCAGGAGGCGAGCACGCCGAGAGCGGGGCCGTTGATCTCGCCGCTCACGCAGGCGTGCACCGGTACCCGCAGCACGTCGAGGATGCCCATGACGGTAACGACGGCGGACAGTTCCGCCCGCAGGTTCTGCAATTCCAGGCGGATCGGGTCCGCCTGCTCGGCATCTAGGGTAAGCAACTGGGCTGAGAGCCGGGCGGCCGCGTCGTCGTCGAGGAAGCCCGAGGCCAGCACGATCCGCTTGGCCAGCAGCCGCTCGTACAGCGCGTTCTTCCAGTCGGCGTGGGGGTCCAGCCAAACGCGGGTCGGCGGGACCGGGCCAGGCACCAGCGGAACTGGCGGCGTTGGCGGCCAGCCTGGCTCACCGGGGCGTGGCGGGACTCCGGGGATGTGCGCGCGCATCATGGGCTGGCGGCGACCTGGGCTTTGCCCTTTCGACCACGTCATTCGCTAGCTCCTTCCCCGGGACGGCTGAGCGTCCAGGTGATCTGGCCGCCGACCGCGGCTGCGTAGCGCTCCAGCGTCGAGGCGCGCACGTCCGCGGCGCCGGATTCCAGCCGGGCTACCGCGGACTGTGAGGTACCCATCCGCGCGGCGATCTCGGTCTGCGACAGGCCGGCGGCCTGGCGCTGTTCGGCCAGCTCACGGACGAGCCTGCCGCGGTCACCGGCCATCCGGGCCGCCTGCTCGGCCGCCGAGCGGCGCAGTGCCATCTCACGGAACCCGGGCATGACCGGCGGCAACCCGGGATCATGCCCGGCGGGGTCGGGCTTTCCGGCAGGCTCGGGCGCCGGGCGCCGCGCGATGTTCATACCTTAAAGGTTATCTCATATTTGAGATAGCCGCCCTTCACCACCCAGTCGGCACCATGCCCGGCGAGCCGGCTCTGTCACCCGCCCCGGCACCGCCTCCGTCGCCCCGGTCCAGCGTGCCCGCTTCATCAGGCACCGGGTTCGCGAGGGACGCCTGCAAGCACCTGGGATTCGCGGAGTGAGGAATGCGGCCGCCTGCGGGCCGCTAGCACATGGCCGAGCTTCACGCAATTCCGACAAAACGGCTCATATCACCGCGTCTCGCGGCGGGGCGGAGTCAGTGGTTGTGACAACATATTGATTCTTTTGCGGAGGTTGTCACAACCATTGAATTCAGGACGGGACGGGAGAGGCGTGGGGTGCTGTTGAGGTCAGTTGCCCGGTCACCGGCGGGTCAGTGGGCGGCTGCGGAGTATGCGCGCATGAAAGCGGCGATGCCGCTGACGACGATGCGGTCGGCTTCGGAGTCGCTGAGCGGGATGGTGCCCATCATGGACTTGTTGCTGACCTGGCCGAGTGTCAGGGCGGACAGGTGCTCAGCGGCCTGGGCGGGGTCGTCGGTGTGGAGCAGGCCGGCCGCGGCCAGCTTGGCCAGGGGTTCGGCGATCAGCGGCACGATCCCCCGGTTATGCCAGAGGTCGAGGATCGCGGGAAAGTGCGGCGCCTCGGAGATGAGCAGGCGGACCAGGGTAGCGCGTTCGGGAGCGCGGGTAATGGTCCGGACGATCTCGCGGATGCACGTGGTCAGGGCTGACCGCATGTCGTCGACGTCACGCAGGTTGCGGTCCACGATGTCAGCCACCCGATCCCGCATCGTGTCATGGGTCTCGCGCAGAACCAGCAGGAACAGGTTCTCCTTGTCGCCGTAGTGGCTGTAGACGGTCCGCTTCGACACTCCGGCCTCGGCGGCGATCGCGTCGACGCTGGTGCGCTCGTAGCCATCCCGCGCGAACAGCACCAAGGCGGCGGCCGCGATGGCGACGTGCTTGCGCTGCCAGCCGGAACGGACGTTGGCGTCCCCGCCTCTGGGCTGTTCAGATGCGCCGGAGCGGGATGCGGGCGCCACCGCGTTCTGCATACCTATTATCGTACTAAACCGTTCAGTTTTATTAGTTATACTGCACGGTGTAGTTTATCTTGGGGAAGGTCATACAGGCCAATGGCCCCACGCCTGGGCGGCGTTCGCGGCGGTTAGGCTGCCGGGCCAGGGGGCCAGCCGGGCGGGGAGACGGGACGCGCCCGCCGGGTGACCTTCTCGGAGCGGTCGGGCGACGGCACCGCGACGGGCCAGCTGGCTTCGGCCCAGACAGTGCGGCCCGGGTAGGCCTCGCAGAAGCCCCAGCGGCTGGTGCAGGCGGCCACCATGGCGAGCCCTCGGCCGCCTTCGGCCATCAGGTCGAGGGAACCCTGCGCCGGGACGGATGCGCCGCCGTCGTCGGTGACCGCGACCCGGGCCACCCCGTCACGCGGGCGGTCGACCTCGACCGTGAACACGCCGCCGCGCCCCGAGGCGGTATGCGCGATCGCATTGGCGCAGAACTCGGACACGCAGCCCATCAGTGTCTCCCGGGCCGGGCAGCCGGCCAGCAGCTCACCCACGAACCTGCGCGCTTCCGGTACGGACGCGGGCGTGCCCCGGTAGGTACGGGCCCACGAACGCGTGGATCGAACTGGACCCAAGTGAAGTACCGGGTAGGCGCCTGTCACCGTAGGTCACCCCCTGACGATTAGTTCCTACTGTAAGTGACGTGCGAGGGCGCGAAATGGTTCAAAGGTGATTTCCGGGCCATGACGGCCGATGTCGGTGGGCCCCTGGGTACCAAAGAAGGTACGCGGGGGCCCACCGAGCGCGGGGGACGCGGCGCGCGGGCGCGGGGGACGCGGCGCGCGGGCGCGGGGGACGCGGCGCGCGGGCGCGGGGGACGCGGCGCGCGGGCGCGGGGGAC
>WNGL01003044.1_pt1 | contig 21643 bp, 19 predicted proteins | sample 5400591 | NCBI WGS metagenome assembly WNGL01 (sample SAMN13153377, study PRJNA577476) | soil metagenome | isolation source: 80 cm soil or saprolite under Garry oak tree replicate 1 | place: USA:California | collected 2016-06-15 | reverse complement strand
CTCCTGGAACGTCGAGACCCCGCAGCGAGCTCACGAACGCTGCGGGGTCTGTGCTTCTCGGTGCCCGTAGGCCCTTCAGGGAGCGGAGTCCCCCTCGTCCGATGACCCGTCGGCCGGGCGCACAGGGAGGCCGATCCTCCCGGCCCAGTCGTCCGTCAGTTCGAATGTCTTGCCCATGTCGAATCGCAGCACCCAGAGCCGCCGGGCCAGATCCTTGAGCGCCCAGATGACCGTGTGCTGTACCTCGACCGAGGACCACTGGCCGAACTCATTGTGGCTCAGGTCGGCCCGCAAGGCATTCGTGATTCGCTCGGCGTAGCGCCCATGAGGCTCCGGTGGCGTTACCGGGCGGCCTGCCTCTGGTTCTTCCGCTCCCACAGCCTGAGGGGATTGCCGCTCCGTGGGGCGATCATGGGTCTGCTTTGGGGCCTTTTGGGGCCTCGCGCCTTCGCCCCAGAGCACCCATTCAAGTGTCACGCCGACCAACCCCCGATCCCGCGCCTTGACCACGATCAGCCGGGCTACATCGGCTGGAAACTTCTTGCGCTGGGGCCACTTCTTCACGGCGGCCTCCGTTACGGGCGCACCTATCTCTGCGGCGAACTGCCGATAGGTCAATGATATACGCTCCCAGGGACTGAAGACGTCCAAGAGGATGGCGAGTCGCTCCGCTATTGGGCCCATAGTGGATCCGTTTCTGCTCTTGACAGATGACATATTGGATCTAAATTGGTGACCTCAATGTCGCCTATGCGCCCGGTAGTGGGACCTAGCCTGCTCACAAAGTGTCGACTGTGAACGCTGCCGTCAAGACGTCCAACTGTATTCCCTGTCAGTACTCCCCCACGCCCTTCAGGAGTAGGTCATGAGACGCATACGTGCGTCGGTAGTCGGACTGGTGGTCGCCGCCATGGCATTTGGCTGCGACAGCTCGCCGACCGCCCCGCCGACGGCCCCGCCCACCCTGTCGAAGCGGGCTCTGTCCAGCCTCACAGCGCAGCTAAAGGGTGGCACCAAGCCCAACGCTCTCGTCGCGTGTTCCCAAACGTACGACTCGGTAACCCAGGCAATCGGTCCTTTGGGGGGAATGATCGCGGTGGGCCCCTTCCAGACCGACACTAAAACTGGATATCCGGCGGTCATCTATACGGACTACACCGGCTGCAGCGTACCGACGACCAGTACTGTCTGGATCGCGCAGGTCAGCGATGCGCTGGGCGTGCTGGGCTACCTGCAAACGTATGTCAAGTTCAACAAGCACCCCTGGAGTCAGGGAACTCAGTACGTCGCCGCGGTGCTGCCTCACTTCTCGAACTACGCAGTAGCGTGGTAGGGCGTCCTATGAACTCGGAGACTCGTATGTCCGTTCGGCGTCATCTGATCCCGCTCGCGCTCGCGGTGTTCGCTGCCCGCTGCGCCGACGGACCGCATCCGACCGGGGTGCAGCAGCCCCTCGCCCCGGCGCCGCATTTCCTCCGGTGGGCGGGGGGCTCCGCGCCGCAGCTCACGACGATCGGCACGAGCTCGGGTGGGGCCGGTCACGGCGTCTTCCTGGCTTCGCCCGGTGGGCTCAGTCTCGACCAGTACACGGCCACATTCTGGGCGGTCCGCGGGGAGGAGCGTTCGCTCCAGATCAACTACCTCAGCGTCACCGGCGACACCAGCTCCCCGTTCTTGCGGCTCGTAGTCGATGACCCGGCGTATGTACCTGGGCTGGGTGACCTCGCGCCCGGGGACTCGGTGCTGATGACAGTGACGATCGACCCGTCGAACATCAAGATCTCGCTCGAGCCCACGGGGTTGCTGTTCGGCAATCCGGCCCAGCTTCAGATCTGGTACGGCGGCGCCGGCGGTGACTTGAACGGGGACGGCGTGGTAGACGACGCCGACGCCTGGATCGAGGCCCAGCTCCTGGGGATGTGGTATCGCGAGGGCGCGGACAGCTCATGGACGGAAATGCCGGCGGCCCAGTCGCTCGCGGACAAGTCGTTCACGAGTGCGTTGCCGCATTTCTCCGAGTACGCGCTGTGCTGGGATTAGGACCACGACACCGAGCAGCTAAGCGTTTGGACGACCGCGTCATAGAAGGCAGAGGACACACACGATGCACATGTCGTCATTGGTAGTCGACAAGGCGCGGCAGCTCGCCGCGGCCGGACACCACGCCGAGGTCATCGAATACCTCGGAGCACAAGAACGAAGCGAGCTCGCGGATTCGCCGACCCTCGCGTTGCTGTACGGCACCGCGCAGGCGCGGCTGGGGCGCAACGACGAAGGACTGCGGTGGCTCGATCTGGCGCTGGACGAGGCGCGCAGGCGGCACGAGCCGGCGGTCGAGGGTCAGGCCCTCAACGCGCGGGGCGCGATCGCCGTGGTCAGCGGACGGATCGACGAGGCAGCGGACTACTTCACCAAGGCCCTCATGAGCGCGAGCCGGGACGGCGATATCGCGATGACCGGCCGCTGCTCCAACAATCTGGGCGTGATCAGTAGCCTGCGGGGGCGGCACGCGGAGGCGATCGGGTCGTGGGAGATCGCCGTCGCCGCCTTCGATCGGGCTGGTGTGCGCCACGGCGTAGCCGAGTGCCATCACAACCTGGGAATCACGTATCGGGAGCAAGGGGAGCTCGACCGCGCGTTGGCAGAGGCGGACCGGGCCGCTGCGGAGGCGGAAGCGTTTGGGGATCGCACGCTATGGGCGCTCGCCCTCCGGGGGCGGGCGGAGATCCGCCTCTGCCGTGGCGAGCTCGAGCCGGCCCGGCGCGAGCTGGATGAGGTTCGGGCGATCCGCGGCGGGGTGGCCAATCCCGTCGCGGAGGCCGAGGACCTGCGCGTCGCGGCATTGCTCTCGCTGGCCGAGGGGCAGGCGGCGGCCGCCGAGGAGGCGCTGCGCCAGGTGATCAGCCGGGCGGAGTCCCACGGGCGACCGCAACTCCTGGCAGAGGCAACGCGGGACCTCGTCGTCGTCCTGCGCCGCGCCGAGCGGCAGGTCGAGGCCCAGGCGGCTGCGCGCACGGCCAAGGCCCTGTTCACGCGCCTTGGGGCCGAAGGCGAAATCCGCAAGCTGGCCGGTCAAGGCTGGGACGAGGCATTCACAGCCGAACTGCGCGGGTCGCTGGCGCCGCTCCATGTGGCGCAGCAGCTGGCCGATGCAGGCCACTACGCCGAGCTGCTCACGTATCTGGGCGAGCGCTCTCAGGACGAGCTCGAGCAGTCCCCCATGCTGACCCTGCTGTGCGGCATCGCGCACGGCCGGCTCGGCCGGCTGGATCTGGGCCAGCAGTGGGCCATGGTCGCGCAGTTGCGGGCGCGGCTGCTGCGGGACCGGACGCTCGAGGTGCGCGCGCTCAACGTGTGCGGCGCCATCGCCCTGGAGGGGGGTGGCATCAGCGAGGCCACCTACTTCTTCACGCGGGCGCAGGAAGAGGCGCTGCGGGACAACGACATGGCCACCGTCGGCCGGTGCGCCAACAACCTCGGCATCATCGCGAACATGCAGGGGGACTACGGCCGCGCGGTCGGCGCGTACACCCGCGCGATCGCCGCGTACCAGAAGGCCCAGTACGAACGCGGCATCGTTGAGGCGCAGCACAATCTCGGGATCAGCTACCGCGAGCAGGGGCAGCTGGATCGCGCTATGCAGGCCGCCGACACGGCCGTGCGGGACGCCGGCCGGCTCGGGGACCGGCGGCTCCAGGCGCAGGCGATCGCGGGACGGGCGGAGATCCGGGTCGCCTGCGCCGAGCCCGAGCTCGCCATCCGGGAAGCGGAGCGCGCGCTGGCCATGCACCGCGAGCTCAGGGACACCATCCTCGAGACCGAGGACCGGCGGATTCTCGCCGTGGCGCTGAGCATCGCCGGGAAGACGCAAGACGCGGTAGACATGCTCCGTGAGGTGATCGACCGCGCGATGGAGCACAAGCGACCGCTGCTCGTCGCCGTGGCCCAGCGCGATCTCGCCCATATCCTCGCCCTCGGGGGCGACGTCGCCGCCGCGAAACAGCTGGCGCAGGCGGCCCGCGCGACGTTCGACCGGCTGGGAGCGAAGGTGGAGATCGAAAAGCTGGAAGCGCTGCTGGCGATCCCGAGTTCCGGGGCGAATGAGCCGGACCGCTCGCAGCCGGGGAGCCCGCCACCTCCTCTGAATCGGGACACCGGGACGCGAACCCGGGGTCCGTGGCCCGACAGGAGGGCGTAGGGTCGTGACGGCCTGGGCCATTTCTCGAACTATGCCGTCGCCTGGTAGCGCGTGAAGCTGAGCCGCTGTGTGGTGGTCGGGCTGTCCCTCGCCATGATCGCACTGGCGACGAGCTGCGGCGACGGCTCGCCGACCGGTCTGCCGCTACCCCCTGCGCCGAACTCGGCGCTCGCCGGTTCCGCGAGCTCGCCGACCGGGCGCCTTTCCGGCTCGGCGTTGCGCGACGGGCCGATGAGGGAGCTGATAGAGCCGGCGGGCGGCACCATTTGCATCACGCCTTACTGCGTCAAGCCGAAGCTCACACTCCATGGGCCCTCGTATGACGGCCGCTCGAACTACGCTGTTGCCTGGTGAGGCGGCGGTGACCGTGATGCCGGTCCGCGTTCCTCCATCCAGGAGAGCACAGCTATGAAAGTGGCACGTCTTACGCGGGCCGCGCTGGTCATCACCGCCGCCGCGCTGCTGAGCTGCGGTGAGGCGCCGCTCAGCCCTGTCCCGCCGCCGCAGGCCAGCCTGATCGGCTCGCTCCTCCAGGCCACGGGGCTGCTGCACTGCACGCCGCTGCCCACTGCCACGGCCACTCAAACGGTCGGCCCGGCGGGCGGGGTGATCAAGGTAGGCCCGCACACGCTGTCGATCCCGGCAGGCGCGCTCGGCGCGCCGGTCACCATCACGGCGACGGCCCCGTCGGACGACGTGAACCGCATCCAGTTCCAGCCCCAGGGCCTCGTGTTCCAGCGCTCCGCCGCTCTCACGATGAGCTACGCGAATTGCAACCTGCTCGGGACGCTCCTGCCAAAGCGGATCGCGTACACCGACGACGCGCTAGACATCCTCAGCTACGTGCTGTCGCTGGATAACCTCTTCGCGAAGAAGGTCACCGGGAAGCTGTACCACTTCTCCAACTACGCCATCGCGTGGTGAGGTCACGATGACCGCCACCCCGATTACCGCTCCCGTGGAACCAGGTCCGCGCGCGCCGGTGCGCTCCGCGGCGGACCTGCTCCACGACGCTCGGGCTCGGGAGCGCGCGGCCTGCATTCCCGAGGCGGCCGCGTTGTACGAGGCGGCGATCGCCGCAGCGCAGCCCGCGGGCGAGCACGCGGCGTTGGCCGAGGCGCTGCGGCGCTTCGCCGTCCTGCGCCACCGCCGGGGCGAATCGGCCGAGGCACGGGAGCTGTGCCGCCGGAGCCACGCCGTGGCGTGCCACGCCGGCAACGCCGTGCTCGCGGGCGAGGCCCTCAACACGCTCGGCGGGGTCGACCTGGCGACGGACGCGGTCGTCGATGCCCGCCAGAACTTCCTCCGCGCCCTCGAGCTGGGCGGGCAGAGCCGCGAGCTGCGCGCGCGGGTCGAGCAGAATCTCGGCATCCTCGCGAACATCCAGGGCGAGTTCGACGAAGCGCTGGCGCACTATGGGCGGTCCCTCGAGGCGTACCGCGCGTCGAACGACGAGCATGGTTGCGCGATCGCCTACCACAACCTCGGCATGGCCAGCGCGGACCGCCAGCAGTTCGACGAAGCGGAGCGGTACTTCCGGCAGAGCTACGAGATCGCCGAGCGCGCGAGCGACCTGCACCTCCAGGGGCTGTGCCTGGTCAACCACGCGGACGTGCACCTCGTCCGGGAGCGCTATGAGGACGCGCGGCGCAACGCGGAGACCGCGCTCGCCCTGTTCGATCAGCTCGACGCGCGCAGCGACAAGGCCGACGCGTATCGCGTGCTCGGCATGGTGTTTCGCGAGACCGGCCGACCCGCGCTCGCCGAGGCGCGGCTCCGGTCGGCGATCGAGCAGGCGATGAGCTCGGGCGCGGTCCTGAACGGGGCGGAGGCCTCGCGCGAGCTGGCGCTCCTCTATCAGTCGATGGGCCGAAACCAGGAGGCGCTCACCCTCCTCAACGACGCCCACCGGCTGTTCAGGCGCCTCAATGCGCGCGTCGACCTGGTGCACGTCGACGGCAAGCTGGCGGCGCTCGAGGCCACGTATCTGGCGGTGGTGCGCGAGTGGGGCCAGTCCATCGAGTCCAGCGACCCCTACACCTTCGGGCACTGCGAGCGGGTGGGACGGCACGCCGTGGCCGTGGCGTGCGCGCTCGGACTGGACCCGCACACCCAGACGACGGTGCGGCTGGGTGCCTACCTCCACGATCTCGGGAAAGTGCGCGTGCCGCATGAGATCCTGAGCAAGCCCGGCCCGCTGACGCGCGACGAGTTCGAGGTGGTGCAGATGCACCCGATCTGGGGCATCGAGCTCCTCGCCGGCGTCGAGTTCCCCTGGGACATCAAGCCCATCATCCGCTGGCACCACGAGCGCTTCGACGGGACGGGCTACCCGGACCGGCTGCGCCAGAACGAGATTCCGCTGTCCGCGCAGGTCGTGGGGATCGCGGACGTGTACGACGCCCTCACCACTGCGCGACCCTATCGGCCGGCGTTTGCGCGGGCGGCGGCGCTCGCGGAGATCGAGCGCTCCCGGGGCCTGTGGTCGGGGGCGGTCTACGCCGCCTTCCTCGCCGCGCTGGCCCAGCCACCGGCCTCACGAGCGGGGGCTGCCGCCAACGAGGCGCGCCCCGTCTTCTCGCGTCTCACCGTCTAAGGGTTGGCGGCGCGCGGCACCTGGCGCCGCCCGCCGAGTCGTGGAATCTTAGGCGTCATGCCGACCGCCGTTCCCCCCCTCCGCCGTCTCGCCCTCGTGGTCGCGCTCCTCGTCCTCGGGGCGCCGGGCTGCGCGCGCCGCAGCGGCTGCGCGGGCGACTACTGCGGCACCCTGGTTTTCGTCACTGGGTCCGAGCCGGACATTCTGCTGCCGCCGTTGACGCAGTCGAGCGTGGGGCGGGACATTCACGACCAGATCTTCCTAAAGCTGGCCGATCTCGGGATGTCCATGAACACGGTGGGCGACGAGGACTTCGAGCCGCTGCTCGCCCAGCGGTGGGAGTGGAACGACCCGCGGACGCTCGTATTCCATCTCGATCCGCGGGCCCACTGGCAGGACGGCCAGCCCGTGACCGCGGGCGACGTCGCCTTCACGTTCGACGCCTACACCGACCCGAAGGTCGCCTCGCCCTCGGCACAGGACCTGCGCTGGATCGGCGCTGTGACGGCCCGCGACTCCCTCACCGCCGTGTTCCGGTTCCGGCGGCGATACCCGGAGATGTTCTATGACGCCGCGTGCCGCATGCGCATCCTCCCGGCACACCTGCTGCGCTCGCTGCCGCGCGAGGGGTGGAGGACCGCGCCGTTCGGACGCGCGCCGGTCGGGAGCGGGCCGTATCGATTGGTGGCCTGGAAGGCGGGCGAGACCATCGAGCTCGCGGCAGACTCGACGTTCTTCCTCGGCCGGCCGCACATCCGGCGGCTGATCTGGCGCTCGGCGCCGGACCTCCAGGTCGCGATCAGCCAGCTCATCGCCAACCAGGCGGACGCGCTCGAATTCCTCGGACCCCCGGACAACGTGCGGCGCGTGCGGGCGGCACCGCAGCTCACCCTCTATCCGTACAAGAGTTCAAACTACGCCTACCTCGGGTTCAACCTGGTCGCGAACGGCGACGCCGCACGGCCGCACCCCATCTTCGGCGATCGCGACGTGCGGCGTGCCTTGGCGATGTCCGTGGACCGCGCCCACCTGCTACAGAGCGTGTTTGGAGACCTCGGGAAGGTCCCCCCGGGGCCGATGCCCCAGCTGTCGTGGATCTGGGATCCCGAGACGCGCCAGCTTCCCTACGACACCGCGCAGGCCGCCCGGCTGCTCGCGGCGCGGGGCTGGCGCGACTCGGACGGTGACGGGATCCGCGACCGACACGGCGAGAAGCTCGCCTTCCGGCTGCTCGTCCCCACGACGAGCTCCGCACGCCGGCAGTACGCTCGCCTGCTCCAGGAGCAGCTCCGCGCCGTCGGGGCGGAGGTCGAGATCGACGAGGTCGAGAACAGCGTGCTCATCGACCGGGCGCGTGGCGCGAAGTTCGACGCCGTCCTGGGAGCTTGGAACCCCGACTTGAGCCCGGCCGCCAGCATCGTGTCGACCTGGACACGCGCGGGGTTCGGCGGGTCCAACTGGCTGCGCTACGCGAACCCCGAGTTCGAGCGACAGGTGGAGCGGGCGAGCACTGCCGGAGGCCGCGACGCGGCCCGCGCCGCGTGGCGTGCCGCGATCGAAACGCTCAACGCGGACGCCCCCGCCGTGTTCCTGTACTCTCCCGACAACGTGGCGGCGGTGCATTCGCGCGTTGCCGACGTGCGCATTCGGCCCGATTCGTGGTGGGCTCTCGTCCGCACGTGGCGGATTCCTGCCGACCGTCTGATCGATCGAGATCGTGCTTCGGGCCCATAGGTAAGGGCCCGTGCCGCTGGACCGCGCTCCCCCTCAGGGCAGCGCGCTGGTGGTGCCCTGCGGCAGGATCTGATCGAGAATGAATGCGTAGCGGATCGCCCACTCGTGCAGCGCGTCGTAGCGACCGGATGCTCCCCCGTGGCCGGCTCCCATGTTGGTGCGGAGCAGCAGCACGTGGTCGTCGGTCTTGGTGGCGCGCAGCTTGGCGACCCACTTGGCCGGCTCCCAGTAGCCGACGCGGGGGTCGTTCAACCCGGCCGTGACGAGCATCGCCGGATACGCCTGGCGGGTGACGTTGTCGTAGGGGGAGTACGACTTCATGTAGCTGTACCACGGTGCCTTGCGTGGGTCGCCCCACTGCAGCCACTCCTCGGTGGTGAGCGGGATCGTCGAGTCCGACATCGTGTTGATCACGTCCACGAAGGGAACATCGGCCACCGCCGCCTTGAAGAGGTCGGGGCGCATGTTCAGGACCGCGCCCATGAGCAGCCCGCCGGCGCTCCCTCCACGGATCGCCAGCCGGTCGCTGCTCGTGTAGCGCTCCGCCACCAGATGCTCGGCGGCGGCGATGAAGTCGGTGAAGGTGTTCTTCTTGTTGAGAAGCCGCCCCTGCTCGTACCACTGACGCCCCATCTCCTGGCCGCCGCGGATGTGGGCCACCGCGTACACGACGCCGCGCTCGAGCAGGCTCACCAGGTTCGAGCTGAACGTCGGGTCCGTGCTGATCCCGTAGGAGCCGTACGCGTACAGCAGCAGGGGCCGCGTGCCGTCCTTTACGAGGGGCTTGCGATAGACGAGGGAAATCGGGATGCGCGCTCCGTCCTTGGCCGTGGCCCACGTCCGCGCCATCCCGTAGTGCGAGGGGTCGTACCCTCCCAGCACGTCGGTTCGCTTGCGCAGTTGCCGCGTGTGGCGCCGCAGGTCATAGTCGTAGACCGACGGCGGCGTGACGAACGACGCGTAGGTGAAGCGCAGCTGGTCGGTGTCGAACTCGGGGTTCTCGGCCGTTCGGTAGCTGTAGATCGGCTCCGGGAAGTCGATGGCGTAGACCGAGTGCCGCTCGGGGCTGAGGACACGGATGCGCTGCGTCGCGTTGCCGCGCTCGTACAGGACGACATAGTCGCGGAACACGTCGATGCCGTCGATCAGGATCGAGTCACTCGCCGACACCAGCTCCGCGGCTTGCGTCGGGTCGTGATCGCTCAAGCGCAGCAGCTTGAAGTTGAGAGCGTGCTCGTTGCTGAGCACCAGGAAGTCGTCCCCGCGGTGCTCGGCGACCGGGTGGAGAACGCCGGGCGTGCGCGGCACCAACGTGCGCCATGCCTCGGTGGGACGGTCGGCTGGGAGGTACCGGATCTCCGACTGGTCGAAGCTCTGGTCGCTGATCAACAGGAACCGGTGGTCCTTGGTCTTGCCGAGGTCCACGTTATACAGGACGTCGGCCTCGTGGAAGACGACCGAGTCGGTGGCGGCGGCGCCGCCCAGCGTGTGGCGCACGACCTCATAAGGGCGGTTCGCCGCGTCGCCGCGACCATAAAACAACGTGCGGTTGTCGCCGGCCCACTCCAGGGAGTAATTGACCTGCGCGATGCTGTCGGCGAGCATGCCCCCGCTGACCAGGTCCTTCACCACCAGGAGGTAGCGCTCGCCTCCCGTCGTGTCGACGGTGAACGCCAGCATGCGCTCGTCCGGGCTCACGCGACTCACGCCGACGCGGAAGTACGCCCGCCCGGCTCCCGCGCCGGGGGCGTTCTCATCGAGCATCACTTCTTCCGGGGCGGTGAGCGAGCCGCGCTTGCGGCAGAGGATAGGGTATTGCTGCCCGGCGACCGTCCGGGAGTAGTAGTAGTAGTGGCCCTCGCGCTGCGGGACCGAGAGGTCGGTCTCCTTGATGCGCGCCTTCATCTCGTTGAAGAGTTGCGTCTGGAGCGCGTCCGTGTGCTTGAGCCGCGCCGCGACGTAGCGGTTTTCCGCCTCCAGGTAGGCGATCACGTCCGGGCTCTTGCGGCTGTCGTCCCGGAGCCAGAAGTAGTTGTCGACGCGGATGTCTCCGAGCGTCGTGTCGACCTTGGGGATCGTCTTCGCGATCGGGGGCGTCGGCAGGGTGGCCGTGTCGGCGGCCCGCGTGCCTGGGGCCTGCGCTCGGGCGGGGCCGGAGGTCGCAGCGAAGGCGCCGAGCGCCAAGAGCACGCGCGTGGGGCGGGTGAGCATGGGGCGTTCAAACTACGGCCCCAAGGTGAAAGACGACAGAGCCCCGCGATCCGCGCGGGGCTCCTTGCTTCGCTTGCGACCGGGCCGCTCGCAGCTAGGGCCTATTCGTCAGTGGATTCTTCTGGGTCGTGTCCCGCCGGGCGCTCGTCCTGCGCGTCGAGGACTTGGTCCGGGATGAGGTCTTGGCCGTGGTCGCCGAGGACCTCGTCGCCGCCGGGGTCCGCGCGTGCGAGGCATGCTTCTTTGCGTCGCCACCGCAAGCCAAGAGCGCAATCACCGCAGCTACACTCAGCAACGTCCTCGCCATGGGTCCTCCGTCGTGGCGGGTCGGCTCCAATATAAAGCACGGCCCCACCAGGCAAGTCCCTAAGGGACGCCGCAGGCCTGCCGCCCGCCTGCCAGGGTGGCGGCCCGGCGGCTCAGACGAGTCCCAGGCGCTTCTCGAGGTGCGCCTTGACGGAGTCGGTGATGACGCCCCGCTGGTGCGCGTCGACGAGGGCGGCGGTGATCCGCGCCCGATCGGCATCGACGCCGCGCTCTCGCAGCTCCTGGATGACGCGGGCGAGCCGCTGATCGTAGCCGCCCGACTTGAGCTTCCCTGCGTCCATGTCGCCCTTCAGCTTCTCCAGCTCCTTCAGGAACCGCTCGATCGAAACCGGTGGCATCGCGTACTCCTCCTCAGATGAGGTCCGGGCTCACGTCCCAGATGTACCGCCGTTAGCGGGCCCCGGCCAGAGGCGGCGCAGCGGGGTTCGGGGCCTTGAATTAGCTCCCGCGATGGGAGACCGTTGTTGCCTCGTCCACGGAGGCGCGGGGCGACGTGAGGGCGGTGTGGTCGTGATCGCAGTCAGGCTGGCGTTGTGCGCGCTCGTCGCGCTGGGCGTCGCGTGCCAGGGCCCAGCGCGCGACAGAGCGACGCAGCGCGCGCCCGCCATCCGCGTGGTAGCGCCCGCCGATACGGTGGGGCGCTCCCTGAACATCTACGCCGCCGCGGGCGCCGGCATGCTGAGCCCCGCCGCGCGACGCGCCAAGTCGCTCGTGTACGTGCCGAACAGCAAGGACGGCACCGTGTCGGTGATCGACCCCCGGGCCTATCGCGTGGTACGCACCTTCGCCACCGGCGCCCTGCCGCAGCACGTGGTGCCGGCGTACGATCTCGCGACCTTGTGGGTGGCGAACAATCTGGGCAACAGCCTCACGCCCATCGACCCCGTCACGGGCCGGGACGGCCGGATCGTGCCCGTGAGCGATCCCTACAACCTCTACTTCACGCCCGACGGCCGCTTCGCCGTGGTGATCGCCGAGCGACGCCAGCGGCTCGACTTCCGCGACGCGCACACGCTGGCGCTCGTGGCGTCGGTGCCGGTCGAGTGCCGGGGCGTGGACCACATGGAGTTCACGGCGGACGGCCGCTACGCCCTCGCCACATGCGAGTTCTCGGGGCAGCTCCTCAAGCTCGACCTCGCCACGCGGCACATTGTCGGGTACCTGCTGCTCGATCCGGAGGGACTCGGCCCGCGAGCCATGCCGCAGGACATCCGCTCCGCCCCGGACGGGCGCGTGTTTTACGTGGCGGACATGATGGCCAACGGCGTGTTCCTGGTGGATCCGGCGGCGTTCCGGCGCGTCGGCTTCATCGCGACGGGGAAGGGGGCGCACGGGATCTATCCGAGTCGCGATGGGCGGCTGCTGTACGTCTCGAACCGCGGCTGGAACACGGTCGGGGGCGGGCGGCGCGGCCCGGGCAGCGTCACCGTGCTCGACCCCGCGACGCAGGCCATCGTCGCGACGTGGCCGGTGCCGGGCGGCGGCAGCCCCGACATGGGCAACGTCACCGCCGACGGCACCGAGCTGTGGCTTTCGGGGCGGTACGACGAGGAAGTTTACGTGTTCGACACTGCGACCGGGCGGCTGACGCACCGGATCGGCGTGGGCCGCGAGCCGCACGGCCTGTGCGTGTGGCCCCAACCGGGGCGGTATTCGCTGGGCCATACGGGCAACATGCGCTGACCGGCCGCGCCGCAGGCGCGGGTCGCCCTTGTCAACTCGCCCAGTCGGCTCCACGATGGTGACATGAACCGGGTGCGTGACAAGCTCATTCTCATCACGGGCGCGAGCTCGGGGATCGGCGCCGCGTGCGCGCGGCGCTTCGCCGCCGACGGCGCCAACCTCGTCCTCTGGGCGCGCCGCCGCGAGCGCCTGGCGGAGCTCGGCGCCGAGCTCGAGCGCGGGCACGGCGTCGCCGCGCGACTCGCGCAGGTGGACGTGCGCGACCGGGAGGCCGTGAACCGCGCGACCGCGGAGCTCGTGGCCGTCGACCAGGTCCCCGACATCCTGCTCAACAACGCCGGCCTCGCGAGCGGGCTCGCCAAGATCCACGAGGGCGACCCGGACGACTGGGACCGGATGATCGACACCAACCTCAAGGGATTGCTGAACGTCACCCGCGCGGTCCTGCCGCACATGGTGGCGCGGCGCCGCGGCCACGTCGTGAACATCGGGAGCACGGCCGGCCACATGACCTACCCGATGGGGAACGTGTACAACGCCACGAAGTTCGGGGTGCGGGCCCTCACCGAAGGGATGAACCTCGACGTGGCGGGCACGCCGATCCGGGTGTCGAGCGTCGACCCCGGGTTCGTGGAGACCGAGTTCTCCGAGGTGCGGTTCCACGGCGACAAGGAGCGCGCGCGGGACGTGTACCGGGGCTTCCGCCCGCTCGCGGCGGACGACGTCGCCGATGCGATCGCCTACGTGGTGAATCTCCCGGAGCACGTGAACATCCTCGACCTCGTCATCGTGCCCACGGCGCAGCGGAACGTCTACGTGGTGGACCGGGAGCAGGACTGAGCGGCGGCGTCGCGGAGACCTGATGCGACGCGGCCTCACGCTCGCCTGGGTGCTTGCGCTGGTCGCCGCGTTTCACTGGTGGGATGTGACCCTTCGCTTCCCCCGGCTGCTCGTCTGGACGTGGGCGTTCCTCGGCCTGTTCCTCGGCACTGCCGCGGTGCTGTTCGGGCGCGGGATGCGCGCGCGGCGCCGCGAGGTGTGGCTTCCCGCCGCCGTGTGGGTGGCGCTGGCGCTCGGCGCCGATCTCGCCACCGTGCTGTTTCCGGCGGTCTCGGTCGAGGGGCGGCGCGTCGCGGCGGCCGTGTGGCTGCCGATCATCGATCTCGTGCTTCCCATCTGGATGACGGCACGCGCCCTCGCGCTCGTGTGGACGGGGGCGAGCCTCTGGTCGTTCGCGGCGGTGGCGGTCCCGGCGCTCGCCGTCTGGGCCTGGTCGGTGATGATCCGCATGCCCGGGCGCTCGCACGCCGGTCCCCTGCAGCCGCTCACGGCCGAGGAAGCCGCCATCCGCCGCGACCTCGAGACGCACGTCCGGGCGCTCGCGGGGACGATCGGCGAGCGTCACTACGCCCGGCCACAGGCGCTCGCGCGCGCTGTCGCCTATCTGCAAGACGCGCTGGCGCGGCTCGGCTACGAGGTATCGGTGCAGCCCTTCGCCGCGGGAGGGCAGACGTTCCACAACCTGGAGGTCGTGATCCCGGGCGGGACCCGCGCGGACGAGATCGTCGTGGTGGGCGGCCACTACGACACAGTGGAGGGGTCACCGGGAGCGGACGACAACGGCAGCGGCAGCGCCGCCGTGATGGCGCTGGCCCGGCTGCTCGCGCGCGACCGGCCCGCGCGCACCGTGCGGTGCGTGCTGTTCGCGAACGAGGAGCCGCCCTTCTTCGAGAGCGGCGGGATGGGCAGCCGGGTGTATGCGGCCCAAGCGGCGCGGCGGGGGGACCGCATCGTCGCGATGTTCGCGCTCGAGACGATCGGCTACTACAGCGACCGGTCCGGCACCCAGGAGTATCCCTTCCCGCTGGGCCCGTTTTATCCCGACCGGGGCGACTTCATCGGGTTTGTGGGCAACTTGCAGTCCGCGCCGTTGGTGCGGCGCAGCATCCGAGTGTTCCGCGAGACCACGGCCTTTCCGTCCGAGGGAGTGGCGGCGCCCGCGTGGATGCCGGGGATCAGTCTTTCCGACCACGCGTCCTTCTGGCTGCACGGGTGGCGCGCGATCATGATCTCGGACACGGCGCCCTTCCGGTACCCCTACTATCACAGCGAGCTCGATACGCCCGACAAACTGGACTACGCCCGGCTCGCGCGCGTGGTCGCGGGTGTGGCGCGGGTGGTGCGGGAGGTGGCGGGGGTCGGTCAGTAGGAGGCGGGCGTCGCCTCGAGGAATCGCTCCTGCGCGCTCGCGCCGTCGCCCGGCCGTGCGGTGCGCCTCGTGTAGGAGCCGTCGGCGGCGAGCTCCCATGCGGTCGGATCGGCGAGCTCGGTCGTGAGGATGCGATCGAGGCGCGCGCGCGCGGCGGCGTCGCGCACCGGGACGGCCACCTCAATCCGGCGGCGCAGATTGCGCGGCCGCCAGTCGGCGGACCCGATGTAATACTCGGCGGCACCCCCGTTCTCGAAGTGATAGATGCGCGCGTGCTCCAGGAAGCGGCCGAGGATGCTCGTGACCCGGATACGCTCCGACAGGCCGGGTACACCGGGGCGCAGCATGCAGATGCCGCGCACCACCAGCTCGACGCTCACGCCGGCCTGCGAGGCACGGTACAACGCGGCGATCACCGGGCCGTCGGCCAGCCCGTTCAGCTTCACCCGGATGCGGCCGCCGCGGCCGGCGCGCGCGTGCTCGGCCTCGCGCTCGATCAGGTCGAGGAAGCGCCGCAGCATGTTGGTCGGCGCGACGAGCAGCCGGCGGAACTCCGCCTGCGGCGGTCGCGACGAGCCGGTCAGCTCGTTGAACAGCGCGTTGAGGTCCGCGCCTAGGTCCTCCTCTGCCGTGAACAGACCGAGGTCGCTGTAAACCCGGGCGGTGTCCGGGTTGTAGTTGCCCGTGCCTACGTGTGCGTAGCGGCGGATGCGGTCGCCGCGGCGGCGCACCACGAGCGCGATTTTGGCGTGCGTCTTGAGGTTCACGAGGCCGGTCACGACGTGAATGCCGAGCTGCTCGAGGCTCCGCGCCCAGGCGATGTTGTGCTCTTCGTCGAAGCGCGCCTTGAGCTCCACCAGCACGGACACGTCCTTGCCGGCGGCGGCGGCGCGGTGCAGGGCTTCGAGGATGCGGGACGGCCCGCCGGGACGGTACAGCGTGAGCTTGATCGCGAGGACGTCGGGATCGTCGGCGCACTCGTCGAGCCAGCGCTCGAAACTGGTGCTGAACGAGTCGTACGGGTGGTGCACGAGCACGTCCTTCCGGTCGAGCGCGTCGCACACCGGGACGCCTGGCGGGAACGGGTCGGCGGGGGAGACGGGGCGGTAGTCGGACGTGGGGCGGGGCGGGGCCAGCTCCGCCAGGGCGCCCAGGTCCACGATCCCGTCGGCCTCGTAGAAGTCGGCGGCGCTGAGCGCGCTGTGCTGCTCGCTCTCCTCGAAGCGGAACTCGCGCTGCAGCAGGTCGCGCATCGCCTGCGGCATGGCGCGCTCGACCTCGACCCGCACGACGGGCCCGAAGGGGCGGCGGCGGATCTCCTCCTCCATCGCCTGCGCGAAGTTCGCCGCGCCGGTCTCGTCGAGGTGGATATCGCCGCTGCGGGTGATGCGGAACGGATGCACCTCGACGACCTGACGGCCCGGCAGCAACGCCTCGAGGTTGCCGCCGATCACTTCTTCCAGCGGCACCACGCCCTCGTCTTGCGGCAGCGGGACGAAGCGCGGCAGCGAGGTCGGCAGCTCGAGGTGCACGAAATGTCGCGGACTCGTCGGCGTGTCGCGCAGGGCGAGGGCGAGCGACAGGCGGCGGTCGGCGATGAAAGGGAAGGGGTGCCCCGGCGCGCGGGTCAGCGCTTTGGGGGTGAGGAGCGGGAGCACCTGGTCGCCGAACCAGCGGCGCAGCAACCCTTGCGCCGCGGCGTCGAGCTCCCCGAATCGCCGGATGCTCACGCCCGCGCCAGCCAGCTCCCCGGCGCGGAGCAACTGGAAGCAGCGATACTGGCGCTCTACGAGGGGGCGCAGCCGGATCGCGATCGCGTCGAGCTCCTCCTGTGGCGTGAGGCCATCGGCCGAGCGCGGCGTCAGGCCCGCGGCCACGGCGTGCTTCAGGCTCGCCACCTCCACCATGAAGAACTGGTCGAGGTTTGTGCTGAAGATCGCGAGGAAGCGCAGCCGGGCGCGGAACGGGGTGCGGGGATCCTCCGCGAGCGCGAGCACGCGCGCGTTGAACTCGAGCCAGCTGAGCTGCGCGTTGAGGAACTGCTCAGGGGCTGCGCGCTCAGCGTCGAGCGCGGCGGCCGGCAGCACCGGGACGCGCAGCTCGGAGAGAGTGACGCGACTGATGCGGTCCGCCTCGTCCGCCTCGGGGAACGGCTCCACCGCGGGGGCGCTTTCCCCGACCGCGCCGCCCACGAGCGAGCCCGACCATTCCGGCACGAGCGGCGAGCGCGCAGCGACGGCGAGCGCCGCCAGCGTCTTCGGCTCCCGCAGCACCGGGGAGCCGACCCGCCCGACGATGTCGCGCGGGGTGAACCACTGCAGCGGGCGGCTCGCCGCCGTGAGATCGCGGCGCAGCCGGCGCGCCACCCACACTTCGAGCACGGGTCGCCGCTCCGTGGCCGGTACCGTGCCGAGCAGGCGCACCTGGCCCTCGGCCGTGCCGAGCAGCTGGCGCAGCGCGCGGCGGCAGGCCTCCTCGCCACCACCCTCCACGACGAGGAGCTGCAGCCCGCCGCCCTTGCGGCGGAACGCCATCCGCCCGTCGGCTACGGCGACGATCGCCACTTCGCGCTGGCCTTGCACCGCGCGGGCAAGGACTTGCGTCTCGAGCGCAGCGAGCAACTCGTCCGCGCGCGCGCGCCGGTCTCCCACGACCGGACGGAGGCCATGCCGCTCCGCCAGCGCCGCTCCCAGATGCGCGACGCCGATCGTCCCCCAGGGGCGGCGCCGGAGCGCCAGCTCCCGGAACACGGGTGCCGCTTCCGTGCTGCGGACCGTGACGACGTCGAGAGCGAGCTCGAGCTCGGGCCACGGCACGAGCGCCCGCCGCACGAGCCGGACGCGCCGCTCTATCTCGAGCTCGATGCTCGGGACGAGGCGCGCGGGATCGACCAGTGCGCGGAGCCGCCGGGCGGGCCCGGAGCTGCCCGCGAAGATCGCGGCGGCGTCGAGCTCCGCGACCTCAGCCGCCTCCGGGGGGCCCGGGCGCAGACCCTCGAGCACGAGTGTGCGGCGGTCGTCCGCGGCGAAGCGCACGCGGCACGCGATGTCGCGGCGGCGCAGGTCGCCGGCCGGAGTGTCGAAGTACAGGTCGCGCAGAAAGCTGCGCCGCGCCGGGCCGGCCCGGAGCCCCGGGAGGAGCGGGTCGACCAGCAGCGCTTGGAGCGCCTCGGCGCTCGCAATGTCCCAGCGCGGCCCGACCCCGCTCATCGTACGCGGCCCCCGCCGGCCCCCGCTACCCGGCGACCGGCACGGTCACGGGTGCGCGCAGTTGCGGACGAATGCCCAGTTGGCCGCGCGGGGGTCGTTGATGGTGCGGTAGAACTCATCGAAGTAGTGCAGCGTCTGCTCGGCGCGCTTGGGATCGAGCCCCGCCTGGCTCCGGAACAGCGCGTAGATCGAGTCCTTCCGGTCGTCGAACCGCGCGATCGTGGGCCCCAGCTGCTCGGGAGTGCGGCAGTAGCCGCGGTAGAGGCGCTCCCGCACGCTCTTGAGTCCGAGGCGGGAGTCGGGGACGGCGTAGCTCGCCGAGATCACGCCGGACCAGTCGAAGTCGTACGGCACCGCGAACACGGTCCTCGCGCTGTCGCGGATCAGCACGATGTTGTGCAACGCGGCGACCGAAAAGTCGGTGTTGCCGATCAGGTACTCGAACATCGCGACCAGCCCCGTGTGCTCGACGTCGGTGTCGAGCTGTGTCAGTGCCTTCTGGTCGAAGACCTTGGCGCCCGCCCGCCGGGCCATGGCGTCGTCGTCCTCGATGAAGAAGGCGTAGCGTGTGACCGGCTTCGCCTTCCCGGAGCGGTCCAGGTACGTCACGTGCGCGAGCCGCGCGCGGAAGCTCTTCTCCGTGATCAGGTTGAACACCCGATACAGGAGGTACTCCTGCAGCAGGTCTTGCTCGTAGCTCTCCCGGTCCTGGCAGTGCACGACGAGCTTCAGGCCGCCCTGGCCGGCGAACACGGTGTGCTTCACTTGCTGCTTGTCGAATGAGAGCTTGAGCGGGGGGAAGTCGCAGATCCGCCGCTGCAGCCGGAAGTGCCCCCGCGTCCGCAGCCGCAGGTCGAGTGCGACGGAATCGCCCGCGGGCCCGACGAACGCCAGCACCCCGGCGTGCTCCTGCTTCGCTTCTCCGCGATCCTTCGAGAGAGCGTTGAAGTCGGCCGTGAGCGTCAGCGGCAACGTCTCGGGCGCGTCGAACAGCCGGGCGCGGGCGGGCTGGCTGTCCTGCTGCGCGGGCGCGCGCGGCGCGGCGCAGAGGACGAGGCTCGACAACATCAGCACGTGCGCCCCGGTCATGGTGCGCCAAGATACGGCGCGGCGTCGGGCGGCGCGAGCGTAGCGCTCGCGTCAGGTGGCGAGCAGGAACAAGTCGTACAGCGCGTGGGTCCAGGCGGTGATGCCGAAGCCGCGCAGCAGGTAGAGCGCGCTGAAGAAGATCCCGGCGATCATCCGGAACGTGAACGAGTACGACGTGAGGCGGTCGCCGTACGGGCCGATATAGTGGAAGGTCGAGAAGATCGCCGCGCCGAGGACCGTCGCGAACACGCCCGCGTGCCAGGGGCGCCAGCCGAACAGCTGCTGGGCGAGCGCGGCCAGCAGCGCCACGAGCACGACCCGGAACAGCAGCTCCTCGTACAGGCCGGCGCCGAGCGAGAGCATCAACTTCGTCCACCAGCCGATCTCGCGCGGCGACGCGGGAATCGCAAGGGGGCCGAGCGGTGAGAGCAGCCTGGCGGTGATCGTCCCGACGACGATCCCGAACAGCAGCGCCAGCAGCGTCGACTCCCCCAGCATGCGGAGAAACACGGTCGGGCGCAGGGCGCCCGCGTGGCGGTGCAGGTCGCGCATCACGAGCCACAGGCCCACCGCGATGAGGCAGGCCATGAACAGCACGGGGCCCCAGGTCCCCGCCACCGCAATGAACAGGCTCTGGAGAATGACGTCGGCGCCGTTCCGCAGCCCGGCTTCCGGACCCCCGCCCGCGCCCTGCGACTGCAGCGACGCGAGCACCTCGTAGAACACGAGCAGCGGCAGCGCGAAGAGCAGGCTGTAGCGTGGCGCCCGACTCGCCTGCCAGTAGGAGCCGGGGCGGGTGAACGCGGAGAGGCCGCTCGAATCCATGGGGCCACAATCTCGCTACATTTGGGCGCCCATGCTTTCCCCCCGATGACCGAGCTCAAGCGCCAGCTGGGGCTCCTCGACTCGACGATGATCAACGTCGGGACGATCATCGCGTCGGCGATCTTCATCGTCCCCAGCACGATCGCATTGCAGCTGCACGCGTCCGCGCCCGCCATCCTCGTCTGGGTGGTGGGCGGTGCGGTCTCCTTGCTGGGTGCCCTGGCAGTCGCGGAGCTCGGCGCCGCGATGCCGAAGGCGGGGGGCCTGTATGCCTACCTGGGCGAGGCGTACGGACCCGTGTGGGGGTACCTGTATGGCTGGACGGCCGGGGTGGTGATCAACCCTGCCTCGATCGCCGCGATCGCGGTCGGCTTCGCCACCTACGTCGGCTTCTTCGTGCCGCTGGGCGCCGCGGGGATCAAGAACGTCGCCATCCTCTCGATCCTTGCGCTCACGGTCCTGAACTGTCTCGGCGTGAAGCCCGGCACCGTCACCCAGAACGTGCTCACGCTGATCAAGATCGGCCTCGTGGCGGCGCTCATCGTCATCGGGTTCGTGCTGCCGGGGGGCAGCGTGGCGAACTTCGAGCCGCTGTGGCCGGACGCCTCACCCGGCAGCTTGATCGCGCCGTTCGGCATTGCGATGGTGGCGGTGCTGTGGGCATACGACGGCTGGATAGAAATCACGTACGTGGGTGGCGAGGTGAAGGACCCCGGACGGAACCTCCCTCGCTCCATCGTCCTCTCGACGCTGATCGCGGTCGCGCTGTACTGCCTCGTGACGGCCTCGTTCGCCTACGTGCTCTCGCCGTCGAAGATGGCAGCCTCTCCCCTCGTCGCCTCGGATGCGGCGCAGGTGACGCTGGGGCGGGCGGGGGCGGGACTCGTCGCCGTTGCGATCATGATCTCGACGCTGGGCTCGAACAACGGCATCGTCCTCACCGCCGCGCGGATCCCCTATGCGATGGCGCGCGACCGCCTCCTGCCCGCGCGGCTCGGGGACGTCCATCCGCGCTTCCTCACGCCGGTGAACTCGCTCGTCGTGCAGGCCCTGATCGCGATCGCGCTCGCCCTGTCGGGGACCTACGACCAGCTCTTCACCTACGTCATCTTCGGGGAGTCATCTTCGGGGAGTTCGTGTTTTACGCGCTGTCGTGCGGCGCGGTGATCCGCCTGCGCAAGCAGGCTCGGGCGATGCCGCGACCGTACCGGGCGTGGGGTTATCCCCTGACGCCGATCGTGTTCATCGCCTTCGCGACGTGGCTCGTCGGGAACACCATCGCGGAGCAGCCGCGGGAGTCGGCGGTCGGCGTGGCGTTGATGCTCGCCGGGCTGCCGTTGTACTGGTGGATGCGAGGCCTGCGGTCACGAGTCATCGGAGTCAGTGACGCCCGTTTCTGATGACTGACGAGTGATGACGAGCTGTTGGCCGTGACACGCCTAGTCTGGACGGGAGCGGCTTTCCGATGCAGAATTCGGCGGCCGTCACCGCGCCCTTCACAGGAGGTTCGAGGATGAGATCCATGCTCGGAGCCACGCTACTTGCCCTCTGTGCACTTCCCC
>WNGL01002633.1_pt1 | contig 21649 bp, 20 predicted proteins | sample 5400591 | NCBI WGS metagenome assembly WNGL01 (sample SAMN13153377, study PRJNA577476) | soil metagenome | isolation source: 80 cm soil or saprolite under Garry oak tree replicate 1 | place: USA:California | collected 2016-06-15 | reverse complement strand
TGCAAAGGTGTACGTGTTTGGGCGGGTCGCCTTCGTTGGTTCAGCGAACGTTTCTGCGTCGTCTGAGGACTCGCTGATCGAGGCAGGTTGTCAAGTCACGAGCCTTGACGTCGTGGCTGAGTGTCGCGCTTTTGTGCAATCGCTGCGGGGCGAGATCGTCGAGTTGAAGTTCGCCAAATCGCTGATCCCATTCTGGAAGCCTGCATTCACGCCGTACCGAACAACTACCCTGCGGGCATCCCATCAAGTCCAGCAATCAGGTCTTGTGGCGGTTTCGCTGAACGAGATCGACTACGATGCCGCCGATCAATCAGCAGCAGACCGAGCGCATCAATCGGCTCGTAGAAAGGTTCGAGATCGCGAGACCTTTCGCCTGGATGACTTCCGTTGGGGCAGCCGGGTGCCGAAGGTGATGCGAGTTGGTTCTCGAGTGCTGATGTGTACAACGCGATCGAGCGGAGTCACGGAAATCACCGCACCCGCCCGGCTGCTGGAGATCCGGCGCTACAAGAGCTCTCGCGGCAGCTGGCGTGCAATCATCGTTGTCGAATTGCGGAAGCATCTTCGCGACAAGCGGAAGTCGATGGTGCTGAAAGCTCTTGGTGCCAATGGTAAGCCGCTGCGATCGATGCGAGGGACGATCGTGCTAAAGGATGCTGCACTGATCTACAAACTCGGACAGTTGTGGCCCACCAGCGGCGCGGCGTGATGCGGTCTTGTCAACCCGGTTGTGACCCGTATGCGCAACGTTTCGAGTGGCTGAGGTTGACCAGCACGCCGCGCGGCGCTATTCTGAGATCCACTTCGCTGATGCCACATGGCATCCCCTTCACATCGCCCGATGTGAAGCGCTGATCGACCGGCGCCCCAGGGCACGATCGACAGCATCCCGACTCACACAATCTGTTCTGTCAGGCGGCGCATCACACGTGCATCGTCGATCAGGACACGCGAGTCACGCACGATCGCCACAACGGCCATCGCCGCGCGACTCGCAATTCACGCGTGACGACGCGCAGCATCTGCCAATCGCAGCGACTGCCGCGGCGTCAGTGTCACGAATGGTCGCACGCAGCAAATGTGCGATCGCGACGCGAGGCACGACCTCCCGTTCATCGATGTCGGCGCAACGCCGGCATCCGCGCCACCAACGTCAGCGCGTCGGCCACACGGTCGGCGCGCTGCAGCGCGCGAAACCAGAACACGAACCTGTCTGTTCGAGCGCGGGAACGCGCTGGGAGGCGCATCATGAAGCCTTGGTTGACAGTCGCTGACGGAGCAGGGAGTTCGCGCACAGCAACCGCGCTCACCGAGACGCAGGTTGCCGAACAACTTGGACTATCGGTTGCAACGTTACGAGCCTGGCGGCATCGCGGCAAGGGACCCCGGTTCTTGCGATTCGGACGCGCCGTCCGGTACCTGCCAGCCGACCTGGACGAGTTCATTCGTGCGAGCGCAGTTGACACGCGGTCCGTTTCTGCGTCAGATGGAGAGTCGAAAGCCGGGGAGTTGCGGGTATGAGCCTCTGGAAACGCGGTCGCCAGTACTGGACCGACTTCGCCGTCGCCGGGAAGCGCTATCGGAAGCGCCTCGGCACCACGAACCTCCAGGTTGCGAAGCGGCGTGAGCGCGAGCTGCTCGAAGGCGCCGGCCGCGGTCAGCTGTCAGCCAACGAGCAAGGCCCGAAGCGGCTGTCGGCCGCGATCGAAGCGTACCTCGCCGCCAAGCGCATGCGCTGCTCGCCTCGGACGATCGAGCTCGAAGAGGAACGCCTGAGCCTCGTCAAGCGGCACTTCGGCGACGTGCCGCTCGCCGCGATTACGGCGACGACGATTGCGGGCTTCCAGCGCACGCGCCACGACGCCGGCATCGCGAACCGCACCATCAACATGGACGTCGGCGTCCTGTCGCGTGTGCTCAAGTCGTGCGGCCGTTGGCGAGCGCTGGCGGACCATGTTCACAACCTGCCCGAACGCCAGCACCCCGTCGGACGCGCGCTGACGGCTGAGGAACAGAGACGGCTCTTCGCCGCCGCTGCGTCGAACCAGGAATGGGAGCACGTCTACTGCGCCGCGATCGTTGCGGCAAATACGTCGATGCGTCCCGTAGAGGTTAAGCACCTCCGGCGCTGCGATGTCGATTTGGTCAAGAGACTCCTGCACGTCCGACGGAGCAAGAACGAGTCGAGCCACCGCGTGATTCCGTTGAATGGATCAGCGCTCAATGCACTCGCGAGAATGTTCGAGCGAGCCGACATGCTCGGCCACACGGAGCCCGAGCACTACCTCTGGCCTGCATGCCAGTGGGGACGCTTCGATGCGACGAAGCCAATGCTGAAGTGGGACACGGCCTGGCGAGCCCTGCGTGACGCAGCACGCCTGCAGAGACTCCGGTTCCACGACCTGCGCCACACCGCCATCACCGAACTCGCCGAGATGGGCGTGGCCGATCACGTCCTCGAATCGATTACCGGCCATCTGTCGCGCCGCATGCTGGAGCACTACTCGCACATTCGGATCGATGCCAAGCGGCAGGCGCTCGACGCCCTCGACGTGCAGCGGGGCCGCGTGCTGCCGGAGGCGGGCAACGGCAACGGGAGCGAGACGGAAATCGAAACGATTATCGAGGTGCCCGAAAGCGTTACGTCACAATCACGTCACAGTTTGACGTTGAGCGGTTCGCCGCCTCACGGTAAGCTATTGATTCCATTCGAACGGAGAGATGTCCGAGTGGTTGAAGGAGCACGCTTGGAAATAGACCGCTGTCGCGCGTGCTGACGCACATCAAATCCCACCAACGCACTCCCGATCAACGACTTCCCGCAACAACGATGTGCATGCGCGTGTTCCTGTAAATGCTGGTGTTGACCCCGGGTTTCGGGGGGTATGTGACACAGTTCTGATACAAAACGAAAGTTGATTTGGGTGCACGCGCACCGACGCGTACCGTGTCGTACACCGACAACGCTCGCACAGCGGCCCCCAAGATCACTCCGCGGTCGGTTGTCAGAATAAACGCCACTCTATAGATTGGGCAGATGGCGCTTAAACGGATGGACAACGTAGGAATCGTCGTCGATGACCTCGAAGCGACGATTGATTTCTTTCGTGAGCTCGGCCTCGAGCTCGAAGGGAGGGCCACGATCGAAGGAGAATGGGCCGGGCGTGTCACTGGACTGGGTGATCAGCGCGTCGAGATTGCCATGATGCGCACGCCGGACGGCCACGGCCGGTTGGAGCTCTCCCGGTTTATCACGCCGCGTGTCGTCGCGGATCACCGCAGCGCCCCAGTGAATGCTCTAGGCTACCTACGCGTCATGTTCGCCGTGGACGACATCGACGAGACGCTCGAGAGGCTCCGCAAGCGCGGCGCGCAGCTCGTGGGCGAAGTCGTCCGGTATAAAGACGCGTATCGGCTCTGCTACATCCGCGGGCCTGAAGAGCTTCTCATCGGACTCGCCCAAGAACTCAGCTGAGCGCTGGCACCGACACGTGCCGTGTGATCACGATCAACAACGCTACCTACCGACCATCTTCAACAAAGCCTCGGGATAGCGTGCGCCGTGTACTTCGATCTGTGACGCGGCCCGATCGATTTCTCGAAAGTCCGCAGCCGTGAGTTGAATGTTCGCGGCACCGAGGTTCTCGTCGAGCCGGTGATGTTTCGTCGTCCCAGGAATCGGCACAATCCACGGCTTCTGCGCGAGTAGCCAGGCGAGTGCGATTTGCGCGGGCGTTGCGTTCTTACGCGCAGCGAACGTCTTCAACCACTCGACAAATGCGACGTTCGCCTTCCGGTTCTCTTCCGTGAACCGCGGCACGACATTGCGAAAATCAGTCGGTTCGAATGTCGTTTTGTCATCGATTGTGCCGGTCAGAAAACCCTTGCCGAGCGGGCTGAACGGCACGAAGCCGATGCCCAGTTCCTCGAGCGCGGGCAGGATCTCGCGCTCGGGCTCGCGCCACCAGAGGGAGTATTCGCTTTGCAGCGCCGCCACCGGCTGCACGGCGTGGGCGCGGCGGATCGTCTGCACGCCCGCCTCGGACAAACCGAAGTGCTTCACTTTGCCGTCGCGAATCAGATCCCTGACGGTGCCCGCTACGTCCTCGATCGGCACATCCGGGTCGACGCGATGCTGGTAGAACAGATCGATCCGATCCGTCCGGAGCCTTTTCAGTGATGCGTCGGCGACCGCGCGGATCTGCGAAGGCCGGCTGTTGAGACCGGCCATCTTGTTTTGCGCGATGTTCCACCCGAACTTCGTGGCAATCGACACCTGGTCGCGCACCGGCTCGAGCGCCTCGCCCACGACGTCTTCGTTCGTGAACGGGCCGTAGACTTCCGCGGTATCGAAGAATGTCACGTCACGATCGACGGCGGCCCGGATGATCGCGATGCCGTCCTCGCGGCTGCTCGGGCGTCCGTAGCTCTGGCTGATGCCCATACAGCCAAAACCGAGAGCCGAAACCTCGAGGCCGGTTTTGCCTAACGTGCGTTTCTGCATTTTCTTTCTCCTCGTGAGCACCTCAGAAAAGCGGCACACCGGTCAATTCGGCGAGCTTGGACGAGAGCTGGTCTTGAAACCGAGTCTCTGAGACTTCCCGCGCGGGGCGCTGCGGCTGCCGATGGTGCCAGTACCGGCCGCTGACCGCCGCCGCGGGATCATCGCTGACAGCCAGCCAGGTCTGGGTGCGGAATCCCATCTCGAAATCGCCTGGCGCTCCGGGGCCACCCATCTTTGTCGCAACCCAGCCGGGGTCGACCGCATTGCTCAGAACGTCCGGCCACCATCGCGCCACCGCGAAGGCGAGGGCTGTCACGTACAGTTTGCTGTCCGAGTACGCCTGGCTGGCGTTCCAACGCCGCTCGAACCAATCGATGTCGCGTAGCGAGGCGCCGCCGCCACGATGCATGCCGCTACTGAGGTACACCAAACGGCGGGGCCGCTCGATCAGCGCCGTCAGCATGTACGGTGCGAGCGTGTTGACCGCGAGGATGGTCGAATGTCCCTCGGGTGTCGGTGATCGGCCCGACGTGGCATATGCGCCGGCGTTGTGGATGACGGCGTCCATACGGCCGATCGCATTCACCTGGTCCGCGATGCGTCGCGTCTCGACGGCGCTGGCAAGGTCGCCGCCGACGACACCAGCCGAGTGGGAAGCAAGATCGTCGACCGACGAGGCGCGCTCAGGAGATCGCGCGTGCAGCACGACCTCATGGCCCTCGTCGATGAGCGCGCGTGCTGCGGCACGGCCCAGGCCGTCCGTGCTGCCGGTGATGAACACGCGAGGCATCCGTCAGCCTCGCGGCAGGACCCGCACTGTCGCCGCTCGCGCGCGGCCGCCGATCATCGGCTTCAAGTACGGACTCCCGGCGGACGTCGTTCGGTAGGCCTCGTCGATCCGATCGTTGATAGTCCCGTCTACGGGCTCGAAGACGACGTCCTTCGTCATGCCGGCGGTACGAGTGCGATCGGCCTTCTGATGAATCGCCGCTTGATACCATCGCGACTGCTGCCCGTTGTAGCCTCGCACGTACAGTACGTCGTCGACGACAACGGACCAGATCCAGGTCGGCGTGCCGTAGGTAACGCCGTCTTCCCGCAACGGCGAGATGTGAAGGTCGTCGGTCTCCGCGATCTTGCGCAGTTCTTCTGCGCGCCAGTGTGTGGTGTGAACATCCATGCGGTGCTTCCAGCTGCTCGTGCTACCAGGCGTACGCTTGGGGCGCTTCACCGTCCGGACCAGGCCAAGTCCCGTCAAGTCGCCGGATCATCTCGTCCAACAGAGAAATCTCCAACGAACGGAGACTGCCGGTGTACTGCATTTAATTGCCTGATGGGCAGAGGAGCGCCTTGATCGCACGCCGCTCGTCCATCGCCCGATAGCCCTCGGCGACTCGATCGAGCGGCAGCACGAGATCGAACACTCTTCCTGGATTGATCTTCCCGGCGAAGACCAGATCGATCAGTTGTGGCAGATATCGACGAACGGGCGCCGGACCGCCGAGCAAACGGACATGCCGGAAGAAGAGGTCCGCGCCGTCGAGCGTGACACCGTGCGGCACGCCGACGTAGCCGACCGAGCCGCCCGGCCGCGTCGACTTGATCGCCTGCATCATCGACTCCTGGGTCCCGACACACTCCAGCACCGAATCGGCGCCGACGCCGTTCGTCAGCTGCTTGATGCGCTCGACGCCCTCGTCGCCGCGCTCCGTCACAATGTCGGTCGCACCAAATTCGCGCGCGAGCTTCTGCCGCGCGTCGTGGCGGCTCATCGCGATGATGCGTTCGGCACCCATCTGCTTAGCCGAGAGCACGCCGAGGAGTCCGACGGCACCGTCACCCACGACCACAACCGTCGAGCCGGGTTTCACGTTCGCCGCATCGGCGGCAAACCAGCCGGTGCCCATCACGTCAGACAGTGCGAGCATGCTGGGGATGTGGTCGGCATTGGGCACGTCGCGTGTCGCGACGAGTGTGCCGTCGGCGAGCGGCACGCGGAGTCGCGGCGCCTGCGCACCGCCGACCGGCGTCTTGTGCTCGCAGGAGGTCTGATACCCATGCTGGCAATGCGGGCACGTGTTGTCGGAGGTGAAGAACGATCCGATCACGAACTGTCCGCGCCTCAATGACGTCACGCCGCGGCCGACCTCTTCGACGTAGCCGCAGTACTCGTGCCCCATCGGCGTACCCGCCGGAAACGGCGAGACGCCGCGATAGGGCCAGAGGTCCGAACCGCAAATGCACGTCACCGGCAGACTGATGATCGCGTCCGTCGAGTCAACGATTTTTGGCTCCGCGCGGTCCTCGAACCGGATGTCGCGCGCGCCGTATAACACCGCTCCTTGCATCTCACACCTGTCTTTCGTTCATCCTTGGCGACGCGTGGTCGCTCTACATCGTGTAGCCCGGCTTCTTGTACAAGGTGTCGCCTTGCGCACGATGTCAGGCTCGTACACCTTCTGGCCCCAGTCGTTCGCGTCGACTTCTTCGAACGCGACAGACACCGACTCGTCGCCGTAGTGCAGGACCTTCATGACGTCGTCGGTGATCGCTTGCGCGAGCCGGCGTTTCTGCTGCTCGGATTTGCCGGGCCACAGTTTCACAATCACGTGCGGCATGGCGTCACCGTCCTCCGTACTGCTCGTCGGTGACGTGTTCGAGCCAATCCACGGGCTTGCCATCGAGCTGCTCCTGCACGGCGATGTGCGTCATCGCCGTTGTTGGCGACGCGCCGTGCCAGTGCTTTTCGCCGGGGGCAAACCACACGACGTCACCGGAGCGAATCTCTTCAATCGGTCCGCCCCAGCGCTGGACGCGTCCGAACCCGGCTGTAACGATGAGCGTTTGGCCGAGCGGATGGGTGTGCCAGGCGGTGCGTGCGGCTGGCTCGAATGTCACGGTCGCACCCCCAGCGCGGGCGGGAGCGGGGGCCTGGAAGAGCGGATCGATACGGACCGTGCCGGTAAACCAGTCACCGGGCCCTTTGGCGGACGGCTGTGAACCTGCTCGCGTGATCTCCATGGCGAAGTCCCTTTCAACGTTCTCTCCACCCACAGTAAGGCTGGCCGCCGTTCGCGACTAGACGGCAAAATCTGCTAGGGCTTATGAGTACCATTCAGGAATGGCCCACGACGATCTCAACGTGCTGTCGGCGTTTCTTGCCGTGGCGGAAGAGCGGAGCTTTACGAAGGCGGCGAAACGCCTGAACGTTTCTCAGTCCGCCCTGAGCCACGCCGTCCGCGGCCTCGAAGAAGAGATTGGCGTCCGATTGCTCGCGCGGACCACACGCAGCGTAGCGCCAACCGACGCGGGGGAGGAGTTGCTGCGGTCATTGAGACCGGCGCTCATGGATATTCGCGCGGCCCTCGGAAAGATCTCCGGGGAGCGCGATAAGCCGACGGGCCGCGTGCGCCTCGTCGTATCTCCTCTTGCGGCCGGGTCGGTGCTTGGACCGAAGCTCGGTGCGTTCGCGCGCAACTATCCGGACGTGGTGCTCGATATCACGACCGATGAGGGCCGAGTCGATCTCGTGGCGGGTGGGTACGACGCCGGCATCCACTACGGGGAGTTCATCGAGCAGGACATGGTGGCCGTCCGCGTCTCGCCGGATCACCGGCCAGCGATCGTCGGCTCAGCGGTGTACTTCGATTCGCACCCCCGCCCCAAGTCGCCGCGCGATCTGCTGCAGCATCGGTGCATCAACTTCCGCCACGGCCGTGACGAGATCTATCGTTGGGAATTCGACAAGGGCAAGCAGTCGTTGACCGTCGCGGTGAACGGTCCGCTAATCGTGGACGACGTGGACCTGGTCATTCGCGCTGCTCTCGATGGCGTCGGCCTGGCGTACCTCGGAGAGGATCGCGCCGCACCATACGTCGATTCTGGCGCGCTCGCTCGCGTCCTCGAGCAGTGGTGTCACCCGTTCCCGGGGTTCTTCTTGTACTACCCGAGTCGACGACAGCAGCCTGCTGCGGTGTCCGCACTCATCGACGCGCTTCGACTCGAGAATCCCCGTAAGTGATCGTGCGAGATTGATAGGTCTGACACAATTCACGTTCGCGTCTGCGACGCGCGTGTCGGTAAACGATTGGAGCAACACGACATGTCGAATCGGATATTCGTGAAGGAGGGTTTTGCGCTACACTGTTCAGGACCGGCCGCAACTCGTTGATTCTAAAGCGGAGAGATGTCCGAGTGGTTGAAGGAGCACGCTTGGAAAGCGTGTGTAGGGGAAACTCTACCGTGGGTTCGAATCCCACTCTCTCCGCCAGCTCATCTGTAGCTGTCCGTCCTGCCTGACATTTCTTCTCCTCTTCTCCGCAGCCCAACCCGATCGCGTAATCAGACGTCTGATTAAGAGCTCAGATGACTGAGTATCAGACGAACGGTCATGCCGAAACCTGATTCGTTGCAGGGATCGCTCGACCTCCTGGTGCTGAAGATCCTGTCGCGGCGGCCAGGTCTGCACGGCTATGCCCTGATGACCGCCATTCACGCGGCGTCTCGCGATGTGCTCCGCGTCGAAGAGGGATCGCTGTATCCCGCCCTGCACCGGATGGAAGAAGCCGGCTGGATCCGCGCGGCGTGGATCACGAAAGACAGCGGGCGACGGGCTCGCGTGTACGAGTTGACCGCCGCCGGAAGGAAACAACTGACGGCGAAGGAGTCGCGCTGGCTGGCCGTCACGTCCGCCGTCAATCGCGTGCTCAGGACGGTGTGAGATGTCCTTCTGGGCACGTCTCGTCAACGTCTTTCGCGACGATCGACTGATCCGCGACATCGACGAGGAGCTGGAATCACACATCGCGGAAGCGACTGCCGAGGGCCGGGATCCCGTGGAGGCGCGACGGGCATTCGGCGCGCCGCTTCGGGAGCGCGAAGCCAGCCGCGACATTCGGCGCGTCCTCTGGCTCGCCGATTGGCTGATGGATGTGCGCTATGCCCTGCGGACGCTCAGCCGCCAGCCAGGGTTCCTCATGCCAGCCGTGCTGTCGCTGGCCCTCGGCATCGGCGCGAACACCGCGATCTTCAGCCTCATCGACGCCGTCCTGCTGCGAGCCATCCCCGTTTCCGAACCGCGGCAACTCGTACAACTCACGCGGAGCTACTCGGACGGTCAGAAAGGCACATCGTTCTCCTGGCCGCTGTACCGGTATCTCCGGGATGGCGCGCATGCGTTTTCCGGCATGTTGGCCGAGGACAGCAGTGTTAGGCGCATCGACATCGATGAGCGGCGAGCTCGGCGCCGTGACGATGCTCGACTGGTATCCCACTCCGGCGTACGAGGACGGCTTCGTCGCGCCTGATCCGCTCAACCCGAAGATTCTGTACATGGCCGGGTCGACCGACGGCATCGTGAAGGTGATCAAACCCACCAACCAGTGGGTCGATGTGTCGCCGAACGTCGACACCACGCTCGTGCTGCGCCGCACCGGCGACCAACCGATGATCTTCTCCTGCTCGAACCCGCGCGAACTGCTGGCCGGCTTCCAGTATCTCTATTCGACGACCGATGGCGGTGTGACGTGGAAGAGAATCTCACCCGATCTCGGGGCCACGGGTGGCGGGAATGCCGCCGCCACGATCAACGCCATCACCACGTCGAACGCGGCGCCGGGTGTGATGTGGGTGGGGCTGAGCAACGGCCGGGTGAAGGTCACAAAAAATCACGGCGCGACCTGGGATGATGCCTCGATTCCCGGCGTCACCCCGATCGCCGGCGGCCGCGGCACCGGTGTCTCCGCGATCGACGCGTCGTATGTCGATCCTGGCGCGGCGTACGTCTCGATCAATTGGGGCATGGCCGACAACGCCCCGGCGTTCTACCGCACGCACGACTACGGCAAGACCTGGACGAAGATCGTCAAGGGATTGCCCGCCGGCCAGGTGAGCGGCAGCTACTCGCGCGTCATCCGTGCAGATATCAGGAAGGCCGGGCTGCTCTTCGCCGGCACCGAGAGCGGGATGTACGTCACGTTCGACGAGGGCGACAACTGGCAGTCGCTGATGCTGAACCTGCCGAACACGTCGTATCGCGACATCGTCGTGAAGAACAACGACCTCGTCGCCGCCACGTACGGGCGGAGCATCTGGATTCTCGACGACATTTCTCCGCTCCGGCAGATGACGCCGGATACCGCCTCCGAACCGGTGCACGTATTCAAACCCGGCGACGCGATCCGGGTGCGGCGCAACGTCAACACCGGGACGCCGTTCCCGCCCGAGATGCCGCACGGCGACAATCCGCCGGAGGGTGCCATCATTCATTACAACCTCGGCACCGCGGCGAAACACGTCACCCTTGATCTGCTGGACGCGGCCGGCGCGGTCGTCCGGCGATACTCGAGCGATCCGATTCCCGCAATTCCGGAACCGCCGCCGCCGGTACCCACCGAGTGGATCTATGTGGCGCAGCCGATGCCGACGGCCAGCGGGATGCACCGGTGAATTGGGACCTGCGATACGACATGCCGCCGGCCTTCATCCACTACCTCGCCCACGTGACGGCGGCCGTGGTCGGCGACACGCACTGGGAAACCGAAGGTCCGCTGGTGATTCCGGGCATCTACACGATCCGACTCAATCTCGACGGCAAGACGTACTCGCAAACGGTGACGGTGAGAAACGATCCCAACTCGTCGGCGACCACCGCCGATCTCCGTGCGCTGCACGATCTGGAGATGAAGCTGTACGACGGCACCAAGGAGTCGTGGGAGGGATTCCACCAGGTCGCCGCGATGCGGACGTCGATCGCCGACATCCTGTCCGGCAATCCTCCCGCGGAAGTCGCCGCCGCCCGCGCGCTCGACGCCAAGCTGGCCGCGCTTGCCGGCCCGACCGCTTTCACCGCCGGTCCAAGTGGCGGCGGGCCTCGGACGGCCTTCTCGACGATCAACGGCGTGGAGGCCGAAGAGGGGGCAGTCCTCGTTTCGATGAACGGGCAGTTGAAAGAGCTGGACATGTCCGACATCCCGCCCAACCCGACGAAACTTGCCGCGTGGCGACATGTCTGCACCGACATGCGAACCGCCGTGACCAACTGGCGCGACATCAATGCAAAGGATCTGATCGCCTTGAACCCGCTGCTGGCAAAGAACAACATCAAGTCGATTCCTACGGCGTCGCCGTCACTGCCAATCCCGGTCTGCACCCCGGCAGTTGGCCGCCCCGGCGGGTCGAGGCGGAAGCTGATCGCAATCTATCTCGACTGACACCTTCCCACCTCGGCAGTTCAGCAGGTCGCACTCTGCCGCGACGCGGCATGGATCCTGCTGCCTAATGGAGTCAGGGCCTGCAAAGGCGGGGAGGCAATGATGTTGTATTACGCGCTCGTTTTTCTCATTCTCGGGCTCGTCGCCAGCGCCCTGGGCGCGTACGGCGTGGCCGCTGTTGCATCGCAGATCGCTTGGGTGCTATTCGTCATCGGAATCGTCCTGCTGATCGTGCATCTGGTGTCGGGACGCCGCACGCTCATTCCGTGAGCGGCGGCGGTGGCTTACGATCGTCTTAGGCATGGCGGTCACGAAGGAGTCGAACCCAGGAGTCAAGAACTACATCACGCCGGACGGACTCCAGCGGCTGAGAGACGAGCTGCGGTTCCTGCTCGCCAAAGAACGGCCGGCGGTCACACAGGTGGTGGCCTGGGCGGCGAGCAACGGTGATCGCAGTGAGAACGCCGACTACCAGTACAACAAGCGGCGGCTGGGTCAGATCGATCGGCGCATTCGCTTTCTCACCAAACGCATCGACGCGGCGGAAGTGGTGGATCCAGAAGCCGCGCGAAATGAGCGCGCCGCGAGCCACGTGTTCTTCGGCGCGACTGTTCGGTACGCGAACGCCGCCGGCACTCAGCTGGTCGTGCGCATCGTCGGCGTCGACGAGATCGATCTGGATCGCAACCACATCAGTTGGAAGTCGCCGCTCGCGCGCGCATTGATGAAGTCTGGGCCAGGGGACTGTGTAGTCCTTCACGCGCCGGGCGGTACCGAGCAACTCCAGGTCCTCCACGTGCGTTACGAGCGCGACCCTGTGGAACCGTTTACCGCACCACCCGGCGCAGAGGCCGCGCCCAAGCCTATCTGAAGACAGGATCCGGCACGATAGTGACACGCTGCGCCGCACTCCGACCATCCTCGTCCCGGTTCTGCTCTTCGCGATCGTCCCTCCAATTGTCGGCCGGAAAGTCGACACGCTGCCGGCGACACTGACGGATCGTGAGCGCGGGGTATCTACTCGTCGCGGCCGGGCTCGCGGCGACCGTCTGGCCGCTGTTGATCAACCGCTCGCCGCAGTGGCCGTTGATGAACAGTGTCGTCTGCAGCCTGCTCGGGGCGGTCTCGGTGCTGGCCGCGATCGGGATTCGCTATCCGCTGCAGACGTCATCACGGCCACCGTGCGAACCTTTTCGGCATGAACGTGCTTCCATGCACCAGCTGATCGAGGATTTCCGTGGTGCGGGCGGGGCACGCGCGTCCCTTCTCGGGCGTCAGGTTGTCGTGTTCGGATTCGATCATGGGCAGCGCTTCCACCGGGCCGGGGATCTGGTTGATCGCGGTCCACACGCCGGCCGGCGGTGAAATCGTGTCGATGAATCCGAGGCCCGCCATTACCGGCGCCTTGATGCGCGGGGCGAAGTTGACGGTGTCGAAATAGAGGGCCGTCCGCATCACGTCGGGGTTGTCCGACGGCCAGTTGGGATACCTTGCCTTGCGGCCGTGAAGGTCGCCGTTGCTGTCCGCTCCGGCCGGCACGCAGACGAGCACCGCGCTGATCTTGTCGGGGCGCAGTCCCGCCAGCGCGAGACTCTGCTGGCCACCCATGCTGCCGCCGGTCAGCGCGATCGTCCTGCCGTCCCAGTCGGGCCGCGTGAGCAAGTAGTCGAGCGCGCGCGAGTCGCGCAGGTACATCTCGAGGAAGTACGATGTCTCCCGGTCGGTATTTCCGACGCTCTGGTAGGTGCGCGGGACGTTACTCGATGGGTCCGACGGCAGTTTGTCGTGCGAGTCCACGTTGATGATCAGCCAGCCTTCAGCGGCGCGCCGCGCCACGGCGCGCGCGTTGAGCGCGTAGACGCCGGCATATTGCAGTTGGATGACGGCCGGAAACGTGCCTTCTCCGGCGGGCTTCGCGACATACCCATGCACTTTCGAACCGAGCGCATCGAGCTGGAACATGCTCATCTCGACGCCCGGCACGTCGGTTTCGACCGGCGTCAGCACCGGGTTGATGGGCGCGCGCGCCTGCGCGGCGAGCTTGCCGTCCCAGAAGGCGTCGAAGTCGGCGGGACGAGGCGTCGAGAGCCCAATCTTCGTGGGCGCCACCGCCGCGCCCACCGCGTAAAACCCGGTGTTGCGTCCGGCATTGCCGCCGGCGAACTTCGGCGCCTCACCTGGAGAGGTCGCAGACGAGGGGTTCAGATCTTCATATGCTTCGACCGCGACGTAGATCATTCCGGGCTGGTCGGCGACGACTTCGATCGTCGCCTTGCCACTGGAAAGATCGAGCGTGCCTTCTTTCAGGACCACCGCGTTGTTGCGACGGATCGTCCACTTATAGGCATAGGTGGGCGGCGAGTCGCCGGGCGTCACCGTCCAGCCGACGGTTGCGCCGACCTCGTAGATGCCGCTCGCGTGATAGGGAGTAAAGGCGAGCTGCTGGGGGATGGAGGGGCGCTGCGCGGCGGGCGGCGCATTCTGCGACGCGCGCCTCAGGGCTTCCACGACCGCGTGATACGCCGGCTTCGGCTGACGCTGCCGATCCCATAACAGGGGATAGTTCACGCGTCCGCGATTGAGCCACGAGTCCGCGTCGCTCAGCCCCCAGAAGGTGACGCGCGTGACGGCATCGCGATGCTTCAGGAAGACGCCAAAGATGTCCGTATAGCGCCGGGCGAGCTGCTGCTGTTTTTCGGCGGGCAATCCGCTGACGTACGGATTGGCCGCAGCCGCATTGGCGCCCGGGCCGGGCGGCAGCATGTTGATGTCCAACTCGGTGTACATCACCTTCAGGCCCGTGCCGTGCAGGTCGACGAGCGCTTCTTCGATCTGCTGGATCGTCGGCGTTTCGAGCTGCCAGTGTCCCTGATTGCCGATACCGTCGATGCGCAGTCCGCGCGCCTCGAGATCTTTGACGAGCCGGATCACGCCCGCTCGCTTGGCCGGCTTTTCGAGGTCGTAATCGTTGTAGTACAGCTCGGCGTCCGGGTCGGCCTCGTGGGCGACTCGAAGGCTTTGGCGACGTAGTCGTCGCCGATGCCGTCGCGCCACGGCGCTTTCCGCAGCGAGCCGTCCTCGTCGATCGCCTCGTTGACGACGTCCCAGCCGTAGATCTTTCCTTTGTAGCGGCCGACGAGGGTATGAATGTGATCGCGCATGCGCGCGAGCAGCGTCTCGCGATCGGCGGGCTGACCATTCGCGCCCCGGAATACCCAGGCCGGCGTCTGCCGGTGCCATACGAGATTGTGGCCAACGACCTGCATCTTGCGATCGAGGCCGAATTGCACGTAGCGGTCCTGCGCGGTGAATTCGTAGCGATCCGCCGCAGGGTGCACGAGCTGGAACTTGAGCAGGTTCTCCGGGCTGATCTGGTTGAACTGCTTCGCGATGATGTCGACGGCCGTCGCGTCGACGCCGTCGCTCTGGCGTTGATTGATCGCCACGCCGATGGCCATGCCCCTCGGCATGAGATCCTTCAGTGCGACGTCCTGTTGCGCCGTGAGTGGCGCAACGGCGAGCCACGCGGCCGCGAGCGCGGCTCCTGTTGCCAGTAACCGGTTCATCGTTGCTCCTTGCCCAATGTCAGCCGGACGTGCCCCGGGCACGACGTCCGGGACGTTGGTTTTCACCTGTTTCAGATACGATGTGCGGGCACCGTACACAAACGGATGCATGGAATCAAGGATTTGTCATGACAAGAAAATGGTGCGTGCCGCTCCTGCTGATCCTCGGCGTGACGGCCCCGCACGCCGCGGGGCCGACGATTACGATCGACATGACCCAGCCGTCGGGCAAGGTCAGCCCGCGCTTCTACGGACTGATGACCGAGGAGATCAATCACTCCTACGACGGCGGCCTGTACGCCGAGCTGGTGCAGAACCGCGCGTTTCTGGACGACGCCGCGTCTCCTGTCCACTGGTCGGTCGTCCAGGGCGAGGGCGCCGCCGCCACGATCGCGCTCGACCGGAGCGAACCGCTCAACAAAGACATCGGCGTCAGCCTGCGGCTCGACGTCACGCAGGCCTCGACGGGCCACGCGGCGGGCATCGTCAACGAGGGCTACTGGGGCACTCCGGTCAGGCCGAAGACCCGGTATCGCGCCTCCTTCTACGCCAAGGCTGCACCTGGATTCAACGGACCGATCGCCGTCTCGATCCAGAGCGACGACGGCCGGACGACGTACGCCACGGCCAACGTCACCGGTCTGAGCCGGGCGTGGAAGCGCTACGAGTTGACGCTCGAAAGCGGCAACGTGGGGCCCACCGCGAAGGCGCGCTACGTCCTGACCGCGAATCGGCCGGGGAAGATCTGGTTCAGTCTGGTGTCGCTCTTCCCGCCGACGTTCAGGAATCAGCCGAACGGCTTCCGGCCGGAGCTCATGCAGATGCTGGTGGACCTGAAGCCGAAGTTCCTGCGCTTTCCGGGCGGCAACTATGTCGAGGGCGATCAAATCGCCGATCGGTTCGACTGGAAGAAGACGATCGGTCCGCTCTCCGAGCGCCCAGGGCACATGGCGCCGTGGTCGTATCGCTCGTCCGACGGCCTGGGCCTCCACGAGTTTCTGCTCTGGTGTGAGGACATGAACGCCGAACCCGTGCTCGCGGTGTACGCGGGCTATTCGCTCAAGGGCGCGTACGTGAAGCCGGGACCGGACCTCGAGCCTTACGTGCAGGATGCGCTCGACGAGATCGAGTACGTGACCGGCCCGGCCACGTCGAAGTGGGGGGCGATGCGGGCGGCGGCCGGCCACCCCGCGCCGTTCACACTGACCTACGTCGAGGTGGGCAACGAGGACTTCTTCGATCGATCGGGCTCGTACGATCAGCGCTTCGCGCAGTTCTCCAACGCCATCAAAGCGCGCTATCCGCGGCTGAAGGTCATCTCGACCGTCGGCTTCGAGCACCCGGAGAACCAGCGCGTCCACAGCGTCAGGCCGGACGTCGTCGACGAGCACTACTACCGCACGGTCGATGCGTTCCTGAAAGCGGCGCGCGGGCAATACGAGACGTACGATCGCAAAGGACCGGAGATCTTCGTCGGCGAGTGGGGCGCCTACGAGACCTCCTTTCCGCCGTGGGACCGCCGCTCCCAAGCGGAGGCGCCGACGCCGAACATGCAGGCGGCCCTCGGCGACGCCGCGTGGATGACGGAGATGGAGAAGAACGCCGACATCGTGGTGATGAACTGTTATGCGCCGCTGCTGGTCCACGTCGGCCCCGGCGCCCGCCAGTGGCGCCCGGACCTGATCGGATACGACGCGCTGCGCGTCTATGGCTCGCCGAGCTATCACGCGATGAAGATGTTCAGCACGCACCTGGGCGACGAGATCCTGAAGGCCACGGCGACGGACACGGACGTGCTCGTCTCGGTCACGCGCGAGAGCCGGTCGCGCACGATCTACGTCAAGCTGGTGAACCCGGCCGGCGCGGACGCTCCGGTGCAGTTCGATCTGAAGGGCGCGGGCACGCTCGCTTCGACGGCGACAGCCGTGACGCTCTCGGCCGATCCGAAGGCCACCAATTCGATCGACGCGCCGGACACCGTGGCGGCGGTTACATCGAAGGTCGCCGGAGTCAAGTCAAGCTTCAGCTACAAGGTGCCGGCACACGGCATCGTCGTGTTGATCCTCGAAGTCCGTTGACGCACGGAGATCACCCCTCGAGAACATATAGCAGCGGAGTTCGAGGGGATTAGCCAAGCAATGCAATTTGCGCTTGCTGCCCTTGGCTCGCCGCTATAGGATGGCCCGTCCTTTTCCACGTCCAACGCTCGCGTCGTCTATCGCCCTCATCTGACCGTCGGCCACCTCGGATGTTTCTGAAGGAGAGAGAAGCATGAACGCGAGAAGAATCATGTTTGTCACGGCATTCTGTCTGACCGCCGTGGCCGTCGGCTTCGCCGCGGACCCCAATGTGGGCTCGTGGAAACTCAATGAGGCGAAATCGAAAATCGCTGAGGGCGCGGCCAAGAACCTGACCGTCGTGTATACCGCCGACGGCGAGAGCTACAAATGCGTGGTGGACGGTGTGGACGGCGCCGGCAAGCCCGCACACAACGAGTGGACCGGCAAGTTCGATGGCAAAGACTACCCCGTCACCGGCGATCCAACGGCTGACAGCCGATCTGTCAAACTGGTCAGCCCCGGGCACTACGCCATCACCAACAAGAAGGATGGCAAGACGGTTCTCACGGGTACCGTGGGATTCTCCGCCGACAACAAGACGCGCACGCTGACGACCCACATGACGGACGCAGCCGGCAAGAAACTCACGAGCACCGCAGTGTACGACAGACAGTAGGGAGCGAGAACGCGTCCTACTCGATCACCACGAACCGCGACAGCGCCGCCTCGTTGATGGTGAGGCCGAGCCCGGAGATCGTCGCGCAGGTTGACGAAGCCGTTCTTCGCGACGGGCTCGCCATCGAAGATAGTTGTGCATCTGCCCCGCGTGCGGCACGACAGGCACTGAAAACGATTCGGCGAGCGCCGCAATCTTGCGCGCCTGAGTGATGCCGCCCACGCGGCAGAAGTGCGGCTACGGCGCCACGGTTGGTCCGTGCCATTCGAAAGCGCGCGTGCGGATGTCGGTGATTGTCATGGCTGTCCCAGCGGTCCCGTAACCAAGGCTCGTATCGAGCGCACCCACATCGCGCGTCGCCGTCAGTCTTTCAGTTTCGGCACCGTCAGCTCGAAGCCCGGGAAGACCTGCCCCGTGTGCGCGTTCGAATCCACGAACGACATGCTCTGGAGGTAGCCCATCTCCGCCGTCGGCCGCGGATAGATGGCGCTGACCTCGGCGTCGGTCATGCCGTGGGACGCCACGCGATCGCGCGGATGCGCGTTGCACGACGCCGCGGACGCGACGCATTCCACCTCCTGCATCATGCCCATGTCCTCGTGCATGAGGATGTGGCAGTGGTGGATCCAGCGTCCCGTGTAGTCGGCGAACCGCATGCGGAACACGACGCGGCCGCCGTTGCGCGGGATCGAGACGGTATCCATCCATCGCGGCTCGTCGAGCAGGTTGTGGAGCCGGCCCTGCTCGTCCGGCACTTCGATGCGCATCACCCACATGGGATTGACGTGGATGTGGAACGGATGATCTGCCGCGTGGGTGACGATGCGGAACTCGTGGTCCTTCCAGAAGCGGGACTGACCGTCGGCGCGCGCGATGGGGTACGAGCGGAACTGGCCGGGGGCTGCACCTGGCTGCGGAAATCGATCGGTGTCGGTGTGCGCCCACAGGGTCGGCGACGGATTGTAGAGGACCCACTCCTCGGCGGTGTCGACCAGCACGCGCGTCCGATCGGGATCTCCAGGCGTGAACTTCCGCGGCGGAGGAGGGTTGGGCGTACCCGCCAGGTCCATCTTGTTGTTGATCGCCATCGTGCGCGCGTTGGGCGGCAGCAGAATGCAGGTGCCGCCGCTGTCGAACCAGGTCAGGTTCGTCAATTCCGGGTGCGCCGCGGCGTACGACTCGGGCACTTCGATGAGCGGGAACCCGCCCGATCCGTACCCCGAATAACTCACGACGCGCGTGCGGTGGCTGCCAGCCGGTACACCGCGCTCGCGCGCCTCGCTCGTTGCCACGCGCGTTTCTTCATCCGACACCGGCTGGAGGTACGGCGGCACCGGCGGCAGGCGATCGCGCAGCGACATCACATCGAAATCGCCGCCCTCGACCGGCGTCCCCCGCACGTGCACGTGCGCGACGACGACATCCACCGGTCCGGGATTGGCGGGTCCGAAAGCCTGGCCGCGGGAGACCCCTCTCTGGAGGCGGCCCTGGAAGTTATCGGTGTGGAGAATCTCCTCCTGCGCGATCAGCGTGAAGACTCTGCCAGCGGAGTTTACCGGTGCCTTGAAGAACAGGTCGGTCCGGTTGGCCGTCGCCATGCAGACCTCGTTCGGCCGTACGAACGCGTTGCGAAGCGACCTGCCGTCGCGGAAGCAGGCCTCGGTGTTGCGAAGCATCGCCTCCAGCTCCGACTCGCCCGCGCCGGGTGGACGGGTCAGCGGATTGACGGTGCCGGCGTTCTGCTTGGACAGGTCCTTGATCGTGTGCCGCGCGCCGCCGTTCTCGACCGTCACGAGCGTGAGACCGTCGAAGGCGAGCTGATAGAGCGGCAGCTTCGCCGCGTCGATGCCGGCCCGCGTCATCGGCACGAGCCGTCTCGGTGCCGGCGTTCCTTCACCTTTCTCCACGCGGTGGAGGCGGTCGCCCCTGAACACGTACTGGCCGTCGAGCACCATGACCCGCTTGAAGCCGCGGCCGTCCACGCTGCCGTTGAGGACGCGCCAACGCTCGACCGCGCCCGGTCGCATGAACATGACGCAGGGCTGGGGAATGCCCTCTGGCGGCACCGGCGCCGGCGACAAGCGCGCGCGGCGCGAGCCCGGCGCGTTGAAATCCACCGAGCCGACGATCACGCGCTGGATGAACACGAGGCGCTCGCGATAGTCGTACGGTCCCGTCGGCGACGTCGGGTCCGGATGCGCGCCACCGGTCATTGCCGTGTTGACGGCATCGTCCACGTCCCCCTCGACGATCAGGAAGCCGGCCATGCCGGACGAAACCTGGTCGTGGGTCGAACCGTGCGCGTGCGGGTGGTACCAGTGCGTGCCCGGCGGATCCGGCTGCGGCGGACGTCCGGCCCGCTGCATGGCCGCGCGCTGCACGTGCCCCAGGATGAACTCGTAATCGACGTGCCCCACGAACTCGTGCGGTTTCGCCTCGCACGCGGCTCCGCCCATCCGCTGGCGCATCGCCCAGTCGTCGCGGCTCAACAGCCGTACGAACACGTTGTCCGACTCCGTGCCGCGGCCGGCGTTGGTGCCCGGCGAGACGTGCAGCCCGTGCGTGTGGACGTTGGTCACGCGCGACCCATGCTCGGAATTGGACACGTGCGTCATGCACTGGCCGTCCATCAGCTTCACGGAAAGGAATTCGCCGAGCGCCTCGAGGTGATCGAGGATGTTGAACGCCGGATCCGGCTTGTCGGGAACCGGCTTTCCCATCTTCCTCGCGAATTCACGCTCGAAGCCGAACGCGAGTGACGGCGGCAGTCCTCCCGGGTCCGGACACGGCCCGATCCACATCCGGCCGAAGTCCGCGCCGAGCAGATTGCGCAGGCGGATGCGGACGGTCCCGTCACCGCGGACGCGGATCGATGGTGCCGGGCTGATGCCGCCGAAGCTGAATTGCCCGGGGAAGACCTGTCCGACCGACGGCGCCTTTTCCGGTTCGTTGCGCTCGACCACGTTCAGATCGAGGGCATCCCCGGGCCAGTCCGCTGGGCGCCAGACCCAGGGCTCGTTCCAGGTCTCGAAGGGCATAGCGGCCGGATCGATGATGCCTGTCGCGTCCGGTGGCGGCGGAGTGACGGGTGGCGCCGGGTTTTGGGACCCGCTGCCCGCGAGCAGGGCGCCGCCGCCGGACCCGATTGCCACGGTGACGCCGGTCGCGCCGAGTTGCAGAAACTTGCGGCGACCCGGAGAATCGATCTTCTTCATGTGTGTGAACTGACGCCGCTCGTGTTTCCACGCAGGAGGCACAGGAGATCAGGGGGAACGTCCTGGTCTCGCGGACTCCTGATCGCCTGCTTTGCTTGTTGGGGGCCGGTCGGAATGATACTCGATTCCGTCAGAATGTGAGCGCGAAGGTGAGCGAACCGTTCCGCCCTGGCGCGTAGACCCAGCGGGGACCGGCGCTGGCGTAGACGCGCGTGTCGAGCAGGTTGCGGACGACGCCGCGCAGCTCGACGCGGCGCGACCAGTGCCACACGGCGCCGGCGTCAAAAGCCATGAACCCCGGCGTCGGCACTTCGCTCGGACCCGCGGCGTCGTGGCGCGCCAGGGCGGCCGTCCGCAGGTACGACGCCAGCCGGCCGTTGGAGTGCCGGAGGACCGCGGCGATCGAATCAGGCGCGA
>WNGL01010457.1_pt1 | contig 21659 bp, 14 predicted proteins | sample 5400591 | NCBI WGS metagenome assembly WNGL01 (sample SAMN13153377, study PRJNA577476) | soil metagenome | isolation source: 80 cm soil or saprolite under Garry oak tree replicate 1 | place: USA:California | collected 2016-06-15 | reverse complement strand
TCACCGTCGTGATGCCGCACATCATAATCATGATGCGACTTTCACGGTCACGATGCCGCACATCACGACCATGATCCGATTTTTACGGTCGCGATGCCGCACATCACGATCATGATCTGATTTTCACGGTCACGATGCCGCACATCATGATCATGATCTGACTTTCACGGTCGCGATGCCGCACATCATGATCATGATCTGACTTTCACGGTCGCGATGCCACACATCATGATCATGATTCAGCTTTCACGGTCGCGATGCCGCGCATCATGATCATGATCTGATTTTCACGGTCACGATGCCCCACAACACGATCATGATTCAGCGCTTTCACGGTCGCGATGCCGCGCATCATGATCATGATCTGACTTTCACGATCACGATGCCCCACATCAGTCGATGGCTTCCGCCGAACGCGCTTGGCTTTGCCGGGCCAGATCGGGCGTTTTGTATTCCCTATAGATCTCTTCTTCGGACGATAGCTCGCGAGTAACGCCGTAGCGATTACCGATTCTGGGATGATTACTCGCCGCTTGTCGACCTCTCGGCTGTAACGGGAATAAAAGAGCGCTTGCCCTCTTCATGCGTACGGCAGGCGGATCGGATCTGTTTCCTCACCTGAGGTGTAGGGGAGGGTCGCCTCGATCGCGGCGAGTTCTTATCAAGGACCGGATGATCGCGCCACCATCCCCCGGCAGCGCCGAGAGATGGTGGCGTGCATCACTTACCGATCATAAGAATCGTAAACGTCCCGGGTACCGGCGTGCCCTGAGCTCCGCGGCCTCCGCCGGGTGGGGGCGGCGGTGCGGGCATGCACCCAGAGAGCTTGTTTGCCGGCAAGGTCGAACGGATCAAGGCGGGCGAGACTCCTCATCCTTTGTTGAATCCGGAAGGCTACACGAAGTTGATTGCCGATGCCGAGGCGAATTTTCAAAAAAGGATCGAGCAAGAGCAGGCAAAGACTTCCGCCCGCTGAAATATCTCACTCTCCGCCTATTTTCGCTTTCCGAAGTACTCGTCGGCTGCGGCCTGCGTTTCTTCGGGTCTGAGCTCCTTCAACTGTTGGTTGACTCCCCACTCGTGACCGAAGGGATCGAGAATCTTTCCGTAGCGCGCTCCCCAGAAGAGATCCTGTACAGGCATGAGCACACGCGCGCCGGCGGCCACGGCGCGTGCGACGAGTCCGTCGGCGTCGTCGACCATGAGCGTGATGCGCACGCATGTTCCGCCCAGCGTCTGTGGCAATTTGCAAGTACCGCCTTCGCTCGCATCAAACTCGTCGCTGAGAAAAAACTTGTGTCCGTCCAGAATTATTTCGCCGTGCATGAGCCGTTTGCCGTCCGGCGCCATCATCCGGTCTCCTTCTTCAGCGCCAAAGACTTCTTTGTAGAATTCGATCGCGGAGAGCCCGTTGGGAACGATTAAATGGGGAATGAACTGATCCTGTCGAGGCATTGGTCTGCTCCTTTTGCGTCTAATGTTTTTGCCATGGCTGGCAGTTTCCATCAAAACGATCGCTGTCGCAATCCCCGCCAGGCGTCATAAGATGTCTCTTATGCGACAGGACCTCATTAAGGGGTTCGACCCGAAGCCGGGCGTCTCGATAGCTACGCTCGCAAGCGACTGAATCGCAATGACGCGAACATCCGAATTCCTGCTCTTCAATGACGGAATTCACTAGCCAGAGTCTGGGTCTTGGACCGACAATTTGTGCCGGAGGCACCATGAAAAGGCGTTTCGTTGTCGCGGTAGTTTTGGGATTGATGGTTTTGACCGTTTCGATGCTGGCGGCCGTGCAACAGAATCCGGCGCCGGCCGCGTTCGTTACTTTTAATAAGGATGTTCTTCCGATCCTGCAAAAGAACTGTCAGGGATGCCATCGACCCGGCGAGGTGGCTCCTATGTCATTGCTCATGTATAAGGACGCGCGGCCATGGGCGAAAGCAATCAAGGCTGCTGTCGTCAATCGACAAATGCCGCCGTGGTTTGCCGAGCCGGGCTATGGCCATTTTGCAGATGAACGAAGGCTGAGCGATTCAGATATCAAGACACTTGTTGCATGGGCCGATGGCGGCGCAGTTGAAGGAGATGCGAAGGACAAGCCCGCCCCGGTGACGTTTCATGACGGATGGAACATCAAGCCGGACATGATCGTCGAAATGCCGAAGGACTTTGAGGTTCCGGCGACAGGGACAGTCAATTACCAGAACGTTCTGGTCAAAGTCAACTTCCCGGAGGACGTCTGGGTTGTCGCTGCTGAGATGCGTCCGGGCAACTCGCAGGTCCTGCACCACGGAAGAGTCCTTGTCCGGCCGCCCACATCGAGTTTCATGAAGGACGCGGTGCCTGGCGAGGCATACGAGACAGGTAGCCTGGCCATAGCGGGACAGGAGCCCCCGGAGACGCTGGGAAAGTTTAATCCCGGTCTGGGCGCGCAGGATTTCAGCCTCTTCGAATCCGCGAAATTCGTTCCTAAAGGATCGGATCTTGTTTTCAACCTGCATTACACCTCCATTGGAAAACCGGCAAAAGACAGGTCGAAAGTCGGACTCGTATTCGCCAAAAATCCTCCGAAGCTTCGTTACTTCATGCATAACGGACCTACGGCAACGAACCTTGCGATCCCGGCACGCGATCAGAACGCGGAGATCGTGTCCGAAATGACGACCAGCACAGACATCAAGCTGGTTTACTTACAACCGCACATGCATCTTCGTGGAAAGGACTACGAGCTGCGCGTCATCTATCCTACCGGAAAGTCCGAAACTGTTTTCAAAGGGAAGTGGGACTTCAACTGGCAATTGGGCTATGACTTTGCTCAGCCGCTTTCCTTGCCGAAGGGAACTCGCATCGTCGGAATCGCGCATTACGACAACTCCGCGAACAACAAGTTCAATCCGGATCCTGACAAACTCGTCTTGTGGGGCGACCAGAACTGGGAGGAGATGCAGAACTGTTTTGTTGGTGTTCTGATCGATCCCACAATCAGCCCGAATCAAGTATTCAAGCCGTCAGGGTCGAGCCTCTTGCCCCGCGGGCAGTCCGGACCCACGCTTGCTTCATTGAATTAGGTCCTCTCCCATGGAGGGAAACGTGTGTCCGAATTTCAATCGGTGCGCTTCGCGAATATCTATAAGGTCGCTTCGCATCATGGATCAACCACCCCGCCTTTCGCTAAAAAACGCGCGAACGGCACCCCGGGCATTGAAAACAACTGAAGGGAAAGCCGAAGTCCCCTCCTTGGACAAGGAGGGGTGGCTGCGCCCATTAAGAAAATGCCGCGAAGCCTCCGTAGCGGGCGCAGACGGGGTGGTTGGTTCAAGCCACCGATTATCGGAAGTTGAACGAACCACCCCGGTCTTGATGTTTCGCCCTACCGGGCTCACGCTTCGCGCTGCGCCTCCAAAGGAACGGGACCATTTTACTTGATGGCGCGGCGTCCCCTCCTTTGCCAAGGAGGGGACTTCGCCTTTCCCACCGGTTGTGCCACACGTCCGTGTCCAGCGGACTTAGAACGCGAAGTGGACTCCCAGCTGCAGAATGCGCGGCTGGTATGCCGTCGCCTGGTTGAACGACGGCTTGCCGTAGTTCGCTGCGTTGCTGAAGGTCGTCGTGTACGACCCGTAGTTGGCGTGATTGAAGATGTTGAACACTTCGATGATGCCGTCGAGGTTGCGCCGCTCGCCGAGGGAGATGCGCTTCTGAAGGCGCATGTCCACGCGGTGGATCGGCTTGCCCACGAGCTGCGCGCGGTCGAGGTAGAAATTGCCGTTGACCGTCTGGCCCTTCACCTCGCACTTGCACAGTGCACCGAGCGACGCCGCGGTCGTGCCGGCCGGCGTCAGGATGTTGAAGCTGGCGCCTCCGGTGCTCCGGAGATCGCTGCCCCAGCTGGTGCTGCGGCGCTCGCCGGAGCCGAAGAAGTAGAGGCCGCTCAGCTGCACACCCTTGCCCATATCCCAGATGCCGTTGAAGGTTGCGCGGTGCCGCTGGTCGGTCGCCGCGAGCTGGTAAATCGGCCTCATGTCGGGCGCCACCGTTCCGGTGTACGGGGTCAGCGTCGTGGTAATTTTCGCCGCCGGATTCACCGTCACGACGTACGGGCCCGTCAACGCGGCGATGCCGCCGTCATCATAGAACTTCGACAGCGTGTAGGTCGCGTTCGCCTGCCAGCGGTTGCTGAACCGCTTCGTGAACGTGTTCTCCCAACCGTAATAGTTGGAGCGACCGTTCATGACCTCGGCGGCGAGCGGTCCCCACGTCGGGAACGGGTTGTGGGCCACGTCGGTGAAGGCGTAGTTGGCCCCCGTTGCCGGGTTGATCATCGAGTTGATGTTCTGGCGCCGCTCTTCCTTGCGTCCGCCCGTGAACACGAAGTTCGAGTCGATCACCATGTCGGCGATGAGCTGGTGCTGCATGCCGACCGACGCCATATGGCTGTACGACGTGTCATGCGCCCCGAACGGCACTTCCGATCCGTTCGGGATCGAGCGCGGATAGCAGTTCGGCGAGTTGTTCGGCAGGTTCACCACGTCGCAGGCCCTCGCGAGCAGCTGCTCGTAGGTCGGCGCCGGGCCGCCGAACGGAAGCAGACCGAAGTCCGCACGGCCATTGTTCGGAATGGTCACCGTGACCTGCTGGGTGAGGATGTACGACTGGTGCAGCGCGTCGTCTTCGAGCTCGGTGAAGAACAGTCCCCAGCCCGCGCGGATGACCGACTTGTCGTTCAGCCGATAGGCGAAGCCGAGGCGCGGCGCGATATTGTTCTTGTCGGTCGGCCGGCGGCCCGACAGCCACGGCAGGAACTTCACGAACTCACCCTGGGCGCCGTGATCGAGATCGTACCGGACGCCCATATTGGCTGTCAGCTTGTTGCTGATCTTCCAGTCGTCCTGGAACCACGCCGCATAGATCTGGCGGTGCACCGCGTACGACATGTTGCCGATCGCGACCTGGTAGTCGCGGAAGAGCGGTGACATCGCCGTCCAGTTCCACGTCGACGCGTCGTTCCAGACCGGCAGAAGCTGTTCGAGGTTGGCCGGCGGCGGCGCGGTCGACGTGAACCGTCCGTCGCAGACGTTGCACCATGCCTGGGACATCGTGTACTTGATGGCATCGCCGCCGAGCTTCACGTCGTGCCGTCCGCCCAGGTCGAAGGCGGTCGCGAAGTCGTCGCGGATCTGGTAGTTGTGCTCACCCGTGCGCTGCGGGTTGTTCGTGGGTGAGCCGATCGTATAGCCCGAGAAGTTGATGGCAGGCGCACCGCCCTGGATTTCGCGGCCCGAGAAGACGTCGAACAGGATCTTCGCGGTACCCGGCGGACGGCGGCTTCCCGTCGTGCCCCAGCCCGCGATCGGCTCGAGCGTGTAGAAGTTCGAGTTCAGGCCGCCCTTGATCTCGTTGATCGTGTTGTTGTTCAGGACCTGCGTGTAGTCGGCAAAGTACTGCTCGACGAACCGGTTGTTCGAGCTCGCCATCGACGGATGGCTCGTGCTGCTGCCGCCGGTGACCGGCTGCAGGTTCTTGTAGTGGCTGTACCGCACCGACAGCCGGCTCTTCGCGTTGAACTGCGTATCGACCTTCGCACCGCCCAGATTGAGGCTGTACTTCGCGTTCAGGTTCCGGTTGATGTTGGACCCGGCGGTCGGGAACGGACCGTTGGCGCCGCCGAAGGCGAACGTCTGCGGATTGCGCTCGTACTCCCAGTTGCCGAAGAAGTGGATCCGGTCTTTCACGATCGGTCCGCCCACCGTGCCGCTGACCTGCTGATCCTGGTACGGGAGGACGACCGGCTTGCCGGCGGCGTCCTTCTGAATGAAGTCCGCCGCGTTCCACTTAGCGCTGCGGAAATAACCGCCGAGCGTGCCGGCAAACGTGTTGGTTCCCGACTTCGTGATGGCGTTGACCATCATGCCCATCGTCCGGCCCTGCGTGGCGTCGAAGCGGTTGGTCGTCAGCTGGAACTCGGCAATCGAGTCGCGGCTGTAGCGCGGCTGGTTCTGCGCGCAGCAGACCGTCAACGTGACCGACTGGCCGTCCACGTTCGTCTGGAAATAGCCCTGGCGATCCTGCGGCACCTCGCTCGACGCGTTCGAGCGCGAGCCGGCGGCGAGCATCGTGAGGTCCATCCAGTTGCGGCCGTTAATCGGAATGTCCTGCATCTGCCGCGGATCGATGTTGCTGGCAATGGTCGATGAGCTCGTGTCGACGAGCGGCGCCTCGCCGGTGACCGTGAGCGACTCCTGGATTCCGGACACCGCCATGTCGAGGTTCAAGGCCACCTGTTTTCCAAGCAGGATCTCGACGCCCTGCCGGGTCACCGTCGTGAATCCCAACAGTTCCGCCGTGACTCGATAGACATCGGGACGAACGATAATGCGATAGAGTCCGCGCTCGTCGGTGACGCCAACGTACTTGGTTCCCTGCGCCTCACTTGTAGCGGTCACCGTGACTCCCGGGAGCACGGCGCCCGTGTTGTCCCGCACGGCGCCAATCAATGTCGTGTCCTGCGCGTGCGCGACCAGGCGCAACGCGAGCAACGCGACGGTCAACCAGACCAATCGCCCGAGTTTCATTACAGCCTCCTTCTCATGAGCCCGTTTTCGGAGACGATGCGAGTCGGAAAATTTTGGTCCAAATTATATACGCGCCTGATTTTCGACAATAGTGAGTTTTTCGCTGGATAGATCGATGCCCCCGACAGGCCTAATAGAGGCTCGTGTCCTTCTCCCTCTGGGAGAAGGTGGCCCGAAGGGCCGGATGAGGGTACACCCTCTCCCAAAGGGAGAGGGACATGCCCGAAGGTCGCGGTCAAGCCTCAGTCGATCGCCGATTAGGGGGTATAATTTACGGCTTCGGAGGAAATCCTGATGAAGGCATCGAGAGTTGCACCGTGGGTCGTCGCGCTGACAACCGTGGCCATCGGGTGGCTGTCGCTGGCGTCTTCAGGAGCGCAGCAGACCGCGGCTCCAGGCGCAAACCGGCAGGCGGAGTCCGGCACGTTTCCCAATCGGGAATTCATCCGCCTGAACCTCGACAAGCTGAAGTGGAACGCCACGGAGAACAACAAGCTTGGCGTGCAGACGGCTGTCCTCGAAGGCGATCCGTCGAAGCCGGGGTTCTATCTCACGATCAACAAGTTTCCCCCGGGCGTGATGAGCAGGCCGCATACGCATCCGGACGAGCGGCACTGCGTCGTGCTGAAGGGCACGTGGTACACCGGCGAGGGGACGAAGGAATGGGCGCCGGCAAAGGAGGTCGGATTGAAGTCCGGTGAGTACATGCGGCATCCATCCGGCGGGCTTCACTACGACGGCGCGCATGACGAGGAGGTGTGGGTGCTTATTTCCGGCTACGGCCCCACGCGCGCCGACGTGCTCGACCACGGCGACCTGTTCGGCCGTATCCCTTCCGCGAAATCATCAAAGTAAAGTCGGGCGGACCTTGTTCGGTCGGCCATAGAAATTACAGGAGAACAGCAATGCTGAAACGAATGGCAGTCGGAACAGCTGTCGCGGCAATCGCCGCCTTGGCGTTACAGGTTCGGGTCAGCGCGCAGCAGCAGGGCGCCGCGGGCAGGCAGCGTCGCGCGGTCGGCGGCACGACCGCCGGCAACAACGCGTACCCCACCGACGAACAATACAAGAACTCGAAAGAGGCGCAGGCGTTCGTCGCAAAGGCGAAGGCGATCGCGGGCAACGACGCGAAGCTGCAGGCGCGCTTCGAGAAGGCGTGCGGTCCGCTGGGCCCGCAGCGCCCCGCGGTGCTGCGCCAGAACGCGGGCCTGCCGCCCGAGCCGCAGCGGCAGATCGATATCGTCAAGATTTTCGACAACCTCTATTACTTCGGTTTCAACACGGTGGGCGCATGGGCGATTCCGGCCAGCCAGGGCATCATCCTTATCGACTCGCTCAACACGGTGAAGGAAGCCGAAGAGATCATCGAGCCCGCGTTGAAGAAGGCCGCTCTGAATCCGGCGGACGTGAAGATGATCATCGTCGGCCACGGCCACTTCGATCATTTCGGCGGGGCGCCGTACTTCCAGCAGAAATACGGGAGCCGCGTGGCGATGAGCAAGGTGGACTGGGACATGATCGAAACGCCGCCCAATCCGAATGCGCGCGGTCCGCAGGCGAATCGACCGCTCCCGAAGCGCGACGTGGAAGTGGTGAGCGATGGCCAGAAGATCACCGTTGGCGATGAGACGATCACGCTGCGAATCACGCCGGGGCATACGCCAGGCTCGCTTGCGTATTACATCCCGGTGAAGGATCACGGCAAGCCGATCACGATCATGATGCTGTCGGGCGCCAACATCACGCCCAACCGCGCGTCGCTTGATGCGTTCAAGAAGGCGCTCGACGCGGCGAGGGCCGCGAAGGCGCAGGCGCTGATCAACGGCCACCCGGGCCTCTTCGGCGACGAGCTCGGATGGATGGAGCAGGTTCGCGCCAATCCGAACGGACCGAATCCGTTCGTGCTGACGCAGGATCAGTTCGCGAAGTTCGTCGACATCATGAAAGACTGCGCCGAGTCGCGGCTGGTCGCGCTGGACTCTAAGGGAACGAACTAGGGGCTTGCGCAAAAACAACTTGGCGGAATGCCCGATCGGGATCTGATCAATGTTCAATTCCCAATGCGCAATTCTTATCGGAACAGAGGGAGGCCGCACGAGTCCGAGCGGTTCTGATCGAAGCCGAAGCCATTCGGCAGAGTTCCTTGTTTTCCGCGAGAATGTCGACAAGTAAGTCCGGCGAAATCAAGGAGCTCTTGGCCATGATGCGAATCCAGACAGCAGTTTCATTGAGTTCTTTTTGCACAATCCGCATCTTGTGAATGAAGTCCGCACGACTTTCCGCTCCACGTGCCTCTGCATAATTTGGGGCTCCAGCGGTTCCTGACCGCAGGATCTGGATAGCGACATGTCGGCCTTGGAAGTTCTTGGGCAGTCGGCCTGCAAGACGAATTATCCTGGCTGCGAATTCAATGAGTCGTTCTTCGAATTGGTCCGACAGTGCGATCTTATCTTGCATCGGGCGAACGACTCGCAATCCGACATCCACTTCGGCTGAGAATTGCGCATTGGGAATTGAATATTGGTCAGATCCTGGGTCTGATGCGAGCAGTATACTGCCAAGTTATTTTTGCGCGGGCCCTAGGCACCTTCCCGCCCTACTTCGCCAGCGGATCAGGGCGCATCTGGAAGTGCATCACGATCGGCGGCGTGCCCTTTCCGGTTTCCATGTGGAACGGCGTCCGGGTGCTCGTCGTCGTCCAGAGTCCGCGTCCTTTCCAGCCCGCCTGCGCATCGTCGATGCGGCCATCGAGCCACTTCGAGTACGTCCCCATCGGATACGGAACGCGCAGCACCACCCATTTCCCGTCCTTCAGCGCCAGGTAGCCGTCCGACTCGTTGCCCGTAGCGATCGGCGTGTTCCTCCCGAGGCCAAGCGTGTCGAACTGATCGACCCACGCGAAATAGCTTCCTTCCGCGCTGCCAGAATCCTTGACGTTCTTGAATTGCGGCAGCGGCTGCGCAAAGAACGCCCAGCCTTCGGGGCACTGCTGTCCGGTCGCCTTCGGTCCATTCAGCGGTCCCTTGCACTTGCGGCGATCGAAGCTCGCAAGGTGGCCGCTGCCGAGCGCGACCCATGCGACGCCATTGCGATCGACGTCCATCCCGCGCGGGGAGTAGCCCTTGTCGGCTGGCAGCTCGTAACGCTCCGCAAGCGCAGTCTCGGTCGGATTCGCGCCGGGCACGACGCGGATGATGGCGCCTGGATATCCGAGGACCGATCCCCAGATCGATCCGTCCGGCGCCGGCGCCGCGATGTAGAGCGCATCGTCGATCTGCTTGTCTTTCGCCGGGTCAATCGGCTGATCGGGTTTCACGTACGCGTCCCGCTTCCCGTTGCCGTTGGTGTCGAGGATCAGCCCGGTCCACCCTTGCGACTTCACCTCGTCATGCGTCGCGTCGAACATCTTCGTGTTGATCCAGCCCAGCACCTGGCTGCCATAGCCGTTGAACCAGAGCGTGTTGTTGGCGTCCTCGGCGAACATCAGGTGGTGCGTGTCAAAGCAGGTGTTGATGTACGTGATCTTTTTCGTCTTCGGGTCGACCATCGCCGCCTGGCGGACAGACGTGTCGATGGGGAACAGCTTCGCCGACGGGTGAGTCGATCCCGCCCTGCAATAGGCGGGGGTCGCAGGGGTGCGCACGCGCGCGGTCACCCACAGGCGGCCCTGTCCGTCGAACATTGGATTGTGCACGTCGGTGCGGCTGGTCCAGATCAACTCGTCACCCCAGTACGGCGACGGCTTCAACACGGGGTTGGCCGCGCGTGGCACCTTCGGATCCGGCGGCGGCATTTCCAGCGTGGTCGTCGTCGCCTTGAGGGGATCCAGGATGGGCAGACGCTCCGTACTGAGTTCCGGCGACCCGTAGATCAGGCCGTTTGCATTGAGCGTGGGATTGCGCCTGTCCGTCGAAACCTCATCGTGCAGATACGTTTTCGCGTCGCCCCAGTGCCACTGGGTGATGACGATGTTCCGCTCGACGCCCTGGGGACGCGGCGGCGCGGGCGGCACCTCGCCGGCGGCGACGCGATCCGTCCAGCTCGAGAACATCGCGATCGCGCGCTGTGTTCCGAGGAGGTTGATCTCCCTGACCATGTCGGCGCCCGCCTGGCCCGATTGGATGCGGCGGAGCCACGCGTCCTTTGACGAGGGGAACGTGCCGAGCTCCTTCGGGATCTCGCGCGTGGCCTTGTCGCCCAGCTGGTGACACGTGTAGCAGCTGCCGTTCTTCAGCCACGCAAGGAACTGCCCCTGGGATTTCATGTCCGCGGGAATGCCGTTGCCGCGTCCGCCCGTTCCTGGAAAGTCGCTCTTCTCCGGGACCGTGATGAGCGACGCCCAGTAGCCGGCGGGATAATACTGCGCGGCCGCTTTCGGGTTCGGTAGTTCGCCTTCGGCAGATCCGGAATCAGATAACGTCCGGAGTCGTCGGTGACCACGATCTTCGCGAACTTCGTCGGCAGCTGGCTCGTTTCCGCGATCACCCACACGCCCGCTTCCGGTCCGCTCGCGCTGGTGACCACGCCGCCGATGTCGTCGTTATCGATGGCGACCGCGTTGGTACCCGGCTGCTGCGCGGCCGCGACGGCCAGCGCCACGATCCAGACAAGACCGACACCAACGGCGATCATGCGCATCAACGAACGAAATCTCGCGTTCATCCTTCGTACCTCCCGCGATCTCTTGTCTCTGAGTTCAGCCCGTCATCATATGTCCGTCACGCATCGCGACAAAAGATCCCGTTCTCTTCCTCACAGCAGCGATCGTCGCCTACACGTCGTGGCCGTGGAGGCGGACCTTCAGAACTCCTGAGCTCGAAGAATTCGGGATGAGACGAAAATCAAGTCTGCAAGCTCGCCTCCTCAGGGCTTGCGCAAAAATAACTTGGCAGAATGCCCGATCGGGATCTGACCAATGTTCAATTCCCAATGCACAATTCTCAGCCGAAGTGGACATTCTCGCAGAAAACAAGGAACTCTGCCGAATGGCTTCGGCTTCGATCAGAACCGCTCGGACTCGTGGGGTCTCCCTCAGTTCGGATAAGAATTGAGCATTGGGAATTGAACATTGGTCAGATTCTGGATCTGATCCAAGACTACGGCGGGACGAGGAAGGTCCGAACTCTGAAGGTCCGCCTTTGTTATTTCTTCAGTTCTTCGTCGATGATTTTCTTGAAGACGGGGTACGGCTGCGCGCCGACGACGACGCGTCCGTTGATGAAGAACACCGGCGTGCCCTGGATGCCCACGTCATCGCCATCCGCCTTGTCCTTGGCCACTTCGTCCCGGTAGCGCGCCGAGTCGAGGCACTCGTTAAATGCCGCGGTGTCGAGACTGATGTCCTTGGCCCACTTCTTCAGATCCGTGGCCTTGAACCGGACCAGGGTGTCCTCACCCTTGTCCTGTTCGCGGAATACCTTGTCGTGCATCTGCCAGTACTTGTTCTGGTCGCCGGCGCAATCGACCGCCATGGCTGCCAGCATGGCCTCCGGATGGATCTGGACGATCGGAAAGTCTCTGAACACGAGCTTGACCTTCCCTGTGTCGACATAATCCTTCTTCAGTCGCGGCTCCACCTCTCTCCAGAACATGCGGCAGGAGGGGCACTGGTAGTCGCCGAACTCGATAATGAGGACCTTGGCGTTCGCGTCGCCAATCGAGGGATCGTCATCGACCCCGATGAACTTGCCCTGGCCCGCCGCAGGCAGGGACGCCGCGATCACGAATATTGCCGCGAGGAGAACTCTCATCACACCACCTCTCTTGCAGGGCGATCGATGCTCCGGATAGCGTAGAGTGCCACGAGGGGCGGAACGGCGCCAGAAAAAACACAATGTCTTCCATCGCGCCGTAGCGTCCATCTTTGCAGGGACCTTGGCAGCCATGATTCTGCGGTCGGCTCGGTATCCTCGGTGAAACACCCGCTCCACGGATTCCTTGACAAACCTCGCAAGGGGGCGTACGTAATCGTTATCAAAATCTTACACACTTGAAGCGGACGTTCGTTTCCTGAGACTGCTGTCGGCGCGACGCGTTTTTATAAAGCGGTAGACCGGCCAGGAAGAGCCAGAGCACCAAGGTCCAGGCGCCTGCCATATTGATTTTCGGATCGGTAAATCGCATTCGAAAGGAGCGGATCATGGTAAGGGGGACGAGTATCAGTTTGCATGCGTTTGGAAGGTTGGGAACAGTGATTGTTGTACTCATCGCATTCGGAACTTCCCTGATTTTTGGTCAAGGCGGCACGGCAACCATTTTGGGTGTCGTGCGGGACACCTCGGGGGCGTTGATCCCCGGAGTGAGTATTACCGTCAAGCACGTCGATAGCGGCCTGACGCGTACCGTCGTGAGCAGCGAGCAGGGCGGCTACTTTGCGCCGCTTCTTCCGGTGGGTCCGTATGAGGTCACCGCACTCATGCCGGGCTTCAAGCAGCAGGTCCGGAGCGGCATCCATCTTGTGGTGGGTCAGGAAGCACAGGTGGATCTGACGTTGGAAGTCGGAGCTAACGCGGAGCAAATAACCGTGAGCGAGGAGGCTCCGCTTGTGAGCGCAACCACGAGTTCCACTTCCGGATTGATCAGCCAACAAGCGATCAAGGACCTTCCGCTGAACGGGCGCAGTTTCGATCAGCTTCTGACAATGAACGTCGGCGTGTCCAACAGCAGCACGAATACGCTCAACAACGGCTGGACGGCTTTTTCTGTGGCGGGCAAGCGGCCGGAAACGAACCGTTTTGTGATCAACGGAATCGACTACATTGGTGGAAACGCGCCCGGCCTTTTCATTACGCCCTCCGGGGCCGGCGGGCAGTTGTTGGGAGTGGATGCGGTGAGGGAATATAACGTCCTCCAGCATACCTATGGCGCCGAGTATGGAAAACGAGCCGGAGGTCAGATCGCCGTCGTGACCTCCTCGGGGACCAACCAGTGGCACGGAAGCGCCTTCGAGTTTTTGCGCAATAGCGCCCTCGATGCCCGGAACTTCTTCGACCAAACCACCAGCACTCCGCCGTTTAAACGGAATCAATTTGGAGGGACGCTGGGAGGGCCGATCAAGAAGGACAAGCTGTTTCTGTTTGGGAACTACGAAGGATTTCAGCAACGCTTAGCGCTGAGCCAACTCGCCATTGTGCCGGATAACTGCGCTCGCCAGGGCCTGATGTCGACGGCTTCCGGGGCGTGTGGTGGTCCGGTTCCCAATCTGAAGACGGGGATGCTGCCATTCGTCAATGCCTTCTGGCCCGCGCCCAACGGTAACGAGTTCCTCGTCAACGGCCAGGGAAGCGGAGCCGCACAATACTTCAGCAATGCTCCGCAAGCGGTCCGGGAAAATTTTGGCATGCTCCGCTTTGACTACGTTGCGTCCAGCAAAGATACCTTTTTCGCCAACTACACCAACGACCATGGCAGACGGGACGTTTCGCAACTGGATCCGAATTTTATCCAGGTCAGTAACCTGCACCCCCAGACATTCGGTTTGCAAGAAACGCACGTTTTCTCCCCAAGCGTTCTGAATTCGGTGACTGTGGGGCTCAGCCGCAGTTGGTCAACCCTGGTAAACAATCCCGCGGTATCGATCCCCTCCAACCTGATTTTTCTGACTGGGGGTAATCCCGGCTCGATTATCATCGGCGGCGGAGCGACTACCGTCGTGGCGTCCGCTTACACGCCGGCGCCCGGCACAAACCAGGCTACAGGAGCACGAAATCACTTCACCTACGCCGATGACCTGCACATCACCAAGGGCAGGCACTCCTGGAGCATGGGCGTTTGGGTGCAGCGCGTCCAACAAAACCAGGCTGGGGCGGCTCAGGCGTCCGGAGGAAATGTCGCCTATCCGACGGTGCTGGCGATGCTCCAGGATCAGCCGAGCCAATTTATCATCAACCGGGGTCCACTGGGCGTGGGCTACCGCACGACGGAAGGAGCCTGGTATGTCCAGGATGAAATGAAGCTCCGTTCGAATCTCACCCTGCGTCTGGGGTTGCGCGACGAGATGACCAACGGATGGAACGAAGTGAGGGGCCGGTGCGCCAACTATAGGTGGGACAAAAACTTTGTGATCTCGACCGAAACGGTCGTCGGAAACTCGTGCTTCGACACGAACCACGCCAAACTGTTGTTGCAGCCGCGCGTGGGCCTGGCCTGGGACCCGACCGGTACGGGAACGTGGGCCGTGCGGGCCGGCTTTGGAATCCATAACGATCTTGTGGATAACCTGGGTATACGGCTGCAGCCCAATCCGCCGACGAATGCACGCGAGCAATTCGCATTCACGCCGGATCGCGGACTCCTTGCCTTGTACCCGCTCCAGAGGGGAGTGCAGCTCCCGCCTACTTGCGGCACCGCCGGCGCACCTCTACCTCCAGCCTGTTCGACCTATTCCCCGGCAGGCGTTGATCCCAACCTGTCTACGCCCACCATCCAGCAATGGAGCCTTACGGTGCAACGCGAGCTCACCAAAAATATGATGTTCGAGGTGGGCTATGTAGGCAGCGAGTCCTACCACACGAACATTACGCAGAATGCCAACGTCGCCCCGCCCGTATTGTGCCAGAACCCGCAGGGATGCATTAGCGGAGGCACCACCGCGACAGGCGCTCCTGTTCCGGTCAGTCAACAGGCCTTGGTGCCGCAAGGCACGCTCTACATGCCGCCGGGGACGCGCCCGAACACCAATGTGGCCACCGGCGTTTCGTGGTGGGGTCAGGGCACCAGCAGCTACCATGCGTTGAATGTCTCGCTGGTCAAGCGGGCCACCCGGGGACTCACTTTTAGAACGAACTATAGCTATGGCAAGGTGCTGGATTACAATTCCGCGATCCTGGCCCCCGCTGGCGAAAACGAGCCTGCCGCTCTTATCAGTCCCTATGTTCGCCGCCTGAACAAAGGGATTGCCGCTTTCAGCCTCGCCCACCAGTTCAACACGAGCTACAGCTATCAGTTGCCCTTCGGGAGCGGGCAGCGTTTCGCGGGCGGCGCCAGCGGGTTGATGAACCAGTTGGCCGGAGGTTGGCAATGGAATGGGATCTTCAATTGGCAGGGCGGCTTCCCCTTCACGCCGCTGGTTGGCTCCAATCCGTCCGGGACGGGCGACTCCAGCCAATCCGACGTACCGAACTGGAATCCGAACTTCAAGGGACCGGTGATCTTGGGAAGACCGGACCAATGGTTCGATCCGAGGGCCTTCCTGATGCCGGCCCCCGGTACTTTCGGCAACGTGGCGCGCGGATCGTTACGGGGGCCGGGCCTGGTCAATGTCGACATGTCGCTGTTCAAGAAGTTCACCATCAGCGAGAAATTGAATTTGCAATTCCGGGCGGAGGCTTTTAACCTTTTCAATCACGCCAATTTCTCGTACCCGAATGAGGTCGTTTTCAATGGCAGTGCGATCAGCCCCTCGGCCGGCGTGATTACCCAGACCAACGGGACCTCGCGTCAACTCCAGTTCGCACTGAAGCTGCTGTTTTGATTTTGAAAAGCTCCCCTCCTGGAAGGGGAGCTTCTGAGGAGGATTCGATGAAGAATACAATTTCGACATTGTTGGAAGCTTACGAGAAAGGGAAAATGTCACGGCGACAGTTGGTTCAAGGATTGGCCTTGTTGGCGGCCGGATCTGGTACGGCGGCGGCAGCAGGCTTCCAAGGCAACAGTATCAATCACGTCTCTCTGTTCGTCGGCAACCTGCAACGATCCACCGATTTCTATCAACGCGTGTTCGCTTGCTCTGTGAACAAACGGGACGGGAACAACCAGCTCATGTTTGGAAAAAACTTTCTGGTTCTGCGGCCAGGTAATCCGCAAGGCAAAGTAGATCATTTCGCGATCGGAGTCGACAACTTCAACAAGGACTCCGTGACCGCGGATCTGAAGGCCCGGGGAGCCACTCCGATTGACCAGCAGGGAGGGAACTTCGGTTTCCATGTCCTGGATCCGGACGGATTCCCGGTGCAAATTAGCGCCAACAATCCGTAGGTTTGCAGTCGCGGTTTAGCTTTTTTCCTCTATTCAAGAGGTTCCTGAGTGATCGGCGCCGAGCCGCTCGGCGGCAATCGCGCAGCGCGTTCCTTGCGGGCAGGGACACTCGTCACTCTCGAGGAAGAGGCTAAGACAATTGCTGACGGCGCGCGCACGTTGAGTCTGGGTAAGCACAATTGGGAAATCCTTCGAACCGGTTTGTCCGGAATCGTTGAGGTCGACGAGGACAACATCAAGGAAGCCGTGCGCCTCCTGTTTCATTTTGCCAATCTCAAGGCCGAGCCCACAGGCGCGCTCAGCGTCGCAGCCCTCCTCACTTCTCCCAACGATTCCACGGCAAATCGGTTTGATGCGTCGTGAGTGGCGGCAATGTGGACGTGAAACTCTACGCCGAGATCTTGTGCGATTAACTTTTTCTCGCGGCCTTTTGCGCAAGGCCGCTCCTCTCGACTTTAGTTTAGCGCGTGATATCATCCCGCCAATTTCCCCTTTGGAGGTGTTATGCGTGCTCTCTTCCTTTCTTTTCTTAGCGTGCTTCTCACTCAAGCAGCGGAGGGCCCGGCCCGCACGTTTTCCGCGCGCGATCTGTTTGGTTTGCGAGTCGCGTCAGACCCGCAGTTCCGTCCCGATGGCGGCGCGATCGCTTACGTGCGCATCACATATGACATCTTCACGGATCAAGGCCAGCCTTCGATTTGGTTAGTGGATCCGGACACGGGCGTGCAGTCGCCGCTGGTCGTCGACGAGAGTGCGAACTTCGCCCCGCGCTGGTCTCCGGATGGGCAGCGGATCGCGTATGTTTCGAGTTCGCCGGGGAGGTCGCCTCAGCTCTATGTTCGCTGGATCATGACGGGACATTCGGCCCGGGTGGCGATTCTCGAACAGGCGCCCAATTCGATTGCCTGGTCGCCGGACGGCAAGACTCTAGCCTTCGCGATGCTGGTATTAGATGAGGGCAGACCGCTGGCCCCGCCTTTGCCCAAACCGGAAGGCGCGAGGTGGGCCGATCCTTTGAAGGTGATCGATCGGCTGGTCTATCGGGCGGATGGCGAAGGTTATTTGAAGCCCGGTTACCGGCATATCTTTGCGGTCTCGGCCGATGGGGGAAGTCCTCGCCAGATCACGTTCGGCCGATTCGACGATCAAGGCCCGATTGCGTTCGACAACGATGGCCGATCCATTCTTTTCACCACGAATCGAATGGACAATTGGGAGCGCGATCCCAACCAGAGGGACATCTATCGCGTATCGATCGCTGAAGGAACTCCCACACGCCTGACTCGGCGCGTGGGGCCCGACGAGTCCCCGGTGATGTCGCCCGACGGCTCCAAGATTGCCTATTTGGGATATGACGATCACCAGCGCGGATATGAGAACGAGCGCCTATATGTCATGAATAGCGACGGTTCGAATCAGCGGTCGCTGACCGCATCTCTGGATCGAACCGTCAGCAATCCTCGCTGGGCGTCCGACAGCCGCAGCGTGTACGTGCAATACACGGATCATGGCGTCAACACGATCGCGCAGGTGACGCTCGATGGAAACCTCGAAACTGTTGCGAGCGCCGCGCGGCCGTCGCAGTCGGCGCAGAAAGCTCAAGCCATTCTCGGCTGGTTCGCGCGTTATAGTTCAAACGAAAAGTAAGGTGTGGAGGAAAAATGAGGCGAATAGTTCTTTGTCTTTTTGCGGTGACGATCGTGTTCGGTTTGGCCGCCGTGGATGGTTGGGCGCAGGCGACGGCTCAAATTGCAGGGACCGTCCGGGATCAAAGCGGAGCGGTTTTACCGGGCGTGGAGGTTACCGTAGTGCAGACCGACACAGCGGCGGCTCGTACAGCCGTCAGTAATGAGACCGGCTCTTATATATTGTCCAATCTGCCGATTGGTCCTTATCGGTTGGAGGCCGCACTACCGGGATTTCGGACGTTTGTGCAGACCGGCATTGTCCTCCAGGTGAACAGCGCCCCGGTCGTTAATCCAGTGTTACAGGTCGGCCAGGTCTCCGAACAGATTGAAGTGCAGGCCAACGCAACGCTCGTGGAGACGCACAGCACGGGCGTCGGAGAAGTCATCGATTCGCAGCGCGTGGTGGAACTTCCGCTGAATGGCCGGCAGGCCACGCAGCTCATCAATCTCGCAGGGGCCGCTGCGACGATTCCGCTCAGCAACGCTGGCCAGCTTTATTCCGGCAAAAACAATCCCGACGAAACCCCCATCAGCGTCGCGGGAGGAGGAGCGAACAGCGCTCTGACATACGTGATGGATGGCGGAACGCACAACGATCCCATCAATAATCTAGGCCTGCCGCTTCCGTTCCCTGATGCGCTGCAGGAGTTCAAAGTCGAAACCAGTGCGTTGCCCGCTCAATACGGCCAGCACGGTTCCGGGGCGGTAAACGTTGTGACGAAGTCCGGCACCAATGAACTTCATGGAAATGCGTTCGAGTTCGTCCGCAATGGCGTATTCAATGCCCGCGACTTCTTTGCCCCGGTTCGCGACTCGCTCAAGCGAAATCAATTCGGCGGGACACTCGGCGGACCGATTGTTCGTAACAAGCTCTTCTTTTTCGGCGGGGCGCAGTTCACGATCCAGCGTTCTGCGCCGGTTACCGGGACAAGCTATATTCCCACACCGGCCATGCTCGCCGGCGATTTCACCAAAATCACGTCACCTGCCTGCAACGGCGGAAAACAAATCCCGCTGAGACTGCCGTTCGTGAACAATCAAATTTCACCGGCGCAGTTGAGCCAGCCCGCACTCAAGATGTTGACGTTCGGATACGGAACCGCCGAAGACGAATGCGGGACCGTGCATTTCGGTTCGCTGAACAGCTTCAGCTCGCAATACGGCGTCGGGAAAATGGACTATCACATCAGTGCCAACCATTCCGTATTCGGACGCTATTTCGCTACGCACAGCTTCGCGCCGCCGACCTATACCGGCACGCCGTTATCGATCACGCAGCCGTCGCCCGACAACATGGTCACTTCGGCCGTCCTTGGGGACACGTACGTCATCAGCTCGCGAACGATTAATTCGCTGCGGGCGACTTTCAATAAATCCAGCATTGAGAAGACGCAGGTGCCGTTCTTCGGCGCTTCCGATCTGGAGATCAAGGGAATCACGGAAATCATTCCGAAGTACCTGCTTGTCACGGTGAGTAATGCGCTTTATAGCGCGGCGGGAGCGACCTATCCCGGCTACCTCTACACGACCAGCTATCAACTCGCCGACGACTTGAGTCTGATTCGCGGAAATCACCAGATCCAACTTGGCGCTAATTACGTCCGGCCGATTCATAACATTTGGATCTACTTGAATACGGCCGGTGCGTTCACATTCAACGGCCAGGTGACGGGATTGCCGATGGCCGACTTCCTCATCGGCGCGCCTTCGAGTTTTGCGCAAAATACCATCAGCCAGGACCGCGAGCGGCAACGGTACTTCGGCATCTACGTGCAGGATAGCTGGAGAATCACACCGAGGCTGACGGCGAACTACGGTTTGCGGTGGGAACCGTATTTTGGAACGGTGATTCCGCGAGGCTGGGTCAGTCATTTCGACATGAATGCATTCATGACCGGTATGCATTCGACGGTCTATCCCAACGCGCCGGCCGGAGCACTGTATCCAGGCGATCCCGGATACCACGCGGGCAATCGTCCGATGAAGCCGAGACTTAACGATTGGGCGCCGCGCATCGGTCTGGCCTGGGATCCACGGGGAAACGGACGCATGACGGTGCGCGCCTCGTGGGGAATGTTTTATGACATGCCGTCTACGCTCTTCTATTACGGCTATTCAAATGAGCCGCCGTGGGGACAGGCGATCACATACAACAGCCCTCCGGGCGGCTTCTCTGATCCATGGTTTGGTTTTCCGGGCGGAAATCCGTTCCCGTATACGTTCAACAAGAATTCGGCTTTCCCGAAACAGGCACCCTACGTCAACGTTCCGCTGGATTATCATCCGCCATATCTGAACCAATGGAATCTCAGCGTCGAAAAGCAGATCGGAGCCAATTGGCTCGCCAAAGCAAGTTACATCGGGACCAATACGATTCATTTCTGGAGCCCGCGGGCTCTGAATCCTTCCGTGTACATTCCGGGCGGGCCTTGCACGATCAACGGCCAGACATTCAATCCATGTTCGACGACAGCCAATTCGCAGCAGCGCCGGTTGCTGACATTGCTGAACCCGACAGATGGTCCGTACTACAACTCGATCGTTACTCTCGACGATGGAGGGACCACCAGCTATAGCGGACTGTTGCTCTCGCTTCAGCACCGCTTGTCGAGTCATTTCACGGTGCAGTCCAATTACACCTGGTCGCACTGCATATCGGATCTTGGGACAACGTTGCTTGCCGGTTCGTATACCGATCCGAACGATCGGAGGTTCGATCGAGGAAACTGTCCAGGAACGGACCTGCGCCACATCTTTAATCTGTCAGCAGTGATTCAAGGCCCGAGATTCTCGCATCCGCTGATGCGAGGCGTCGCCGGCGGATGGCAGCTCGCCGTTATTGGTAGCGCGCATTCCGGCGTCGATTTCAATGCGACTTCCGGAATCGATACCGACCTCAACGGCGTCGGCGGAGATCGTGCGACACAAATTCTTCAGAACCCTTATTGCGAACACAAGACCATCAATTGCTGGCTGAACGCTGCCGCATTTGCCACGCCGGTCGGGAATGGAGTTCGAAGCAATATGAGTCCGTACACGCTCGTGGGCCCCGGATATTTGAATCTCGATGTAGCTCTCACGAAAACGATTCGCGTCGGCGAACGTCAGCGCGTGGATCTTCGCGTCGAAGCGTTCAACGTTCCGAATCGCACAAACTTTCTGACCAATAGCCCCAATAACCCGAGCGCGGTCTCGACCGGTCAGCAAAATGGCGCCGCCTTCGGGAAAATCCTGTATGACGTGGGGCCGAGGATCATGCAATTCGCGATCAAATACGCGTTTTGATTACAATGACGCAAACTTCGTGTGTAAATAAGGAGGAGTTCCTGTGCGCATGACATCCTCCGATGAGCGGGCGCGTACTGGAATTGCCGCTGAACGGCCGGCAGGTCACAGAACTGGTACTGCCTTCAGGCACCGC
>WNGL01005147.1_pt1 | contig 21663 bp, 20 predicted proteins | sample 5400591 | NCBI WGS metagenome assembly WNGL01 (sample SAMN13153377, study PRJNA577476) | soil metagenome | isolation source: 80 cm soil or saprolite under Garry oak tree replicate 1 | place: USA:California | collected 2016-06-15 | reverse complement strand
TGGCCGGATTATGCGAAAAGGTGATTCAGCCGATTGAAACGGTTAGCGATGGTGGCCGGTACCGCATCGACCTTACTGACGCGCTTGCCTATTCGAATAACTCCTATTTCCAACACGTCGGCGGCCAGGTCGGATTCGATAAGATGGTTTCGTACGCGCGGGAATTGGGTCTTGGAGAAAAGACCGGCATTAACTATCAGAACGAATCGCCGGGAAAGGTGCCGCTATTCAAGTCGGGTTATGCCGTCAACCATATGAGTTCGCACGGAGATGATTTCGAGATTACGGCCATCCAACTCGCGACTCTCGTTTCTGCTATGTCTAATGGCGGGAAGTTACTTATCCCCCACGTGCCTCGGACGATGCCGGAGAACAGTTCATTCAAGACAGAAGTGCGACGCAAGATAGACATCGATAACGAAGCCTGGAAGCGCATGGTGCCCGGCATGATTGGCGCCGTGAATTATGGTTCCGGAAAGAAAGCTTACCGGCCCGAACAGACCGTCGCCGGAAAGACCGGAACCTGCATTGGCCAGGGCGCATGGCTCGGACTATTCACTTCTTATGCTCCCGTTGTGAATCCGCGGCTGGCCGTCGTGGTAATCACCCGGGGAACAGATGCGCATGGGCATTTGCCCGCTGCCATCGCCGGAAACATCTATCGCGCTCTTAGCCCGCGATTTGGGACCCAAATCAATTGGCAGCTGGCGGAAGCCCCAGACGCCGACACGCCCGGCAATGCTAATAAGAAAGCGGCTGCGCTTAACGAAGAAGAGGCGGAAACGAAAGCCGCCACCGAAGCCGAAGAAAATGCGGCTGAGGGCAACGATACAGCCAACGCTTCCAATCCGGGTGCTGATTCGGCCGGCGCCCCAGCCACCCAGCCGGCGAGCAAGGTCAAGGCGACGGCGATGCCCCTGGAAAACAAGCAGAAAGCTGCTCCCGCTCAGAAGACGTCAGCACCGGCAAACAAGCAAGCCACTGAGGGCCGGCCACGCCGAGTCCAGCCGGATCAGAAATAGTCAGCACAACACCTTTTCGGCTAGTCAGCCACCAAAACAGCTAACGCCGAACTTATGTAGGTCTTTACGTGAGTTCGGCGTTTTGCCGGATGACTCCGGCAATCGCGCGCTCCATCGTCATCTTTCAACTTGAGCTTGACAGCATGCAGACAGTTGCAGGATTATTGCCGCTCGCTTTTATATTAACCGCGAGGTATTCTCAGACTTTACTTCACAACTCACGGCACGGTCGTTGCTCGACAACGAGTTGATTCGCGAGGTGCATCTAAGGATTGTGTTCCACCCCGCTCCTCGCGACCCAGGTTTCGTAAGCAACGAGGAATCGATTGGAGGCTTTTAGGAGACAAATGAAAAGGACGTTGAAACTAATAACACTCGCGGCGATGATAGCCGTCTTTGCGGCGCCGGCATTTTCACAATCCAAGGAATGTAATGATGAAAACAAGGCCGCCTGGTACCAGAAGTTCCTGGATAATAGAAAAGGCGAGCCGCCGCAGCAGAAAGTTGCCTATGATGCCGCGAAGACTTATCTAACTTCGTGCCCCGAAGATCCCGGTGACCAGATTGCTGCGTACCTGAAAAAGTGGGTAACTGCTTATGAAGCAGCTACCAGCGATGCGAGCAGCAAGAACCAGCTCGAAGAGGCATTCAATAAAAAGAGCTGGGCCGAGGCAGTTCGATCGGGCAAACAGGTGGTTGGGGCCGACGGCGAATATGTCAGAGGAGATATTCTCATCACCCTTGCTGCTTATAATGCCTCGACCTCGGGCGACGCGTCGCTCTTGCCGGATTCGATCCAGTACGCCAACAAAGCAATCGATATGATCCAGGCGGGGAAAGCCTTCGCGCCATTTACGTCGAAAGAACAGGCGCTGGCCTGGGAGAATTTCATAATCGGCACCGCGATGTTGAAGAACAATCCCGGGGACGCAATTCCATTCTTCCTAAAGGCCGCCCGCATCGAGTCTGACCTGAAAAAGAATCCAGTGCTCTACGTCAACCTCGCTTCGGCTTACAACGATGGCCCCCGCGCCAAACTCACCGACGAGTACCGGGCGAAGGGATTCACCGTCGAAACTGACGAGAGTAAGTTGATGATCGCCAACATAAATCAGATACTCGATAGGCAAATAGATGCTTTGGCTCGAGCGGTAGCTCTGGCCTCGGACACGACGGTAAAGAAGGGCCTCATGTCCGACCTAGCTGAAGCCTACAAAGCTCGGAATAAATCCGAGGCCGGTCTCGATGTGCTCGTGGCCAGCATTCTTAACAAGCCTTTGCCGGATATGCCGACGCCGCTGACGTCATTGCCGCCAGCCGCGACGCCTACTCCGACGACTGGCTCGCAGCCCGCCAGTTCAGGAAATTCAACCTCGCCAGCGGCCAACAGACCTGCGGCTAGTGGCGCGGCGACGGGGAGTAAACAGGGCACCACAACGACCACGTCGACTAAACCGGCGGTTGCCAAACCGAGCCCGACTCCGCGACCAAGGTCCCGTGCCAATCATAGCCGGCGCGGCTAATTCCGGATTAGCAAGCCCGGAACTTTTCAACGCCGAGCGCTTCGTTGTTTTCGACGATGCGTTCGGCGTTTTGCTACAATCGCGAATCAATGAGCGCGTCTGAAACGTTCAACCCGGATCTGCTCGAGCAGGTTCTTGCTTACAGTTTTCAGGACCGCAGCCTGCTCACCAGGGCGATGACCCATCGCTCGTGGGCGCACGAGCAGGTCGCTCCTCGCGAGCATCGCGAAGCCCGGTATCTGCACAACGAAGCGCTGGAATTCCTGGGCGACTCGATTCTCGGTTTGATCGTTGCGGACTATCTCTTCAAAGCTTATCCACATGCGACCGAAGGCGAGCTCTCACGCATGAAGCATCGGTTGGTGAGCGCGCCGACGCTGGCAAAGGCGTCCGCCGATCTGGGATTGGGTGAATTCGTTCGCTTTGGTCGAGGAGAGGAAAAAAGCGGCGGCCGGCGCAAACGGGCTTTGCTGTCGGATGTCTTCGAAGCGGTTACCGGCGCAATTTTTCTCGACGGCGGGCTTGAGGCAGCGACCTCGTTTGTTGATCGCGCGCTCGGCGAAGAGCTGCGGCAAGCGGATCCAGTGGCAGCCGCCGCCGCAGATCCGAAAACGACTCTCCAGGAAAAGTTGCAGGCCGCGCGTCAATTTGCCCCTCAGTATACGGTGGTAGAAACGATCGGCCCGCCGCACCATCGCACTTTTCATGTCGAACTAATTTGGGATGGCGGAAAGGTCCGCGGCGAGGGACGCACGATCAAAGCGGCCGAAGCTGAGGCCGCCCGCGAAGCTTTGAAACAGATGGAATCGAGCGCCTGAGTAACAATTTGGAGTACTGTCTTCAGGTGGGCACTGTGTTACCGCCCAAAGGTAGAACTCGGAACCTCGAACGATGTCGCTTTGCATTTGCATGTAAGCCTGCTTGACCGCTTATCGCGGCAGCAACTACGATGGGAAAAGATGAGTGATACAACTACCGCAACCGAAGTAAGCACAGGCACAAAGGTCGAACAGTTCAAGTCCCGCCCGGTCACTGATAACGGCCGCAAGGGCGAGGTGACCGCCACCGAGCCGGTTGGCCCGCCTAAAACTATTTTCCGCGAATATTTCGAGTCGGCTGTAGTGACGGTAATCATGGCCCTCTTCGGCATGACCTTTATTGTGCAGGCGGTAAAAGTCCCCACCGGGTCCATGCAGAATACGATTACCATCGGCGATCATCTGCTGGTCAATAAATTCATTTTCGGTCCGGGCCCGCGCTTTTCGCTTCTGCCCCAACGGGAAATCGAACGTGGCGACATCATCGTTTTCAAGTATCCCGGCAACCCGAATAATCCGCTTGATGATGAGCGCCCTGATAACATTCCGTTTAAGACCAATTACGTGAAGCGAGTTATCGGCTTGCCGGGCGATCATATTGAGGTGCGCGAAAAACTCGTCTACGTAAACGGCAAGCCGCTTCCCGAGCACCAAATCATCTCGCGCGATCATGATGACCTGGGGGCCACGCCGGAGCTCGAGAATAATAGACCGCTCGATATCATTAATGATCCGCCGCGGAAACCTGGCGAAACCTACAGTGTTTATTTCAGCGATAATAAGGGTGTCGTGACGTGGCCAGAGCATGTGGTCCCGCCGGATCACTATTTTGTGATGGGGGACAATCGAAATAACAGCGCCGACGGCCGCTTCTGGGGTTTCGTTCCGCGAGATCTGATTATTGGCCGGGCGATGTTTGTCTACTGGTCTTATGACGAAAGCCAGCCCTTCAATGGCCCTCTCGATTTCTTTACCAACAGCCGCTGGGGCCGGACCGGAACTATGGTCAAGTAACAGGCCTTAGTCGCTGAACTTCAGGCAGCACGGGCTTACGGTCTATGTTACTCATCTCTCCGGATTTTCTTCGTCGTGTCTGGAAGAAATCAAGCGACGACGACATTTTCGGACGATCGGCGCAGTTGTCTTATTACTTCCTCTTTTCAATCTTTCCGCTCCTGCTTTTCTTAATCACGCTCTTTGGCTATCTCGACAGCGCCGGCTCCCAATTGCGAGCAGAACTAATCTCGTATCTCGGCACCGTAGCTCCATCCTCGGCGATCCGCCTGATCACAAACACGATCAACGAAGTGACTGATTCGCGCGGCAGCGGAAAACTGTCGTTCGGATTCCTGGCGGCGCTTTGGGCCGCGTCCAGCGGTATCGGCGCGATTGGGCAAACACTTAACGTCGCTTACGGCATAAGGGAGACCCGCCCCTGGTGGAAGGTCCGTTTTACTTCAGTGGTATTAACTATGGTGGTCTCAGTATTAATTATTTCGGCGCTGGCGATCGTGCTCTATGGCGGTGAGCTGGGCTATTTTGTCGCCGCGAAGATGGATGCAGGCACGCTGTTTACCTCTGTTTGGATAATTGCACAGTGGCCGATCGCGCTCGCTTTCGTGCTGACCACATTCGGTCTTATTTATCGTTTCGCGCCTGACCTGGGAGCGACAAAGGGCCGGGGAAAATTTGCCGTCTCCGACTATCGCCGTCGCTGGTTGACTCCCGGTGTCGGCGTGGCCATCGCGCTTTGGCTGCTCGTGTCTCTCGGCTTTCGGCTCTATTTACATTTTTTCAACTCATACAGTGCGACATATGGATCGCTGGGCGCGCTGATCGTATTGATGCTGTGGTTTTATCTAACCGGCGCGGCGATCATTTTTGGCGGCGAGATCAACTGTGAAATGGAAAAACAGCATTCGCGCAAATAAATGTGACTCGCAGCCACAGAGTCGGGGCAATAGACCACAAAAAAACCATTAGCCGCCATCTTTTCAGATTCTTTCGCAGTTAATCACCCTCCACACTCAATAAATACCGCGCGGCATAGTGTTTGCCGAGCTATGTGTGACTTTTTTAGTACGGAAAGCCTCGGGATAACTCGGGAGGAAGGAAGGCACAGAGTTATGTTGTGGACAATTTTGATGGTGTTGTTGATTCTTTGGTTACTCGGTTTCATTGGAGGAATCGGGGGCAGCCTAATCCATCTCTTGTTACTGGTCGCTCTGGTGGTGCTGGTGCTGCAACTCATCACCGGTCGTCGCGCGGCCATATAGACACCGTGGCTTCGCGCTTTGAACGATCCAGAATTTGAACGCTTTGCGACGATTTTCTGAAAGGCAGGAAAAATGAAATACGAAGACGAGATCAAGGGCAAAGGCAAACAGGTCAAGGGCAAAGCCGAGGAAAAAATCGGCCGCATCGCTGGCAATCCAAGACTGGAAGATGAAGGCCGGGGAGAGCAGGTCAGAGGACGAGTCCAGGAAGGTTTTGGGAAAGCGCGCCGAAAAATCGGCGAAGCTGTTGAAGACGCCGGCAAAGAAATCTCCCGTTAAAATCGCCCAATTAGGGTGATTGGGAATTTCCTTACGGAGTCTTCCTGACGGAAGGAGCGGTCCGCTGGGCCGCTCTTTTCATTTCATCATCAGGCAGGTTCGGGAGAGACGGCTTGATTCTCAGCTCGGTACTCATCGAGCTTCCGATAGAGTGTTTTTCGATCCAGCCCCAGCAAGAAATTAAACCAGGGTCAGGCTTGCGATTCTTGCGCATATTCGGTCAACCAACGCGTTGTGTTTTGAGCAAGAGGCGATATGAACCAAAGAGATATCGGTGCTTTGATCGTGGGGATAATGCTGGGCATCCTTTCAACGTATCTTATTTTTATTGCCGCCAGCCAGTTTGCGCACGTGGGAATGTTTATTATTGTCTCACTGCTGTTTCCTTTGATTGTCTCTTTAGTTGCTGGCAAGAGAATAATCTTGATGGGACTTGTCCCAAATCTCGCTATGACGCTGGGCCTGTCAATTTACTTTCTTTTCGTATCGGCGGACATTCACGGGATTGATTTGGCTTATGCTATCTTCCTCACACTTGGCGTAAGCGTCCTCCTTGCCCTCTTGGTATCAACGCCGATTCATTTTTGGCGTAAGAAGCAGACCGCGAAGAATTAAACCGGGGTCAGGCTTGCGATTCTTGCGAATCTTTCGATGTGGTGGATCTGCCGTTAGTCGATTTCACGCGTCATGGATTGCCCGCCGGTCGTCCTTCGTATCGGGTTATGCTCCGATGGAATTCGAGAATCGCAAAGATCGCAAGCCTGACCCCAGTTCTTTTGCTTTCAGGAGAAAACTCCCCTCGATCCTGCAGAATTCGCAGTATTACTATGACTACAATCCATTTTAGGAGGGAAGGGAGCTCTTCATATGTCGATGTTGGTGATGAATTGTATTATTGTCGGTTGTTTAAGTCTTTCAGTTTTTGGATGCAACGGCTCTGAACAGGCTATCGAGACGAATATCGACCAACTCAGGGCAGCAAAAGCGAAGCTGTTGAAGAATCCTCAGGACAAAGATGCGTTGTCTTTTATTCTCAATCAGCTCAATGATCGACGTGGCATCTATCGCGTTAATGCCGCCGCGGTGTTGGGAGAAATTGCAGAACAGGTGGGTGCATCTATTGGTGCTCAAGCGGTTCCGCCTCTGAGCAACTTATTAAACAAAGGCGACGATTACGATAAGAGGGCTGCTGCGGAAGCTCTTGAGAAATTTGGTCCATATGCTGGAGCGGCTGTACCCATTTTACGAAAAAACCTTGTTCCCAGTAATCGCGATGTTGCCTGGTTTTCAGCCAGGGCAATAGGTAACATAGGCGCTGACGCAGCTGAAGCTGTGCCCGACCTACTAGATGCTATCAAAAAGAACGCTGATACTTGTGAAGGTTATTTTTCAAGTTTTTGTGAATCCTTCATTCCCGCTATAGGAAAAATCGGTCCGCCCGCTAGAGGCGCGGTGCCTGATCTCGAGGCCTTACTCAACCACAGAGACCCATATGTGAGGATGCGCCTGGCCGTAGCGCTAATAAGAATTGATCCTAGCAACCGCAAGGCCCTTCAAGAATTAGAAAGGCTTCTTAAAGATTCAGACGTCGAGATTAGAAGGAGAAGCCTCGTAGCTCTTGGTGAGTGTGGAAAAGACGCCAAACCAGCTAAACATTTAATCGAGATGACGATCAAAGACGACGACACTGATGTTCGTAGAGAGGCCGGCGATCTATTGAAGCTCTTAAGCAATAATTGAGGAAGATTTACCTTTGACTCGCGGTGAACTGAGGCTTGGATGCGTTGAACAGTAAACCAATAAGAGGTGGATAACTAAACCGGGGTCAGGCTTGCGATTCTTGCGATTCTTCCGATGTGGTGGATCTGCCGTTAGTTAAACCCCACGCGTCATGGATCGCAGCCGGTCGTTTTTCTTGAGTTGTGCGGTTATGGAGGTCCAGAATCGCAAAGATCGCAAGCCTGACCCCAATCTATCCTTTATGAATTGCCCAGCCGGTCGTCTTTGTATCGGGCTATGCTCCGCTGGAATTCGAGAATCGCAAAGATCGCAAGCCTGACCCCAGTTTTTTAGTTTTTTTGACGGGACCGCTCTTTTCATATGCTCAATTATGCGGGTTCGGGCGACGGAGAGACGGCCTGATTTTCGGCTCGGTACTCATCGAGCTTCCGATAGAGCGTTTTTCGATCCAGCCCCAGCAATGCTGCAGCCTTTGATTTGTTTCCGCCCGTCTGCTTCAGCGTTTCAAGAATGTACTCGCGCTCGAGTTCTCTCAGGGTCAGGGGCCGATCTCCTGAACGCGCGAGAATCGCCGCTGCGCCGCCACCGGCGGAAATCCTTTCCGGCAGATCGCCGGGCGTCAAACGGGACCCGCGCGCGAGAGCAACCGCGCGCTCGATAACATTCTCCAGTTCGCGCACGTTTCCCGGCCACGGGTAAGTGGTCAGCAACGCTAATGCTTCGGGCGAGATATCAAGCATTGGCATGCCGGACGCCTCTGCCGACTTAGCCAGAAAGTGTTCTACGAGAAGCGGAATGTCCATCGGCCGCTCGCGCAGTGGCGGCACATGCAATTGAATGACATTCAATCGCCAATACAGATCCTCGCGAAAGCGGCCTTCGTGCATTTCCTCTTCCAGGTTGCGATTGGTTGCCGCGATGGCGCGCACATCCACTTCCCGTTCATGATCGCTGCCGACCGGCCTCACCTGGCCGTCCTGCAACGCGCGCAAGAGTTTGGGTTGAACCGCGAGCGGAAGATCGCCAATCTCATCGAGAAAGAGCGTCCCACCGTGGGCCGCTTCGAACAAACCGGCACGCGCCTTCTTGGCTCCCGTGAATGCCTGCCCGGTATGGCCAAACAATTCTGCTTCGATCAACTCCGCGGGAATAGCTCCGCAGTTAACAGGCACGAAAGCGCCATTGCGCCCTGACGCCTGGTGCAGTGCCTTGGCCACCAGTTCTTTTCCGGTTCCTGATTCTCCAGTAATTACAATCGTGCTCATGCTGGGAGCTGCGCGCCCGATCAATTCGAACAATTCGCGAATTGGTCGCGAAGCTCCGATGATCCGCGCAGGCGGATCCGGAATTTGCCGTCGTAGCCGCGCATGTTCGCGATGAGGTTCACTCTGGACAAGAGCCTCCGCGACGATCTTTAACAAATCCTGGGCGACAAAAGGTTTCGTCAGGTATTGAAAAGCGCCGGCCTTAACCATTTCTACTGCCCGTTCTACCGATCCAAATGCGGTGATGACGATGACCGGTGTCTCCGGACGCTTCTCGCGCACCGCGGTCAGCAACTCGTCGCCGGTCACCTTGGGCATGCGCACATCCGTCAGCACGAGATCAATAACTTCGTCTTCGCGGTCAATTCGCGTGAGGGCCGCCTGCCCGTCGGAAGCGCTCACGGTGGTATAACCGGCGTCTTCGAGGATCTCGTGAAGAAGATCCCGCAAATCGGCGTTATCTTCCGCAATCAACAGTCGTTCTTTAGTCATAATTCAGTTGTTACATTCGCGTCCTCTGGCGGAGCTTTCTCAGCCTGTTTTTCGCTCGAGGGTAAGTAGATAGTAAAGCTGGCGCCGCCGTTCGGGTCGTTAGTCACATAGATCCATCCGCCATGTTTCTCGACAATTCGCTGGCAGATTGCCAGTCCCAGGCCGGTACCCTCGCTGACGCGCTTGGTAGTAAAGAATGGTTCGAACACATAATTGATTTGCTCTGGGGGGATGCCCTCGCCGGTATCGGCGAATTGGACGGATGTGAAAAGGTCGCCATTCTTTTTGACCGCATCCTGCTCCGAGATGATCCGCAAAGTCCCTCCCACCGGCATTGCCTGAATCGCGTTCATCGACAAATTAAGAAAGACCTGACGAATCAATTCGGCATCCGCGAAGAGATTGAAGTTTTTAAGGCCGCTAATGTCGAATTTGACGTTCGAGTTTTTCGCGTCCGGCTCAACCAGTTCGATTACTTCCGTTATTAGCGATTGCAATTCGACGTTTTGCCGGCTGGCTTCGAAGGGTCTGACAAAGGTCAGCAGTTGGCGCACGATACGCTCGATACGCTTTGTCTGGGCCCGGATTATCGTCAGATTTCGCTGCCGGCGCTCGAGGGCTGCTTTGGGCTGCATCATTAGTTGTTCCGCGCGTCCATCGATCACATTCAGCGGGGCGCCAATTTCATGAGCGATGCTCGCCGCGAGTCTTCCCACCATCGCCAGCCGCTCGTTCTGGCGCAGTTGCCGCTCCAGGGCGAGTTGCTCCTCGGCTTTCTGCTCGGCTTCGTGGCGTTGCGTGGCCAGCCTGTCCGCCATGCGATTAAATGCCATGGTCAGCCGGAACAGAGCGCCCCGACCGTGAGGCGCCACCACGCGAAAGTCGAGATCGCCACTGCCGAACGCTTCTGTTCCCGCAAGAATATTTTCCAGAGGCTGGGTAAGAAATCGATTTGTGACAAACAAAATGATCACAAAGGTTGCCAGCGTCACCAGCATGGTCGCGATAATTAGCGAGCGCCGTGCATACCTGATTTGTGATTGCAATGATGCGAGCGGATGAATCACCGCCAGCATGCCGCGGCGATCAGAGCCCAACCTTATCGGCAGCACCGTGAAAACATAATCCTGCCGGGACATCTGCGTGGGCCGATTTTGACCGATCGCTGTCTTCAATTCAGTGTCCCCGACAAGATTTGTAGCCAGTGACGGTTCACCCGAAATACTGATGATCGCTCCGCTTTCGTCCAGCACTGCAACTGTGTCATTTTCTGAACTTTTCCTCAGCGTATTCAGGAATTCCGGGAGCGATGTGCGATCATTCAGATATTGGCTTTCGATTGCCGCCTGCATAATCTGAGCTCGCGCGAGTGTTTCGTTTCGAGTGGCGGTTTGGAGTATCTCTTCCCGTTGACCGAGCAGAACGAACCCTTCAACAGCAACCGCGGCCATTACGAGAATTGTAGTAAGCAAGACCAGTTTGCTGCTGGGACTCAACGTTGCGCTCCTGTTGTGGCCGCCGGCTGCGGCTAATTGGGACAAACAGGTTCGAGCCAAGCAAGGGGATGGCCATCATTAGTTTTCTATGACTTAGCGGAAGACGAGACAAGGTTTTGTCCCAGATCGCTACAGGGAATCGTAACGTTCCTGTTCAAAAAATGGGGTAATGGGGTGAGGTGGGAGTACGCTCCGCTAGCTCACTATGCGGCAGTAGTTTCAGCGCCCAGCAAAGTTAGAACTTCTCACGCGACGTAGCCCGAATCAGCGGCCGAGGCGAAATAAACACTGCGCGAGCAATTCCTTCCGGCTGAGCCGGCTGTTCCCAAAGGTGCGTCGCTGCCGGACGTCGCAACTTCTTTTGCAGGTTTGGGAATAACTAATACTTCCTCCGCCCTTCTTTCCACCTTTCCTCGATGACGAGTGGCTATCTCACTGCTTTCTTTTTGTTTAAGAATGTTTCGCTTAACCTCGAATGAATAATTTGCTAAAGCATCTGCGCGCGAGATTGTTGCGCCCGCGCAGCGCCGATAGCTGTTTCCACGTCTCTCACTTCCTCGGGCGGAGGTATCACAGCCGGCATTCCTAACATTTCGATCCACAGCTCTCGCGCCCAACCGACGGTGTGATAGAGATGCTCGTCCTCCTCGTCTTCGACCTGGTCGTGGGCGGCTTTCAGCGCCTTGGCGACTTCGCGCGAGGCTTTCTTTGCAGCTTCGCCAATCAATTGCCAGTTAAGGTGATCTTTGGTTTCCGCTAACACGACGGACTCTGCGGCGACAATCTCAGCGGCACCGTTCCCTCCGGAGCGGAGCGCCATTTCCATCGCCTTGACCAGTGACTGGCCAATGTGGCGGACAATTTTTCGTCCGGGTGTCTCCTCTTTGGGGTCGAGACCCAAAGTGTCCATGACGTCCTTTACAATCTCCACGTGTTTCTTTGTCTGATCAAGATATTCTTCCCATTCTTCTTTTAGTTCTTTGTTCTCCACGCAGCGGAGTGCGGTGGTGTAAACCTCAACGCCTCCCAATTCAGTTTCGAGTGCTTGATACAACAGCTCTTTCAAGTGATCCTGCTTCATGATCCCTCCCGGCGTTTCGTCAAAATTCTCAGTTTCTGACGAACCAGCAAGATGCACGCCAAACCTGACGCTCTCTGTTACGGCGTGGCAGTTTGCAAATTGACGAATCAAAAACTTGATGCTGATGTTACAGACGAGCGAATCAGCTCAGCGCCGCCTGTCAAGACAATCGTTTTTTCATCGAATGGTTTTGGTCGGCTGCGAACGAGCTGCGAAACCTGCATTAATGCTGGCATCGTGATTGCGAGCTAACCCACAGACCGTACTCAACACATCAAGAGTAGGGTCGAAAATGGACAGAACGTATCGATGAATGTACCGGAGGGATACAGATTCATGCCTGAGAAAAAACAAGCAAAAAGCCATCGTGAGTTGATTGATACAGGTAGTGACAAGCGTTTCGTGCGGCGCGATCAAAAGGGACGATTCGATGATGTATCGGAGGTGAACCGTTCATTGTCCACCGATCGTCGGCAGCATGCGAAAACGACAGTCGAGGCGGGTCAGGGCGATCGCGGCGATCAAAAACGCCGCTCGAAAAAGTGAATGACTAATCGCTGAACGCGCACTTGTTTATTGAAAGGAAATTACGTGGAAGGTCCGTTACGCGGCTGCCTGGCCGGCGTTGCCGCCTGGAAGTGGGGCGGCGGCTGCATCAGCACCATCCTAATATTCCTGGTCGTATTCTGGTTGCTGGGACACGTGAAGTGCTGAATGAATTGATGTCCGACGGCTTCAGCCGGTCGATCACTGCAGGCAAAGCGGAAGGTGTCGCTCACTACGCTGGACGCGACGCTCAAGGCTTACCCAGGCTTTACCGTTTTCTGAAATTGCTTCACTGAAAGCGTGTTGAGAACTTCTTTCCGCTGTACCCATCCGCGGCGAGCTATTCCGACGCCGTACTTCAAATTGTTCATTGCACTTACGGAATGCGCGTCGGTCGATATTACAAATTCGATCTTTCGCTTTCGGGCTTCGCGTAACCATCGCGGTTCCATGTCGAGACGGTAAGGATCGCCATTGACTTCAATCGCCGCCCGGGATTCGGCGATGACGTCCAGGATCTCTTCGACGCGGCATGCAAATGGCGGCCGTCGCTGAATCAGACGCCCCAAAGCGTGACCCCAAATCTTAAACCACGGCTGCTGCATGGCATTGGTTACTCTCCTGGTCATTTGGTCCTCGTCCATTTTGTAGCGCGCATGAATACTGGCGATGATCACATCGAACTTTTCCAGAATTCTGTCCGGATAGTCCAGTGAACCATCGGCGAGGATGTCCGACTCAGTTGCTCGCAGTAATCTAACGTTCACCTTCTCCTGCACTTCGGAAATTTCGTCCCATTGCCGCTTCAGGCGATCGAGCTTAACCCCGCCGGCATAAGAAGCGGTCGGAGAATGGTCGCTGATTGTCAGATATTTCATGCCGAGCGCTTCCGCTCCTTTTGCCATTTGTTCAATCGAGTGCTTGCCGTCGGAATAGGTCGTGTGACAATGAACCATTCCCTGAATATCTGCGAGTTCGACGAGACCCTTGGGTAACCGGTCCTGTGCCGCAGTTTCAATTTCACCGACGTCTTCACGCAATTCGGGGGGAACGAACTGCATGCCGAGTTCACGATAAATTGATTCCTCGTTCGGCAAACGAAAGCTACGCGACTTTGATTTCGCTGAACCGGATTTTTCCAGGCTTCGATCAGTGAATCTGAGCCGCTTTCCACTTGCAATGTCTTCCAGCTTTTGGATATGGGCGGACGATCCCGTCGCGCGCCACAAGGTGAGCGGATATCGATCTCTTGTAACCGCCAGAAGGGAAACCGAAACACCCTCCGTCAGTACCGCCCGGCACGAACTTGTGGTCCGCTCTTTCACGCTAATCACGAGTGGGAAGCGCGCGAATTGATCTATTAGCGCCACCGGTCGATTGGCTGCGGCGACCACCACAATTTCGGGGACAGTCTCGCGCCAGCGTCGCAGCTCGCCGGCGAGATCGATTTCTAAGAGGCCGGGCGTCAATCTCAGGTATTCAATAATCCGCTCTCCCAATCGCAAAGCGTGATGAATGTGGACTTCATCAACCGGTTCCTTTTTCGTGGAGACTGTCTCAAGAAGTTTTTGCTCAGTCTTGATTCCAAAGCCCGGAACGTTGCGCACGAGGCCAGCCCTGGCGGCGGCCCGCAGTTCATCGAGGCTTCCTATTCCCAGCGCTTCCTGTAATTTTTGAATCTTCTTCAGATTGAGACCCGGCACATTCGAAAGCTCAACGATTCCGCGTGGCAACTCGCTACGAAGCCTTTCGAGCAGCGAAGACTTTCCACTTTTATACATCTCGCTGATTTGAGCGGCCAGCGCTGCTCCGATGCCCGGTACGGTTGTCAGGCGTCCGGACTTAATCAACTCTCCAAGGTCGGCGTCGATTTCCGCGACGGCCCGCGCGCCCCGCTTGTAGGCTCGAGATTTGAAGTATTGGCCACCCTTCAACTCCATCAACGCTCCGATTTCCTGGAGCATGGCGGCGATCGCGAATTTGTCGAGCTGCGAACTCATCATGTTTTCAGCCAGGCAGGCACTGGGCCAAGCTTGTCATTTTGCTTCGCGTCAGGTTGCGGAATTCACAAATTCTACAACGAACTGTCTTATTGGCATGGCATCTGCTTAAGCACTTTCAGGCGCTAATCATGAATTATTCCTAGTTGACTAGCGTTAACAGACACTGAGACAGCAGGTGATTGTAGGAAATGGCAGCAACTCTACGCACGGAAGTCGAACAGATAAAAGAGCAGCCGGAAGTAAAGCAGGCGCTCAAGCAGACGACTGGCACCGAACCAGATTCAAAACCCGCTGCGAAGACGAAAGATAAAGTCTGGCTGGGAACTCACGCGTTGGTCTTCTTAAGCCTGGCTGTTTTTTACTTCTTCCTGCAATTCAAGTTTCTTGGCTTCGCGGCCAGGTATGTATCGCTCTTGCACCAGCTGACTGTGGGTGCAATGGCGATTGTGGTTTTGCTGGCGATTGCGAAAGTTATCGACGTTTATCTCATTGGCGGCCTGGAGAGCGCAGTTACCAAATACAATCTGCGACGGATAGTGAAACTCAGCGTAGGTCTCCTCATGATCTTCATTGTTTTGTCGCTGCTCTTTCAGAACTGGTACACCGCTGTTGTTTCAATAGGACTCGTCTCGCTGATTCTGGGTTTCGCCCTGCAAACCCCGATCACCAGTTTCTTTGCCTGGCTTTATATCCTGATCAGAGCGCCTTACCGAGTCGGCGATCGAATAAAAATCGGTGATGCGACTGGCGACGTTATTGACGTCAGCTATATCGATACCACGCTTTGGGAATTTGGCGGCGATTTGTTGTCAACCGATCATCCGAGCGGACGTGTCATCCGCTTTCCCAATTCGCGCGTCTTGAGCAATGAAGTCTACAACTACACCTGGCCCTTGTTTCCCTACGTCTGGAATGGCCCTTGTTTCCCTACGTCTGGAACGAAATCAAGTTCAGCATTGCGTATGAAAGCGATCTGGAATTTGTGGCCGAGACAATGCAAAGGGTAACCGAAAAGGAACTTGGCGAGCCGATGATGAGGCGCGTCCGGGTATTTCGAGAGTTGTTGTCGCAAACGCCAGTGGATCAACTGGAAGTGCGAGAACGGCCGGCCGTGCTGTTTCGCATCAATCCCAACACCTGGCTGGACGCAATCGTCCGCTATCTGGTGCACCCGAAAGAAGCCGGCCGCGTGAAGACGCGGCTGATCAAGAGGTTACTCGCTGAACTCAACGCCGCCCCTGATCGAGTCATGTTTCCCAGGAGCAATGCCAGATGAACGAACTCTTTCGCAAATTTGCCCACACTGTTTCGGCCATTGTCGGATCGTCATGGGCTTTTATCCTGGCCGTCGCAATTGTGGTGGTATGGGCAGCGACCGGCCCTCTGTTTCGCTTTTCTGACACCTGGCAACTGGTCATCAACACCGGCACGACGATCATTACTTTCCTGATGGTGTTCTTAATCCAGAACACGCAGAACCGCGATGCCAAGGCGATTCATTTGAAGCTGGATGAACTCATTAAAGGAGTGAAGGGTGCGCGCACGGGCCTGGTCGATTTGGAAAACCTGACGGACGCCGAATTGGAGAAATTGCAGCAGCAGTTCACGCGCTTGCATCACAAAGAACGAAAACGAAATGGCGCCGGCTCCCCCGTTGAGTCTTAAATAAAAAAGGAGGAAACAAATGCTTTGGACGATCTTGGTGATTATTTTGGTGCTTTGGTTGATTGGCTTTCTGGCCCACTTGGGTGGAGGTCTGATTCACCTCTTACTGGTGATCGCGTTGGTTGTTTTGGTAATTCAACTGATAACCGGGCGCCGAGCAGTATAAGGATCATGAATCAGAAAAAGGCGTCCTCCTCGAGATAGCATCGTTAAAAGTTTTGGTCCCCCGGATTACAAGAATTAATAGGGAAAGGAATTATCGGCCATGAAAGACGAGACTTTCATTTTCAGGCTTCTATTGGTGCTTAGCATAGCAGTCTTTTTCGTTTCCATGGCGTTTGCGGCGCCTGGTAAACAGGACTTTCAATTGGTCAACAAGACCGGAGTTGAAATTCACCAGCTTTACATTTCGCCGCATGACGTCAATGACTGGCAGGAGGATGTCCTGGGACGCGAACCGCTGCCCGACGGCGAAAGCGTCAAAGTCTCTTTCGACAATCGCGAGAATCGGAACAAGTGGGATTTGAAGATCGTCGATGGCAAAGGCAGCAGTATCGAATGGGAGGGTCTCGATCTCACGAAGACTTCCGAAGTCATTCTGCACTACAAAGACGGCAAGGGCTGGGCTGATGTGAAATAGCCGGCCTGAGCCGGAACGAAAGAAAGGCAAGATGAAAGCGTAGCGGTAAAATGCTGCGCTTTTCGTTTGTCCGGTGAATAAACGCTCGCCCGAATTCGGCCGCGCTGCTATACTCTCGCCCCGCTAAGAATGCACTCATGATCAATCTGGATCCGCTGATTTGGAGGAGTGACGTAAGATGCGATATACGCTTCCGGTCTTCGCATTAGTGATAGTGCTGACGCTTGCCGAAATGATTCCGTCCGCTCAAACACCTTCGCCCGTCCCAAAGCCACCCGACGCAATTTACCTCCTGAGGCCCGCGCATATTTTCGACGGCGAATCCGCGCAATTGCACGATGGTTGGGCCATCCTGGTGCGCGGCGAGAGGATTGAAGCAGTTGGATCGGCAAGCGACATTCACCCCCCGGCGGAGGCAAAGTCTATTGACTTGCCCGGAATGACTCTGATGCCAGGGCTAATCGATGCTCATTCGCATATCCTTCTTCATCCCTACAGCGAAACGGTTTGGAATGATCAGGTGGCGCGTGAAGCGCTCAGTCTGCGAGTTGCCCGCGCGACTAATCACCTGCGCAGCACTCTGATGGCCGGGTTTACCGCGCTGCGCGATCTTGGCACCGAAGGAGCAGGCTATGCCGATGTGGGATTGAAGCAGGCAGTGCAACAGGGAATCCTCCCAGGGCCGCGCCTGTTTGTTGCGACCCGTGCGATCGTGGCGAGCGGAAGTTATGGTCCCAAAGGCTACGCTCCTGAATGGACTGTGCCTCAGGGCGCCGAAGAAGCTGATGGCCTTGACGGATTAACGCGGGTCGTGCGCGAGCAAATAGGCAAGGGCGCCGATTGGGTCAAGGTCTATGCGGATTATCGCTGGGGCGCAGGTGGCGCCGCGCATGCAACTTTCACTCTGGATGAATTGAAGCTGGCCGTTGAAGTCGCCAGGAGCGCCGGCATACCGGTTTCGGCGCATTCGACCAGCACTGAAGGAGCGCGACGCGCGATTCTTGCCGGCGTCGAAACGATAGAACACGGAGACGGGTTAACACCTGAGTTGTTGCGCCTGATGAAAGAACGCGGCACAGCGTTATGTCCGACGCTTTCCGTCGCCAGTGGTCCCGCTATCGAACGAAAGAAAGTGGTCTTCAAACAAGCGCTTGACGCTGGGGTGATAATCGCGTGGGGAATGCCGCTAATCGACGCGTTACGATCAGCGACGTCCATCGATGCCCGCGTACTGCATCAGGAGGACAAGTTCGGCCGCGTTAAGGTCGGCTTGTTCGCCGATCTTATCGCTGTCCAGGGAGATCCGACGCACGACCTGGCATCCCTGCGGCGGGTTAGTTTTGTGATGAAAGATGGAGTGATCTACAAACAACCTTGATTTGCCTCCGTGCTCTCAGTGCCTCTGTGGTATTTCCAGGTTGGGGACATTTCAGAACTGAGACACGATGAGCTACGGAGTGGGTAGCTAACTATGCAGACATTTGATTGCCCAAAGTGTGGTGCGCCCGTGACCTACCAGCCGGGCGCCGGTGCGACCGCGCGATGCGCTTACTGCAACAGCCAGCTGGCAGTCCCCGATCAGCTGCGGGGCCAACCCGCACGAGTCATCGGACAAATCGAAGTGCACGTCGGGCCACAGGTAAGCACCGGCTCGCTGAAGTGGGTTTGGCTTCTGGTTCTGGTCCCAATCGTAATTGTAGTGATCACCCTTGCCGGGGTATTCGGCGCGCTTGCCCCGGTCCTTCGCTCAGTCGGTAATTCAAACGCCCGTAGTCTCAGCAATGGGTCCAGTCGACCTTCGGGTTCGCAAACGCGCGGAAATGCCGGCGGGTTCGCCGATGTGAGCATGCGGTTCGGCAGTGAAGGGATTGGGCCCGGAATGATGACGGACGCGCGCAGCGTTGCTGTTGATGGATTCGGCCGCATCTATGTTGGCGAATATGAAGGCGGGCGCATCCAGGTCTTTGATTCATCAGGAAAATTCATTACGCAATGGATGGTGGATACAAAGATGCCGTTGAGGGCCCTGGCAGCGGATCGAAAAGGAACAGTTTACGTAGTGCAGAGCGGGATCATTAATCGTTATGAAGGAGAGACGGGAAAATCTCGCGGCCAGATTTCTTATCCGCAAGGGTGGGGTTTCGATGACGTCATCACAACCGCTGACGGCGGACTGCTTTGCGCCTGGTACAAAAACCGTGATGACATCGTGCGTTTCAATCCCCAGGGACAAGTTTGGCGCACGATTCGCGCCGCGATAAGCTCCGTCACTGATAACTCCGAGTTGGATACAAGAGTTGCGAGTGATGGATTGGGAAATGTCTATGCCCTGGGCACGTTTAATAATGCGGTGTTTAAGTTCGGGCCTGACGGCAAGTACTTGAATCGCTTTGGCGGAAGGGGCGATAAACCCGGACAGTTTACCGCGCCCAGCGCGATCGCGGCGGACGGAAAGGGCAGAGTTTACGTGAGCGACTTCAAGGGCATTCAAGTATTTGATTCCGATGGGCGCTACCTCTCGGTCTTCAAAACGGAAGGCCCGGCCTCGGGAATGGTTTTTGATGACAAGGACGAGCTGTTCGTGGCCGCGCGCACGAAGGTGATCAAGTTTTCCCTGAATCAATGAAGTTATGGTCCGCGAGGGGTGGGAAGTTCAGCTCTGCGAACGAATGCTGATTCCGGAACCTAGTCCTTAATCCCGTAAGTGCTAACTAGTTCGTGCAGGTACGACCGGCTCATCCCAAGCCGCCTGGCGGCCGCCATCTTGTTTCCTTTCTCCATCCGCAACGCATCGCTGATTAGCCGTCGCTTAAATGATTCAATCGCACCTTCAAAGGTGGACTCGTCTTTTTCACCTGTTCCGGGAGCGTGGCGATGGATCTTTTCGGGAAGAAACTCGAAACCGAGTTTGGATTCAGGCGTCAGCACCACCAGCCGCTCGATCACATTTTCCAGCTCTCGCACATTTCCCGGCCAGCTATAGCGCGTGAGAGCTTCGACCAGAGTTGGCTCGAGCGTGGGATTCGGGCGTCCATGCTTGGCAGCGGCTTTCTCGGCAAAATGCAAAGCGAGCAAAGGAATGTCCTCGATTCGCTCACGCAACGGCGGCAATACGAGCGGTACAATGCTCAGACGATGATAAAGATCGCGTCGAAACCTGCCCGCCTCGACTTCCGCTTCCAGGTCAACGTTGCTGGCCGCGATCAAACGAATGTCGACGGCGTGTGTCCTGGTTCCACCGACGCGCTCAAAGGAACGCTCCTGGAGAACGCGCAACAGTTTTACCTGGATTGGGCGGTCCAACTCACTAATTTCGTCCAGAAATAGAGTTCCGCCGTCAGCCAGCTCGAAGCGGCCTTTCTTTGCGGCGACTGCCCCGGTAAAGGCGCCCTTCTCGTGCCCGAAAAGTTCTGATTCGATCAAAGTCACCGGCAGCGCGGCGCAACTTATGGCAATGAATGGCAGATCGCCGCGCGGACCTTCATTGTGAATTGCGCGCGCCAGCAGTTCTTTACCGGTGCCATTTTCGCCGGAGATCAGAATCGTGACACTGGTGGCGGCCACCGTTCGCGCCTGCGTTGTGACTTTTATCAGCGCCTGGCTGGTGCCGATTAACGAACCAAACTGATAGCTGGTTGATCGCTCCCGCAAGCGACCTAGTTCACGCTCGAGATTTCTCAGGCGCGCTGCCTGATGGATCACATGCATCATCTCATCGGGCGCGCAGGGCTTCTCGAAAAAGCCGTACGCGCCGCGACGCACAGCTTCGAGCGCCGCTTCCTTCGAATCGCTCGCCGTCATCACAATCACCGGCACCGGAGGCTGTTGTGCGCGCGCGGCCTCGATAATTGCCAGGCCCTCGGTGATCTCGTCGAGCGCGGGAGGCAGGCGTAAATCACTGAGCACTACATCGATGTCGTCACGCTCCAGTTCGGCCAGAGCCTCGCGTCTCGTGGCTGCCTCACGGACGCGATACAAATCGCTAAGGGCCCACTTCAAACCATTGCGTAGGGCCTGATCGTCTTCGACCAATAGAAGACCTGGCTTTGCGGAGCAGGGATTTTCCATGAACTAGATTTGTTCGAGTTTATATTCGCCGAAAAGTCTTTTGGAGCAACCGGCCGGGCACACGCTCAAGAGTTTTTCGCGAGCGAACGGCCATTCGCGCCCGCGCTCATCGGCGCGCATGGTAGCATGACCCTGAAAGTTGTGCCAGCACTCGGTTTGGACTCGACATCAATCGTACCGCCGTGTGCCTGAATTACTTCGCGACAGGTGTAGAGTCCCAAACCCAGACCGCCTCGCTTCGTTGTGGCGAAGGGTCGAAATAACTGTTTACTCTGGAAGTCCGCCGTCATCCCCGGCCCCGTGTCGGTAATACTGAAAAAGATCGCGTCGCTTCCGGCACTACCTGCAATCAGGGTGATGGTGCCCGACTGTTCGCCTATTGCCTGAATAGCGTTAAGGAGAAGATTCTCCACGACCTTTGCTATACGTTCCGCGTCGACAACAGCCGAGAGCGTATCGGGCAGCCTTAATTCGACCTGATGTTGGGATGAGGGTCCGATCACCGACTTCACCGCGCTTCGCAGCAGCGGCACAAGATTCGTTTTCTGCGGCCGCTTGTGCTCACCGCTAAGCGACTCGACCGGCTGGCTCAGGCGGTTGACAAGGTTTTGCAGCTTGGTCGTTTCATCCTTCAGGGCCTGCATGGCCTCAGCCCGAAAGTCTTCGCGATCATGGAACTGCTCCATGTTGCGCACCAGCAGCGACATACCCTGAATCGCGTTTTTCAAATCGTGCGCCAACATCGCCGA
>WNGL01003471.1_pt1 | contig 21667 bp, 19 predicted proteins | sample 5400591 | NCBI WGS metagenome assembly WNGL01 (sample SAMN13153377, study PRJNA577476) | soil metagenome | isolation source: 80 cm soil or saprolite under Garry oak tree replicate 1 | place: USA:California | collected 2016-06-15 | reverse complement strand
ACTTTCGATCGTCGCCGACTGCAACCGATCGACGGTTGTTCGCCGTGCGGGCGGTCTTGTAATAAGCTCAAATCGTCAAAGACCCCCCCACAAAAGTCCCCACAGTGAGAATTTACTTGAGGTTGGTGACTGTCTGTAAGTTATTGATAGGATTGGAGGCGGCGATCGGAATCGAACCGATGAATAAAGGTTTTGCAGACCTCTGCCTTACCACTTGGCTACGCCGCCATGTCAAAGGATGAAGGACGAAGGCGGAAGGACGAAGGAAACTGACACGGTGACGCGGAGACTGGGAGACACGGAGACAAGGGCCAATTGATCACTTAATGTGGTAACCGTTCGTTTTCTCCGCGTCTCCGTGTCGCCCCCTCTCCGTGTCCTGGCTTTCCTTCATCCTTCCGCCTTCATCCTTTAGATATTGGAGCGGGAGACGAGATTTGAACTCGCGACTTCGACCTTGGCAAGGTCGCACTCTACCACTGAGTTACTCCCGCTCTACAGCAAAAGATTCTAGCGATTCGAATACTGTTGTCAAGGCGACAGATCCTGACCACGAAGGCACTAAGGCACTAAGAAGTCACGGAGATTCTTAGCCCAACACCATCACGAACAACCAGTCAGTAGTGATAGAACTCTTCGGACAAGCGTCGCTTGCGCAGTTTGCCTTCCGTCCAAAAGCTCCGCAGGATTTCGATCTGCAGCGCCACAGTTTCGTCCGTTTCCGCCGGCAGGACCACGGTCACAACGTCATAGCGGTAGGGCGCGTCGACGAGTCCAAACATCCGCCGGTAAGCACGCGCGGCCCGCGCGATCTGGCGTTGTTTACGCCGGTCGACGTTCGACTCCGGCGGTGCGAACCAGTCCGAAGCGCGCGTCTTCACTTCGATAAAGCAAAGCGTTGACCCGTCATAAGCGACGAGGTCGATCTCGGCATCGATGATCGCGCCGCGCATATTTCGGCCGACCGGCAGCGCGAAGTTTGCAGCGACGATGTCATAGCCCTGCTGTTCGAGATACGCGGCCGCCAGTTGTTCGCCGCGCTTGCCGAGTTCCAGATGAGCGGCTTCGCCAGATGCGCTGGCTGAGGACTTGTTTGGCTCTGAGGATCGCACGATCTTAATCTTTCAGTTGCACGACGACGGAGAGCGACTCTGTCTCGCTGACGACTCGCGAACGGTGGCCTTTGCCCGAGGTGTCTTCTACCAGAAGCACACTGTTGGGGCCAAACCGTCGGACGGTTCCATTGCTCGCCTCGACTTCCCATTCACCGGTCACGACGACAAACAGGTTTCGCCCAGACGAAGGATGCCAGTCACCGCGCCAGCCGGCAGGCGCGCCAAAGAATGCTGCTTGCGAAGCGGACAGAAATGGGGAAAGGTTCAACGGCGGAGCCAGAGGCGCGAATTCGACGGCGGACAATTCAGCTTCGAGGTCTTCGAAGTGTGATTCGCCGTCGGCATCGGAATAGAGCCGGACGTATTCAAAGTGCATTTCGTTTCATTTCCGGAGGAACGGAATCGCCACAGAGGCACAGAGGCACAGAGGCACAGAGAAAATGCAGAGAACAATCAATGATTGTCAGCGGTCTCGGTCTCTCCGGCGATTAATTGATTGCTGCGTTGTCACGTTTGTGCCGAGGTTTTTTCTCTGTGACTCTGTGCCTCTGTGGCAATTTACGCGTCGCGATCGTACGCTACCCTCAACCAGTGTTTCACTTCGTCGTCGATGTCTTTCAGCGAAGTAATCTCGATGCGATGGGTGATGCGATCCTTTTTCGCCAAACCGCCGGTGCCGATCAATCGGCCTTTCACTTTTGTGTCGCCGAGCGCGAAGCCGAAATCGATACGCGTCCGCGTCGTTGGCTTGATCTGCGCGAAGACATGATTGCGATAAAGGGGAACTATCGTCTGGCACGGACAAGCCTTCGCGTCTTTGCCCGTGCTGAGCCCGAGTTTCAGCAACGCGTCGTAAATAGGCCGCAGGCCTGCCTTCCCGCCGGAGAACATTGTCTCGACGTATCCTTCCGCGGCTTTCAAATATTCATCCGGGTCGCCGACCTCGGCGCCTTTGCCATCCGCGCGCTCGGCAAGCCACCACGCGGAGTTGGTGCCGAGTCCATACTCTGTCTTCAACCATTCGCGCCGCGCCTTCTCATCCTTTGGGCCGGACTTCTTGATCAGGCGCAGCCATTCTTCGAGCGTGCGACCGGTCTTCTGCTTCAACTCGGCAATCCATTTCTGGGTCATCGCAACGCCCGGGTGGACGCCGTAGATCGATTTCTTTTTGGTTTTGGTTGCTGTACGTGGCATGAATGTCTCCTTCAATTCTTAACTACTGCAAAGACTTGCCTGCTCCAACAGTGACGCTTCACTTCCGCAGCCGCGTAGCGACGAGATGTTTATAGCTGCCGGACCTTAGACTTAGCATTAGCTCTGTAGGAGCGGCATGTCAAACATTTCGCTCCTTCGGAGCGAGTTTGAGAGACGCAATGGTGGCTCTATAAAATAAATATTTCGTGCCTACGGCACGGAGAACAGTAGGATCTCCGAAGATCCGAACCTGGGCTTCTCGAAAATTGCTAAATCACTCGCTCAGGTTTGCGCTTGGCAAAAAGCCTGGCGCTTTCCTGACTCTTGTCGCCTGCTCAAAAGCGTAGGCCAACTTAATCAAGGTCGGTTCGCTATAAGCCGAAGCGAAAAACGATATGCCAAAGGGCAGTCCGTGCGCGTAGCCCGCCGGCACGGCTGGCGCAAGACAAAATCGATCCCTTTGTCGCGCGACATCTCCTGATCCTTCTTGAGCGCTTTCACATATGCCTTGTCAGTCAACGGGCCCTTCGCTTCGGCTTTGATGAAAAGGTCCTGGCCGAAATAGGGCATCTCCTGGTCACGATTCTTTTCGTTGAATTCGATGATCTCTTTCAACGAATGCACCGGGGCTCTCGCACCAAGGCCGGCGAGATAGGCATTCAGATCGGCTTTGAACTCGTACAGCAAAACCTCGAGTTCTGAATCGTCAAACTTTCCCGCAGTCGGAATGTCCGCCGGATCGACAATCACCGCGCCGAGCCTCTTCATCTCAGAGATCAATTCGTTCATCAGCTTGTCGACGGCGTCGTTGAAGCCAAACGATTTTCGCACGATTCCCAATCGCGCGCCTTTCAAGCCATTCGGATCGAGAAACTTCGTGTAGTCGCTCAGCGCCTTTCCCCGGCTGGCGTTGGTGGCGCCGTCGCGCGGATCGACGCCCGTCAGCGCGCCCAGCAGGATGACTGCGTCGGTGACGGTGCGGCACATTGGGCCAGCCGTGTCCTGACTGTGCGCGATCGGAACGATTCCCGCACGGCTGATCAGTCCCACTGTCGGCTTGATTCCGACCAATGAATTCGCCGATGAAGGGCAGACGACGGAGCCATCGGTTTCCGTGCCGACGGCGATGGCGCAAAGATTTGATGAAGCCGCAGCGCCCGACCCGGAACTTGAACCGCAGGGATTTCGATCCAGCACGTATGGGTTCTTTGTTTGGCCACCGCGGCCGCTCCAACCGCTCGATGAATGCGACGATCTAAAGTTGGCCCACTCACTCAAGTTCGTTTTGCCTAGAATCACTGCGCCGGCTTCCCGCAGTTTCTTCGCCACGGTTGCATCCTGTGGCGGCGTCGATCCCAGCAGCGCGAGCGAGCCGGCCGTGGTCATCAGGCGATCGGCGGTATCGATGTTGTCTTTAATAAGGACAGGAATGCCATGGAGTGGCCCACGTGGTCCTTTTTCCTTGCGCTCCCGATCGAGCGCTTCAGCAATCGCCAGAGCGTCGGGATTGATCTCGATGACCGAGTTAATGGTTTGCTTATCAATCTCTCCGATTCGCGCCAGATACTTTTCGGTAATCGAGTGTGAAGTGAACTTGCCTGACCTCATGCCGTCCTGAAGTTCAGTGACCGTTGCTTCATCCAACTCGAACGGCTTGGGCGTCATGGTCGCGGCGCCGGCTTCTGATCTTTCCGCCGCTTTCGAGATGGGCGCATTAGCCACCGCTGCCGCACAAGCGAGCGCGCCGGTTTGCAGGAAAGCTCTGCGTTTCATCAACGACCTCCTCTTCATGTGAAAGTGCCCGCGCGATGCTACGGGATCAGGATTCTTCCAGGATCGCCTCAACGTCGATCGTGATGTCAACGTTATTTCCAACGACAACGCCGCCTCGGTCTATCGTGTCATTCCAACTGACGCCGAAATCGTGGCGATTGATCGTCGTCGTGGCGACAAAGCCGGCGCGCGTCTTTGGTCCCTTGTCGACGCCGTCTTCCCACCAGGGCGTCTGCCATTGCCCGAGGTAATGGACATCCAACGCTGCTTTGCGCGTAACTCCGCGGATGGTGAGGTCGCCGCTGACTCGGAAGTCGTTGCCGCCGAGGATCTCGACATCGTTTCCTCTGAAAGTGATCTGCGGATGATTTGCCACATCCAGAAAATCAGCGCTGCGCAAATGATCGTCTCGCTGTGGCTCGCCGGTCCAGATTCCTTTAGCGTCGATGACTGCCTCGACGGAAGAGTCTTTCGGATTGTCGGGATCGAACTTGAGACTGCCATGAACATTTTTGAAGTGGCCGCGCACATAACTGACCATCATGTGCCGAGCGCGAAACTCCGCCGCAGAATGTCCCGGTTCAAAACTCCATTTAGCCATGATTAAAATTTCCCCTTACTGAAATGTTCTCCCTCGCGAAGTCATTCGCGGAGGGCCCGTCGTACCTTGTTCAACACTGTGCCGAAGGTTGGGTACCAGAGCGGAGTAGAGTTGTACACTTTACGATCGTTAACCGACACGCTCAACTCACCGAGACCGCCCTTTACTCTTTCCACGTGCACGTTCCGCTCCTTCTCTAGTTCAGCCGCCACCCGGGCGCCAATCATCCTCTTGATCGGTCAGACGGGGCAGTAACGGATGATCACGTTCTTCATAATTCTCTCGCTGCGCTCCAACTTCAATGAGCAACGTTGCTCATCATTGCCAGAAGGTTGTCTTCCGAGTCGCGGAAGGCTGCTATCCAAAGATCGTAAGCACCCATGTTCGCCACAAACGCGGGCTTTTCTTCGAACTCAACACCTCGCTCAGAAAGGGTCTCGAATGCCAGTTGAATGTCGTCGACATTGAAATAGATGATCGAGCTGGGGTGATCGAACTCGGGCTTCGCGGGGCGCGACAACATCAGCCTGATGCCGTCGCAATCAAAGAAAGCCAAACCCGGCGGCGCCGTGAAAAGAAACTTCATGCCCAATTTGTCGCGATAGAAGTCGATCGCGCGATTGATATCGTGCGCGTTGATAGCGATCTGTCCGATTGCGGAAAGACCGAACTCATTTGAGGCGGCCATTTATCTGTTCTCCTTGTGGTTAGTGAACGCCAAACGGCGGCGCCATTGTAACAGCAACGTCCAAGCTGCGCTTTGCGAAAACTACTTTTGCTTTGCGAACGCCTCGGGCGAAACCGCAAGTGAGGGCTTGTTCGACTGAGGCCTAATTGAAAAGCTTATGGCTTTGGCGTAGTATGCGCCTCGAAGATATAAAGCCCTGTTGAATTGCGCAGCAGCGCGCTGTCTTGTGGTCCACGCTGTCTAATCATCTCTTTCCCTAAACCATTGACAAGTCCAGGCCAATGATCGGGCAAATAGTTTCTCATTATCGAATCATCGACCACCTCGGTGAAGGCGGCATGGGTGAGGTTTATCTGGCCGAAGACACGAACCTGGGCCGGCGCGTGGCTATCAAGTTTCCCACGCTCACCTCCAATGAACACGATTATCGCGCCCGCTTCCTGCGCGAGGCGCGAGCCATTTCTGAGTTAAGCAATCCGCACATTGCCACCCTCTTCGACTACGGCGAGACGAGCGACGGACGTCCCTTTCTGGTGATGGAGTTTGTCCGGGGAGAGACCTTGAGCGAGATGATGCACAAAGGCGAGCTGACCCTGCCACGAGCCCTACAGATCATCGAAGACGTCGCCTCAGCCCTGAGTGAGCCGCACGCTCGAGGCATCGTCCATCGGGACATAAAGCCTTCGAACATCATGGTTAACCAGCGGGGCCAGATCAAAGTGCTCGACTTCGGGCTCGTCAAACAGCTCAATGAAGATGAGGTTCATGTTTCCGAGCCGGAAGCGCGGACGATGCTGGCCATTCGCACGCGCAGTGGAATAGTTCTCGGTACGCCTGCCTACTTGTCTCCTGAGCAGGCGATGGGCGCAGACGTCGATGCGCGCAGCGATCTCTTTGCGCTTGGTGGAGTGCTCTACGAATGCATCACCGGCCAGCCGGCGTTCCCGGGCACGAGTGTGATTGAAATCGCGGCCAAGGTGATTCATGTTGAGCCCGTGCCGCCATCGAAAGTACGCTCTCAAATCCCGCAGCAACTGGACTCTGTCGTCCTCAAAGCGCTCGCGAAGAAGCCTGAGAAAAGATATCAGTCGACTGACGAACTGATAATAGATCTGCGCTCAGTTCGCGATCTGCTGCAACAAGACTCGGGTCAGACAATCATCAAGCCAAGTTCAGCAATCTCCCAGCCCCGTCATAGGACGCTGACCAATCTCTCACAAATGTTGCGCCGGCCACGCGTGCCCGTTTGGTACATTCTTGTCGGCATCGTTGTCGTCGCCAGTGCAATGTGGATTGCCTGGCGTTTGTGGCGACCTCCTCTGCACGTCCCTCCAGCGGAAGCGCAAAACTGGTACGACGTCGGAACCAATGCGTTGCGGGATGGCTCCTACTATCAGGCGAGCAAGGCCCTCGAGCGAGCGATTGCGATCGATGATAAATATGTCCTGGCACACGCGCGTTTGGCCGAAAGTTTGGTCGAGTTAGACTCCTTCGACAGGGCCAAGGACGAACTGTTGCGCGTCGGTTTGCTCGCAAGCGATCGCTCGCTATTGCCAAAAATGGACCGGCTTTACGTCGACGCAATTTCGGCCATCGTGAGGCATGACTTTCACGCGGCGGTCGAATCTTATGCCGAGATCGCGAAACAGTCTACAGATGCTGAGAAGCCGCGTGTGCTGGTCGACCTGGGACGCGCCTTTGAGAAGAACGAAGAGCCCAGGAAAGCTATTGAGAGCTATACAGAGGCGACAACTCGTAACGCGCAGTACCCGACAGCGTTCCTGCGCCTCGGAATTCTCTACGGTCGGCAGCAGGAATTGGCTAACGCGATGACCGCGTTTGATAAGGCAGAAGCGATTTACCAGGCTCTTGGGAATCTGGAGGGCCGCGCGGAAGTAGCATTTCAGCGTGGGGCCCTGTTCAATAAGCTCAACAAAATGGCCGACGCCAAGTCTCAGTTGGAACAGGCACTAAGTTTGGCGCGCGCCGACGACAACAAATCGCAGGTGATCAAAACATTGCTGCAGTTAACCAGCGTGGCCTTCGATACGGGTGAAACTGCGCGCGCCACTGAATACGCCCGCGAAGCCGTCGAACTGGCACAAAGGAACGGCATGGAGAGCCTCGGTCTGCGAGGCTTGACCGATCTTGGCAATGCTTTTTTGGTCAGAGGCGAATACTCCGAAGCGGAAAAGTATTTGACCGAGGCTTTTGAATCAGCGCAGAAAAACAAAGCGAGAAACAACGAAGCGAGAGTGCGAGTTTCATTGGCAAGTCTGCGTTTGCAACAGAAGAATCCGGATGACGCTGTTCGTTACGTCGAACCAGCGCTGGCGTTTTACCAGCAGGGAGGATATCGAGCAGAAAGCTTTTCCTGCCTTGCTTTGCTCGCCCGGGCAAACCTGCAGAGGGACGATTATGCAGCCGCGTTAAAGACTGACGAGCAACTCTTGCAGCTTGCCCAACAGTGGAATGACCAATCCCAAATTGCGCTGTCGCACGCCGACATGGGGACTGCCTTCGCTCGCCAGGAAAAGTATCCGGAAGCACTAGATCATTTGAGCCGGGCTTATGACATCTATAGAGCGCAAGGGGTGCAGCGCAGCCTGGGCTTTAACTTATTGGCTCGCGCGTACGTCCTCTGGCAGCTCGGCCGCTACTCGGAAGCTCAGTCCTTGCTTGGCGAAGCGTCGGCCATCGCGGACAAACCAGATGGTGGATACAAGCAGTTATCAGCAGAAATCAAACTTGCTGACGCCGAGATATCGCTAAGCCAGTGGCACCTTCCCGAGGCAAAAGCCCAGACTGAAAAGTTGCTGGCTCTAATCGGAACGCAGTTTCCGGTCATCGCAGTCGGCGCCAAACGCGTGCTCGGACTGTCGCAGTTGTACACTGGCGCCGCCGCAACTGGGAAACGAACTTGCGCCGAAGCAGTCGAGATGGCTAAGCGGGCTAACGACCCCTGGCAACTCGCGAGAGCGCAACTCGCGCTCGCCGAAGCGATGCTGCTGGCTGGAGATCGACAAGCTTCTTTGGCCAGTGCCTTACAAGCGCAGGAAAGCTTTACCCGGCGCGACCAACACGGAGGGGAATGGCAAAGTTGGGTTATTGCCGCAGGGGCAAGTCGCAGCGTAGGTGACAATGGCAAGGCGCGCGAGTATGCTTTGCGGGCATCAGAGTCACTTTCAAAATTGGAACAACGATGGGGAACTGCGAACTATAACAGTTATCTTAGCCGCCCCGACATCCGGCGGCTTTGGAAACAACTCAATGAACTAACAGGTTCCAGTAGGTGAGTCTTTCGATTTCAGCCTTTTTCATCATCGCGAATAAGGGCTTTTCAGGATCACATTTCACGTTATCATTCCGGTCTTAAATTCTCGCATCGCTCAAAGGGGGTCTTCAATATTGTTTTCACGCGTGCTCGGGGCTCGCCGACTCGCAACGCCTTTCCACCCCGTAAAAAGGAGAAAAAAGAATGAATCAGCTACGTAAATTCGCAATTGTCGTGGCGACGGTCAGCGTGTTGGCGCTCGGCGTCTTTGCGCTGGCTCGTAAGAATCCCGCGGCCATTCATCCGCAGGGCGGCGACGTGATCATAATCAAGGGCGGCTCGCTCTCGATCCAGTGTCCAGATGCCACCCCAGAGTGTTTCGCATTTGACGGCGCTACGAAGAAGTACAACCACAAAGGCGACGCCAAGATGAAAGTGACGAAGGTTGTAGTCAGGAACTCTAAAGGCGACGAGGTATTCAACAGCAACCAGTCCAATGGCTTTGGTAATACCCCGGAGATCGATATAACGTACAAGGCACCGTAACAGCGACGGGAATGTAAGCGCTGGGTGAAGGTGGGCAACGCACTTGCTCTGGTTTGTGCGCCAGGATCACCCCCTGCGCGATTGCAAGTTGGGAACTGCAATAGCGGTCGCGAGGAACTGTTCCCTGATTCCCTCTGGCCGAAGAATTTATCCCGCCGCTCCCATCCTGTCCAGAAAACCTGCCTTGATATGACTGCTTGGCGAGCTTCGCCGCTGGCAAATTCCGGCAGCTTGCCCTACCGTTATCTCTCCTGAATCAAAGAGACAGATCGTATTTCAAATCGGATCACAATGACTGTCGGAGCTGGAAAACGTAACGAACAAACGGATCGAGTTTCTCCAAAGGTGCTGCCGATGGTGGCGATTGTGGGCCAGCCAAACGTCGGTAAGTCCACGCTCTTCAATCGACTGATCGGCCAGCGGAGATCCATTGTCGGGGACGAGCCGGGAATCACGCGCGATCGAATCTATGGTGAAGTGGAATGGTCTGGCGAGCGTTTTTCAATAGTTGATACCGGTGGAATCATTCCCGATGACGACGCGGTAATTCCGGCAGGCATTCTGAAGCAGGCAGGATTCGCGATTGATGAGGCGCAGGCGCTGATTTGGGTGGTCGATGCGCGGCAAGGCCTGACACCGCTCGATGAAGAGTTGGCGAAACTGCTGCGTGGCACAGGCAAGCGAGTGCTGGTGGCAGCGAATAAGGTTGAAGCTCAACGACTGGAAGCGGAAGCGTCGGAATTCCATCGCTTTGGTTTTGAAGAAGTTTTTCCGGTGTCGGCGGAACAGGGAATTGGGTTGGGTGAGTTGCTTGATGCGTTGGTTAGGGACTTCAAAGAACAGATCAGCCACAGAGGCACAGAGGCACAGAGAAGAGAGGAGGACTCCCCTTTCCAAGGTCAGATGTCTCCGCTCGCAAGGGAAATTCGTTTGGCGATTGTAGGCCGGCCGAATGTGGGGAAGTCGTCTTTGCTGAACCGTCTGATTGGCGAAGAGCGGGTGATCGTCTCGCCGCTTGCGGGAACCACGCGCGATGCGATCGACACGGTGCTCGAAACTCCTGAACAGACTTTTCGTCTCATCGATACTGCCGGCATTCGCCGCAAAGGAAAAACCGGCGAGCTGGCGGAGAAGCTTTCCGTGGTGATGGCGATGAAGAGTCTGCAGCGCGCGGACGTCGCAATCGTGATCGTTGACGCGGCAGAAGGAGTGACCGCGCTGGATGCGCACATCGCGGGTTATGCACATGATGCGGGCTGTTCGATCATCATCGTGGTGAACAAGTGGGACTTACTTAAGGACAAGGAAACAAACACGGCGAATGAATTCGAGCGAATGCTGCGCGAGCGAATGAAGTTCCTCGAATGGGCGCCGGTGATTACGATCTCTGCTTTAGAAGGCCAGCGCGTTAACAAGATTCTGCCGCTGGCAGGGCGGGCGAATGAAGCGCGCAGCCGGCGCATTCGTACGTCACAACTCAATGAGTTTTTCGAGCGCGAGATTGCGCAGCCGCGCGGCGGCGCGACGCCCGCGCCCGTGAAGGGCGGAGTGTCTCGCTTGCACGTGCAATACATCACGCAGGTGGGTGTGCGGCCGCCCACGTTTGTGGTCTTTACCGCGGGTGGCAAAGCAGGATTGCACTTTTCATATGAAAGACACTTGCAGAATCGGCTGCGCGAAGAGTTTGATTTCTTTGCCACGCCTCTGCGGATTGTGGAGCGGCACAAGAAGAGCAAGAGAATGCGATAGTGCCTCTTCGGTCATCACTCGGTCTCGGTGGTTTAGTTTCCCGCCAGGGCGCAAAGAGAGGTGATGTCCTAGTCTGAAATTCTCTGCGCGTCCTCTTGCGTTCTCTGCGTCTCGGCGGTGAGAGTTGTCAGCCCTTATTCACGGCAGAGACATAGAGGTCGCTGAGACTGCACAGAGAAAAACTGAAATAGGACACTTACCTAAAGACACAAGAAGAATGAACTCGCCAATTAGTTTTGAAGTAATGGCGCGTGAGGGAGAAGCGCGAGCGGGAAGTTTGCTCACGCGCCGAGGTGTGATCGAAACGCCGGTGTTCATGCCCGTAGGGACGGCCGGTAGTGTGAAAGGCGTTCGCTTTGAAGAGTTGGAGGCGCCGGATCTTGACGCGCACCTCATTCTCGGTAACACGTACCACCTATGGTTGCGACCCGGAATTGAAACGATCAAGGCGTGCGGCGGTCTGCATCGCTTCATCGGTTGGCCGCGTGCCTTGTTGACGGATTCTGGTGGATTTCAGGTTTGGAGTCTCGGGTCGCTGCGGAAAATCACGGAAGAAGGCGTCGAGTTTCGCTCGCAGGTTGACGGCAATCTGAAATTCCTGTCGCCCGAGGTCTCGACGGAAGTCCAGGTAGCGTTTGGCTCAGACATCGTGATGGCCTTTGACGAATGCGCACCGGGCAAGGCGCCACGTGATGAAGCGCGCAAGAGTATGGAGCTGACGCTGCGCTGGGCCAGGCGGTCGCGGGAGCGCTTTGATGTGTTGCAACTCGAAGCGCAAAGTGCGGGCCGGATGCCCGCAGAAAGACAAGCGCTGTTTGGTATCGTGCAGGGGGCGACTCATTCTGATCTCAGAAAAGAGAGCCTGGACCGCACGATGGAGATTGGATTTGATGGCTACGCGATCGGCGGACTGAGCGTGGGCGAAGAGAAGCCGGTCATGTGGGAAGTAATAAACGAGATCACTCCGCTCATGCCTGCGGACCACCCGCGCTACCTAATGGGCGTTGGCACGCCTGAAGATTTGGTCGAGGCGATTGCGTTGGGAGTGGATATGTTTGATTGCGTGCTGCCGACTCGCAACGGGCGAAACGGACAGGCTTTTACCTCGCGCGGAAAACTGAATATCAAAAATGCGCAGTGGGCGCAGGATGAGCTGCCGCTGGATGAATCGTGCCGCTGCTCCGTTTGTCTGCGTCACTCACGCGCGTACGTCAGGCACCTTTATCTGGCCGGAGAGATGCTCGCGAGCATGCTGTTGACTCATCACAATCTGGCCTTCTTCCTTGACACTATGCGGAGTGTAAGGCAAGCTATCCGGTCTGGTAATTTCTCGCGATTCCGGCAGGAATTCACCGAGAGGATCAACTCGGGAGTCGAGTAGTCCAGGTTGCCAACTGGCGCTGGACCATCCGACAAACTGAAGCGCGCGCTAAACCGAAAGTCAAACGTAGATGACAACCTTATTACTTCTATTTCAAGGGAGCAACCCGCTGATCTCTTTCGCGCCGATGCTGTTGATCATCGGAGTCTTCTATCTTTTATTGATTAGGCCGCAACAGAAGCGTCAGCGCGAGTTGCAGGAGACAATATCGAAGTTGAAGGCCGGGGATCGCGTAGTAACCACGGGTGGCGTCATCGGTACCATCACGAGTGTGAAAGATACGAGCTTTTTGATTCGAAGCGCCGACAAATCCATTCTCGAAATCAGGCGATCTGCGGTCGCGGGTATCGATGAGGAAGAAAAGAAATAGCGCTAAGACCCTACTTGAGGGCTTGCGTTAACAATCTTTGTAATGAAGAAAAAGAATCTCCTTCAGCGTTCAATCATCATCGCCATTGTCACGCTTGTGGGTCTCTACATGGTTATCGGCCCACGCCACCGCCCGACGCGTCACGACTTTACACCTGCCGGTATCAAAGAAACGCTGCAGGCGAATATCCATTTAGGTTTGGATCTCAAAGGCGGATCGCATCTGGTGATGCGCGTGAAGACCGACGAGTTTCTCAAGACCTTGACGGAAACGAACGCGCTCGCGGTGCAGAGTGCCGCGAAAGACGCGGGGTTTCCCGCGAAGGATGTAAAGGCGGTAACCTCGCCGGGCAACTACAAGATCACTTTTGAAGCCACCGATGCGGCAAAGCTGAATGAGATCCAGGATGCGGTGAAGAAAGTTGGTCTGGCGGACTGGTCAGTATCGACAAGCGGAAACACGATCACCTGGACGCTTACTGCGACTGCCCAGCGCACGCTTGCCGAGCAAGCGACGGACCAGGCCGAGAAAATCATCATCAGCCGTCTGGATGCGGTGGGCGTTGCCGAGCCGCTCGTGCAACGACATGGCGCGCAAGGATCGCACGAGATTCTGGTGCAGATGCCCGGCATTCAAGATCCCGAACGCGTCAAGCAATTATTGAAGGCCGAGTCAAAGCTTGAACTCGTCCACGTGGTCAGCCCGCCAAGTCCTAACCTTAAGACGTACGATTCGGAACAGGAGGCGATTACATCACTCGGCACAACAGCGCCGTCGAACCGCCGCGTCCTGCCCTACACCGAGCGAACCGAGCCAACAGCCGCAGGACAAACTGGCGCCGATGAGAACGCCAGGAAGCAAAAGAAGTGGGTGGTCGTCGAATCGCCGGCGGTGGTTAACGGCAACGAGCTTCGTAACGCATCGGCCGTACAGGGCCGCGGCGGCGCCGATGATTATCAGATCGCTTTTTCTCTGAAGCCTGGCGGCGCAGACAAATTTGGTAAGTGGACCGGAGCAAATATCAACGAATACATGGGTGTGGTGCTCAATAACGAAGTCAAATCAATAGCGTTTATCAAGTCGCAGATCACGGATTCGGGAGAGATTGAAGGACGATTTACAAAACAATCCGCAGAGGACTTGGCATTGACGCTTAGGTCAGGCGCTTTGCCTGCTCCGATCGAGTATCAGGAAGAGCGGACCGTCGGTCCGAGCCTCGGCGCAGACTCGATCCGTTCAGGTGTGCGAGCTTCACTTGTTGGTCTGGCCCTCGTCGTTGCGTTCATGTTGTTTTACTACCGGGGTTCGGGTGTAAATGCGGTCGTCGCCCTGCTCTTGAACATGATCCTGATGCTGGCCGGCCTGATCATGTTCCAGGCAACACTGACGCTTCCGGGTATCGCCGGCATTATTCTGACAATCGGTATGGCGGTCGATTCAAACGTGCTCATCTTTGAGCGCATACGCGAGGAAATGCGCACCGGTAAGACGATACCGTCCGCCGTTGACACGGGCTTTGGACGCGCCTTTGTGACGATTATCGACACGCACGTCACGACCATCGTATCGTCAATGTTTCTGTTTGTGTTCGGCACTGGTCCGATCCGCGGGTTTGCGGTAACCCTTGTGCTGGGTCTGCTCGTTAACCTGTTCTCAGCCGTGTTTGTATCGCGGACGATATTCATCTGGCTCTTGAGTCGTCGGGAGCGCGTCGAATCGCTTAGCATCTGAAGTAGTTCCAGCATGATTCAAATCTTCAAGGACGTAAAAATCGATTGGCTTGCGAATCGGCGCTGGTTCATCGCGGTGTCGATTGCGCTGATGTTGGCGGGATTGGGTTCCGCCGTCTTTCGACAATGGAAACATCCCGGCGGCACACAGGCTTTCAATCTCGGCGTTGATTTCAAGGGTGGAACTGTAGTCACCGCGAGATTCAAGCAACGCCCGAGTGCCGAACAGATTCGAGATGCTCTATTCAAGCTGGGTGTGAAGGATGCAATCATTCAGCCTGTCACTGACAAACCCGATACCGCGCTGATCAAACTACCGCTGGCGGGAAGCGAGGAATCCCAATCTGAGGTTGAGGCCGGGCGGGCAAAGGTTCGTAGTGCACTAAACGCCTTTGGCCCTGAAGCGCAAGGCGAACTGAACGCTGATCCTCAAGCAGCGTACAAGATCGAAGGCACCGACGCTGTTGGAGCCGTCGCCGGAGCCCAATTGCGCAACCAGGCAATTGCCGTCACGCTTGCGGCGCTCGTTGGCATTCTCGTGTACATTGCTTTTCGTTTTGAATGGACCTATGGTGCGGCGGCCGTCATCGCCGTCTTTCATGATGTGTTGGTGACGCTCGGGTTCTTTTCAATATTTCAGTGGGAGATTAGTCTAACCGTCATCGCGGCGTTACTGACGCTGGTGGGTTTCTCGGTCAATGACACGATCGTCGTGTTCGACCGTATTCGTGAGAATCGGAAATTGCACCGGCGCGATTCACTCTACAAGGTGACCAATGATTCCATTAACCAAACGCTGTCGCGTACCGTGATCACTTCTGGTCTCGTGTTTCTATCCGTACTGGCAATGGTAGTCTTCGGAGGCGAGGTGTTGTTTGGTTTTTCCGTAGCGCTGCTAATCGGCATTACCTTTGGCACTTATTCATCCGTCGCTATCGCGAGTCCGATCATGGTTTGGTGGGAGCAACGTCTGGAGGCTGCAAACCGGGCGATTGCCATTGCTCCAAGACCAGGCGGCGTGGCGGGTAGCGCGCGCGCGAACAGTGCGCAGGCGAAGCGCGAACCGATCACGGGCGGTGTGCGAAGACAATCGCGGCGGGCCGGTCGGGCTTGAGACCTTTCGCACTCTTGTTAACTTCCGGGACGCCTGTTCAGGGCTGCCCAAATTGTTTGAATTTGCGCTTGACTTTAAAACGGATTGCGGCTTAGACTGCGATTGTTGCTGGCCAATTAAATAGTAGAAGTCGACCGCGCGTTAAGAATTGAACGGTGTGGACGCGAGGTGGTCTACGTTGATCTGGCCGGCAAGTTTCTCGCACAGCGGCTGTTTCTAAAGCTCTTGGAAGCGCTCAGATCGCAGAGGCTGCTATTTCCCCTTCAATTCATGTAACGGAATTCCAGCGGGCGTCGCGAGTCGACGTTTGAGGAGCTTTACCGCAACTTTTATGATTTCTTTTTCCTGATCCATTTGGCACCGGAATTGGGAGGACAAGTAGATGTTCGAAAACCTGGTTGAGTCTGGTTCACACAAGGAGGACCTGTCGCGAAAGGGCTCGTTCCTCCTGGTGACTACCGCTATTTACGGACTCCTTATCTTGACTTTTGTAGTTGCCACTATCTGGTTCACTGTGGCTGAAATGGATACGTCAGATCTGGAGTTGACTACTCTGGTTGCGCCGGTCCCAGTACCACCGCCGGCAAACGAGCCGCCGAAGCAGGAAGTCAAGGCGGTGAAGCCCGAGGCGAACGTTGACGTTCGTAAAGCGCTAATCGCAGAGGTCAGCCGGGCGGATTTGGTGCCTGAGAAGATAACCACCAAAGCCCTGGAAGTTCCGCCAGTGCGCAAAGGAGTGACAACGGTAGTCGGCACCGAAAATACCAACGCCGTCGCCCCGATGCCCGCAGGACCTGGAGCGGGGACGTTGGTGACTACGCCGACGAAAGTGGTCATGGGCGATGAGCCGCCGCCCGCCGCACCGAAGCCTTCACCGCACGCGCCAATCTCAGGTGGTGTGCTGAACGGAAAGGCCTTGCATTTGGTGCAGCCGGCGTATCCGCAAATTGCGCGCCAGGCGCATGCCTCTGGGATGGTAGTCGTCCAGGTGCTGATTGATGAGAACGGCAATGTAGTTGCCGCTCACGCCGTATCAGGCCATCCGCTGTTACAGGCAGTGGCGGTAGCCGCGGCTCGCGCGTCCCGGTTTTCGCCGACAAAGCTTTCTGGGCAGCCAGTGAAAGTAAACGGCGTGATCCAGTACAACTTCGTCGCTCCATGATTTAAGGGTTTGGTGCGTCAGCCGTTGGACGTGGCCATCGCTTTCGCAGCTATCTGTGCTATCAATGTAAGAACAACCTTTTTGGAGGGTTTACCGTGACAATCTTGACCAGTCTTCTAGGAACGAAAGCATTCGGCGTCATCGTCTTCTTGTGGCAAGCAGCGGCAGGTCCCGCGGCAAGTCCTGAGGGTGCCCCTGGAGCCGAGACTTTTTCAATCACCAGAATGATTAAGAGCATGGGCAAAGTAGCGATCGCTGTCGTGATCGTTCTTTTGATCATGTCGGTCTATTCAATCGCGATCATGGTCGAGCGCTATTTGACCTATTCAGCCGCGAAAAAGCAGTCACGCGAGTTCGCGCCGCGAGTTGCTCAAGCGCTGAAGAACGATCGCATTGAAGAGGCTATCAATATCAGCGACAAGCACCGCAAGTCGCACCTTGCGATGGTGGTTAGCAGCGGTCTGCAGGAGTTTCGCGCGCACGAGCAGTCGTCGGATATTTCCGGCGACGAGATCGAAGCTTCAAAGCGTGCCTTGCAGCGAGCCATCGCCATTAAGACTGCGGAATTCAGGCGGGGCTTGTCGGGCCTTGCGACTATCGGTTCAACCGCTCCCTTCGTGGGATTGTTCGGCACGGTGTTCGGGATTATTAACGCGTTCGGCGCGATGGGAAACACCGGTCAGTCGGGCATTGGCACGGCCTTCAGCGGTATTTCCGAAGCGCTGTTCACCACCGCCCTGGGATTGCTGGTCGCGGTTCCGGCCGTTTGGCTATTCAACTACTTCTCGGGCAAGGTCGATGGGTTCATCGTCGAGATGGATAACTCGGCTTCTGAGCTGGTTGACTACTTTATCAAGAACCGAACGAGGCAGTTGAAGTCTTAGCGGTGGAGCGAGAGTGATCTGACGTGCTATGCGCAATGATTGCGGATCGCACGGGCTTGCTTGTTGGTATTACGAAAGGGGTTTTGCTATGGGAATGGCAGCAGGCGGAAGCGGCCTTAATTCCGAAATCAATGTCACGCCGATGGTGGATATCATGCTGGTGTTGTTGATCATCTTCATGGTGGTTACGCCTTTGTTGCAGCACGGTGTCACGGTAAACCTGCCAAAGGACATGAAGAACCCGGATGAAGATCAACGGATCATAGCTTCGAACGCGATTGTCATCGCGATTCCCAACAATGGCGAATACTACCTGGGTAAGGAGAGGGTCAGCAAGGAACAGGTCAAAGACAGGGTCGACACCATGCTGAAGAACATCAAGAAGGAAGAAGACAAGGTTGTCTACATCAAGAGCGGCATAGGCGTCGATTACGGCGATGTCGTCAACGTCATTAACGAAGTTCGCGCGCTGGGTATCGATAAGATTGGCTTGGTCGCCGACAAGAAAAAAGGTGGACCGCCGCCGCCTGGTGGTAAGCCAGCTACATAACAACGACTCAGGCGGGAGTTTCGCAGCTTTAGAGGAGCAAACCTATGGGAATGGGAAGTTCAGGTGGTGGTTCGAGGGCGGTACCCTATATCAACGTAACGCCGCTGATCGACGTGCTTCTGGTAGTGCTAATCATCTTCATGGTGGTCACGCCGCTTAAACCGAGTCGCTTTCAGGCCGACATTCCGACGCAAAAGGATCCAAACGAGAATATCAAGAACTTGAGACCGAACCCCCTCACGCTCGTGGTGTTTATTTCCAACGATCTGAACATCAAGCTTAACAACTATGACAGCCCCCAACAGGGCGAGCCGTGCTATGGTTTGGTCCCGCGTTATGGCTCGGCCAACGATCCGGGGAATTTGGCCAAGTGTCTGGACTATACGTTTAAAAAGCGTACGCTCGAGCGCGCCTACAAGCCGGGAATGGAAACCCGCGGCGACTTGAAGGACGAGGATCGAATTGAAAAGACCGTCTTTGTTAAGGCGCCAAGATCGCTTCACTATGGTGAAGTGGTCAAAGTAATCGATGCCATTAAGGGCGCCGGCGCCAACCCCGTTGGGTTACAGGTGGACGATTTACCCAATTAGGACAGAGCTGCGCTATTTGCAGGGACGCCAATCTCTCAGAGTTGTTTCTGCTACTGCCAGATCAATATTGGAGCCAAGGATAATGAAACTCTCTCGAACCAGGGTCGCGTTTGTCCTGGCGATGCTTGTAGTCACTAGTTCTGGTTGCGGAATTGTCAACCGCATCCGCGCAAAGAATCAATTAAACGAAGCCGCGAGCGCTTATCGAGACGCCCATTTCGAAGAGGCTGAGCAACGTGCGCGTCGCGCTCTGGAACTGGACCCAACCAACAAAACAGCCGCTCTATTCCTGGCACGCATCGTTCGTCGGCAGTATAAGCGCGGCGTTACTACGCCGGAGAACATTGCGAGAGCACGCGACGCGATCGAGCTGTACAAGAAAATCCTGGAGGGGGATCCCAAGAATGAAGAGGCCTTTAAGGCCATCGCCGATCTTTATGGTTCGATCAGGGAAGACGACAAGCAGCGAGCGTGGATTCTCCAACACGCCAGTGACAGAAACATCGCTGATGATAAGCGAGCCGAAGCCTATATCATTTTGGCCAGCAAAGACTGGCACTGCTCAAACGAGATTACCGACCTGCCGTCCAATAAGACGACGTCGGTAAACCCTGCCACCAACAAGGCAACTGTTTCTTATAGGAAGCCAGAAACATCAAAGGACGAGAAAGACTTCCAAAGCGCAAAGATGTGTATGACGCGGGGCCTTGAGGAGATCGAAAACGCCGTCAAACTCGACCCAACCAGTGAGCCTGCATGGTCTTACAAGACAAACCTCTTGCTTGAGGCCTCCAAACTCGCCGAGATGGAAGGCAAGATGCCCGAGAAAGCCCTGTTGGACAAGCAAGAGGCGGCCGCTCAAAAGCGCACGAATGAGTTAAGCGAGGCAAACCAGAAGCGGAAGAAGGAGGAGGAAGCAAAAAAGGCGGCTTCCCCGCCAGGGGGTTAACGGCGCGTTAGCGGCACTCGCCGCGTTTCTCGATTTCACAGCAGGTGGTGCTCGACTTTCGAGTCGAGCGCCACCTTTTTGTTATAATCAAATTGATGATCCGCATCGAAGACATCGTCGAAAAGGTTCGCAAGAATCATCCGCAGGCGGATTCAGATCTGCTTCGCCGCGCCTACCTCTTCTCCGCGCGCGAGCACAAAGGACAGAAGCGCGCCTCGGGCGAATCGTATCTCGTTCATCCCCTCGAAGTCGCAAACATACTCGCTGACATGCGCCTCGACGAAGTATCGGTGGCCACGGGTCTGCTGCATGATGTCGTGGAAGACACGCTTGTCGAGCTGGACACAATCCGCGAATACTTTGGCGAAGAGATTACTCACCTCGTTGACGGACTAACGAAGATCGCGCAAATCAGTAACGTATCGCGTGAAGAGCAGCAGGCTGAGAACGTTCGCAAGATGCTGCTCGCGATGGTCGACGATGTTCGCGTCGTGCTGGTCAAGCTTGCTGACCGTCTTCACAACATGCGCACTCTGCATTACCTCCCGGCAGAAAAACGCAAACGAATAGCGCAGGAAACGATGGACATTTTCGCCCCCATTGCGCACCGGTTAGGCATGGGCAAGCTGCGGAGCGAACTGGAGGACCTCGCGTTTCAGCACCTGCACCCGGAAGACTATCGCGAGCTGGCGGCGCAGCTCGAGAAGCGTCGGCCCGAAAACGAAAAGTTCCTGAGTGGTGTGACGGCCCACATCGAGGAAAAGATGCGCGAGGCGGACGCCTCCTTCGTTCGCGTCGAGGGCAGAGTCAAGCGACTTTATTCGATCTGGAAGAAGCTCCGGCGGCAGAAGATAAGTCTCGATCAGGTTTACGATCTCGTGGCGGCGCGCGTGATTACGCCAAACGAGATACGACATTGCTACGCCGCGCTGGGCGTGATTCATAACATTTGGAAGCCCGTGCCGGGACGGATCAAAGATTGGATCGCGACGCCGCGCGACAATCTTTACCAGTCGCTTCACACGTCAGTGATTGGCGCCAACGGCCAGTCGTTCGAGGTCCAGATACGCACGGAAGACATGCATCGCATTGCCGAGGAGGGCGTGGCCGCTCACTGGAAATACAAGGAGGATAAGCGTGGCAGCCACGATGACGATAACACTCTGCAGGCTTTGCGTTCATTGATCGAGTGGACCCAGGAAGTGAAAGACTCGCGCGACTTTCTGGATTCGTTGAAACTCGATCTCTACCCCAAGGACGTTTACGCATTCACGCCGATGGGCAAAGTTATTCAATTGCCTCGCGGCGCGACGCCGGTGGATTTTGCCTACATGATTCACTCCGAAGTTGGCAACACCTGCACGGGCGCGCGGATCAACGGCCGAATGGCGCCGCTGCGAACGCAAATTCAGAATGGTGACGTCGTCGAGATCATTCGAAATCCCAACACACATCCTTCGCGCGATTGGTTGAACTTCATTGTCACTTCGCGCGCCAGAAACCGTGTGCGTCACTGGGTGGCTGAACAGCAGCGAGCGGAATCGATCGAGATAGGACGCAAGTTGTTTGAGAAGGAAGCAGCACGGTTTCAACTTTCCGCAAAGAAGTTGCTGGGTGATGGCGACGGCGAGATGAAGCGGATTTCCAGCGAATACGGATACGGGCGCGTTGACGATTTGCTGGCCGCGATCGGCTACGGAAAACTGATTCCGCGTAACGTTATTGCAAAGTATCTCGGCCCCGAACAGTTTGAACAGCTCGACAACCGTAAAGAGTCGCGCCTGCGCAGTGGAGTCCGCGCCGTTAAGCGCCTGATCCACTTCGGCGACGACTCGATAGTCGTGCGCGGCGTGGATGACTTGATGGTTACGCGCGCGCGTTGTTGCAGTCCGCTGCACGGGGAAGAGATCATCGGCTACATCACGCGCGGCAAGGGCGTAGCGGTCCACTCCACGCGCTGCAAGAACGTGCAGCAGCTGATGATCAACCGCGAGCGA
>WNGL01002628.1_pt1 | contig 21670 bp, 21 predicted proteins | sample 5400591 | NCBI WGS metagenome assembly WNGL01 (sample SAMN13153377, study PRJNA577476) | soil metagenome | isolation source: 80 cm soil or saprolite under Garry oak tree replicate 1 | place: USA:California | collected 2016-06-15 | reverse complement strand
ACCCCGGTGGGGCGGAGGGCGGCGGTGTCACGCTGGCCCTCGAGGGGCGACCGACAACGGCCGTCACCCCCACCCTCACCGAGACTTCAACGAGACCACGGTCCCTTGCTCATGTGGGGGAGCGTGGACCAATGACCGGAGCAAGCCTGGAGGGGGTGCAGGGGCCGCTCCTGGTGGCCGAGGGCGTGGCCAGGCGGTTCGGCCAGACCGTGGCCCTGGACGGGCTGTCGATCGAGGTCCGGGGCGGGGAGGTCGTGGCCGTCGTGGGGCCGAGCGGCTCCGGCAAGTCCACGCTCCTGCTGTGCCTCGCCGGGATCATCCGGCCCGATGAGGGGGAGATTCGCTACCGGGGCCGAGCCCTCGGATCGCTGTCCGACACCGTGCTCACGCGTCTTCGGCGGGACGAGTTCGGGTTCGTCTTCCAGTTCGGACAGCTCGTCCCCGACCTCACCGCCGTCGAGAACGTGTCCCTCCCCCTGCGCCTGGCCGGCCTCCGCCGCCGCGACGCGGAGGCAAAGTCCCGGGCCTGGCTGGGGCGCCTGGACGTCGCGGATCAAGCCGGGAAGCGGGTCGGGGAGATGTCGGGTGGGGAGAACCAGCGGGTGGCCGTGGCCCGGGCCCTCGCCACCGGCCCCCGGGTGGTCTTCGCGGACGAGCCGACGGGGTCGCTTGACTCCTTGAACGGGGAGGTGGTCATGGAGCTGCTGGTCTCCGCGGCCCGGGATCAGGGGACGACGGTCGTGCTCGTCACGCACGAGGCCCGGGTGGCCGCGTACGCGGACCGCGAGGTGGTGCTGCGGGACGGGCGAGTGGCCGAGATCCCGGTGCTCAGGTGAAGGCGCTCCGGTTCGCGGGCCTCGGGATCCAGGTGGCCGCGTCGGGAGGTCGGGCCAGCATCGCACGGCTTGCCCTCATGGCCGGTGGCATCGGCGCCGGGGTGGCGCTCCTGCTCGGCGCGGCGGCGGTGGGACATGCCATCCAGGCCCGGTACGACCGGGAGCTGGCCAGGGTCGCGAACACCTACCTGGGGCCCCACCAGAGGCCGCCGGTCGATGCCACCTTGGAATGGCCGCTCGGGACCGAGTTCGAGGGTCGCGACGTCCTGCTCATCGCGGTGCAGCGGATCGGCCGCGGCCCCATTCCCCCCGGGCTGCCCCGCGTTCCGTCCCCGGGCGAGGCGTTCGTATCCCCGGCCCTGCGGGCCATGCTGGGGGGACGAGACGCCTCGCTGCTCGCCGCCCGGGTCCCGGGACGAATCTCCGGGCAGCTCGGCCCCGACGGCATGCTCGATCCGGCGGAGGCGGTGGGGTACGTGGGGGCCCCGGCATGGCTCCGCAGGAATCCCACGAATGCCGTGGTGATCGCGGCGAGGCCCCGAGACGTGGTGAGCGGGCAGGTCAGCGAAGGGCCGCTCGTGCTGCTCTCCGTCTCCGCGGTCGCCATCCTGTTTCCCGTCGCCCTGTTCGTGCTGACCGCCACCAGGCTCTCGGCCGCGACCCGAGAGATGCGCCTGGCCGCCATCCGGCTGGCCGGCGCCACGGGCGCCCAGTTGCGGGCCCTCGCCGCGATCGAGACCGCGCTCGTAGCGGTGGCGGGCTGTGTCGGCAGCGCTGGGATCTTTCTCCTCGCCCGCCGAGGCGCCGCCGGGCTGCCAGCGGTCCATTTGCGCTGGTTCCCCTCCGACCTGTCCGTGCCCCCCCTGGTGTGGGCGGCGGTGTTCGTGGCCGTGCCGCTGCTCGCGTTCGCCGTCTCCTCGCTCGGGATGCGCCGCCTGGTCGTGACGCCGCTTGGCATCGTGCGCCGGACCCGGCGCCGCAGGCGGGGCGCCCATTGGCCGGCTGTCGCCGGGGCCGGCTTCCTCGTCCTGGGGACCGCGGCCGCCTGGCGTGACCGGGTGATGGCGATGGCGAGCCCGTTGCCCGGCGTGATCGTCATCGGTGGCCTGGGCTTGGTCCTGGTGGGACTGGCGGGGACCGCGCCCTGGCTCGGCTGGCAGGTAGGGCGCGCGGTGGCGAGCTGGGCCCCGAGCCCCTCCACGCTGCTCGGGGCCCGGCGCCTGGAGGCGGACCCCACGTCCACCGGGCGGGTGGTCATGGGCATCGCCGTCCTCGTGGCCCTCCTTGGCGTAGGCCAGGCGGCCGTCCTCGCGGATGCCCGGGACTCGGCGGGGTTGGGCGAGGGATACCTCGCACCGTGGGTGTCTCACCTTCCCGCCACGGCGATCATCGCGAACGACTACGGCCGGCGTCCTCGTGGTGACTTCGCGCGTCTGCACGGAGTCCCTGGCGTCGTCTCGGTGACGCTCACCCACCACGAGGTAAACGGAGGGGTGAACGCACGCCCCGCGACGGCGATCATCTCCACCGATGGGAGCCAGGCTGCGCTGGAACGGGTCAGAACGGTCCTGGAGTGGAGGGCCTACGACGTGCAGTCCGTGGGGCTCCTGCGCCGAACCGTGTCCCGTGCCTCACACCAGGAGGCCGTCATCGCGCGGGTCGCCCAGGCCGTGGCGATCATCATGCTCATGGTCACGGCGGCGAGCCTGCTCGTGAGCACGGTCGACGGGATGATGGAGCGTCGCCGGCCGATCGCGGTGCTGTCGGCGGTCGGGGTCCCGGCAGGCGTGATCCGCCGATCCATCATGCTCCAGATCGTGCTGCCGCTCTGCATCGCCCTCGCGTTGGGCGTCGCCGTGGCTCTCGCGGTCACCGCGCTGTTGTTCCGAGTCCTGAAGGAACCGCTGCTGCTGCCCATTGGGCCACTGGCGGTGACGGCCGCCGTCGTGGGGGCCGCGGTCTTGGTCGTCACGGCATTCGCCCTGCCATGGGTCCGAGTGACCCGTCGTCCGGAGCTCCTCAGAACGGAGTGATGGTGGACCAGCGCGCACCCACCTCGTCGCCGGCAGGATCAGAAGCTCGGAGGCCCTCGCGCGCCAAGGAGGGGGTGGGCGCTGTTCTGACGTCGGCCATCAGCCAGTCGTCGCGGTGACGGTGACCACGACAGAGGCCTCTTCCGGGCGACTTCCTGCTTGACGCTGAGATCAGGAGCCCGCTCGACGCCCGGGAAGTCGTCACCGTTTCCGCCGATGTCTAGTTGGAGGCCACCAATCCGGGGTGGATGGTGGCAGTGGAAGATGTCCCACCTACCTGACCTTGCCCGGCCAGGTCCGCGGGTAGCATCATCGCGGAAACGGAAGGTAAAGGCACCGATCACGTGAGCAGCGAGAACCCGTCTCAGAAGATCGCGGAGTAACGCGGAAGTGTCGAACGTGACCCCCATCGACAGGCGCACCCGGGCGGCGAGGAGGGCCCGCGAGGAGCCTCCCCCCAGGGAGACGCGGGGCAAGAAGTGCAAGATCTGCTCCGCCTTCGAGAAGGAGCTCCCCAACGCCGCCGTCCTCAGGGAGCACGTCGACACGTGGTACTCGCGGGGCTTCTCGCCGGCGAAGATCGAGGAGCGAATCCAGACCCTCGTGGGGGACTGGCCCAGCAGGGACCGGCCCGCCCGCGACTCCATCGAGCGCCACACCAGGAACCATGTGATCGACTCGATCCGCATGGGCCGGGAGATGGCCATCCTCCGGATGCGCCAGTTCGGGGAGGTGGAGGAGCTCCTGGCCGAGCAGTTCGTCGAGCCCATCGTGGACACCTCGTTCATCATGGTGAACGCTGCCAGGGACGCCATCACCTCGGGGAGGATCAGACCCCGGGACATCTCCGACGTCATCAAGGCCCTCGACGCCTGGGACAAGTTCAAGCCGCCGATGGAGTCCGAGGGCATCACCGAGGACGAGCACAACGCCGACATGGCCGCCATCGTGGAGATCGCCAGGCATCACATGCAGCCGGCCCAGTACCGGGAGTTCTTGGCTGACCTCAAAGCCGCCGGGAGGTAGGCCCCCCCTGCCCCGAAGCGGGGGAGGCAGCTTGGGCGCGGCGCCGGGCACTGGAGGACGGGGTCGAAGGTCGGCGAACCGCTGACGTGTTCAGGCGCAACCGAGGAAATGGCCGCCACCGCGCTGGCCGGGGATGGCTCGGATTGCTCCGATCGGGGCTTGCGCCTCTCATATCGAGACGGGACGTAGCATCTATCCGCGAAAGGGGTGTGGGTCGGGACGCCCTGACAACACGACCGCGATTCGCGTGCGGAGGATTCGCGGATAGCAGACGGCATCCAGGCACGAGAATCGCCGTAACTAGCGCGGAAACAGGAGGCCGGGTGGCCGACAACATCGTCAGGCTCGACAGGCGCACGCGGGCGGCGAGGGCGGCCCAGGGGGAGATGAGGAGGACCCCTCGGCGAAACGGGAGGTCCTCCATGAAACCTCCCGAGGGGGTCGGAAGGTGCAAGGTGTGCCACGCCCACGAGCGCGTCTACGGCGAGGAGGACCGCGACATCCTCCCCGAGGGCTACTCGGTCGGTGACCCGCTCCCCAACCGGGACCTCCTGTTTGGCGAAGTGGGGGGGCTTTTCTCCGAGGGCCACGGGCCGTCCCGGATCCACCGGATGCTCCAGCCCATGGTGGAGGCGTGGCCCGACCGCTTCCGCCCCTCGGTCGACTCCATCGAGCGACACACGGCCGGCCACGTGAGGGACGTCACTCGGCGGGCCCACCTCGTGGTCCGCAGAAGGATGGCGGAGGCCGGCGACCCGCGGGGCGATCCCCTCCGGTTCGTGGACCCGGTCATGGACTCGGTGTGGATGTTGGCCATGGAGTCTCGCCGGAGAATCGCGACGGGCGAGATCGAGGTCCGCACCGTCCGGGAGGCCATCAAGGCCACCCTCGCATTCAGGGAGGCCCACGACGCAGCCCGGGCGGGGAGCGGGTCCCGGGCGGACATCCTGGAAAGGGACTTGGAGATCTTCCTGTCTGTGGCGGAGGACATGCTCGGGCGCGACGCCTACCAAGAGCTGAAACGGCGGTTCATGGCGGCGAGGTCGCTCCCCGGATGAGCTACCTCGACGTCATCCAGAAGTGATAAGCGAGACATGAAGCGCGTCTCCAGGCACGATTCAATCGGGCCGCGTCCGTCAAGGTGGTGTAAGAGACCACCGCGTCATCTCTCGAGCTTTTGCTGAAATTGGCTTGCTGAGAGGCCCGTAGAGCCTCGATCGAACGGACCCTGGGGCGAGAGCCCCGACAGATCCGAGCCTCGCAGGCCTCATCCGGCCGCCACCAGCTCCCCGATCACCTCCTCTCTCGGTTCGATGTCCTCGGTCTCGACCGTCCTCATGCGAGCCTTCGTCAGGAGCTCCGTGCCCATGTACCGGTGGCACACCTGCCACTCGTCGTGCTGCTCGGCGAGGACCGAGCCGACCAGGCGCACGATCGCGTCGCGGTTGGGGAAGATCCCCACGACGTCGGTGCGCCGGCGGATCTCGCGGTTCAACCGCTCCTGGGGGTTGTTCGACCAGATCTGCCGCCAGTGCTCGGCGGGGAACGCGCAGAACGCTGTGATGTCCGGCGCGGCCTCGGCCAGGATCTCGGCCGCCTTCGGGAACCTCCCCTCGAGCACCGTGCATCCGGCGGCAAGGGCGGGCCCTATCTTGCGGGTGGCCATGGCGGCGGGAAAGTTCCACGGCGTGATGAGGACCGACACGCCGATGGGCTGATTGATCACCAGGATCCGGTTCGTTCCTCCGGGGGCGGTCATGACCTCGCCCCGGTTGCGGACGGCCTCCTCCGAGAACCAGCGGAAGACTCCGCCGCGTACGCGGCCTCGCCCTGGGCGTCGGCAAGCGCCTTGCCGTTCTCCAGGGACATGAGCTCGGCGAACTCCTCCCCCCGGTCCACGAAGAGCGTGTACGCGCGGCGCAGGATCTCGCCCCGCTCCCGCGGCGAGGTCGCGGCCCACTGCGGGCCGGCCTCGGAAGCGGCCTCGACGGCTGCCAGGCCGTCCTCGATCGACGCGCTGGCGACGGACGCGATGATGCCCTCGGTGGCGGGGTCGCGGACCTCGATGGTCGCCCCGTCGGACGCGGGGCGCCGCTTGCCCCCGATGTGCAGGTCGGGGTCGATCGATTCGAGCAGAGCGGGTCTCGTCGTCATTGCGGTCCTCCCCACGCCTCCAGGCCGGACATCGTCGCGAGGACCTCGAACAGCACGGCGAAGTCCTTCTTCTCGAGGCCGAGTGCCCGCGCGGCGGTCAGCAGCTGGTTGGTGATCGCCGTCGTGGGGAGGGGCACGTCGAGCTCCCGCCCCATCTCCAGCGCCAGCCGCAGGTCCTTCTGCATCATGTTCACGTCGAACCAGGCCTCGTCGGGCTGGCCCAGCACGAAGGGTCCTCGGTACTTCACCATGGGAGACGCGATCACGCTGCTGAGCAGGACGTTCACGGCGACGTCCCTGGGGATCCCGCTCTTCTCTGCCAGCAGCACGCCCTCGCTGAACGCCAGCATCTGCACGGCCAGGCTGAGGTTCGTGGCGATCTTCATGGCGACGGCCTGCCCGTTCCCCCCCACGTGGGTGACCGTCGGTCCGATGTCCCGCAGGATCGGCTCCACGGCTCGGAACGTCGCCTCGTCGCCGCCCACCATGATCGAGAGCTTGCCTTCCTCGAGCGTGACGACGCTCCCGGACACCGGCGCGTCCAGCATCCTGGCCCCAGTGGCCTCGGCCGTCGCGGCGAGCTCCTGGCTCGCGGCCGGGCTGATGGAACTCATGTCCACGAAGACCTTGCCGGGGCCGAGGCCGGCCACGACCCCGTCCGGCCCCTCCGTCACCGCGCGCAGCGCCTCCGTGTCGGTGACCATGGTGAACACGACCTCCGCGGCCTCCGCGACCTTCCGGGGGCTGTCGGCCCATTCCATGCCCATCTGGACCAGCCAGTCGGCCTTCGACCTGGTTCGATTGGTCCCCGTCACGCGGTGCCCCGCGTCCAGGAGGCGCTTGGCCATCCGCCCCCCCATCACCCCGAGACCCACGAATCCAAGATTGGCCACTTCGGTCCTCCCTCTACGCATTCAGGCCACCCCCGCCCCGGCGGTCCCCAGGTAGAGACGAGCCACCTCCGGGTTCTCCAGCAGGGAGGCTCCCGTTCCCTGGAGCCGGATGACCCCGGACTCCATCACCGCCCCCTGGTGGGCGATGGCAAGCCCCGATCGCGCGTTCTGCTCGACCAGCAGCACGGTGCCGCCGCTCTCGTGGATCTGGGTGATCATCCCGAACACGGTGTGCCGCGCGGTTGGATCTAGGCCAGTGGAAGGCTCGTCCATCAGGATGACGACCGGGTCGAGCATGAATGCCCTCGCGATCTCCACGATCTTCTGCTCGCCCCCGGACAGGGAGCCCGCCCGGGAGTTCCGGCGGCGAGCCACGATGGGGAAACGCTCCGCGACCTCCTCGGCCCGCCGCCGGACCATGGCGCGATCCCTGAGGATGAATCCCCCCATCAACACGTTGTCCCACACCGTCATGGACGGGAACAGGCTCCGCTCCTGGGGGACGTGGACCACCCCGTGCCCCAGGATGGCCTGGGGGGACAGACCGGTGATGTCCTCCCCCCGCAACGAGACCGTGCCCTCCTTGACCCGCAGCAGGCCACTCACGGCCTTCAGCACCGTCGATTTCCCCGCGCCGTTCGGACCGATCAGACACGTGATCTGGCGCTCCTCCACCCCCAGGGTGGCACCACGCAGGACGTTGCCCCGCCCGTATCCGGCGACCACGCCGTCCAGGTGAAGCAGTGCAGCCGCCATCTCACGCCCCCAGGTACGCGTCGAGGACGAGCGGATTCCGCTGCACCTCGGCCGGCCTGCCCTCGGCGAGCTTCGTGCCGTGGTCGAGCACGATCACGGGATCGCACAGCCGCATCACCAGGTTCATCTCGTGCTCCACGACCAGGAACGTGATGCCGTCTCGATGGAGATCCCGGATGCGGCGCTCCATGACCTCGATCATCACCGGGTTGACTCCGGCGGTCGGCTCGTCGAGGAGCACCAACCTCGGCCTGCCCATCAGGACGGTCGCGAACTCGAGCAGCTTCTGCTGCCCGAACGACAGCTGTCCGGCCCGATGCTCCGCCAGCGCGGCAAGGCCGAACTCGGCCAGGACGTCCTCCGCCCTGGCCCGGTCCGCCTGGCCAACGTCCCGACGGAACAGGGCCCGCCGCGGCTGCTGGATGGCCGCCACGAGGTTCTCGATCAGGGTGAGGCGGCGGAACACCCGGGACTGCTGGAAGGTCCTGGTGAGGCCGCGCCGGTACAGGTCGCCGGGGTCGGGCCGGGGGACGCGCCGCCCCCGGAAGGACACCGTCCCGGCATCCGGGCGGAGGTACCCAGTGATCATGTTGAACACGGTGGTCTTGCCCGACCCGTTCGGTCCGATCAGCGCGGTTACGGTGCCGGCGGGCACGGAGAGGTCACAGTCGTCCACCGCGGTCACGCCTCCGAACCTCTTGGTCAGGCCCTCGACCTCGAGGAGCGCCGTCACGACCGCACCTTCTCCGGTGCGGGCAGGGCCGGACGTCCGGCCGAAGGCGCACGGTCCCGGCGCCGGGCCACGAGGTCGCCGATCGACGGCAGGATTCCCTGGGGGAGCAGCAGCATGATGCCCAGGAACACGGCCGCGTAGCCGATCAGGTACAGCTCGCTCGCTCCGTACCGGTACGCCAGCCACTGCTGAGCAGGCAGCAGGATGAAGGCCCCGAGGACCGGGCCCCACACCGTTCCGATCCCACCCAGGAACACGGGCAGGATCGAGCCGATCATGACCAGCGGGTCGACGGCGAACTGCGGGTAGATATACCCGATGTAGTACGCCCACACCGCGCCGATCATCGCGGTGAGCCCGACGCTGACGGCAAACGTGAGGATCTTTACGCGCGTGGCCCGGACCCCGAGGCCCCGGGCGCGATCCTCGTCGTCGCGGATCGCGAAGAGCATGAGGCCGAGCTTGTCCCGACCGACGTGCCACACAATGAATGTGGCGAGGGCGAAGATAGCCAGCACGCCCAGGTAGAACGGCCGCTCGTACAGCGAGAAGCTCGGGCCCGGCATGGAGAGCCCCTGCGAGCCGTGGGTGATGCGGTGCAGGTTGAAGGCCAGCGTCTGCACCACGAACAGCAGGGTCAGCGTGACGATGGCGAACGTCAGGTGCCGGGTCCGCAGGGCCACCCACGCGATCGGGACGCCGACCAGTGCCACCGCCAGGCCCACGACCGGCACGACGAAGAATGGCACGAGACCGTTCGAGCCGATGCCGATATGGCTGAACAGGATTGCTTCCGCATACGCGCCGAGGCCGAAGAACGCCGCGTGCCCGAGGGAGATGTATCCGGAGTAGCCGCCCAGCAGGTTCCAGGCCTGCGCCAGCCCGGCATACATCAGCGTGAAGAACGCCATGTTCAGCACCCAGTGCTGGGGGAAGACGAACGGGAACGCGAGCAGGGCGCCGAAGATGCCGGCTCCTCGGGCGATGCCCGCGCGCGACATCCGGCCCCGGTGAGCTCCCGAGATCGTGACGAGGCTACCCGCCGCCGGGCTCACGCCAGCCCTCGTTCCCTGACGCCGAACAGGCCCTGCGGGCGCAACAGCAGGACGCCGATCAGCACGATGAAGAAGACGAACGACGACCAGGTCGGCGACACGGTGACCGCCACGACGGACTCCGCGACGCCCAGGATCAACGAAGCCACCACGGCTCCCCCGATGCTGCCGAGCCCGCCCAGCACCACGATCGACAGCAGGCGAGAGATCAGGTCGTAGTGGCTGCCCGGGTTGAACGGGTAGATCATCCCGTAGACGGTCCCCGCTGCCGCGGCCGTCATGACGCCGATGCCGAACCCGAGGGCCGAGACCCGGTCGGCGTTCACCCCCAGCAGCTTGGCGGAGGTCACGTTCTGGACCGTGGCCCGCACCGACCGACCGAACCGGGTCCTCGACAGCAGCAAGTACAGCCCGACGAGGACCGCCACGGACAGGGCGAAGCCGTAGACACGCACCTGGGGGATCCGGTAGCCGCCAACAACCCACGACCGCTGCGAGTAGCTCGTGATGGTGGACCGGAGGTTCGTCGTGTACGCCACCGACAGGATCCCCTCGACGGCGAGCGCCGTGGCCCACGTCACGAGCAGGGACAACTCTTCCGCGTTCTGCCCTCGGAGCGACCGGATGAATAGGCGATGGAGGCCGACGCCGAGCCCGAACATCGCCGGGGCGAGGATCAGGATCGACAGGAAGGGGTCGACGTGCAGGGTCTTCAACAGCGAGTAACTGAGGTATGCGCCCAGGATCACCATGGCCCCCTGGGCCACGTTGATGACCCGCATGATCCCGAACACTAGGGTCAGGCCGCTCGACATCAGGGCGTAGACCCCGCCGATCAGGATCCCCAGGATGCAGCCCTGAACGAAGAGATGCATTCAATCTCCCGAGGGCCTCCGCCCCCGCGCCGCTCCGCTCCGGGTGGACCCCAGCCTATCCGCCCCAGGCCGGCTTCGGGATCACCGGGTCGTGCAGCGCGACGTCAGCCGGGAACACCGGCACCAGCTTGCCGTCCACCCACTCGAGCAGCAGGTCCTCCCCCTGCGGCTCCCCCACGCTGCTCCACGAGAGGTTCCCCTCCACGCTCGGCCACGATCCCTGATGGAGGGCGTCGATGATCTTGCCGTTGTCGAGCGAGTTGACCTGGTTCACCACGGCCTCGAGGACCTGCCCGCACGCGTAGGCCTCAGACGACGTCGAGTCGATGGGCTCGTTGCCGAACTTCTTGTGGTACGCGGCCACGAACTCCGCGTTCCCGGGCGAGGTCTCCGCCTCGAACCAGTCGCCGGCGCTGAAGATGCCGTTGACGTTGTTGGGGCCGACCTTGTCGGGGAAGTTCACGGGGTCGTTCGCCCCGTTGGACAGGAACAGGAACTTGGGGCTGAGGTTCTGCTCGACCATGGCCTTCACCAGGGCGAACCCATCCTCCACCTGGGTGCCACCGATGACGATGTCCGGGTTCGCCGCGGCGATCTTCGAGACGATCGGCGACAGGTCGGTGGTCTCCGGCGGATACACTTGCTTGTAGACCGTCTGGATCCCGGCCGCCTCGAACTTCTGGCGCACGGCCTCGGCGATCGGCGCCGCGAACGGGTCGTCGAGCTCCGGGTAGGCGGCGGTCTTCGGCTGCTGGTCCGCGGGCAGCGACAGGATGTAGTTGGCGAAGACCACCCCGCTGTCCACTACGGGCGCGGGTTGCACGAAGAACACGTTGTGGAGCTTCTCGTCGAAGATCGCCGGGCCCCCGCCCGCGGGCTCGATGAACGCGTACCCGTACCGGTTCGCGACCTTGGCCGCGGGCGCGCTGAGCAGCGTCGAGAACGGGCCGAACACGAAGTCCACGTGGTCCATGGTGATGAGGTTCTGGTAGTTCGTCACCACCTGGTCCGGGCTGCTCGCGTCGTCCACGATCTTCAGCTGGACCTGGCGCCCCATCAGCCCGCCCTTGGCGTTGATGGTCTCGGCCCACAGCTCGTACCCCTTCTTCGCCGCGGCCGCGGGGTCGGAGAAGTCGCCGCTGGCCGACAGCGAGATCCCGATCACGATCGGCTTGTTGCCACCGGAGCTGCTCTTGCTGCAGGCTGCTCCGACCATTGCCGTGATCGCGGCCACCGCCACCAGCGTCGTCCATCGCCCTCGCGCCATAACGCCTCCTTCCCCCGACAAGCCTCAGGAGCGGGCCAGCCCGACGCATGCAAACCTTTGCACTTCCGGCTGCGGATGCTAGGAAAGGGGTCCGAAAAAGTCAAACAGGGCTCAGGCCGGGGCCGTGGAGTCCCGGACGATCAGCTCGGGGGCGATGAGGATCGTCTCGGGACGGTCGTCCGGCTGCTCGATGCGGGCCAGCAAGAGACGCGCCGCGCGGCGTCCGATTTCGTACTCGGGGATGCGCACCGTTGTCAGTGCCGGTCTGAATCGATCGACGAACGGCATGTCGTTGAAGCCGACCACCGAGAGCTCGTCGGGGCAGCGGAGCCCGGCCTCCTCGCCGGCCTCGATGGACCCCAGCGCGATGAGGTCGTTGGCGGCCACGATCGCGGTGGGACGCGATCGTCCGGTGAGCAGGGAGCGGGCGGCCTCGCGGCCGGCGGCCTCCGCGAACGCCGTGGCCTGGGCGACCTGTTCTGCCCAGAGGCCGAGCTGTTTCGCCGCGGCGGCGAACCCGGCTGCCCGCCGGGCCCCCGTCGAGGTGTCGGCGGGGCCGGCGACGTGCGCGATGCGGCGGTGACCAAGCTGGTAGAGGTGCTCGACGGCCAGGGTCATCCCGGCGTGGTCGTCGGGAATGACCGCCGACACCCCCCCGCGATCGATGGTCCGGTTGACCAGCACCACGGGGGCGGGGCCGCTCCGCAGCTCCTCGACCAACGGGTCGCGGCGCCGGGCCATGGCGAGCAGGAGCCCGTCGACCTGGCGCTCCAGCATGCCGGCCAGGTGGCGACGTTCCTTCGCCTCGTCGTTGTCCGTGTTCGCCAGGACCAGCGTGTAGCCACTTTCGGCGAGGCAGTCCTCGGCCCCCCGGACGATGGGGGGGAAGAAGGGATTGGTGATGTCGGGAATGAGCATTCCGATGGTAAACGACCGGTTCATCTTGAGGCCCCGCGCCATACGGTTGACCCGGTAGCCCAGCTCCTCCGCCGCCCTGCGGACCCGCTCGACCGTCTCGGGCTTCACCATGCCCGCGCGGCGGTCGTCCAGGGCTCGAGAGGCCGTGGCCACGTGCACTCCCGCGACCTCCGCGACGTCCTTCAGGCGAGGGGTCCTCATGGCGTGGAGTGTAGCGTGGGCCCTCCGCTCCCTCGATTGTCTGCAAGCGATTGCGGAGGCCCTCCGCCGGCCTCTCGCGTCCTCAGTCGAGATGGCGCCGCACGGTCTCGACGATCCGTTCTACCGACGGGACCGCGGCGTCCTCCAGGGCGTCGGCCGCGGGCATCGGCACGTGCGGCGTCGTGATCCGCGCCGGGGGGCCATCCAGGTCGTCGAAGCATTCCTCGGCGACGATCGAGACGATCTCCGCGCCCCACCCGCACAGGCGAGGGTTCTCCTCCACGGTGAACACCCGGCTGGTCCTGCGCACCGAGCCCAGGACCGTTCGGGCGTCCAGCGGTACCAGCGACCGGAGGTCGACGACCTCGGCCGAGGTGCCCTCGCCGGCCAGCCGCTCGGCCGCCTCCAGGGCTCTTGGGACCATCGAGCCCAGGGCCACCATGGTCAGGTCCGCTCCCTCCCGCACCACCCGGGCCACCCCCAGCTCGTCGACGTGCTCGCCGTCCGGGACCTCGCCCTTCATCGGGTACAGGGACTTCGCTTCGAACACGATCACGGGATCGGGGTCCCGTACCGCCGCCGCGATGAGCCCCTTCACATCGGCTGGCGTGGAGGGGGCCACCACCTTCAGCCCGGGGACGGCCATGGCCCAGTTCTCCAGGGCCTGGGAATGCTGCGCCCCGAACCGCGATCCCGCGCCATTCGCCGTACGGATCACGAGCGGCAGGGACACCTGGCCGTTCGACATGTACCTGGTCTTGGCGATCTGGTTGGCCACGATGTCCCAGCACGTGGCCAGGAAGTCGGAGAACATGAGCTCGGCGATCGGTCGCAGCCCGGTCATGGCCGCTCCCATGGCCGCGCCGACGATGGCCTGCTCCGAGATGGGGGTGTCGCGGACCCGCTCGGGGCCGAAGCGCTCCAGCAACCCGACCGTGGCCTTGAACACGCCGCCCGCCGCCGCGACGTCCTCGCCGATGAAGTACACGGTCGGATCGCGCTCCATCTCCTGCGCGATCCCGGCGGCGACCGCCTCCCGGTAGGTCAGTTCCGCCACGTCGAGCTCCCGTCGGCCCACACGTCGGTCTCCACGAGGTCGGGCGGTGGCGCCGGGCTGGCCTTGGCGGCCTCCGTGGCCTCCTCGACCTGCCGGGCGGCCTCCTCGTCGATCGACGCCAGCACCGGCTCCTCCACCCCCAGGCCTGCGAGGCGCGCCCGGTAGGCCGGCACCGGATCCCGTCCCAGCCACGACCGGACCTCGTCGTCAGGGCGGTACTTCGCGGGGTCGGCCCGGGAGTGGCCCCCGTGCCGGTAGGTCAGGGCCTCCACCAGCGACGGTCCCTCTCCGGCCCGGGCCCGGTCCAGGGTCCGCACGGCGACCTCGTACACGGCGTCGGGATCGTTGCCGTCCACCACGATCGGCTCCAGGCCGTAGGCGGAGGCGCGGTCCGCGGCGGGCCTGGAAACGGCGGTCACCGACGCGATCGGCGTGTACTCCATGTAGAGGTTGTTCTCGCACACGAACACCACGGGAAGCCGCCATACCGCCGCGAGGTTGAGCGCCTCGTGGAACGCCCCGATGTTGGTCGCCCCGTCCCCGAAGAAACACACGGCGACCTGGCCGGTCCGGCGAACCTGGGCCGACCACGCGGCCCCGGCGGCCACCGGGAGGTGCGCGCCGACGATGGCGTACGACCCCATCACCCCGTGCTCGACGCTGGTGAGATGCATCGAGCCGCCCTTCCCGGCCATGAGCCCGGCCTCGCGCCCCAGCAGTTCCGCCATTACCGCCGTCATGGAGGTGCCCCGGGCCAGGGTGTGGGCGTGGCCACGGTAGGTGCAGAACGTGTAGTCGTCGGGCTGCATCGCCACCGCGAACCCCGCTGCGATCGCCTCCTGGCCGAGCGACAGATGAGAGGTTCCCTTCACCAGGTTCTGCAGGAACAGGTCGTAGGCGCGCTTCTCGAAGGCCCGGATCTCCGTGATGAGCCTGTACAGCTCCAGGCGGGTGTCCCGGTCGATGTCGACCGCGCCGGGCGCTCGGGTCTCGGTGCCGGGGTCGCCCACCTTCAGTACCGGTTCGCCACCACCAACTCCTCCGCGGGGAAGAGCGTGAGCAGCTGCGGCCCGTCGGGTGTCACGACGATCTCCTCCTCGATCCGTGCCGCCGAGTGGCCGTCGTCGGCCGGACAGTAGGTCTCGAGTGCGAAGACCATTCCCTCTTGGAGCTCCACCGGATGCTGCAGCGAGTTCAGTCGGCTGAAGATGGGTCGCTCGTGCAGCGCCAGCCCCAGGCCGTGGCCGAACTGCAGCCCGAAAGCTTCCATCTCGTCGGCGAACCCGAACTCCCGCGCCTCGGGCCACACCCGGACGACCTCGTCTGTGCCCACGCCGGCCTTCACCAGGGCGATGGCGGCGTCCATCCACTCCCGCGCCTTCGTGTAGGCGTCGCGCTGGCTCTGGGTGGCCCGCCCCACGTTGAATGTCCGGTAGTAGCAGGTTCGGTAGCCGTTGTAGGAGTGAATGATGTCGAAGAACGCCTGGTCCCCGGGGCGGATCAGGCGGTCGGAGAAGATGTGCGGGTGCGGGCTGCACCGCTCGCCGGAGATGGCGTTCACCCCCTCGACGTCGTCGGAGCCCATCTCGTACAAGCGCTTGCTGACCAGGGCCACGATGTCGTTCTCGCGGATGCCCGGCTTCAGGACCTCGTAGATCATCTGGTAGACCCCGTCGACCATCGAGGCCGCCATCGAAAGCAGCATGATCTCGTCGGGTGACTTGATCATCCGGGCATCGAGCATGGTCTGCTGCCCGTCGCGGACCTCAACGCCCAGGCGCTGGAGCTCGAACAGCATGGGCAGCTCGGTGATGTCCATGCCGATCGGCTCGCTCCCCACGCTGTCCTCGTCGAGGACGGCCTTGATCTCCCGGGCCGCTCTCTCGAAGAAGCCGGCCTCCGGGGCGACCGACCCGCGGAGCCCGGTCATGCCGGCGCGGGAGTTCTGCGGGGGGAGCCACGGGGAGTGCAGGCGGTGGGCCTTCGCCGCTGAACCGAAGTCCCACAGGACGGGCTCGCCGGTCCGGGTCAGCACGGCGAAGCGCATCAACTTGTCCCTGGCCCACTCGCCGATGTTCGTGCTGGTGAGGTAGCGGATGTTGTTCATGTCGAAGCACAGCACGGCGCCCAGATCCGAGCGCTCCAGAGCCTCCCGGGCCCGCTGCAGCCGATAGGGGCGCAACCGGCCGAAGTCGACCCGCTCCTCGAAGTCGACGTTCATCCCACCCGGGGCCGGGATCGACGTCACGGCGAACTCGACCATGGAGCCACCCCCCACGTCGGTCGGTAGAAGTGCAAACGTTCGCACCGCCGGGCTGGGAATGTCAACTCAGCCGGCCCGGACACCGGAACGACCTTGCTGAGACGGGCACATCGGAGGTAAGGACACCGCCACCCATCCACTGCCCACAACTGCCCGTTTGTTAGCCGCCATGGCGGCCTCGGGAACCCGCATCGTGCCTGGTCAGGGGGACGATCGGGACTGGCTCGAACTGCTCACGAGGGCAGTCAGCATTCCGACCCGTCGCGCAACTCGGTCGCAGCGCCCACGCGAGCCCGACCGCTGTCGCTACGTGCCGGAACCAGCACCCTTCACCACTCCCGCGGAGTATCTCGCCACTTACCCGGCACGGACTCAAACGGACCGAACAGGCCCTCGGTGGATCCCAGGCCGGTGGTCGTTTGAGGTTGTAGGTGCCGGTCCGGTCCCGACAAGGCGATGGGGTCACCGGGGAAGGGTCAAGCCTTCGTGGATCCTTGGTGTAGGATGAACCATGCAGGGCAAGCGCCGGCGGGAGGCCATCCGGGAGGGCATGGCCCGGGCGAGGGCGGAGGGGGTGTGGGTGGGCAGGCCCCGGGTCATCCCCCGGGGGACCCGGGGCCGGATCTTGAAGCTTCGGGCCCAGGGCTTCGGGTACCAGCGCATCGCCGACCAGCTGAACGCCTGGCGGATCCCCACCGCGGGGGGTGGACCGTGGGGGGCCACCACCGTGCGGGCCGTGCTCCTCCAGGAGCATGACTCCCCATCCGGTCGCGGATAGCCCCCCGCGAAGCTGATCGCCAGGGGCGCCCAGGCTGCTGCTATCCCACCGTTGCGACATGGCTCGGGGCTCAGGCGGCGCAATGCGACACTCCGGCAAGGATGGGGTTCTGCACTGCCCGCACTGGCAGCCCGAGCACATCCCGATTCGAGCCCTCGACCGACCCACCCGGCCGACGACTTGCCCACGCGGGCAATCCCATCAGGTGCCGATCACCCTCCCGACCAAGGCGAGATGCTGGATCCAGAGGCGGTCGCGGACCCGCCAGGGTGGGCAGTAATAGGCAGTGCGGCCCAGAGGCCGAAGTCACGCCGCTGCGGTGGCGCCGCGCTCCGAGGCTGACACTGCGCCGTGGAACAATTATCGGTGGTCTTCCCCACATCGAGGGTGGTGACTGTGAGCGAGCAGACCTACCTGTTCAGGGATCGTGACCTCAGAGCTGATCTGGCGGGTCACGAGCAACGCATGCTCCAAGGTATCGATGGGATCGGCCCGGATGAATTCCTGAAGACCTCCCCCGACGACCTGGCCCTTAGTGTCCGCGGACGTGGTGTACGAACGACCTGAGGGTCCTTGAAGTAGAAGACCACCGCTTCATCCTCAACGAGAACCGGCGAAGGAACTCGGAGAGGAGGAACACGGTGGTCGAACCAACTGTGGACCCGCTCGTCTGGCTCGGCAAGCACCTCGAGGAAGCCGACACCGACCTGCTGCGAGAGATGCTCCGCACCTTCATCCAGCACCTGATGTCCGCCCAGGCCGATGCGATCTGCGGTGCCCCGTACGGGGAGCGGAGCGCGGAGCGAGTGAACCAGCGAAACGGCTACAGGCAGCGGCCGTTCGACACGAGGGCGGGGACGATCGACCTGCTCGTGCCGAAGCTCCGGTCCGGGAGCTACTTCCCCGACTGGCTGGTGGAGCCCCGCCGGCGAGCCGAGCGGGCCCTCGTGCAGGTCGTGGCGGAGTGCTACGTGAAGGGGGTCTCCACGAGACGGGTCGACGGCCTCGTCCGGACCCTCGGCATCGCGACCTCACCCCGGGGCACCGCCTGCACGGCACGGGTGGCCAGGCCCAGGCTCTGTACCAGGGGGTCACGGCGAGGCTCTCCACCAGGGTCCGCCCCGACGGGGGCGCCCTGCCCGCGGTGCTAGAGCGGGTGGTGGGGGCCGTGGTGGCGAAGGCGGTCGAGGAGGGACGGGGTCCCGACCGCGCCCTCCGGGAGCACCTCGCCCCTTTGGCCGAGCTCCCGGGGGGCTACGACTTCACCGTGGCCGTGGAGGGGTATTGGAAGGGCCACGACGCGGGTGACGAGCACCTGAAGGCCCAGGCCCTGCGGTGGCTGCGGGGGGAGTTCGCCTCAAAGGCAGACGCCAAGGCCGCCCTGGGGGTGAGGACCATAGTGGAGGACCGGACCTGGTACGACTCCCTGAAGCTCCTGGCCAGGCTGTGCCGCCTGGCCGGCCATGACGGGCTGGTCGTGCTCCTGGACGAGGTGGCGGTGCTGCACCGTATCCAGAGCCCCCAGGCCCGGGCGTCGAACTACGAGCAGCTCCTCGGGATGTGGAACGACACCTTGCAGGGGGGAGCGGAGCGCCTGGGGTTCGTGTTCGGGGTCACCCCCGAGGCCCTCCTGGACCCCCGCCGCGGGTGGCACAGCGACCCCGCCCTCCGCTCCCGCCTGGCCGAGAACGCGTACGCCCGGGACGGGCTCCTCGATCACTCGGGACCGGTGATCCGTCTGGCCCCCCTGGCCCGGGAGGACCTGTACGTCCTGTTGGAGAACGTCTGCCGCGTGTACGCCTCCGGGGACCCCTCGGCCCACCTGGTGCCCGACGAGGCCATCGAGGCCTTCGTGGCCCACAGCGAGGCCCGCCTGGGGGAGGACTGCTTCCGGAACCCCAGGAGCACCGTGAAGGCCTTCTGCGACCTGCTGTCCCTCCTGGAGCAGCACGAGGGCACCTCCTGGCGGGAAGTCCTGGACCGGGTCGAGGTCCCCGAAGCGCCCACCGACAGGGAGGTGGGGGATGGCGACAGCCTTGCCGAGCTCGACATCTGAGGGCGGCGGGCTCCCCCTGCTCCACCCCTTCATCCGGGAGTGGGTCTCGTCGCGGGGGTGGGCGGGGCTCCGCCCGGTGCAGGAGGAGGCCATCGCCCCCATCCTCGCGGGCCGTGACGTCCTGTTGGTGGCGCCCACCGCGTCGGGGAAGACTGAGGCCGCGTTCCTGCCGCTCTGCTCGCTGCTGCTCGCGGGGCCCCCCGTTCACGGCGTGGCGGTGCTGTACCTGAGCCCCCTCAAGGCCCTCATCGACGACATCGCCGAGCGGCTGGAGGCCTTGTGCTACCCCCTCGGCATCGAGGTGACGCCCTGGCACGGCGACGCGGCGGCATCCCGGAAGTCCCGGCTCCGAGCGGCCCCCACCGGGATCCTGCTCACCACCCCGGAGTCCCTGGAGGCCATGTTCTGCCTCCGGGGCCCCGAGACGGCGGCCATGCTGGGGAGCCTCGTCCGGGTGGTGGTCGACGAGGTCCACGGGTTCATGGGGACAGAGCGGGGGGCCCAGGTCCGCTCGCTCCTTCGAAGGGAGGAGGACGCCACCGGTCGGGTCGTCCCGCGGATTGGGCTCTCTGCCACCATCGGGGACGTCTCCGCCGCGGCCGAGTTCCTCCGGCCGGGGGCCGGGGACTCCGTCGTGGTGGTCCGGTCCTCCGAGCCCCAGCGGGTGCGCGTCCAGGTCCGGGGCTACCGCATGCCCACGCCCTCGGATGGCGGCGGGGAGGAGCACCTCGACCCGGAGGAGGCCATCGCCCGGGACTTGTTCCGCCTCCGGGGGAGCGACAACCTGGTGTTCGTGAACTCCCGCGCCGCCGTGGAGCGCTACACCGACTTCCTGGGGGAGCTGTCGGAGCGGGCGGGGGTGCCCTGCGAGTTCTGGCCCCACCACGGGAACCTCGCCGCCGGGGTGCGCCGGCACACCGAGGGATCCCTCAAGGGCCACGGGGCCGCCACCGCCATCTGCACGTCCACCCTTGAGCTCGGGATCGACATCGGCACTGCCGAGAGTGTGGCCCAGGTCGGCCCGCCCCCTTCCGTGGCCTCCCTCCGCCAGCGCCTGGGACGCTCCGGGAGGCGGGGGAACCCGCCCACCATCCGGATCCACATGAGCGAGGGGGATGTCCTCGACCCCGTGGGCCTGCTCCGGCCGGCCCTGGTCCAGGCCGTGGCGGCGGTCAGACTGCTCCAGCAGGGGTGGTACGAGCCGGCCCCCCCGGGGGTCAGGCACCTGTCCACCCTCCTCCAGCAGGTCCTCTCGCTCATCTCCGAGCGGTCCGGGGCCGACCCGCACGAGGCCCACCGGGTCCTGTGCGGAAGGCCGGGGGCGGCGTTCGGGGCCGTCTCGGAGGCGGAGTTCGCCCGGATCCTCCGCTCCATGGAGGACCGGGGCCTGGTCGAGCGCGCCGAGGACGGCACCGTGCTCCTCGGGGCGGAGGGGGAGCGGGTGGTCGGCCGCCACACCTTCTACGCCGCGTTCCAGACCCCCGTGGAGTACCGGGTGGCGGGGGAGGGGCGGGAGCTGGGGACCCTCCCCCTCGTCCGTCCCCTGGCGGTGGGGCAGCCCCTGCTGTTCGCGGGGCGGCGATGGGTGATCTCTGCCCTCCACGAGGGGCGGCGCCTGGTGGAGGTGGAGCCGGCGCCGTCCGCCGTGGCCCCGGAGTTCGGGGGCCTCGGCATGAGCGTGTCCGGGCGGGTCCGGGAGGAGATGCTCGCCGTGTACCGGGGGGAGGACGACCCCCCCTACCTGGACCCGGTGGCCCGGGACCTCCTGGCGGAGGGACGGGAGGCCTTCTCCCGCCTCGGGGTCGCGGAGCACCCCCTGGTCCCCTGGGCGGGGGGGACGATGGCGTTCTGTTTCTGCGGCGACCCCGCCCTCGACGCCCTGGCCCTGGCCCTGCGGGCCCGGGGGGTCATGGCGTTCCCCCACGGCCCGGCGGTCCGGGTCCTCAGCCCTCCGGAGGGGCTGAAGGCACACCTCGCGGCCCTGGCCGCATCCCCGCCCCCTGAGGGAGCCGACCTGGCCCGGGGGGTCGCCGCGGCCCGCGAGAAGCACGACCGGTACCTGCCCCGGGACCTGCTGCTCCGGGAGCACGCCGCCCGGGCCCTGGACGTGGAGGGGGCGTGGAGGGCCATCGGGCCCCTGATCGAGGAGGAGGGAACGTTCATGACCGGACAGGATGAGGACCGGGATGGCCGGATCGGGCCCGGCCGGGTCGAGCTGGGGGACGAGGTCACCTACCGGGGCCTCCGGTGGATGCTGGACGACGAGGCCCTCATCGGCCGGGAGGGCCAGCCGGACCTCCTGTGGGGGGAGTTCGACCCCGAGGAGCTCGTGCCCGTCGCGGACGAGGGACGGGAGGAGGAAGGCACGCGATGAGGGACGGGGAGGCCCTCACGGCCTTCCCCTCCGCCTGAGGTTCGGCGGCTCGGACGGCACGTAGAAGATCCCCCGGTCCCTGATCCGGGCCCGGGAGTACTCTTCCAGGCGCTCCCTGGCCCCCCGGTAGTTCGGGTTGCGCCCTCCCACCGTCATCTGGCCGGCGCCCTCGAACCCGGTCCCGTAGCCTCCCCGGCCTCCGAAGGCGAGGGGGGCTTCCTCCAGGGCGTCCCACAGCATCCGGCGACCTCGTCCCCTGTAAACGCCGGTTGAAAAGGCGAACACCGGCGGCCTGAAAACGCCGGTCGAAAAGGTCAGCACCCCGACATCCCGAGTTCTGCTTGGTCGTGCCCGCAAGCTCACCCGTCAAGGGCCGCAGCGGAGCCGCGCAGACG
>WNGL01005008.1_pt1 | contig 21672 bp, 15 predicted proteins | sample 5400591 | NCBI WGS metagenome assembly WNGL01 (sample SAMN13153377, study PRJNA577476) | soil metagenome | isolation source: 80 cm soil or saprolite under Garry oak tree replicate 1 | place: USA:California | collected 2016-06-15 | reverse complement strand
CGCGCCGGCCGCTGCGGTGCGACACGACGCCGACCTGCCGGCCAGAGCGGGTGGTGAAGTCGTAACGCAGCCCAACCCCTGGCAGTGGGGTCTCGTTGACGTCCATGGCTTGGCGGTCGCTCCTTCCTGTCATCGGGGTCGCTTCCGCTTCCCCTGGTGCCTGCGCCGTTTGCGCGGCGCCGGCGGCCGCGGTCGCGTCGGGCGGGTCGGCGTGGACACCGGGACGGCTTCGGGGCCGTCCGGGCGCCTGGCTGTGGCCCTCCCGCCTGACGCGGTGACGGCGGGTCCCGGCGCGGCCTGCTGCGGCTCGGCACTGCCCGCCAGGGCGGCGGTGGGCTGCCGTGCCGGCATGCCAGCGCCACCGGCTCGGAGCGTCCCAGCGCGACCGCGCTCGAGCCTGACCACCAGCGGCGCGGCCACGAACACCGACGAATAGGTCCCGACCAGGATGCCCACCAGCAGGGCCAACGCGAAGTCGGTCAGGGTGTCGCCGCCGAGCACGACCAGCGCCACCAGGATGAACATCGCGCCCAGCCCGGTGTTGACCGTGCGCGGCACGGTCTGCAGGCAGGCGTCGTTGACCAGCGTGTCCAGCGGCTCGCGGCGGCGTTCCCGCAGCCGCTCGCGGATGCGGTCGAACACCACCACCGAGTCGTTGACCGAGTAGCCGATCACGGTCAGCAGCGCGGCCAGGAACACCCCGTCCAGCGGCTTGCCGAGCCAGGCGAACAGCCCCAGCAGGATCGCCACGTCGTGGAACATCGCGATCACCGCGGCGGTCCCGAAGGTCCAGCGGAAGCGGATCGCCATGTAGGCGAGCTGTGCGGCCAGCGCGATCCCCACCGCGATGATGGCCTTGCGGCGCAGCTCCGCACCGATGGTCGGGCCGATGAACTCTGACCTGACCCGCTCGGCGGAGCCGCCCACCGACTCGATGGCCCGCTGGACGCGCCGCTCGCCCGCGTCGTCGAGCTGGCCGCTGCGCACCGCCACGTTGCCGCCGCCCGTCTTCTGCACCACCGCGCGGGCAAAGCCGGAACCGGCCAGGGCCGACCGCGCCGCGTCCGGGTCGACCGGGTGCTGGGTCGAGTACTCGAGCAGTCTTCCGCCGGTGAACTCGAGCCCCAGGTTGGGGCCGCGGACCACCAGCCCGGCCGCGGCCACAAGCAGCACCAGCGCCGACCCCGCCAGCCACCAGCGCGCCCTGCCCAGCAGGTTCGGCTGGCGGGTGGCGAGCCAGTCGCGCAAGCGGCCGCCGGTGGCGACCCCGAGCAGGCGGGGCCGCTCGCTCACCGCCCTCCAGCGCAAGGCCACCTCCACCAGCACCCGGGTCACCACCAGGGCGGTGAACATCGACACCACCACGCCGACCGACAGCGTCACCCCGAACCCGCGTACTGCCCCGGAGGCAAGGAAGAACAGCAGCAGCGCCGCCAGCAGCGTGGTCACGTTGGAGTCGGCGATGGCGCTGAGCGCGTTCCTGCTGCCGCGCCGCAGCGCGCCGCGCACCCCCGCGCCCGCGCGGAACTCCTCCTTCATGCGCTCGAACACCAGCACGTTGGCGTCGACCGCCATGCCGATGGCCAGCACGAACCCGGCGATGCCCGGCAGCGTCAGGGTCGAGCGCAGCGCCAGCAGCACCGCGAACGACAGCAGCCCATAGCACAGCAGCGCCAGCGCGGACAGGCCGCCCATCAGCCGGTAGTAGAGCGCCATGTAGGCGATGGTCAACGAGACGCCGATGATTGCCGCCTGGGTACTGGCCGCGATCGCTTCGGCGCCAAGCGTCGGGCCAACCGTGCGCTGCTCCACCACCTGCACCGGGACCGGCAGCGCGCCCGCGCGGATCAGCAGGGCCAGGTCGCGCGCCTCCTTGTCGGTGAAATCCCCGGTGATGACCGTGGTGCCGCCGCTGATGCCCTGGCCGCACCGCACTGACGGGTCGACCTGCGGGCTGGAGATCACCTGACGGTCCAGCACGATCGCCACCCGCCGCCCGGGGTCGCCCGCCGGCTCGCAGGCGGCTTTGCCAGTCAGCTGCGCCCACTGCCGCCCGCCGGTGTCGCGGAACTCGATCGCGACCTGCCATCGCGTCTGGAACTGCGGGTCCAGCTCGGCGCGCGCGTCGCCGACAACCCCGCCGCTCAGCGCGGCCGAGCCGAGCCGCAGCCTGGCGCCCTGCTCGTCGGCCAGCACCAGCTCACCTGCGGCAGCCTTCTGCCCGCCCACCAGGGTGCTGAGCACTGGGTGGAACGCGAGCTGGGCGGTGCGACCGATCACCTTGACCGCCTCGGCCGGGTCGTAGACGCCTGGCAGCTCGACGATTACCCGACGGTCGCCCGAGCGCTGCAGCGTCGGCTCGGTCACCCCGAGCTGGTCGACGCGTCGCCGCAGCACCTCCAGGGTGCGGTCCACGGTGTCGCGGTCGACCTTCTGACGCGCGGTGTCGGAGGCTTCGAGCACGATCTGCGTCCCGCCGCGCAGGTCCAGACCGAGCCGGGCCGGACGTGTGAGCGCCAGCGCCGCGGCCGCGCCGAGCACCACGATGACGGCGAACAGCCGCCATCCAAGATGGCGTGACATGAGATCCCCCAGCTTCGGATCGCGAGGTGTCAGGCGGTCTCAAGCCGAGGGGGAGCACGCGAAGCGTAGGCCAGCGCGGCATAGCGCCGGCCTACCGGGATTGCCCAGCCACCGCGACCCCGCCAGCGCCAGGTGACTCCCAACAGCGCGGCGCCCACGAGGATGCCGAGCAGTACCGAACGGGACCGGCCAAGGTCGCCGCGCCGGTCGACCACCGCCCGCAACAGCGGCTGACGATCGGCCAGCACAACCTGCTCGCCGCGGGACATCGTATGGACAATGGCCCGCTCCGCCCGGGTACCGCCGCCCGCAGGGACCGCCGCCGTCCACGCACTCAGGGGCGCAAGCAACACCATAAGGGCAAGCAGGGCCCTGACGGCACGCCGCGGCGCCAGCATCTTCATGGTGCGTCGACCCTACCCCACCCATGCCCCGCCGACCATCATCGCCCTGCACCCAGGGCATGGTGCTGCGCCGCGACAAGCACAAGGCCGCGGCCAAGACGGCCCTGGAGCAGGCGCTGGGCGTCTTCGAGCGGCTCGGGCGCTGCTGTGGGTCGAGGCGACCAAGGCGGAACTTGGCCGGGTGGGGCTGCGTCCCGCCGCATCCACGGGTGTGAGCGGCATGACGGCCGACTCCCCCACTGGAGCGACTGTCCGCGCCGTGTCACCTCGCGGGTCCCCTCCCATCCCCAACTGGCCCTGATCATTGCCCGTGACCTGCGCAAACGGCCTGCCGACAGCTTCAGCCGTCACTTGGCGTCCCCGCTGTTTCGCGCCGTCCCGCGCGGCCGAGCGTCTGGCGGAGCGAAGGTGGAGCGAAATCCCGGCCGCCGTCCGACCAGAGGCGCCAACGCGGTCGCCGAGCGGTGGGTCGGGACGGTCCGCCGGGAGTGCCTGGATCACCTGCTGCTCCTCGGCCGCCAGCACCTTGTTCGCGTTCTCCGCAGCTACGAGTACGAGCTGACGACGTGACACTTACCTCTGGCACCCACGGGCTCGCTGGGCCACTGCGCGTGACTGGTCCATCATGTCCAGGGTTACAAGACAGAACCAAGCTCGGGACCAACATAGGAAGGAGCCCCCGCATGGCCGAAACCGCTGTCCAGATCCACGGCTACATCCCTGGCACCTACAAACTCGACCCCGGCCACTCCGACGTCGCCTTCACCGTCCGCCACATGATGGTCAGCAAGATCCGCGGCCACTTCACCAAGGTGGAGGCCGACATCGTGCTCGCCCCCAACCCGCTGGACTCCTCTGCCACCGCTACGATCGACCCCAACTCGATCGACACCAACAACCCAACGCGCGACGACGACCTCCGCTCGTCCAATTTCTTCGAGGTCGACAAGTACCCGACGATCAACTACCGCTCGACCGGCGTCCGCCGCACCGAGGACGGGTTCGACCTCGACGGTGAGCTGACCATCCACGGGGTGACCCGGCCGATGACGCTCGCGCTGGACGTGAACGGGTTCACCAAGGACCCGTACGGTGGCACTCGGGCCGGGTTCTCGGCTACCGGCGAGATCGACCGGAAGGAATTCGACATCACCACCAACATCCCCATGGACGGCGGCGGTGTGGTGATCGGCGACACGATCCAGCTCTTCAGCTGGGCTACCCACTTCCCCGCTGGATGCGATGTCACCCCGAGCACGTGGACCCGGCGGGTCGCCACCTCGATCACAAACAGCACATACAGCCGCTTGAGCAACACGGTGCCTACGGTGAAGAAGTCCATCGCCAGCACCTCGTGGCGCAACACCAGCAGCTCGGCATCCTTGGCCGCCGAACTCCTCGCCAGCAGCGCAAGCCACCGCACCACTGGCAGAACAACAGATAGAGCAGTCGCAGAGCCATGCACAGATCATGGTGACCAGGTGACCACCCTAACGAACTCGCAGCTCAGCACCCACAACCGATTTCCGGCACCCACAGGCTGCGCCATAGGTTGAGTCTGTGCCGGATCTGGGCGGCGGTCATCGTCATCGACTGGTCGTGGTCCTCTCTCGCCCTCCACTCACCTATTCCAGCAAGACAAGCGCCTCACAAGAGGTTGAGTCAGAGGGTCCACGTTCCGTCCCAACAGCCAGACCACACCCTGGACATCAGGGCGCTGGTGCGCCACCCCGCAGACTATGCGCGTGGGCGGTACGCCTCGCTGGCGGGTCCAGCCACCCCCGTGGTGCCGGTCCACGCCCGCGCAGACCGGTAGGACCTGGCGGACCGCGTCGAAACGCGCGAGTTCTCCCCACTGGACCGGCTGACCGACCGGGAACGCCAGGTGCTGTCGCTGATGACCGAGGGCCGATCCAACGGCGCGATCGCGCGTCGACTGGTCGTCAGCGAAGCTGCCGTCGTCAAGCACATCGGCTCGATCCTCATCAAGCTCGACCTGCCTCCGGCGCCCGATGATCACCGCCGTGTCCTCGCCGTCCTGACCCACCTCCGGGCCTGAACCGGGCGGAAGTCCACATCGAAGCTGTTGGTGACCCATCACCGGCTCCTCACACACCTCACCGAGGAGCCGATCCTCACCCGCCACCCTCAGACCCACGCCAACTTCGCAGCTCACCCAGTCCCTGCAACGGAGCCACACCCAAGCATCTTTTCGATCACAACGGATCGGGTATCCCGAGCCCCAACTGCCCCCAAGGCCAGAGTGAGCGCGTAGATCCGGTCGCTGACGTCGAGGAGGCGCCGCTCGAAGCTGTCGAGCGCCCCCTGACGAGTGGCACGCAAGTAGTCATGGGGCGAGAGATCCCCCAAGGAGTCCCGCAGGGCCACGACGGCGGCGGCGTGCGTCGCGGCGCCGTCCACGACGGCACGCACCTCGTCGACGACCTGACCGTCGAGGTCCGTCACGGAGGTCAACCCTCGGCTCAGCTGCATGTAGAGCGCATCAACCGCCGAGGCGATCCGTTCCTCGCGTTCGAGCACGTGCTGGAGCTGAGTCGCCGTGGGCGGCGCCAACGGGATGTCGGCTGAGCCGCTCGGGATACTGGTGGCTCGTCCCAGCTCCGCGGATCGTCCGGCCGCGACGAGTACCGTGCTGATCTGCTTCAGATGGAGCATGTCGCCCACGGCAAGGGCCGAGGCGGCGTTTGCCGTATCGCGCCCTTGTGATGTCGTCGCACCGCCTTCCCCGGCTTCCAGGTCGTGGCCGAGCGCGTAGCACACGGACAGGTACTCCACTACGAGCGCATGCTCGACCGTCGCCAGGCGTTCCAGCCCGTCAAGAGTCTGCGCGCCGGTGAGAAGCTCGGTTGCCATTTCCATCCTGGACCGGCGAGCAACAGCACGGAAGGCACCATGCCGGGTTCGGCCAGTCGCAGGAGGCCGTGTCCGATTCCGGCGAGCCCGGTCATCAGGCCGGGCGACTCGACCTCGAGCGGAATGCCACACACCCAGCCCTCGCGGTCGATCTCACTCAGGACCCGAGCAGAAGCGCGATCCACCTGGGACAGCAGCGAGGGCTCGCGCAGAACCTCGGCAGCGCACCGCAAGAGCTCGGCGTTGCCCAGGTCGCCATGGCAGAGGGAGTGGTTGTGGCCGAAGCCGTGAGCCGTTGTCGTGGCTACGGCGATGTCCACCTCCGCGCGGAGAGCGGGATCGGGCATGTCGCGCAGCATCGCGAGGCGCCCCAGGCCGATACCCGCGGCGCCGTGGCACCAGGCCGTCATGGCGTTCGTGTCGCTGCGGTCGGCCAGGGTGCGAAGATCGGGCCAGTTCGCCTCTATCGGGTCGAACAGTCCTCGCTCATAGGCCAGCGCCTCCCGGGCCGCCGCCGGGAATCGCTCGTGTCCGCTCAGGGTCCCCAGCTCTAGCAGTGCCCACGCAATGCCGGCGGCCCCGTGGGAGAAACCGGTGAGCGGCCGTTCGCTCAGTGCTGGATTGGGCCAGGCCCTCCCCCCGCCCGCCGGGCGGGAGCGAAGCAGCAGATGGTCGCCGCACGCGATGGCGGCCGAAAGGGTTGCCGCGGAGGGCCGGACCTGGTGCAGGCGCGCCAGGGCGGCCACGCAGCCGGCTGCCCCACTGATGACGTCGTGGTGATCGTCCAGCTCGATCAGCGGCACGAGGAGACGGGCCAGATCCTCGGCGCGGTCGAGGAGAGCTGGATCCGACCACAGCACGCCCAGGTGTGTCAGCGCGTAGATGCTTCCGCCCCAGCCGGTGAACCCGCCGATGCGACTGAGACTGCCCCGCTCGTGATCGATCTGGCGCTTCAGTGTCCTTGTAGCAGCACGGGCGAGGTCGGAGTACTTCTCGACAGAGGTCACCGCGCCGAGCTGGCCGAGAAACAGCGCGATGCCTGCCGTTCCGTCGTACAGGTCGTGGCCGAGGGTCGTGATCGCCCAGCGGTCCGGGCGGATGAGCGACATCCCGACCCAGGCGGCCTCGCCGTCGCTCCACAGGGCCAGAGCCCCGAGTCGGTCGCCGACCGCGCGGGCAGCCGAGAGGAGGCGCTCGGGACGGACCGGGTCGGCCCCATGGATCGGGCGCGGATTCCGGCGCAGGCCGTCGTGGCGCGACTCCAGCATCGCGATGGACGCCTTGATGAACCACAGCTGCCGTTGCAGATCATCGCGGTCGAGCCGACGGACCCGGCGCCGGACTCCGTCGAGCCCGGACTCGGGAAAGAAATCGTCAATCCGTTCGCCCGTGCCCGTCCAGAGATCGCGGGAGTCAGCGCGCGTGGTGAAGATCGGGAGGTCCCCGTTCCACAGCTGCTCGCGTTCATGCTCCACCACGGTCGCCAGATACGGCCGGCGCGGTACCTCGATCGCGAGCCGGGTGAACAACAGGTCACGGTCCAGCCCGTCCCGCAATAGGCTCGGATGCAGGCTCTCGAACTGGAGTTCTCCATACGTCCGGGTTTCCCGTAGGATGACGCGCAGCTCATCGCCAGCGAATCTGCTGATCGGCCCGTGCGCGGCCAGGAGCTCCTCACGGTGCTCGAGCAGCAGTTCATAGACGTGTGTGAACCCGCAGGCGATCTCGTCGAGGTTGTCCAGCAACTCCACGTCCCGGCCAAGCAATGTGGGCCGGTTGCGAGCCCTCGGCATGGGCAGGGACTTGCGCAAGACGCGCATCCGATCAGTTCCGGCGTCTTCGCAGTACGGAACCCGATACGGCGTGAGCTGCCCGTCGGCCGCCCCGATACCACTGATGTCGACACCGGGAGAATCCGCGGTGGCCCAGTTTCGTCCGGGCAGCAGGCCGACGCGCAGGACGGAGCCCATGAGGAACTCCGCAGCCGCTTGGTGAGCATGGAGGTCGTCGCGGCGACGGAACACCGGGTGCAGAAGTGCTTCCAGATCCAGCAGGACGGGGTGTTCACCGACCGCGAGCACGTTTTCGGCGTGGAAGTCGGTGGCCTCCAAAGCGTAGAGCAGGCAGAGATATCCACCTTGCCGCCGGTAGAACCGCCGGATCTCCTCTCGGGAGTCGCACGGAGCAGCGTCGACGAACTCCATCCACCCGTACGAGGTTCTGCTGATGACCCGCAGAGCCCGGAAGGGCGGTTCGGCACCGTGATCGTTCAACCATGACAGAAGTGCGTTGAAATGCACGTCCGCCGCGAGTGAGCGGGGTTTGTAGACGACTCGCAGTCCCGAGGCGAATGTCGCGATGAGGACGGAGCGGCCCTGCCGGTGGCCGTCACCCACCAATCCATCCACATCGACCAAGCTGCCTGGGTCCGCGTCCCGGCTGAATGTGCGACGCAGGTCCTCCCAGTCGTCGCTGAGATGCCGCAGGAACTCGAGGCCGGACTCCAGCCAGTATCGAGTACGGAGGGTGAGCTGGCGCGCGAGGACGGGATAGGACTCCAGGACTTCGAGTGCCCTGCGTTTGTCCCGCAAGATCTCCACGAAGGAGTCGAACCGGGCCTCGGCGGTGTCGCCCTCCAACTCCCCGTGCAAGCCGGCGAGGTGCAACTCGAGCACGAGCGTGCGGTTGACCATCCGCAAGAGGTCGGGCAGAAGATTGGCCGTCAGCAATTCGTGGACCTGATCAGGGTCGAAACAGGCGACGCCGGCCTGACGCGCCATGGCGCCCGCCTGCGCTCTGAGTCGCTGCTGCGCCTGCGCGATGAGCGGCCCGACGATGTGCAGAAAGCCCCGTTGCCGCTGACCCCAACCCAGCCTCAACTCCTGCTGAGCCATGTGATCGTCATCGGCGTCGGAATGCGCGTACGCCTGCCTCAGCTCACGCAACCATCGCGGTGGGTCCCCCTGTGCTCCCACGACTTCCGGGAGGTCATCCAGGACGCGACGGAACTCCTCCTCACTCACGCCCGCATGCACGAGCCACTGATGAAGGCCGTCCTTCGTTGCGAACTGGGGTTCCGACTGCCACCGCGCGAGCCGCACCTGCTGGTACCGCAACTGCGACTCAGCGACCTGGTGGGGCACTCGGGCGCCGGCGTCGGCGCGCAGGAGGGCGACACGTTCCTTGAGCGACAACGCACCGGTCCAGCCGGCGGCGACCCGCGCGCCTACGCCGCGCAAATACAGCCTCCCGACGAGCGGCAGGTGAAGCCGATCCTCGTGGTCTCGCAGTACTCGCTGCAGATGCCGGAACTGCAGCAGATCTCGCCCGACACGGTGGAAGTACCCTCCGCGAACGCCTCCATGACCGTGACGTCGCGGACCGCCCGGAAGTTCAGTTCCGGGCTCTCGAGTTCGATGTCTCCCGCCGGGTTGGGCGGCAGGATGTCGCGCTCGGCTACTTCAAGGCTGAACAGGTAGGCCTGATCGAGCCACGCCCGAGCCACATCGATGCCGACCTCGAGATCCTGCAGTGCTCGCGCCCAGTTGTACGCACTTTCGACCGCAGCGTCCAACTGACCATCGTCCTCCTCCGAGCCAAGAGCCAAGGAGATGGCGTCGGCGCCATGGCGAGCGATGCGCTGAATCGTGGACAATTTGTACTCGGCCAGCGGACGGCGAGCGGGCGGCCGGATCGTCGGCCTGTTGATGGTGCCATACAGGAGGGCCAGGTCAGGATTGAGCAATGGCTCGAAACCGGTCCTGCCGTCAGCCCGCGCGGACGGAAGGCCATTGGCGTCGTATATCGCCTGGCTGGAGAGAACTGCTGCCGCCTGCCCAGATATGGCGCCGAGCCGACGCTCCGCCATCGCGGTGACCGCCCCTTCGACCCTCCCGCCGGAGACCCGCAGAACCTGGGCGGCTTCCTGCACGGCACGGCGCAAACGGGGCTCAGCCGAACCGGCACCTCGCTCCACGAATACGATAGCCGCCTTCCTGAGCCCGGCCATTGCGATGGCCAGTCCGTCCAGAACACTCCCTGACAGCGCGACCCGCTGGGGCGCGTCGGGCCAGTCCGGGTCGCGTCCGAGTAGGTGCTTGAATCTGGACATGGTTTCCGCGAGCTGCTCGTCGACCGAGAGGTACTGGGTCGGCTGGCGGTCGAAGTTGTGAGCAACGGCAACCGCCAGGTCGATCAACGTGTCGAGGTTCCGGCGGGCATATATGGCCCCGATCGGGTGCCATACCCGTTCTGAGGCGTCTACGGCGCCTGCCTGCTCAGTCATGTCGCACGCTCCTGGAGGGCGACAGTGATGTAGTACAGATCGCGCGGAGCCTCCTCGGCGTTACAACTGCAGTAACGACGCAACTGGGGAGAGGACATGGAACCTGGCGCATTCTCACCGACTCTTCTCGCGTCTCGGCACGCTCGCAACACTCCACCTCGATCTAAAATGCTTCCTGGGAGTTCATGCTGCATGGTTGAGTTCCTCCCTCAGGACCGGCTGCTGGTGGGGTGCGAACGGGCTGCCGATCTGCGACAGCACCTTGGCCGCAGGGATCGTTTGCGCCCACCAGTCGGCGTCGGCTGCCAGGTCTTGGAGGCGCTGACGCTGGTGGGTGTGGGTGACCGTGCGGCGCAGGGCCCGCCACAGCCACTCGATGCGGTTGGCGTCGGGGTCGTAGGCGGGGGTGTAGACCAGCACCAACTGCTCCCCGAGCTCCTCGAGCAGGGCGCGCAGCAGCCGCGACCGCTTGGGCGTGTGGACGCCCAGGTTGTCCAAGATCACCATGGCGATCTTGCCGCGAGCCTGGGAGCGGGCCACCGCGCGGCGCAACTGGGCGACCAGCGGCGCCGCGCGGCGCCCATCAGCCAACTGGAAGTCCAGCCACCCCTCGCGCCAGTCAACCAGCCCAAAGCCACACCGCTTGTAGTTCTTGCCGGGCGCCTGGACCCGCCGCTGGCCGGCCCGCCCGGCGCGGGACCACACCCTGGTCAAGGTCGGGTGCAGGGCGACCTCGACCTCCTCTTGCATGTACAGGTCCCCCGGCCAAGCAGCCCCAGCAGCCGGGGCAGGTCCTCCGGAAACAACTCGTCGGTCAGGGTGGCATCGGGAACCAGGTCGGCGGCGGGTGGAGGCAGCGGTGACGCCGCGGCGGCCAGGAGCGCCTCCACCCTCAGGCGTTTTTTGCCCACCCCCGGCTGGGCCTGGGCCTTGCGCGAAAGCACCCAGCGGGGCGGCTTGCACACATACCCGGCCCGGTGCAGGGCGATCCCGATCGGGCATCTGCCGGCCGCCGCCCGACGGCGACCCGCCCTCACGCGAAACGTCCGCCATCCGCCCCCTCCACCCGATCCACGTAAGCTGCGCAAGCAAACCACGTTTCGCCATGGTCGTCCATAGCCAGCTCGCTAGCTACTTGCTCATGAAGAACTCGGCGTTGAAGTAGCTGCTGAGCTGCGGGAATACGATTTGCACGGACGGGGTTGTGGTCGAATGACACCGTTGTCGCTGTTATGGGAGATCACGCTGCTTCGCACCACCACCCCGCCGCTTGCCACCTGGGATGACCTGCTCCCCGACCAGGCCAAACGCCTGCCCGACGAGCTCGCCCGCATCGACGCCTACCTCGACGACGAGCGCTTCCTCGCCCCTTGGCGGGCGCACTTCCACGCGCGGCTGGGCCGCCCCTCGGTCCCGGTCCCGACCCTGCTGCGCCTGCTGTACCTCAAGCACCGCTACGGCCTGGGCTACGAGAGCCTGTGTAAGGAGGTCTCAGACTCGATCTCGTGGCGCAGGTTTTGCCGTATCCCCTTGGACCAGCCCGTCCCCCACCCCACCACCCTGAGCAAGCTGGTCCGCCGCGCCGGCCCGAGCGTGATCGACCAGCTCAACACCGCGCTGCTGGGAAAGCTCGCCGCCGACAAGCTGCTGCGCGGCCGCAAACTGCGGGTGGACACCACGGTCGTGGAGGCCGACATCGACTACCCGACCGACGCTGACCTGCTGGAGCAGGCCGTGCGCAAGCTGGGTCGGCTGGTACGCCGCAGCAAGGCCCACGGGGCAGCCACCCGGACCACGTTCCAGGACCGGAGCCGGGCGGCCGGGCGACGCCTGAAGCAACTGTCCCACGCCCTGCGCCGCCGCGGTGGCCAGGCGATGGCCCAGGTGGACCGGCTGACCGCCGAGATCGCCACCCTGGCCAGACAGACGCTGCGACAGGTCGAGGCGGTGCGCCGCAACGCCCGCCGGACGCTGGCTGGTCGGCCAGGCGATGGGCGGCTTGGGCGCCTGGTCGGCGAACTGGAGCAGACGATGGTCGCCACCCAGCGGCTGCTGTGGCAGACCGACCAGCGGCTTGCCGGCAACCGGGTGATCCCCGATCGGCTGGTGTCGCTGGCCGACCCCGACGCCCGCCCGATCCGCAAAGGCAAGCCGCAGCGTCCCACCGAGTTCGGCTACACCCTGCTGCTGGCCGAAGACGAACACGGCTTTGTCGCCGACCACCAGCCGCAGCAAGGCAACCCACCGGACGCGCCACAGCTGCTCCCGGCAGTGGAGCGGGTGGCCCAGCGCACCGGTCGCCTGGCCGCCACGGTGGTCGCCGACCGCGGGTTCGGCACCGCCGCCAACGACCGAGCGCTGGCCGAGCTTGGCGTCACGCGGGTCGGGGTGCAGCGCAAGGGCAGGTTGAGCGCGACCCGTGCCCAGCTGGAGCGGACCAGGGCGTTCCGGCGGCTGCGCAACTGGCGGGTCGGGATCGAGGCGCGGATCAGCCACCTCAAGCGCTCGTTCGGGCTGCGGCGCACCCGCCTGCGACGCCTTGCTGGCGCCACGATCTGGGTCGGGCTGGGGGTGCTCGCCTACAACCTGCAGCGCATGACCGTGGTGACCAGGTAAATCAAGCCAGTCGGACGGTGCGACGAACCAGTCCCTGCAAACTCATGCCGCCGACCCTGCTGAGTTGGACTTTTTCATGGGGAAGTAGCTACTCACGGTTGGTCCTCGACGTTGCTCCAGTACACGACGTGGGCGTCGGGTCCTGGCTCCGGGCCAACGTCCTCGACGGGCCCGTCGGTCCAGCGGGTGTTCACCGGATCGTCCAGGCGTCGGCCGGACACCGTCACCGCACCCACGTCGAGGACGGCCACGAACGGCACGATCGCGGGATCCTCGGCGAGCGCGGCGCGCACGACCGCCTCGATGCGTTCGGCGTCCTCGGCGAGTGGGTCCGAACCGATCCGCCAGCGGTCCCGTCGCCCGTCCTAGGACGCCCACACCTCGACCCCGTACCGGTCGCCCGGGCCGGCGACGAACCGGTGCACCACATGGGCACGCGACCGCGGCCGGGCGGCGAACGCCCGCAGCGGGATCGGCTGCCTGGGCTGGCAGGCGCGCACCGCCCCCCAGCCCACCAGGTCGATGTCCACCAGCGCGTCGACCGTGTGGGCGCGGTATAGCGGCACATTCACCCAGCGGCGCCGGCTGACCTGGGACTCTACCCACGTGGTCGGGCGGAGCCAGCCGGCGACCTTGCAGTAGTCGAAGTCGGTCCGGCGGGAAGCGCGCGAGTTCCCGGATTCCTGAGCACTTCGGCCGGTGAACCTGTGCCTATTGCCGCCTTGACGGGCGGGGCGGTGCGAGTTCGCTCAGGTTGTCTCAGGATGGTCGGCCCAGGAAGGCGACCGGCGGCTGGTCGCGACGGTTGCCTGGTGGCGGCGCTGGAGCGCGCAGGCCCGCGTCGAGCCGGTGGCCGGCCCACACCGCGAGCGGCTGCTGCGCTCGGCGATCGTCCTCAGAGCGCTCATCAACCCCCGCACCGGCGCCATCGCGGCCGCCCCGACCACGTCGCTGCCCGAGCAGGTCCGCGGCGCACCTGAGACTACCGGTTCAACTGGCTCCGCGACGCCGCGCTGACCTGCGCCCCCTGCACCCGCTCGGCTTCACCCGCGAGGCTGAGGGATTCGCCCGCTTCGTCAAGGGCAGCGACGCCGGCCGCGCCGGCGACCCGCAGCAGCTGCCGCAACAACTGCCGGCCGTCGACTTGCAGTCGTGCCTCCACTCCGAGTGGGTCAGAGCTGCCGCCTCGTCGCCGTTCAGCCAGGACACCATCGTCTCGAAGCGGCCATGCGACCCGGTGAACCCGCCGTGCGGCATCTCCAACGCATACGCTCCTATTGGGGCTTCTTCTTCACGTTCTCGGCAGACAACCAGAAATGTAGCGGAAAGAGCCTTTCGCGCTCGGTACCACCAACCCCCTGTGCCCAGCGCTTTCAGCCACCCTTAGAAGCGCTGGACCCTATTGAGTTTGACGGGAGGGAGCCCCGACGCAGCGATGCGCCGGGGTCCCAGGTATGTCGCCTGCCGACTTCAGTGGGTCACTGCTTGGTCAGGCTGCCGATGCTGAGTAGAAACTTTCCGCCGCTTTCATCGACACCGGCGATGACCGATGCTTGATGCTTCCCGTCGCTTGCGGTCGCCCAGAACCTGACCGTGATGGTCCCCCGCGGGGTCTGGCAGGTCTGGAGGGCGGGTTCGAGCTCGGCCGTATTTCCGCGCGCGGCGAGCATCCAGCTGCAGCCGTCCTGGGTCTGAGCCGTCATCGTCTGTTCGGGGCCGCTGGTGAGCGTGACGAGACCCCGCTGTGGTGACTGAACGACCTGCACCTGGCCATCCGGGCCGGTGTAGCGGGTGACGAGAATGTTCAGGCGGGACTGCGGGTCGGGTGCGTCGTACCGCCAGGTTCCCGGAAAGACGCTCCTGGCTTGAGGCCAGTTGTGGCCCACCACCTTGGTGCGGCTGCCGTTCTCCAGACGAAACTGGTAGTCGCCGGTCGGTTGGTGGCTGATGGCCTGGATGGTCTCCCGCTCACGGTGCCCCGACAGGGTGACCGACCATTTGGTGATGGTGTATGAGGAGTCGATGACGTGGTTGAAGCAGTACTGGGATGGGGGATCCAGCTCGAGCGAGGCGGAGAGCACCTTGAACGTCCAGGTACAGCCCTGATCGGTGTGACCCACGATCCCGCCACCGGCCGTCCTGGAGAACACGATGTTCCCGATCTGGGGGACCAAGAGCGGCGGGCTTGGAGGACAGCTTGTGCTGGCGGCCGGGCAACTGATAACCGCGATGTTTGTCATGCTCGCGCGATCGGGTTGATCGTAGTTCCACGTTCCCAGGTACTGGTGTTGGCTCGGTGCTGTCGACTTCGCTTGAGCTTGGTCTGGTCCTGCGATGCCGATGGCAACCCAGGCCGCCACGCTCAAAGACAGCGCGACAACCAGCGGCGACCGGCGTGACGGCAGGTGCCGGCGCCGGGCCGCGAAACGGATGTCAAGCATGGGAGGCCTCCTGTGAAGGTGTCCGCTGAACGGGATCCTGGAACTGTCCTTGCTCGACGCACCGGATCCGGTCGCCTGGTGCGAGCGTCACTTCCTCACCGCCTCCTGCCCGGGTCGTGCCGAAGGTCTTGACCAGCCCGAAGCCTCCACGGCCGGAGCGGGCCGCGACTCGGGCGCCGCCTCCCACGGTGCTGTGCGTTCCACTGCCATTGCTGCCTCCTTCTTTGGCTCCTGCGCGGGGCCGTGATCACGACGCCGGCCGGTGCGACGGGCCTGCCGGGCAAGGCGGGCACGCTCGGCCTCCCGATGCGACTGGGTGATCCGCTCGGCGGCGAGCGCCACGCCCAAGGTGTCCAGCTCCATCCCGACCCCTCGCTTAGCGTTGCTCTGGCCAGAGCGCGACGAGCGGCCTGGTGCGGTTGACGTGACGGCTGCGGGGGCCTATTGCGCCGTGCCCCCGCAGCCGTTGTGCTCAGCGGACCAGCGCGGCGGCTTCGGCGTCGATCTCGTCGAGGTCGATATCGGGTTTGCGGTGCAGGCGACTCGGCCACCAGATCCAGCGGCCGAGGTCGAGGTTGAGCGCGGTGACCAGCACCGAGCGGACCACGAAGGTGTCCAGCAGCACCCCGAAGGCGACCGCGAAGCCGAGCTCGGTGACAAACACCAGCGGCAGGGTGCCAAGGGCGACGAACGTGCCCGCCAGGACCAGGCCCGCCGAGGTGATCACCCCGCCGGTGGCGGCCAGGCCGAGCAGCGCGCCGCGCCGGGTGCCGTGGCGCCTGGACTCCTCGTGCACCCGGGTCATCAGGAAGATGTTGTAGTCGACTCCCAGGGCGATCAGGAATACAAACACCCACAGCGGCAGCGAGGCGTCGGCGCCGGCAAACCCGAACAGGTGGTCGAAGACCAGCGCGCTCACGCCCAGCGCCGCCGCAAACGACAGCACCACCGTGGCTACCAGCAGCAGCGGCGCCACCAGCGCGCGCAGCACCAGCGCGAGGATGCCCAGCACCACCAGCAGCACCAGCGGCACGACCAGGTTCCGGTCGTGGCGGGAGGCACGCAGGATGTCGAGGTTGACCGCGCTGCCGCCGCCGACCTTGCCGTCCGCGCCGGGGATGGCGTGCACCCTGGCGCGCAGCCGGTCGATGGTGTCGTAGGAGGCTTGGCTGTCGGAGCTGCTGCGCAGGGTTCCCTCCAGGTAGGCGTAACCGTCCTTGACCACCGGCCGGGTGACGGCGCTGACCCCGGCGGTGCCGGTCAGGGCGGCGCGCAGCTGCTGGGTGGCGTCGGCGTTGCCGACGACCTGGACCGGGTCACCAGCGCCGGCCGCGAAGTGGCGGCCCAGCGCCTGTTCGCCGGCCACCGCCTCGGGCTTGGTGCGGAAGGCATCCCGGTTCTGCAGCCCGCTGGCCTTCAGCCCGGTCAGGCCCAGCGCCATCGCGCCCAGCACGACCGCCGTCACCACCCACACCAGCCGGGGCCGGCGGGCGATACGCCGCCCGATCCGCGCCCACACGCCCCGCTCGGTCGGCTCCGAGGAACCCAGGGTGGGCCGGACCGGCCAGAACAGCCAGCGGCCGAAGATGACCAGCAGCGCCGGCAGCAGGGTGAGCATCGCGCACAGGCCCACCGCCACGCCGATCGCCATCACCGGACCCAGGCTCTTGGTGGAGTTCAGCGCGGCGACCAGCAGACACAGCAGGCTCAAGATGACCGTGGACCCGCTGGCGAGGATCGCCGGGCCGGCGCGGTGCAGTGCCACCGCCATCGCCTGGTGCCGGTCGGGGTGGCGGCGCAGCTCCTCGCGGTAGCGCGCCACCAGCAGCAAGGCGTAGTCGGTGCCGGCACCAAACACCAGCACGGTCAGCAGGAACGCGCTCTGGCCGTTGACGGTCAGGCCCGCGTGGCGGGCCAGCAGGTAGATCACCGCCTGCGCGGCGGTCAGGGCGACCAGCACGCACGCCAGCGGCAGGATCCACAGCACCGGGCTGCGGTAGGTGAACAGCAGGATGACGATGACGATGAGCGCAGTGACGTACAGCAGGGTGGAGTCAAACCCCTGGAAGACGTGGTTGAAGTCGGCGGCGTAGCCGGCCGGCCCGGTGACGTAGACGCGCCCGCCGCCGGCGTGGGTGATCGACCGCAGGTCCTTGACCACCGGGGCGATGGCGTTCCAGCCGTCCTCGCCGGCCTTGATGGGCACGACCACCTGCAGCGCCCGGCTGTCGCTGGCGGGGATCGGGCCGACGACCTTGCCGCCGACGTGGTCAAGGCCGGCGAAGCGCCTGGCGTCGGCGGCGGCCTTGGCCTGGTCGGCGCCGGTGATGGGCCCCGGGTGCTCGTAGACCACCACCGCGGGGTAGGTGTCGCTTGGCACAAACCGCTTGGCCAGCTCGACCACCCTGGTAGACTCGGCGTTCTTCGGCAGAAAATCCGACGCCTGGTTCTGCTGCGCATCGTTCAGCTTGCCGGCAAGCGGCCCCGCGACCACCACCACCGCGATCCAGAAGGCCAGGACCGCCCATTTGGTCCAGCGCCCAGCAGGAAGCCTCGCCAGCCTCGGGGTTGCGCCCACGCTGCCCGCAAGGGCCGGTATGTGTTGCCCGCCGGCAACCGTGCGCCGGGCGGTCTTCCGAAAATTACCGAACATTCCCATTGTCAGATCTCCGATCACCTCTCGTCGTCAAGCTTCGCCAGCGGGCGAGCCTGAGCGCCGCCATTCCCCTCGCTCCTGTTGGTCTGCATGTCTGTCACCCAGCAAGCTACGAACGGTTCCCGGGGCTCCAGCACCACGGTCCGGCCCAGGGAGCAGCGGGTCACCGTGTCACCAGCGGCGCGGTGTGGCCATCGCCCATCAGGCCGTCGTCGGCGATCGGCTCCTTGCTGGGCCGGTTGTGACGCTGGGCATAGCGGCCTTCGCCTGGCCAACCAGCCACGCATCAGCCTCCAACGGGCTCGACGATCGTCGCGCCTCCCGACACGACGAGGTCGGGGTACTCGAGCAGCTTGAACTGCTCGAGAGGGTTGCCGCGGACGCCGATGAGATCCGCGGGAGCACCCTCCACCAGCCGCCCCAGCGGCGCCAGCCCCAGATGCTCCCCCGCCCGTGCCGTCGCGGCCGACAACACCTCCAGCGGCGTCAGCGCTCCATCCGCGGTGTGGAGCATGAGCTGCAGCTCCTGGGCGTTGATCCCCCAGGGGACGTCGGTGTGGGCCAGATCGGTGCCGTACAGCAGCCGGATCCCCGCCTGAACGAGCTGGCTGGCATTGTCGGCGACACCCGTGCAGTGCGACTGGGTGTCCAGCGTGCTCACCACCCGCACACCCGCGGCCGCCGCACCAGCGACCAGGTCGGCCGAGATCGGATCGCAGGGGACGTGGGCCCACTCGTCGACGCCAGCGTCCAGAGCCAGCCGGGCGCCCTGGGGCCCGCTGAGATGGACCGAGACGATGCGGCCGTGCTCGTGGGCCGCCTCGACGATCGCGCGGACCACCTCGAGCGAGAGCATCGCCCACGGCGGCGGGGAGCCGAGCTGGTGCCCGCTCCATGGGGCGCCCGGCGATCCGCCCGGCTCCAACGCGACCTTGATCAGCGCGGCACCGCCGGCGACGAGCTGGCCGACGGCCGTGCGGGCTGTCTGGACGTCGGGCACCTCCACTCCGGCGCCGGGGCCGAACACCGGGATCGGATAGCCGCCGGGTGCGGTGAGGATCGGCCCGGCGGCCAGCAGGCGCAGCCGCCCATCGCCGCCGGAGGATGGCAGGAGCGGACCGCCGGTGTCCCGGATCGTCGTGATGCCGTGCCGCAGGATCGTGTCCGGCGGGACCTGCCCGAGCAGCGGATGGCCGTGGAGGTCGATGAAGCCGGGAAGCAGCGTGCCGGCAAAGCGGATGAGGGGACCTGGGCCGGGGAGGTGGTCGGCTGGTGCCACGCCGGCGATCCGATCGCCCCGGACCGCGACCGCGTGGTGCTCGAGCACTCGCGTGCCGTCGAAGACCCGATCCGCGGCGAGGACGTAGCGGTCGCCGAATCCTCGCCGTGCCGGCTCGCCGGGGGCGGGCCGAGCGTGCGTCTCGCGTGTGGTCATGATGGCTCGTCCTTTCGTTGGGGACTGCTTTCTGCGAGGACGCTACGAGCTCAGAAGGCTGGGGGCGTCACCCGAAGGTGCACATGCCAGGGGGAATCTTTCTGCGGCCGGCCCTGGCACGAAGGTGCCGCCGGGCCGGCTGCCAGGCTCGACAGCGTCAAGCGCTTTCGTCGGGCGAAGAGGACGCAGTCGGCCTCTGACGGCCGTGCCGGGGTAGCGACCACACCGCGCCCCCCGGCCGCGGCGGCGACCAGCCGGCCACTACAATGAGGCAGCCGGAAGCAAGCATCGCCGGACGGGCTAGGGGGGATCACCGGTGGCTGAGCCGCCCGCCGCGACCCCAGCCGAGGTTGCCGCGTCCCGGGAGGACGGGCTGCTGGCCACCAAGCTGCACGTGCCCGGCCCGCAGCCAGGCTTCGTGGCTCGCCCACGTCTGATCGAACGGCTCGACGAGGGGCTGGCGCGGGGGCTGCTGCTGGTGTGCGCGCCGGCCGGGTTCGGCAAGACCAGCCTGCTGGCCGACTGGGCCCGCCGCAGCGGGCTGCCGGTCGCCTGGCTGTCGCTGGACGAAGGCGACAACGACCCGGCGCGGTTCTGGCGGCATGTGGTCGCCGCGCTGGACCGGGCGCGCCCGGGGATCGCCGAGCAAGTCGCCCCGCTGCTCGGCCCGCCCGCCCCGGCGTCGTTTGAGGGGCTGGTCACGGCCCTGATCAACCAGCTGGCCACCCAACCCGACGGGGGCGAGGTGGTGCTGGTGCTGGACGACTACCACCTGATCGATGCGCCGCCGGTGCACGCCTCGCTTGGGTTCCTGTTGGAGCATCTTCCGCCGGGACTGCACCTGGTGCTGACGAGCCGCGTCGACCCGCCGTTTGGGCTGGCGCGGCTGCGCGCCCGCGGCCAGCTCGCCGAGTTGCGCGACGCCGACCTGCGCTTCACGCCGGAGGAGGCCGCAGACCTGCTGCACGGGGCGGTCGGGCCCGACCTGCCTGAGGCCGCCGTGGCGGCGTTGGCGGCGCGCACCGAAGGATGGGTGGCCGGGCTGCAGCTGGCCGGCCTGTCGCTGCGGGGACAACCCGACGTGGCCGCGTTTGTGGCGTCGTTTTCGGGCAGCCACCGGTTCGTGCTGGACTATCTGGCCGAGGAGGTGCTGGAGCGCCAGCCGGAGCCGGTGCGCGGGTTCCTGCTGGAGACCTCGGTGCTGGAGCGGCTGAGCGGTGCGCTGTGCGATGCGGTCACCGGCCGCACCGACAGCCAGCGGCTGCTGGAGGGGATCGAGCGGGCCAACCTGTTCCTGGTGCCATTGGATGCGGTGCGTGGCTGGTGGCGCTACCACCAGCTGTTCGCCGACCTGCTCCGCGCCCGCCTGCAGCAGCAACAGCCCGAGCGGGTGCCGCAACTGCACCGGGCCGCGGCCGCCTGGTCAGAAGCGCATGGGCTGGCCGACGACGCTGTGCGCCACGCCCTTGCCGCAGGCGACGCCGTCTGGGCGGCGCAGCTGGTCGAGCGGCATGCCGACGAGCTGCTGTTGCGCGGCGAGGGGGCGACGGTGCAGCAGTGGCTTGCGGCGCTGCCGGCCGAGCTGGTCGGCTCCCGGCCACGGTTGTTGTTGGCGCGGACGCGCCTGGCGCTGCTCAGCGGCCGCGTGGAGGGAGTCGATGAGCTGCTGGACGCCGCCGAGCGCGCGTTCACGGAGGCTGCCGATGAGCCGTATGAGCCGTCGGCCGGCCGGGCCGCCAGCCTGCTGGCCAACGTGCCGGCGACGATGGCGCTGGACCGCGCGTACCTGGCCGAGCTACGCGGCGACGCCGAACGTGCACTCGCGCTGGCTTCCCGGGCCCTGGCCGAGCTCGGCGAGGACGAGTGGATGCTGCAATCCAACGCCAGCGGCTACCTGGGTGTGGCCGAGTGGCAGCGCGGCCGGCTGGCAGAGGCCGAGCGCCGGTTGTCGTCGACCATCGCGCAGTGGCTGCGGGCCGGCCAGCGCCAGCTGGCGGTGCGAGGCTGGCATCACCTTGGCCAGGTCCAGCGCGCCCAGGGCCGCCTGGACGCGGCGCTTGGGACCTACCGGCAGGCGCTGGAGGTCGCCGCGCCACCCGGCCAGCCGGCGCTGCCCGACGCGGGCATGGCGCAGGTAGGCATGGCCGAGGTGGCCTACCAGCGCGGCGAGCTGGACGCCGCCCTGGAGCACGTCACCGAGGGCATCGCGCGGTGCCGCCAGGTGGTCTACACCCCGCCGCTGGCCACGGGCCTGGCCACCCTGGCGTGGATTCGGCAGGTCCAGGGGGATCCGGCCGGGGCTCTGGAAGCTATCGATGAGGCCGAGGGGGTCGCGCCCAGCCCGGGCGTGGCCACCCTGCTCAACCCCGCCCCAGCCC
>WNGL01002625.1_pt1 | contig 21680 bp, 13 predicted proteins | sample 5400591 | NCBI WGS metagenome assembly WNGL01 (sample SAMN13153377, study PRJNA577476) | soil metagenome | isolation source: 80 cm soil or saprolite under Garry oak tree replicate 1 | place: USA:California | collected 2016-06-15 | reverse complement strand
TGCGTGACATTGCGATTATCGTTGCCGCTCTGGGTGCGATCTGCGTATGCGGGATGATTTGGGGACGATCGAGCCGAGAAACCTCGGAGGGCCGCTCCACACAGGAGGCACGCAAGCCATTTTCCTTCTGGCCTTCGGCGGTCGCAGTTACGGCTGGCTCGATATGTCTCCTGGCTGGGCCATCAGTCGCTACTTGGACAATCCCAACGACCAGAGGCTTAATAGCGCGGCTCCATAACGATGTGTTGAACGCGCGCGATATGGATCAGCAGCGTCGCGGCTATTATGAGGAGCTGGACGTCGGCCGGATGGACAACTGGCGCTGGCAAGGGGCGGAAGAGCCTGAGGGATGGAGTAAAGGTAAAAAAGCTTTTTTTCGCGAGCGGTCCGACTTTTTGCTGAAAGATATCGTTCCATCGATGAGCACGGTTCTCGGCGGCGTCCCCTGCACGTCCAATTCCCTGGGGATGCGCGACCGCGAATACGATAAACTCAAGCCAGCGAACACATACCGAATAGTACTACTAGGCGCCTCGAATGATATGGGCACGGGGGTAAAGAACGATCAGACTTACGAGAATCTTGTTGAAGACAATCTTAATTCTCGCGTGCCAGACGCGCGCTATTCACGATACGAGATCCTAAATCTATCTGTCGCTGCCGATAGCATTCTGCAACGGGTGGTGCGTCTTGAACAGGAAGGTTTTGAGTTTCAACCTGACGCGGCGATACTGTCCGTAACCGCAGTCGACGAGCAGTTCATCGCCTCACACCTAAGAAAGGCTCTTATCCAGGGAGTTGAACCGTCTCCGGGTTATCGTGAGGTCGTGGAATCAGTTGTCCGCCGAGCGCATGTCAACGGGAAGATGCCTGCCGTGATGATTGAGCGTCGCCTGCAACCGTATGTCACCGAACTGTGCGGGTGGTCGTTCCAACGGTTCGCGCAGCAATGCGCTCAGCGAGGAGTTCGTCCACTAGTCATCTACCGGCCGGCACCGGCGGACTTCCCGGGCTCGGAACCGGCCGTCCGAAGCGAACTGGTTCGCCTCGCCCGAGCCGCCGGATTGGAAGTCATCGACTTATCTCCAGCGTTTGACCCGGTGACGGACCGCAACACCCTGATCCTCGGCAAATGGGACGATCACACTACGGCACTTGGTCACCGGCTGCTCGCGGACAAATTGTACGAAGGTCTCGTGCCGTTACTGTTTGGTTCGCCGAGCAAACAGCAAACATCGCTTCTGCAAAAACCGTAACCAATTGGAAGAGCGACTGATCTGCGCTCCTGATCAAGAATCGTTTATGAACCCGCAAGATATCAAAACGACGGTGAAGACATTCATTCTTAACGAATACCTGCCCGGCGAAGACCCCGCGGCGCTGACCGACACGACTCCACTGATGACGACTGGAATCCTTAATTCCATCGCGGTGCTCAAGGTAGTGACGCTCCTGGAAAACCAGTTTGGTATTACGATCAAGCCACACGAGGCCGTGGTCGAGAACCTGAATACATTATCGGACATCGCCCGGCTCGTGATGTCGAAGAAAGCCTGACCCGCCGCCCAAGTGGTATGCGAAATTCGCCGTTTCCTCCACGACGCATCCGGCGACATTCCTATACGAATTTCGTCTGACAGCAGATACCGCCGATGACTACGACAGCACTGCACCAGTTTCTAGACCTATCCGCGTCACGGTTTCCAAGTAAGCTCGCTGTCTATCCTCTGGCTTCTGCTCTTTCTTTATTTAAAGACTGTCTTTGCCGCGCCTGTCTGATTCTGGTCACGACAAATTCCGGTAAAAAGGCCTTGGCTGTCACTCTAACTTGTGTGTTAGAGGACCCGCCTACGTCCCGTAGCCGCGGGACTACGGCTTGGAGCGAGGACGGTGTGCTGTTAAGCCGTTGAAGCGTTGAATCGGAAAGTCTAATGCGCTTAAATCTGCGTCATCCGCAGCTAGATTTCAGAGGTCAGCCTCCGGCTCGAAGAAAGGGCGGCCATACCGTCAAATTGTTAAAATGTACAACGGTGAAGTGATACTTATCGAGATCGACTCGTTTATGGAAACAACTGAAAGCCAAATTTCTGCGCGCCCCACCGCACCAAGAATCGCGTTTGGCGAAACGCTACCTCCCCGACCGAGCTCTGTGCGACGATACGCCAGCGGAGTAGGTCCGAATCGCAACACACTGATCCTCGGCAAATGGGACGATCACACCACCGCGCGCGGTCACCGTCTGCTCGCAGATAAATTGCACGAGGGCCTCGTACCATTACTGTTTAGTTCGCCGCACCAATAAGAATAGCATTTATCGCATCTGCGAAAGACTTAGCCGGTCGCTTGCTCTCGAAATGTCGCATGGTGCCCAAAGCACAATGAAGCGAACGATCCTGATTTACGTTACATTGATCTCGTTATTTGGGTTGGGAATGTACCTGACGCTGCACCATGGGCGGCACCTGCTGCCGCCGACGGCATCTGCGAGTGTATCGGCTACAATTGCGCACGCGGCATCGGCCTCCTCGAGCAGTGCTTCGAGCTTGTTGTCCGCACTTAATGAGAACGCGAAGGGGCCCCTGAGCCGGCTATTACTTCAAGTGATTGTTATCATGGTGGCCACGCGGGCTGTTGGCACACTATTCGCGTGGTTTGGGCAGCCGCCGGTTATCGGAGAAATGGCGGCGGGAATTCTGCTCGGGCCCTCGCTTCTTGGGTGGTTGTGGCCGCAGGCATTTAGTTTCGTATTTCCACAGGAGTCCATGGGCTTTCTCCAACTGTTGAGTCAGATCGGCGTCTGTCTATTCATGTTTGTGGTGGGAATGGAACTTGAACTCAGCGGTCTCCGGCGGAACACAGATAAGATCTTACTGATAAGTCATGCGAGCATCATGTTTCCATTCCTTCTCGGCTCTGTGGCGGCGCTGTATCTTTATCCCCAGTACGCCGCGCCAGGTGCTTCATTGCCGGCCTTCACCCTGTTTATGGGTATTGCCATGAGCATCACAGCTTTTCCGGTGCTGGTGCGCATACTGGAAGCGCGCGGTATTGCCAAGACTTCTCTGGGCGCGACGGCGATCACGTGCGCCGCGGTGGGTGACGCAACCGCATGGGGAATCCTTGCATTCGTAGTGGCAATCGCGCGAGCGACCGGGCTGCTTTCGACAATTTTCAGTCTCGGTCTGGTCGTCTTGTTTGTCGCCCTCATGCTTTGGACGGTCCGACCGCGTTTGCTTCACTGGCTTGGTCTCGAGCGAACACGCGATTTCTTGCCGGGCCGCGGCGCCATCGCCGCTGCGTTGCTCATCATGACGACTTCTGCGTTGGCGACAGAGGTGATCGGTATTCACGCTTTGTTCGGCGCTTTCCTTGCCGGGGTTATTATGCCGCGAAAGAAGAATTTTCTCGATTACGTGGTCGTGCGCCTGGAGAACTTCGGTTCGTTGTTTTTGTTGCCACTTTTCTTCGCGTTCAGCGGACTGCGGACGCACGTAGGTTTGTTGAATGGAACGACTAGTTGGTTGGTATGCCTGGCAATCATCGGCATCGCCGCGGTCGGCAAACTCGGCGGCACCATGGTATCCGCACGGTTAACCGGCTTAGACTGGAAGAACGCTTTCTCGCTTGGCGCATTGATGAACACGCGCGGCCTGGTGGAACTGGTGGCGTTGAACATCGGCTACGACCTCGGCATTCTCTCACCGAGCATCTTTTCCATGATGGTGCTGATGGCTCTACTGACGACTTTCCTGACCAGTCCTTTGCTGAGCTTGGCCGAACATATGAAGCGTCGCGCAGTAACGGTAATTGCTGCGCCGCAGCGTGAACAGCGCGACCAGGCACCAGCCCTTTTAAGAAAGAGCTAAAGCTTTTTTTGCGGTCGGCACTTGCCGGAACTCGGCCCGGGAGAGGCTCGATTGTGGAGAAGATCAAAAACAAGGAGGATCAAAGTACTAACCATGAAAACTGACGTTGTGATAGTAGGTGGCGGACCTGGCGGTTCGGCCACGGCAATGTTCCTTGCCCGGGAAGGCATTAAACCGATCATCATCGAGGCGGAGACGTTTCCCCGATACCATATTGGTGAATCCATGACCGGTGCCGGCGGCAAAGTCCTCCGCGACCTTGACCTGGCCGACGAGATGTACAGACGCAAACATCCCACCAAGCAAGGGGTCAAAGTCTATGGCCAGAGTGACAAAGGCACTTGGTTCGTACCAGTTACCGGACGTGATGAGAATTGGAAGCTTTTCGAATGGGACACTTGGCAGGTGCGCCGGAGTGATTTTGACAAAATGATGCTCGAGGAAGCGGTCTCCCGAGGCGCAACCCTGATCCATGGCAAGGCCGTCAAACCGCTTAGGGATAATGGCTCAGTCAAAGGCGCGCAGGTCCGAATGATGGACGGCAACGATTTGGAGGAGATTGAATCGGAGGTGCTGCTGGACTGTTCCGGACAGGCAACTTGGCTGGCTAATCTTGGGGGCGTCACCGGTCCAAAATACCTCGGCGCGTATGACAAACAGATCGCCATCTTCTCACAGGTAGTCAATACCGTACGGGACAACGGCGGGACCCGCGAGACTCACAGAGATAACACACTGATCTTCTATCAGAAAAAATACCATTGGGGATGGTTCATTCCGCTCGATGACCAAGTCGTCAGTGTCGGCATCGTGTGCCCATCCGCGTATTTTTTGGAAAAGAAGGAAAGCAAGCGTGATTTTTACATTCGGGAACTTCGTGAGCTTCATCCGGAGTTGAGCCGCCGAATTCCCGAGATCAAAGTGGTCGAAGACATCCATGTGATTCCTAACTACTCCTATCAGGTGAATGGGTTTTGTGGCAAAGGATTCATCTGCATCGGGGACGCGCATCGCTTCATCGATCCGATCTTTTCGTTCGGTCTGACCGTAACCATGCGAGAGGGCCAGTTTGTGGCCCCGGTCGTTCGGGCTTACCTGGAGGGGGCGAATCGTGATAAGCCGAATCCTTTCGGCGAGCATCAACTCTTCTCTGAGATGGGCATCGACGTTCTGGAGGATGTTCTGGACTCCTTTTGGGAGCATCCTTTGTCCTTCGCCCATTGTGTTTATTCCCGCTATACCGAGTACATGACCGATATGTTTGCTGGCCGCATCTACGGCCACGAGCGCCAGCCTACCCCGGCCCTGCTCTCTTTCCGAAAGTTGCTGAAGCGTGAAGGTGAACGAGAGGGATCTTATCAATCGGCTGATCTTTACTCGATCCCTATTGGATCTCGCTACCATCCGGAGCGGGCGGCGATTTGGGAGGTGAGTTCGCCAGTCGAGACCACCGAAAAATGGATGGGCCCGCGTTGACGCAGGGCCGCCCATGCTAAGCGGAGCAGATTCCTAACTCAAAATAAAATGATGACTGGATCGCTCCGCTTGTCATATACTAACCCGATATACTAAACTGGAGTATCATTTATGATGGACGAACATAACATCAAAGGCGCAGTCAAGACTTTCATTCTTAATGAGTACCTGCCCGGAGAGGACCCAGCGGCCCTGACCGATACTACCGCACTCATGACGACCGGAGTCCTTGATTCCATCGCAGTGCTTAAGGTAGTGACGTTCCTGGAAAACCAGTTCGGGATCACGATCGAGCCACACGAAGCCGTGGTCGAGAACCTCAATACATTATCGGACATCGCCCGGCTTGTGATGTCGAAGAAAGCGTGACCCGCCGCCTAAGTGATAAGCGAAATTCGCCGTTCCCTCCGCGACGCATCCGGCGACATTCCTATGCGAATTTCGTTTGACGGAAAATGACTACGACAGCACTGCACCAGCTTCTAGACCTATCCGCGTCACGGTTTCCAAGTAAGCTCGCCGTCGAGGAGTCCGAAGGCGGTAGCATCCGTTACGGCGAGCTGGCGCGTCTTTCGGATCGGGTGCGGGACCGTTTGCGCCAAATGGGGGTCGAGCCGGGTGATCGCGTCGGGATGTGTCTGCGAAAATCCGCTGACGCTGTCGCTTCATTGTTTGGAATCATGAAAGCAGGGGCGGCGTATGTTCCGGTGGATCCGACAGCGCCTGCCTCGCGAAACGCGTTTATTTTTTGTAACTGCGCCGTGAAAGTCCTCATCGTCGAGGAACGGTTGGCGGAGGCGGTCCGTTTAGAGTTCAGCAAGGCCGGCTTTGCTCCCGAAATGGTCGTCCTGGAGGGGACCGGAGCCGGAGTCCCGCTCACCAAAGTTCTCGACCGGATCGACGTGGATAACCCGGCGACATCGATGCCCAGCGCGGCTCCAAACCCAGATCGTTTGGCATACATCCTCTACACTTCGGGCTCAACGGGCCGGCCGAAAGGTGTTATGCTGTCGCACGGCAATGCTGCCTCCTTTATCGACTGGTGCTCCGACGTATTCCAGCCGAACGAGCATGATCGGTTTTCCTCCCATGCTCCATTCCATTTCGATCTGTCGATTCTTGACATTTATGTGTCGCTTAAACACGGCGCTACATTGGTGCTGGTCGAGGAACAACTGGGCAAAGAACCTGGGCGACTGGCACCGTGGATTGCCGAGAAGAAGCTTACAGTCTGGTACTCCGCTCCATCCATCTTGAGTCTGCTGGCACAGTTCGGAAAACTGGACCAGCACGATTATTCATCGCTTAGACTCGTGTTGTTCGCCGGCGAGGTCTTTCCGATCAAATATCTGAAATTATTGAAGTCTTTGTGGCTGCATCCTCGGTATTTTAACTTGTACGGGCCCACCGAGACCAACGTCTGCACGTTTTACGAGGTGCCACCCCTGATTCCCGAGTCTCAAACTGAACCGGTTCCCATCGGCAAAGCGTGTCCACACTGCGAGCCGCTCGTGGTCAATGAAGCCGGAGCCGAGGTCGCGCGCGGAGCCGAGGGAGAGTTATGCATCGCCGGACCCAGTGTATTGGAAGGATATTGGAATCTACCGGAAAATAGCGCCAAGGCGTTCCTGCCAAGGCGCGACACTCGCTGGTATCGGACGGGCGACATCGTTGTCGAACTTCCAGACGGCAACTACAAATTCCTAGGGCGACGCGACCGCATGATCAAGAAGCGCGGGTACCGGATTGAGTTGGGTGAAATCGAGGCGGCGTTGTATCAGCACCCGGAAATCAAAGAGGCGGCGGTATTAGCGTTTCCCGATGACGATGGTGTGCCGATCAAGGCCTTCACCAGTACACGCAACGGGTCGAAGTTGTCGATCATCGAGCTAAAGAAATTCTGTTCCGAGAATCTGCCGCTTTATATGGTTCCCGACGTTTTTTGCTCCCTTGACTCGTTGCCAAAAACTTCGACGGACAAGATAGATTATCAGAGGCTTAAGAGTATCAGGTGATTTCGCTTCGGAGTTCAACATTCCGATCTTGGAGCGCCTAAAATTTTCACCTCGGGAGTTCAAAGCTAGTCCTACTTACGGAATCAAATCACGCTGTGAATTTTGAACTGACACCCGAGCAACAGGCTTTGCAAAAGGCAGCGACTGACTTCGCGCGTCGAGAGCTCAACAGCAGCAGGATTGAGCGGGACGCCCAGCAGGTCTTCTCGCGCGATGGCTGGAAAAAAATGTGCTGCTTTCGGAGTGCAGGGAATGCCAATTCCCAAAGAGTACGGCGGCCGGGACGCGGACCCGATCACTACGATCGCGATTATGGAGGCCTTGGGCTACGGCGGCTCGGACCAAGGATTGCTATTCTCGATTAATGCTCACATGTGGACCAGCTCGATCCCGTTACTCAAATACGGCACGACGGAACAGAAGAAGAAATATCTTCCGGGACTATCCGATGGAAGTCTCATCGGTGCTAATGGTGCTAGTGAGCCGAATGCTGGCTCGGATATCTTTTCCATGCAGACCCGCGTCAGGAAACATGAGAGTGACTACGTTTTGAATGGCAGGAAAATTTTCGTGACAAATGCTCCAGTCGTGGATCTGTTCACGATCTACGCGACCCTTGACCCGCAGTTCGGCGCCGCCGCTATCTGCGCGTTCATTGTCGAAAAAGGAACGCGGGGACTTAGCGTCGGAAAAAAGAAAGACAAGATGGGACTGCGCACAGCACTCATGGCCGAGGTGCTGTTTGACGACTGCCACGTGCCAGGAACAGCCCTGCTTGGGCGGGAAGGTCGCGGGGTTGAGGTCTTCAATTGCTCGATGGCCTTGGAGCGAGCCTGTATCCCGGTGACCTGTCTGGGAACGATGCGGCGCCAACTCGAGCGCTGCATCGAACACGTACGAAGGCGCAAGCAATTCGGCCAACCGATCGGCAAGTTCCAGTCCGTGGCCAACCGCATCGTTGATATGAAGCTTCGCTACGAAACAGCCCGACTGCTGACGTACAAAGTGGACTGGTTAATGCAGAATAACAAATCAGCCGAGATGGATGCTGCCATGGCCAAGTTGTATGTCTCCGAATCATTCGTGAAATCCTGCCTCGACGCGATTCAAGTACACGGAGGCGCAGGGTTCCTGACTGAACTCGAATTCGAACGTGAAATGCGCGACTCGGTAGGGAGCACGCTCTACTCGGGAACATCGGAAATTCAGCGGAATATTATCGCGCGAGGGCTGCGGCTCTGATCTCGGATCGGCGGATTTTTCAAGCGAAGCATTACAAATGAGCAAAGCAAAGACACTGGCATATCCATGGTGCGCCTGGGCGCGCGGATTGGTGAGATTGGTCAGTACGCATAAAGGCGTCCATCATCGAGTTCAAAGGCCGCAACTTCGAGAAGATTTCGATTCCGAAGTATTACGTCCTTTTAACCACCAAAGGCAATATCGCAATAACGCTGAACCTTCATCCTGGCCTCAGGAGATTGCTTTCGCGGAAGCTGGAGAACGCTTTGTTGAGTTTACGAAAGCGTAGATTGTTATGAATAAGGTAAAAGAGAAACACATCTCGAAACTTAAACTCTTAAGTTTCTATGTGATAATGATTGGGCTTACCATCGTCGTTTGCTTTGCGTTGTTAGAATTTGGTTTGGCGAGGTATTACCACTCCACGGAGAGCCGCATTCCAATTACGACATTTGATCCTACGCTTGGGTGGAGACTGAGACCCGGCTCCTATTCGGTTAAGCCCAGCCACACATTCAAGGATCATCAGGTTTCCATAAATGAATATGGTCTACGGAACAGGCCTGTCAGTGCCAGGGCAGCCAGTGATACGAAACGAATTGTTATTCTTGGCGACTCATTCACCTTTGCGATGGCAGTGCCAAACGAGGATGCGTTCCCCGCGATATTGGACAACATCTTGAGTGGAAGCGGCCATTATGAAGTTATCAACGCCGGAGTACCAGGCTACGGCACTGCGCAGGAAATGCTGCTCATGAAGGAGTTGACGGGGAAGAAAGTCGTTGGCGATGTATATGTGCTCATGATTTCCATTAACGATATACTCGATAATCTGCGGCTGGGCGAGTATGGCTCTACGGCGAAGGCGCCAGCGCAACCTGGTTTTGAATTGGGGGAGGATGGTACTCTCAAACGCACGCATGATCCCCAGAAGCAGTACTCCAGCAATTTTGTACCGCGGCCGACATCGAGGTTTTACACAGTGGAAGTCGTAAATAGCAGACTCAGAATACTCCTTCAAACGATGCCGAGATTTGTTAATGTTCTACGTAGATTTGGAATTCAACCGAAAGTACCGCGAATGCCAAGCCTGATCTATGGCTGGTACGTGGACGAAACAACCGAGCCCGGAGTGCCGCTTATGAAGGCCCAGATCAAGGAAATTTGCGACGAAGCCTATAGAAACAATGCGGTGCTTCTAGTGGGTGTGATCCCGTCGCCGTTTCAAGTTTATCCGGATGTGTATGATCACATGTTAAAAGCAACGTATCCCGGGAATAAAGCTGTTGCAAGTTACCTAAAGGACCCCGCAAAACCACAGCGAATTATATCTGAAATATGTGAAGAGCTCAAAATTCCGTATTTGGACCTCCTCCCAATCCTCACTCAGAACAATGCGAAGGAACTTTATATTCCTGCCGATGGCCACTTCAGCAAAGAAGGTCACGCCGTTGTGGCTCAACAACTTGCGACATTTGTCATTAAACATTCTGGGCGTGGACTAGAATCCACACCTATCTCAAGAACCGGTCAATAGCCGTGTCTAGGACACGGCAATTTTACTTCCGAGGTACATCAAATTTGCATGACAAAAATCGTCGCCCAATTGTTTAAGCGGCCCATCACGAAAGAGCAAAGCAAAGACACCGGCATGGCCATGGTACTTTTGCTTTTGCTCGCCAGTGCCGCTTTCAAACGACAAGCGCTTATTACCGCGGCGATGATCGCTCTGATCGTAGACATGACGGTTCCACGGCTTTATCGGCCGGTGGCCGTTTTGTGGCTCGGTCTATCGCATCTCCTCGGCACTGTCGTCTCCAAAATTCTTTTGACGCTGGTTTTCTTTGGCGTCGTGACCCCGATTGGCCTGGCGCGGAAACTTCTGGGGATTGATTCCCTGAAACTGAAGGACTTCAAGTCTGGTGAAAATTCGGTAATGGTCATTAGAAATCACATTTTCACTGGGAAAGACATAGAGAAACCGTATTAAGCAAAAAAACCAAACCGTGAATCCAAAACCAAAGCTTTGGTTGTTACTTATTATCTGCCTTTCGGGAACTATCAGTTACTTTTAGTGATGCAGGTACAGTTATAGAAATAATTTAGCGTATCGCCACCGCTGTAATACCAGACATAGATCAGGCAAACGCCTAGGCCGGCAAAGAGCTTTATAAGCAGGCCAGGGAGGTAATATTTGTAATACGGTGCAGTCTCCTTTTTTTGTCCTGTACCTGCCATTCAATTAAAAAATAAGAACCAGAAATAACGGCGGGATGATCAGGTCAATTTCTGATAGATATGGGTAATGTTAAATAAGTATACAAGCAGATAAAAGGCTTCCGATTATTGACTTCAAAGCCACTGAAAAAGATATAGGTGTTACAAAAATCCTCTGAGCAGAAATTCCGTTTTAATTCATACCGTATTTATGAACATGTTGCCGGATTCCATGAAGGTGATGGAAAAAAAGACTGGATCATTATCAACAGGCAAGGGTTCAGAAGAGCAGCGGATGTTACCAAGAAAAAACAGGTATTCCAGCATACTAATTACCATCCTGACATATATTTTAAAGACAAATAACATTCAGCCTGTCATTTGCTTACAACCGATGCTGGCGCTTCGTATGAGCAGTATGTATTCCATACAGGAAAAAAGCTTTGACCAGGATTCCCTGCTAAATAAACATATCCAGGTTTTATATCCGACAGTTCTGAAGGAACTTACTGACCTTACAGGTCGATACCAGGTTCCTTTTATTAATATGGTTATTCCGTTTAATGATCCTGCCTATAAAGGAAAGCAACTGTTTATTGATTACTGCCATTTATCACCATTGGGAGCTGAAGTTGTTGCAGACAATTTGCTTCAGGCTGTTGATTCGGTTTGGGTAAAAAGTTTTCCCGGTGGTCAGTGATGATATTTTTCGTTTTTCAAATAGTCAATGCCCTGTACAGCTGTTCAGGCAATATCATTCTTACCACCTGGTGAGTAAATGTCATTTTAGAAAGTGAGAGCTTCATGAAAGCTCTTTTCTGAAGGCTCTCGTCAAAGCCATATGCACCGCCGGTTAACCATCACTATTTTGGATTTGCCGCTATTAAAAAGCTTGTTTAGTTGAACGGCAAATTCTTCGCTGCTGAACTGCCTGCCTTTATCATCCAGCAGTATCAATGAATCACGATCAGTTACTTTCTCCAAAATCGCAGCAGCTTCCTTCTTTCGTTGTGCATCAGCGGCAAGTGCGGAGGAAGAAACATTGATGATTTTAACTTCTGCTCTTACAATAATGCTTTATGCGGTTAAGGTAATGGCGGCAAACATCATCTAACCACGTATCCCATGTCTTCTCTGTAAAAATGAATTCAATACCGCTTTATCGCCAATGAAAAAAATACTAACGCGGAAAAACCTGTATTATTTTCTTTATTTATTTGTTTTCACCCTGATTACGTTAGAAATTTTCGGGCGAGTTTATTATTCAAAGGTGTTACACAAATCCTCTGAGCACATGTTCCGTTTTAATTCATACCGTATTTATGAACACGTTCCCGGATTCCATGAAGGTGATGGAAAAAAAGACTGGATCATTATCAACAGGCAAGGGTTCAGAAGAGCAGCGGATGTTACCAAGGAAAAACAGCAGGACACATTCCGCGTTTTTTTAATGGGAGGATCGGCTGCTCATGGTCAAGGTAATCCGCTTGTTCATATATACCAAGATCAGACTATTGATGCTTACCTTGAAAGAAAATTAAAACAACTGCATCCTGATCATAACATTGAAATTATTAATGCCGCGGTTAGGGGCTACCAGGTATTCCAGCATACTACATATATATTAAGCGAGCTGCTTGATTACCATCCTGACATGGTCATATTTTTTGACGGCTCTAATGACCATTATTTTAGTAATCCGGATTATGATTATTGGGGCGAAAGCCGTTACCAGTTCTGGAAAAGCAGGCTGCAGACTCCCTCAGTTGGCGGATGGTTCGATTATTTCTTTTTATGGTTAAGCAGGTTTAGCGGCTTTGCAAAGGGATATTGTATGTGGCGATTACATAACGATGCAATCAGGCCTGATATAATACCAATAATTAAGTATTCAGATCCTGATAGTGCTATTGCTGCACACAAAATAATTGCGCGCAAATCCTTCCTGCGCGCCATTGAAACTAACATTAATATTTTAAAGACAAATAACATTCAGCCTGTCATTTGCTTACAACCGATGCTGGCGCTTCGTATCAGCAGTATGTATTCCATACAGGAAAAAAGCTTTGACCAGACAGGCACAAATTCAGGCAAAAATTACCAGATTTTATATCCGACAGTTGTGCAGGAACTTACTGACCTTACAGGTCGATACCAGGTTCCTTTTATTAATATGGTTATTCCGTTTAATGATCCTGCCTATAAAGGAAAGCAACTGTTTATTGATTACTGCCATTTAACACCATTGGGAGGTGAAGTTGTTGCAGACAATTTGCTTCAGGCTGTTGATTCGGTTACATATTTATTCTGATTTTACTACAAGTGATAGCGTGAAGAGAAAAGACAAGAAAGGAAAAAACTAATTATGGAATTCATCAAAGACCTTTGGGGTTTTCTGCGCGAAAGGAAGAAGTTCTGGTTAGTGCCGCTTATTGTGATCTTACTCACCTTTGGCGCGCTTATCGTCCTAACGGCCGGATCGGCTATTGCCCCGTTCATCTACACCCTTTTTTAGCTCGACGAGGGAGCGCCAGGCTCGGGGAAAAATGTAAGTGCAGCTTCGAAAGGAACAGCCGTGAGAAACACGATTCTTGGCATATCAGCCTTTTATCACGATAGCGCAGCCGCGCTTCTGATTAACGGTGAAATTGCTGCGGCAGCGCACGAAGAGAGATTTACCCGGAAAAAGCACGATTCCTCGTTCCCAATTAATGCCGTTCGATACGTACTACAGGAGGCCGGTGTGGATTACAAGGACCTTACCGCGGTAGCGTTTTATGACAAACCGTTCCTGAAATTCGAGCGGCTCTTGGAGACCTATCACGGTTTTTCTCCGCGGGGCTTGGTGAGTTTTCAATCTGCTATCCCTGTTTGGATTAAAGAGAAACTCTTCATGAAAAGACTGCTGAAGGAGCAATTGGCAACGCTCGGGGGTGGGAAGATGCCGATTTATTATCCGGAACACCATTTGTCCCATGCCGCGAGCGCCTTTTATCCGTCTCCGTTCGAGGAGGCCGCCATTGTTACAGTAGATGGCGTCGGGGAATGGGCCACCACGACCATCGGGCACGGCCAGGGAAACAAGATCACCCTACTAAAGGAATTGCACTTTCCGCACTCGATCGGGCTCCTTTACTCCGCTTTCACTTACTACACAGGTTTCGTGGTGAATAGCGGCGAATACAAGCTCATGGGGCTGGCGCCTTACGGCAATCCTGAGTCGCCTCGACTGAACGATTTTGTCCGGAAAATTAAGACCGATCTCGTGGATATCCGAGAGGATGGTTCGATTCTCCTTAACATGGATTACTTCAGCTATGCCACTGGCCTTAGAATGGTTTTCGAGGACAAATGGGAGCAGCTTTTTGGCGTGCCACGGCGAAGGGCGGAATCGGAGATTTCGCAGGTTTACATGGATATGGCTCTCGCGATTCAGCAGGTGACGGAAGAGATTGTCATGAGGCTTTGCCAGACAGCGATCGAGCTCACCAAAAGCAAATATCTAGTATTGGCGGGAGGGGTGGCACTCAACTGTGTCGCCAACGGCAAAGTTCTGCGCTCAGGTATGTTTGAGGACATCTGGATTCAACCCGCCGCGGGCGACGCGGGCGGCGCGCTCGGGGCGGCTTACGCGGTGTGGTATATTCGGGAAGGCAATAGGCGGATCCTCAACTGTCATCCCGACGCCATGCACGGCGCGTATCTCGGACCATCGTTTTCGGACAGGGAGATTGAGCGAATCCTTGGCAGTTATGGAGCAGTTTCCGCCTATTATGAGAGCTTTGATGAATTGGCAAAACTTGTAGCGACGAGGCTTGCCAACGGCAAAGTGATCGGTTGGTTCCAAGGGCGGATGGAATACGGCCCGCGAGCGCTGGGTAACCGCAGCATCCTAGGCGACCCGCGCAATCCCGAGATGCAAAAGAAGCTCAATCTAAAAATCAAATATCGCGAGGGCTTCCGGCCATTTGCGCCTAGTGTTTTGGAGGAGGACATCCAGACTTATTTCGAATTGGATCGTCCTTCTCCCTATATGCTGCTAGTAGCTCCCGTTCGGGCGGAGAAGAGAATCCCGGCCCCGAATGATTATCACGAAAAAGGCCTGTACGAACGTCTTTACTTTCTGCGGTCAGATATTCCTTCCATCACGCACATCGATTACTCGGCCCGGATTCAAAGCGTATCCAAAGGCGTCAATCCGCGATATTGGCAACTGATTCGGGAGTTTAAGACGCTTACTGGCTACGGCGTTATCGTTAATACCAGCTTCAACGTGCGAGGCGAACCGATCGTCTGCACTCCACAAGACGCCTACCGTTGTTTCATGAGAACCGAAATGGATTACCTGGTAATGGGTAACTACATGTTAGATAAACGGGACCAGCCGAAGTTTACCGAAGAGGCTGATTGGAAAACTGAGTTTAAACTCGACTAACGCTCGCGGGACGACTCGGCCTTCGATTGGATCGCCATTCTTCGGCGATGTGGCGTTCGGCACTTTTAGAGTATTTTGCCAGTGAACAACAGCACAACCCACAATAGCTCCTCCTTAGCTCCACGAGCCGAGGTATCGAAAGCGGAATTGTTGTTGCAAGATGGCAGTCGCTTCCCCGGCGAACGCTTCGGGTCACGCTGCTCGACAGCAGGCGAGGTTGTATTCAACACGGGGATGGTCGGTTATCCCGAAGCCATGACCGATCCTTCCTACCGGGGTCAAATTTTGGTGCTGACGTATCCTTTAATTGGAAACTACGGAGTTCCGGTCAACGAAGAAACAAAGCCCAGCGAAAATGACCTCGACATCCCTGAGTTCTTTGAAAGCAACCGAATTCAAATCAGTGGGCTTATTATTGCCACGCTTTCGAAGCACTACAGCCACTGTTCGGCGCTAGGTTCACTAGATTCATGGATGCAGCGTCAAAAGATTCCGGGCATATGCAACATCGACACCCGCATGCTAACGAAGAAGCTAAGAAACCAGGGAATGATGCTGGGAAAGATCGTGGTTGACGATACGGACCTCGCCTGGGAGGACCCTAACGAGCGTAACCTTGTAGCCGAGGCAAGCTTGGAGAGACCCAGATTTTATCCAGGATCGGGCCGGAAGAAGGTTATCCTAGTCGATTTTGGGTGCAAGGAGAGCATCCTGCGTCATTTGCGCAGTAAGCGGCTGGATGTTTTGAGGGTGCCTTGGAATTACGACTGGTCCGAGGAGATAGTTGACGGGGTTGTTCTTTCGAACGGCCCCGGAGATCCCAAAATGTGTGGCAATGCTTTAAAGGTGCTCCGAAAAGGACTAGAAAGAGATATCCCCATTCTTGGAATCTGCCTGGGACATCAACTCCTGGCCCTTGCCGTTGGCGCCGATACCTTCAAGTTGAAGTACGGGCATCGCAGCCAGAACCAACCCTGCATTCAAGTAGGAACCAAGCGTTGCTACATTACATCGCAGAACCATGGTTTCGCTGTAAACGAGAAAACGTTGCCTCAAGAATGGAAGCCGTGGTTCTTCAACGCAAATGATGGCACAAATGAGGGGATGCGGCATCGGGAGCGGCCGATCTTTTCCGTGCAATTCCATCCGGAAGCGAATCCAGGTCCTACAGAGGCGTCGTTCGTCTTTGATTCGTTTCTAGATGCGCTCGACCATGGATAGCAAGATCCAAAAAGTTCTGTTGCTTGGCAGCGGGGCCTTGAAGATAGGCGAGGCCGGCGAGTTCGATTACTCCGGAAGCCAGGCTCTCAAAGCTCTTAAAGAAGAGGGCATTAGCACTGTGCTAATCAATCCGAACATTGCCACTATCCAGACTTCGGAAGAACTCGCTGACCATGTGTATCTCCTACCAGTAAACGCGGACTTTGTGGAGCGAGTTATAGAGAAAGAAAAACCCGATGGGATTCTGATGGGATTCGGCGGCCAGACAGCGCTGAATTGTGGATTGGAAATCGCTGACCGCGGTGTGCTGAAGCGATACGGCGTGCGCGCGCTTGGCACTCCGATTGAGGCAATCCGTGACACAGAAGACCGGGACCTATTCGTAAAACGGCTGAAGCAGATCGATGTCGACACTCCCCGTTCGCAAGCAGCCGGGAGTCTGGAAGAGGCCAAGAACGCTGCCCGGCAGATTGGTTATCCAATAATGGTCAGAATCGCGTTTGCCCTGGGAGGATTGGGCTCGGGTATGTGCAAGGACGAAGCCGATCTGGAGGAGCGAGTAAAAAAAGCCTTAGCCTACTCGCCGCAGGTTTTGGTGGAGGAGTATCTCAACGGCTGGAAGGAAGTGGAATATGAAGTGGTCCGGGACGAGTCGGATAATTGCATCACCATCTGCAACATGGAGAACTTTGATCCTCTGGGAATCCATACCGGAGAAAGCATCGTCGTCGCCCCCAGTCAAACTCTCACAAATCACGATTATCATCGCCTCAGGGAACTTTCCATTCGCATTATTCGGCACCTGAAGGTAGTCGGTGAATGCAATGTGCAATTCGCCCTCGACCCGGATTCCGACTCATACCGAGTGATTGAAGTTAATGCTCGTCTCAGTCGGAGCTCGGCTCTCGCCTCCAAAGCCACCGGTTATCCACTCGCGTATGTAGCAACGAAACTTGCGCTGGGATACAGCCTTACTGAACTTCAGAATTCTGTGACGGGCACCACAACGGCATGCTTTGAGCCAGCCTTGGATTACGTCGTTGTGAAAATTCCCCGATGGGATCTCAAGAAATTTCGTGACGTCTCCAACTACCTGGGTTCCGGCATGAAATCGGTCGGCGAAGTGATGGCCATTGGCAGAACATTCGAGGAAGCATTACAGAAAGCGGTTCGAATGCTCGCTATCGGCCACGACGGAATCGTTGCCACACGCCGGGTAGATTCGGACAGACCAGAGGAAATGCTGGCACGCCCGGACTCCGAGCGCATTTTCGCGATTCCTGAAGCGATGCGGAATGGTTTGAGCGTCGCGCAAATTCACGAGCTCACCCATATTGACCCATGGTTCCTGCATTGCATCAGCGGTCTGTTGGAGACTGAAGACCGTCTTAGGACTTACCGGGGTGGACCTTGTCCAAAGTGGCTTCTGGTTGAAGCCAAGCGCGCGGGGTTTTCCGATCGCCAGATCGCGCGCATCCTTAAATTAGAAGAAAAGATCGTGTGCAGGCAGCGCAAAAATATGGGAATCCATCCCGTCGTTAGGCAGATTGATACCCTGGCAGCAGAGTACCCGGCGCAAACGAACTATCTTTATCTAACATTCAACGGAGAAGAAGATGACGTTCAAGCGGAAGAAGGTAAGAGCGTCCTAATTCTCGGATCGGGCGCCTACCGCATCGGCAGCTCGGTAGAGTTTGATTGGTGTTGCGTGAATGCGTCCTACACACTCCGAAAGCTGGGATACCGTTCGATCCTCTTGAATTGTAACCCGGAAACTGTGAGTACGGATTACGACGTGTGTGACAGGCTTTATTTTGATGAAATCAGCCTGGAGACGGTGTTGGACATCTACGCGCGAGAGCGCTGCATCGGAGTAATCGTCTCGGTGGGTGGCCAGACGCCGAACAATCTGGCTCTTCAGCTTCATCAGGCCGGCATCAAGGTTCTTGGAACTTCCCCGATCGATATCGATCGGGCGGAGGATCGACACAAGTTTTCAACCCTACTAGATACCATCGGAGTGGATCAACCGGCATGGCGGGAGGCAGCCTCGCTCAGCGATGCGGTGGCTTTTGCAGAGGATAAAGGCTATCCCATCCTTCTCCGGCCGTCCTACGTTCTGAGTGGCGCAGCCATGGGGGTGGCAACTAACGCCAGGGAGTGTGAGCTTTTCCTGAACAAGGCGGCCGATGTTTCGCCACAACATCCAGTCGTGGTGTCGAAGTTCTTCGAAGACAGTAAGGAGATTGAAGTAGATGCAGTTGCATCATGCGGGCGGGTCCTGGCCCTCGCCGTAGTCGAACATGTGGAAAACGCCGGAGTTCACTCAGGGGATGCAACCTTGGTCGTCCCACCACAGCGCACTTATCCTGAAGTGATTCGCAAGGTTGAAAAGATTACGGAGCGGATTGCTGACGCGCTGACAGTAACGGGACCGTTGAACGTTCAATATCTCGCCCAAGGCACCAACGTCAAAGTGATCGAAGCCAACCTGCGGGCATCGCGAAGTTTCCCGTTTGTTTCAAAAATCTGCAAAGTGAACTTCATCGAACTGGCAACGAAAGCGATTCTCGGAGTCCCCATTAGCAAAGTCGAGCGACTAGGGCATGACTTGGACTACGTCGGGGTGAAAGCTCCGCAATTTTCGTTCACGAGATTGCAAGGTGCGGATCCAACGGTGGGAGTGGAAATGGCTTCCACCGGCGAAGTTGGCTGTCTGGGAGACGATTTCGAAGAAGCATTTTTGAAAGCGCTCATTTCGGTGGGGTTCAGATTCCCGATAAAAACCGTGCTGCTCTCTACCGGCCCACTTAAGGACAAGATAACTTTCGTCGAAGGCGCGAAGCTGTTCGAAAGCCTGGGAATCAAGTTTTATGCGACTCAGGGAACCGCAGAGTTTCTGGCTGGTTACGGCATCGAGAGCGTAGTCGTTCACTGGCCACTGGAAAATCTCTCTCCGAATGCCGGCGAACTCATCGAGCAGCGGAAGATAGACCTGGTGATCAATATACCGAAGAATTACCAGGAAACCGAGTTGACTAACGATTACTACATTCGAAGAAAAGCAGTGGACTTTGGAATCCCCCTGCTGACGAACATTCAGTTGGCAAATCGGCTCGCTGAATCGCTTTCGCGAAAGCAAGCTGTTGATCTCGGTATCAAGGAACTGCAGGCATACTAAAGATCTCGCAATTTGGAGACATGGCGGAGTGAAAAGCGGTCAACACTGTCATGCTATGAGATCGAAACTGAAATTGGGTAACATTGCTCTCCTGCTCGCCTCATCAGCATTTGCCCTACTGCTGTGCGAACTGATTGGCGGGTTGATTCTAAACCCGCTTGACCCGGCGACATCGTCGATACGAATTTTTCAGACAGGAAGACTGGGTCATAGAGTCCCGGAAGACTTACGTAATCAGTTGTAGCATTGCTTGGGATCGAATGGCTTCTTCAGCTCACTCATCGCAAAAGCTCTGGGAAATCCTAGGCAGAAGGAACGTTGGAGCTTGTCATGGTGCGGTTGGTTGCTTCTCAGCTCGGCTGGTCTGGAGGCCGCTTTATTTCGCGTTTTTGAATATTCATCCATTTCTGGCTGTAACGCATCGCGTGAATACAAACGTCCTCGTGGTCGAGGGATGGATACAACGAATATGCAATTACCACAGGGGCCGAAGAGTTCCGGACCGGCTGTTATGAGCACCTTTTCACAACCGGCGGCCCGTTTCCCGGCAAAAGGCGGATAAATCAACGATTGCAACCCGGGGACAACCGATGAAGATTTACGTGCGGTCCCCGAGGAAATATCGGGATTAAAGGCGGGGCGCGATTTTCATTTAGCCTTTTCGCCGGAACGCAGCTAGATTTCACACCTCAGCCCCAGGCTCGGAGAGAGTGCGGTCATGCCGTTAAATCATTAAACGGCTACAAGGTTACAACATTGAAGTGATACTTATGGAAACGACTGAAACCCAAACTTCTGAGCCTCTCAGTGAAACAAGAATCGCGGTTTGCGAAGAGCTATCTCCGCGACGAGTGCGACGATATGCCGCGGGGCTGGCTCAGTTCTTAGTCGTCGTCGCGCAATTCGGTTTGATTACCCTGGTAGTGGGCGACTGGCACCTGGAGAACGTGTTGCTGTCCCGGTTGATGGCCTTTGCATTTGTCGGCTTCATCATTCATCACATGCTCCCCTTTCGGTTTCGCCTTCCGTTCTTCGCCGTGCTATCGCTGGTGGCAGTTCTCTTTGGTCTGGGCGAAATGGGTCCGAGGATGTTCGTGGGTCCGAGGATGTTCGTGGCCGGGCTGACCGGAAGGATCTCGCTCGTTAATTTCCTTTATCCTTTGATCCCGGGCGTAACATTGATCGGCATCGGGTTGGGCCTGATCGGGCTCTGTCATCTTCCGATTCGCTTTGGGGCGCGCGTTGGCCTCGCGGCAGTTGTCGGCGTCGGCCTAGTTTGGTTGAGAGCGCACAGCCAGTGGTTTCCCGACATAAAAGAAATGTGGGTCATTCTGGGCTCAATGTTCATGTTCCGATTGATGGTCTATCTGTATGACCTGAAGCATCGGACAGCGCCTTTCAGCCCGTCACGCGCCATCTCATATTTCTTCCTGTTACCGAACGTTTGTTTCCCGTTGTTTCCAGTAGTCGATTACAAGACTTTTTGCTCAACCTACTACAACGAAGATTGGCCGCGAGTCTATCAGACGGGACTTAAGTGGATGTTCCGCGGAGTAGTCCAGCTGTTGTTATGTCGGCTCATTTATCAGTATGCGCCTTTAGATGTTTCCAAGCTCTCATCCACACTCGACGCGGCTGGATTCATGCTCGGCATGTTTCTGTTATACCTGCGTATCTCGGGAACTTTTCACCTGATCGTCGGTCTGTTGCACATGTTTGGTTTTAATCTTCCCGAGACGCACCATCTTTATTACCTGGCTTCGAGTTTCACTGATTTTTGGCGCCGCATTAATATCTACTGGAAAGACTTCGTGATGAAGCTCTTCTTCTATCCGACACATTTCGCCTTGCGCAAAATGGGGACCCTCGCGGCGATGTCGGTGGCCACGCTGGCGACATTTCTCGCCACTTGGCTGCTGCACTCGTGGCAATGGTTCTGGATTCGGGGTACGCCTTTATTCAACTGGAAGGACTTCTCCTTCTGGATGATCCTCGCCGTGCTTGTGCTGGTCACTGCGATTTACGAG
>WNGL01016377.1_pt1 | contig 21689 bp, 24 predicted proteins | sample 5400591 | NCBI WGS metagenome assembly WNGL01 (sample SAMN13153377, study PRJNA577476) | soil metagenome | isolation source: 80 cm soil or saprolite under Garry oak tree replicate 1 | place: USA:California | collected 2016-06-15 | reverse complement strand
TCTCCGCTGCCGTGATCCTGGCGCTCAGTCGTTCGGCGACTTTTTGCGCGATCTCGCTTTGGATGGCGAACAGATCGTTTACATCGCGATCGTATTGCTCGGCCCATACGTGGGTGTCAGTGCGTGTGTCGATCAACTGCGCGTTCAGACGAAGATGCGTGCCGGTTCTGCGGACGCTGCCTTCCAGAACATGCGATACTCGCAGATCATTTCCAATCTGACGGACATTTCGTTTGCCACGGTACTCCATCACGCTGGTCCGGCTGATGACTTTAAGATCGGCGATCTTCGCCAGCTTGGTCAAAATGTCGTCCTGCACACCATCGGCAAAGGCGGCGTGCTCTTTCTGTTCGTTTAGGTTTTCAAACGGCAGGACGGCGATTCCAGTTGTTAGCGGGCGGTGGATTAGTTCGCTCTTCCACACGTTCCATCCAACCACTGCAACCAATGCAACCAGAGATGCCGCTAGCAGCGCGCTGGTGGGATTTGCGCCGGACCCATTTCCTGCTGCGCGTGAGCAGGCCCGTGCGCCGCGCCGCGATTGGTTCATGCTTAAGCCAGCGTTCCAAGTCTTCAGCCAACGCGAGGGCGGAAGAATAGCGACGCTTTGGATCTTTCTCGAGACACTTGAGACAAATTGTTGAGAGATCGTGATCTATTTTCGGATTTAAGAGACGCGGCTGCCGCGGCTCGGTATCCAGCAACAATTTGATAGTCTCGTACGCTGACCTGTCAGCAATTGGTAAAGTACTGCGCCAAGTCCATAGACATCTGTGACGCTGCTGACAGCCGCGTTGTTTCCTACTGCTTGCTCTGGCGCCATGTAACTGGGCGTGCCCAAAACTTCCATCGTGCGCGTGACGGTGCTCTCACTCTCGACCAATCGCGCCAGGCCAAAATCAGTGAGGTGCGGTTCGCCTTTTGCATCCAGCAGGATGTTTCCCGGTTTGATGTCACGATGCAGAATCCCGTGTTCATGCGCGTAATGCACAGTGCGGGCCACGTTCGCGATGAGCTCCGCCGCCTGTCGGATCGACATCGGTGTGCGCCTGATTACTTCATCAAGCTGCCCGCCTTCGACGAACTTCATGCTGAAGTAGCAGGAGCCATCGCGCTCGCCCACTTCGTGGATTGGAACGATACCAGGATGCTCTAACCTGGCTGCCGCTTCGGCCTCCAGACGGAAACGTTTGAGGTTTGCTTCGGTTGCCCACTGGCCTAATCCGATGAGTTTGAGCGCGACGATGCGATTGAGACTTTTTTGGCGAGCTCGAAACACTACGCCTTGTCCGCCGCGCCCAATTTGCTCGAGCAATTCGTAATCGCCGAAGTCCATCAGCATCGACGAGGACGCGAGATCTACATTCATTTCATGCTCGGCCTCAGCTGGGCCGAGACCCGTTTCCAGCAGACAGGCGCCGCAGGATTGCTGCGGGGAATCAGGCGGAATGGCTGCTCCGCATTTGCGACAAAATCTGGCAGTTGTGATTCTCATCGCGTGGCCATTGCTTTCACTCAAATAATGCACGGAAATTCCCAATAGGTTACGAGCGCAACGCGGCGATTAGGTGGCGCAGTTCTTCCTCAATCTCCGCCGGTGTTGCCACCGTGTGCGCGACTTCCTCACGCAACAGCTGTCGGTAACGCTGTCGCAGTCGATGGAACGCTTGTTTGATCGCGTTCTCGGTCATGCCAAACTCGCGCGCAATTTCCGCTTGTGACGGTCGATCCGGTTCGTCAGACAGCAATGTGTTCAACCGCTCCAGCAGCGGCGCGTTAGCTGATCCGTGAGATTCCTCGCGCAAGCGCGCGAACACCCGGTCGAGTACAGTGAAGGCCCAGCGGCGATCATAAAGCAGATCGGCGCTCAGCATGTCGCTGCGATCGAACTCGCTGGAATCGTAGGATTCGACATCGTCGAGCGGAATCAGCGTTCGGCCACCGCCACGTTTGATCGTCGCGGCATCACGGCGCTCGTTCGCCATGAAATGCTTGAGCGAAGCCAGAAGGAAAGAACGCAAGCGGCCCTTTTCCTGGCGCACGGATTGGAAATCTTTGCGCTCTAAAATCAGCGCGAAAAACCCCTGGGTGAGATCTTTCGCCTCCTCTGGTTTAATACCCTCTCGCCGCACGAAGCCATAAATAGGCCGCCAGTAAGTGCGGCAAAGATTTTCGAGCGCGTCCTGTGCGGCTGGTGATTCACCTTGTGCCTCCAGCACCACGCTCCAGTGTGTGGTCGTAAAGGCAATCGCGCCGGCAGATACCGGGCCAGCGCTCAGTGAAGTCACCTCATCGGGAGCGGCGCTCACACCGTAATCACAGTAAAAACGCGTGCCGAAAGCAAGCCTGCATGTAACGCAACAGACGTTGGCTATTTGGGGCGTGCCAGGCTGCGCCGATTACGCAGGCAGCACTGTTGAAAGCGTCACTTCGCTGTCGATGGTTTGTTTGAAGACGTTCTCGACTGTCGCGCCGATCTTCGATCCGTCGCGATCGAGGATCCAGCACTGCTGGCCTTCCTCGAATGGGCCCCGTGCCATCACTTTGAGCAACACACCCCCTGCCGTGCCCGGATCGTCGAGTACCTCGGCACAAATCGCTTCCGTCTCGCCGAAGTCAGTCAGCAGCGTTAGCTTGTCATCGATTTTAGGTTTTTGCATTTAGGGATAGATCCAGATCCTGCAAAAAGTTAATCGCCGCTCGCGTGATCGGCGAGCGTGTCCGCGGCGGCAAACGAATCACTTAGCAAATGGCGCCTTATCGCATCCCGCAGATTGAAGACTATGAGCCCTTTATTGGAATCGAGAACGTTGAGCGCATCCGCGAGAAGGCCCGGAAGCTCAAGGATCTCCGCGTGGCCAATTTCAATTCGACATACTACGGAGGCGGCGTGGCGGAGACGATTTCCTCTCTTACCCTGCTCATGAACAGCCTTCGTCTTCGTACCGAGTGGCGCGTAATTCAGGGAACGGCTGACTTTTTCTCGATCACGAAGAAGATGCACAACGCACTCCAAGGCGGAGAGATCGATCTCTCGAGCATCAAAAAAGAAATCTACGAACAGGTCATTTACGAAAACAGCGTCCGCAATTTTCTAGAGCACGATTTCGTTATCGTCCACGATCCGCAACCTCTTCCGTTCATCGAGCACTACGAAAAAAAATGCCCATGGATCTGGCGCTGCCATATCGATCTCTCACGGCCCGATGCTGAAATGTGGAAATATTTGCGCCATTGGATCGACCAGTACGACGTCGCCATCGTGAGTTGTCCCGAATACCAGCAGGAGATGAAGCCGCCACAGCGCGTCTTCATGCCTGCTATCAACCCGTTCAGCATTAAAAATCGCCAGTTGAGCAACAAAGACATCGACGAGCGCCTCGCTCACTACAAGATCCCGACCGATCTGCCATTGGTCGTTCAAATTTCACGCTTCGATCCGTGGAAAGATCCAGAGGGAGTGGTGGAAGCGTTCAAGCTGGCGCGCAAAAAAGTCGATGCTAGGCTGGTCTTGCTGGGCAATTTCGCGACGGACGATCCTGAAGGCCGAGAGATTTTCGAGTCACTCTGCGCCTGCGAGGGTGAGCACATCCTGATTCTAACCAGCGGCGATGACACCGCATTGGTGAATGCATTGCAAACGCGCGCGGCGGTCGTGTTGCAAAAGTCCTTGCGCGAAGGCTTCGGACTCACGGTTGCCGAGGCGATGTGGAAAGGGACACCTGTGATTGGCGGAAACGTTGGCGGCATTCGCTACCAGATCGAGAACGGCGTTAATGGATTTCTCGTTTCGTCGATCGAAGAAGCCGCCGAGTGCATCGTTCGCTTACTGAAGGATGAGAAATTGTGCGAGGAAATAGGACAGAAGGCTCGCGAAACTGTGCGTGAAAAATTTCTGCTGACCCGTTACGTTGAACAATACCTCGATCTCTTCTCCGCCTTCGATAAGCACTTTCGTTTGCAAGAATAAATCGAACGTTCGCGACCGTTCGGTCCGCGCTGCGAGATAATTTGGCTTGTCAGTTGAATCGGCGACGCTACTGGCCTTTTGCACGTCCAATCACGCCACACGCGACGCGCGCTCCCGAGTCGCCGGCCGGTTGCGATTTTAGATCGTCCGCTTTCGCGTGAACAACCACGGACCGTCCAATAATCGACGTTCGGTCATTCGCCAGAGACATATTGTGATCCAGATAAGTCAACTTCGCCGCGCCCGACGCGTCTGTCTCGACGTTGCCCATATCTCCCACATGGCGTGCCGCCGCATCGGGTGCCGCGTGCGGTTGCCTGGTTGGATTGGCCCCGGCGGAACTCGCATCGGCCGCGCTGCAATCGCCGAACTCATGCACATGAAAACCATGCTTGCCCGGACTCAGGCCGGTGATTTCCGCCTGGACCTGCACTCCGTCGGCAACTTCGGTGAACGTGACGGTGCCGGCAATTTTGTTGCCCTGAGTAGGATAGAGCATGGCAATGGCTTTTAAGGGAGCTGATTTTTCTTCCGCCACCTGCGCGCGTGGGCTGACGGCCGTGAGCGATAAAAAGATCAGTGCGATTAACCAGGCTGGAAACGAGTTCATAAAAGGATTTCGTCGCGCCGAGTTATTCCAGCCGTATGGCTGCTGTCTGATTTCGCCAATCCTCGCTAATTATTCATGCGTTTAGGGGTAAACCTCCATCGGCGTTGTTTATCTTAGAATGACCTCCATTCCGTCGTGTGCAATGCGCGCGTCCAGACCCCGCTCGGCGGCCATCGCGCGGAGGTTCGTACTGAGCTTGCGCTGATCACCGGTGACAATCTCCGATCCACAATGCGTGATTATGGCTCGCGGCACCCTCTCTTTCTCACACCATCCGAACTGCGTCCGAACAGTCGCGTGTCCGATGAGTTTGTCGCCCCGCTTACGAACGAACGACCGCATGAGAGTCGCCCCATCGCCGATGTAAACCTGCACATCTTTTAACGCTGCGGCCCGATCGTGAATGAACAGAAGATCTGGTCCGTAAAAAATGCAGGCCCGGCCCGCGCTAACGCGATATGCGACCGCGGGCGCAAGAATCGAATGTTCGACCGGGAATGCCTCAATTGTAATACCGCAGATTTTCGTGGGATCGCGCTCTTTGATCAGTTGGCGGTTGTCGATCTTGCAGCCTTGCAACGTGCGCCATGTTTTCCGCGGCGCGTGCACCGGACACGGCGCGCCTTTCTTCAAGCCCCAAGCGTGATCCGGATGCGCGTGTGTAAGCACGATCGCGCCTAGGCGCAGCCGCTCAAATTTTCCCAGCCAATCAAGGCCGCAATCAATCATCACATTGCACCCGCGGTAGGAGACGAGCAGTGAGCTGTGCATGCGATGCCGGCGCGTCCGCGCTTCGATCTCGCCTCGGGTCCCGAGGAATGTGAGCTTCATTCTGAAAAGGTTTTGCGCCAGGTTGCTTTAGCGCAGCCTACTACGATTTCCGGTCGCAGGTCCGGCGGGTTTTTTAAGTCGTGCTCCGCCAGTTTCGCGTGACCGAAAAGAACCGCTGAGGTTGCCGGCAACGATTTCTTTAAAGGGAGGATAAACAGCCATGGCAACCAATCACGACATCATTAATGAACTGAGAAAATCGTACGCGATGGAACTGGAGACGGTGGAAAATTATCTGGCCAACTCGATCGATCTCGACGGCGTGCGCGCGGAGGAAATCAAGAAGGCACTTCTTCGCGACATTGAGGAGGAGCTCGGTCACGCACGAAAGCTGGGCAACCGGATCAAGGTGCTCGAAGGCCGCGTTCCGGGCTCGCTTGATCTTGCTCGCGGGCAGCGTTATTTGCAGCCGCCGGACGACAGCACGGACTTGATTGCAGTGATTCGCGGCGTGATCCGCGCTGAGGAGGAGGCGATCGATCAATACAAGAAACTGATCAAGATGTGTGATCCGGTCGATCTGGTAACGCAGGATCTCATTCTGGAAATCACTGGAGAGGAACAGGCCCATCGACGCCAATTCATCGGATTCCTCTACGAGTACGAACGCGGCGAAGCGAAGCGGCTCACCGCTGCCGCGGCGTAGTCGTCGTCGGAGTCGATTTTTTTCTGCTATGAAAAATCAACACCGGTCGCCGCGGATCAAGCACGTCTCCTGGGGGCGACTCGAGGTGGAAGGAAGAGCCGAGCCTTACAAGGATGCAAAGCTGTTTCCTGGCGGGTCGCGTGAATGGAACTGGCGGGAGAGTGGGACCGAGCACTCGCCGGGCATTCAGTCGGCCGACGTACAGGAACTGCTCGATCACAGCGCAAGAATCGTCGTGCTCTCACGGGGAATGAAGGAATGCCTTCACGTTCCGCGCGAGACTTTGGATTTCTTGAAGGAACGTGAGATCGCAGCGCATGTGCTGCCCACCGCCGAAGCCGTGCAGCTTTACAACCAACTCGCAGAAACAGAGCCGGTGGGCGGATTGTTCCACACGACATGCTGAAGATCTGCGGCGAATTGTTTCATCAGTCTGGATTCAGCGCTTGAATCCGCTCTGACAGTTCTGAGACAAGTCGCTTGCGATTGTCCGGGCGAACTTCGATTAACGTCACATCGGGACGTGACTTGATCGCATCGGTAAACGGCAGGGATCGCGCGAAGATTGTCGCGAGTACGGGGACTCCGCTGTCGAGCGCCTCGTTTACTGCGTGCCGAAAAATCGCCGAGCGGATTTCCATCGGACCGATTTCATCGATCACGACAAGTCGCTGCGCGTGGACCGCCTGACGGACCGCGCCCACGCCGATTCCTTCCAGCGCAGGAAGATCAAGCCCGTATTTTCCTACGTGCTGAGGCGTTTTGAGATCGACATGCGCGAACACGACCTCCTCGCCATCGAGCGTCACGATCTTAAATCCGGCGCGAGTGCCACCGTCGCGGATTTCCTCGGTGTAAAAACCACCAGCGCGGCGCGGCAGATTATTTACAACACGCTTGATCAGCGTCGTCTTGCCGCAGCCGGGACGGCCGGTGAGCAGAACTTTTTCGGTCACAACCCGCGCCTCTGACAATGCGGGCAAAACCACGCGGTGCGCCCGCCGATCTTTGACGATCTGAGTTTGCGTCCGCAGCGCGGGCATTTTCCGCCTTTGTGCCGGTGCGGCAGCAGCCACGACTTCGGTATTTGATCGACATCCGCCCTAGCCTTGATCGCCTTTTCCAAAACGTAACGCATGGCTCGAAAGAGTTTTGCCAGCGCTTTGTCGCCAAGGCGCGTGACCTGCGTCGCCGGATGAATTCGGGCGCGGAACAGAATCTCGTCGGCGTAAATGTTGCCGATGCCTGCAATCAATCGCTGGTTCATCAAGATCGCTTTCACGGCGCCGCGATGTTTCGCGAACACCTTCTTGAATTCCGGAAGATCGACATCGAGCGCGTCTGGTCCGAGCGCGCGCTTTTTCATGAATTCAGCGAGCTCGTTGACCAATCCGACCTCGCCGAACTTACGCTGATCGTCGAAAGCAAGCCGGTAGTCTTTTGCGAAAACGAACAGCACCCGCGTGTGCGGCGGTGCTTTTTCCTCGCCCTTGAAGTAACGCAGAGAGCCGGTCATGCCGAAATGCAGGCGCAGCCAGATGTGGCCGTCCGTGCGCACAAAAAGATGTTTGCCATGGCGGCAACTGCATTCGAATCGTCGCCCTTTGAGCCTGCGTGCAAGCTCACGTTCGGAAATGCCTTTCAGTAAATCAGCACTCCGTACATCGACATCGGCAATGCGCTGGTGCAACGACGTGGCGTCCAAATAGCGCTTGAACGTCTCGACATCGGGCAACTCTGGCATCGGTCTTGACGTTAGCTGTTGGAGATGCTCCTTCAACGCCGCGGCGTTGTTGTGCTCAGTATCCTTCGCGGCAAAGAGCAATGTGACGGTATGCTTTCTGGCTTCCTGCGCCAGTTCCTTGATTCGTTCACGCTGATCATCCAGTTCGGCCGCATACTGCTTTTTGAACTCCTTCCAACGGACCGGATCGTGTCCGAACCATTTGCGCAACCCAGTGCTAGGCGCGAGATCCTTGAGCCATTCGCCGACCCGCGCTTCCGTCTTTTTGAGCCCGCGTGGCCAGATGCGGTCAACGAGCACGCGCCGGCCATCGGCCGGGGCCGGCTTGTCGTAAACGCGCTTGACCCGAATGCTCACGCTCCGCTATCGCAGCACAAGCTGCCCCTGGTCGTGCGTGATATAACGCGTCCACGCCGCGCTCGGTGCGTGAGCGCTTTTCTCAAATCACGCCTTCAATCGCGCCTGCATGGTGATCTTGGCGTTGAGCAGCTTTGAAATCGGACAGCCTTCCTTCGCCTTATTCGCGGCGGCTTGGAACTTGGTCTCGTCAGTGCCGGGGACAGTGGCGTTCACATCAAGATGCACGGCAGTCACAGCGAAACCATCGGCCACTTTCTCCCCGGCCTCGCCCAGTTGCGCGGAGAGCGCCATCGAGAAACATCCCGCGTGTGCCGCGCCCACGAGTTCCTCCGGATTAGTTCCTTTTTCATTCTCGAAACGCGTGCGAAAAGAATATGCAGCGTCGGAGAGCACGCCGCTCTCGGTGGAAACTGTGCCGCGGCCATCTTTGAGGCCGCCCTGCCAGACAGCGGAAGCTTTTCTGTTCATGTCCTTGAATCGCTGCTCGCCGCCGGATCGCGTGTGCGCAGCCAGATGCTAAGTTCTCGGAAGGAATGAGCTCGGCGCGAACATTGCAGTCGATCGTAGACTCGTTAGGCGAGCGTGGCGGGAAAACAGCCTTGTTAGCCCTGGGGAAGAAAGATCAACATCGCTGGTCTTTCAGAAAGCTGGCAGACTGCGCGCGATCGTTCGCGAACGGACTCGCCAGGGATGGTTTCAAACGCGGCAATACTATCGCGCTCTTCGCCGAGAATCGCCCGGAATGGATCGTGGCTGCATTGGGGATTATTCGCGCGGGCGCCGTGGCTGTGCCGCTGGATATTCAGCTCGGAGACAAGACCCTCGTTCACGTTCTGCGCGACAGTGGTGCGCGCGCCGTGATCACTACAAAGCGCCGGATGGAACGGATCGAGAAGCTCGATCTGAAAGAAAAACCAAATCTGATCCTGCTCGATGCTAACTCCGATGATGATAAGCGGAGTTGGGAGCGATTTCTCAATAAGGCGGCGACGGAACTCCCGACGACAAGCCCGGACGACGCGGCGGTGCTGCTCTACACGTCTGGAACCACCGGTCCGCCCAAAGGCGTGCCGCTGAGCCACGGAAATATCGCATCGCAGCTCGACGTTATCATCGAAATGAAGGTCATGACCGGCGAGGATCGCGCGTTGCTCCCGCTTCCGCTGCATCACGTCTATCCGTTTGTGATCGGCATGCTGGCCCCGCTTGCTCTCGGTCTCCCGCTGACTTTGCCATTTTCACTGAGTGGACAGCAATTGTTGCGCGCGCTGCACGAAGGTGAAGTGACGGCAATTGTCGGCGTTCCACGGCTCTATAGCGCACTGTATTCCGGCATCGAATCGAGAGTGGAATCCTCCGGCTGGATCGCGCGCGGATTGTTCAGTGCATTTCTTACCGGGAGCGCGTTTGTGCGATCCACCTTAGGCCGATGGTTCAGCCTGCGCGTCGGCAAATTGCTGTTTCGTTCGTTACACAAACGTTTTGGTAAAAATCTTCGGCTTCTCGCTTCCGGTGGCGCGGCGCTCGACCCCGATCTAGCTTCGAAACTCGAAGCGCTAGGCTGGGAAGTCGCCGTCGGCTATGGTCTCACCGAAACGTCGCCGCTTCTCACACTAAACCTGGGTGGGAAAGCGCCAAGAGACAGCGTAGGGAAACCATTTGCCGGCGTGGAGATTCGGATCGATCCGAGCGCGCTCGAAAAAGAGGAGCGCATCAACGGGCGCGAAGTTGGCGAGATTCTCGCGCGGGGGCCGAATGTTTTTGCAGGCTACTGGAATCTCCCCGACAAAACGAAAGAGGTCTTCACCGACGACCGATGGTTCCGCACCGGCGACATGGGTTACTTTGATGACGACGATAACCTTCACATCCTCGGTCGCATCTCGACGCTGATCAAAACCGAGAGCGGCGAGAAGATTCAGACCGAAGATGTCGAAGCGGCCTATGCCGAGGAGTTCGCGATTCGCGAGATCGGCGTGCTCGAAAAAGGCGGCAAGCTCGTGGCGGTCATTGTGCCCAAACATGCTGGCCGCGGCGATGATGCAAAGGCTACTGTTCGCAAGGCGATCGAATCGGCTTCGAAGCGGTTGCCGAGCCATCAGCGCATTTCGGAGTACGCTATCACGCCCGATGCATTGCCGCGCACACGCCTCGGTAAAATCCAGCGTCACCGGCTGCCCGAACGTTACGAACAGGCCAAAGAAGGCGGCGAAAAAGCTCCCGCCGCGGGCCCGATGTCGATCGAAGAAATGTCGGGCGAAGATCGCGCGCTGCTGGAGGATTCCGCCGCGCAATCCGTGTGGGAAATGCTTGCGAAACGATATCGCGGCAAGCGACTGACACCGGACACAAGTCCACAGTTCGACCTCGGGATCGATTCGCTCGAGTGGCTGAATCTTACGCTCGAAATCGCCGAATCCAGCGGTGTGGAATTGACCGATGAAGCGATCGCGCGCACCGAGACGGTGCGCGATCTCTTGCACGAAGTGACAGAGGGCAGCGAAGGAGAATCGGCCGATCCGTTGGAAAAACCCGGCGAAGTTCTTGACGAGAAGCAGAAGCAATGGCTCGAGCCACTCGGCCCGGTCGCCGCAACGACTGCGCGCTTTCTCTATGCCGTGAATCGCGTGTTGATACGCGTGATCTTTCGGCTGCGCGTCGAAGGACTTGAACATTTGCCTGAAGACGAGCAATGGGTACTCACGCCCAACCATGCCAGTTATCTCGATCCGTTCGCGATTGCCGCATTGCTCAACTGGAACCAGTTGCGCAAAACCTATTGGGCTGGTTGGACCGGGATCGTCCTCGCGAATCCGGTGATGCGTCTCCTCAGCCGGCTGGGAAAGATTTTGCCAGTTGAGCCCATGCGCGCCGCGCGCTCAAGCCTGGCTTTTGGGGCCACCATCCTGAAAAACAAGAAGAACCTCGTTTGGTTTCCGGAAGGCGGACTCTCGGCCAATGGAGAGCTGCAAGACTTCAAACCGGGTATCGGGATGTTACTGGAACATTTCCCGGTACGAGTCATTCCGGTGTTTGTTCACGGTACTCATCAAGCTTTGCCACCGGGAAAGTTTTTTCCCAAGCCAAATGCAATTTGTGTTGTGTTCGCCAAAGCGCTCGACGCGCAACAAGTGAAGCGCGAGGGCGGCGGCGAAAAACCGCACGAGCAGATTGCGAGCGCTTTACATGATAGGGTAGCCAAACTTGCGCAAGATATCGGAGAACAGACGTGACAACGGCAGAGTTGCTGAAACAACTCGGCTGATCCTCGATTGGTATAAGCGCATGGTAAACCCGCAGACCGGAGGCCGGAGCTTGGTAGTTTGTTTACCGAAGTCGCGATCCCGCCGTGAGGAATGAATCCACCCACCGGAACACGTTCTCGTTGGATACGGCACGTCTCATGCGCTTCATGCGCGCGCTGCGCTCGGCGCGGCTCATTCGGAATGCTTTCAAGATCGTGTCGGCCACCTGCTCGACATCGTAAGGATTCACCAGCAGCGCGCCGCGCTTGAGCTGCTCGGCCGCGCCCGCGAATTGGCTCAGAATCAGAACGCCGTTTTTATCGACGCAACATGCGCAGTATTCCTTGGCCACAAGATTCATACCGTCCTTCAGCGGCGTGACCAGCGCGATCTCGCACGCCCGATAGTGGGCCAACAGATCGTCGCGATCGAGGCTGCGAAAGCGATAATGCACCGGCAGCCAGGTGTCGGTCGAGAAGCGACCGTTGATGTCGCCGACTAAACGATCGATGCGGTCCTTGAACTCGTGATACCTGGGAATTTCTACTCGACTCGGCACAACATTCTGGATCAGGACCACGCGACCTCGCAGTTCCTCGTACCGCTCCAATGCATCGCGAAACGCGCGCAGGCGCTCGGGAATTCCTTTGCTGTAGTCGAGACGGTCCACGCCCAGCATGAGCTGGCAGCCGGGAAAAGCGGCGCGCAGTTCCCGGGCCCTCCGCGCGACTTCCTCGGACACCGCACCTTTTTCGAACGACTCGAAGTCGATCCCGATCGGAAACCTGCCAGCGCGGATCTTGCGCTTGTCGAAGCGGATAACTTGGAGCTTACGGCTGGGGAGCAAGTTCCCTTCTGGCATCACGCGACGTACGCATTGCAGGAAATTGCGCAGGTCGCGCCGGGTCTGGAAACCGAGCAGATCGAATTGGAGCAAGGCGCGCAACAAACGTTGCTGTTGCGGAAGCTTGGCGAAAATGTCGTATGGCGGAAAGGGGATGTGCAGGAAAAATGTCAGCGCTGCATGCACGCCACGCTCACGCAGCGCCTGCGCGACATACATTAAATGGTAATCGTGCACCCAAATGAAGTCGCCAGGCTGGCAGTGGCGCGCGATCGCCTCGGCGTAGCGCTCGTTCACTGCCTTGTAGGTCTCCCAGAAGGCCGGCTCGAAGTGGCAGAAGCTTTGCAGGTCATGAAACAGCGGCCAGATGACTTCGTTGGAATAACCGTAGTAAAACTCGTCGCGTTCTGCTTCGCTCAATGCCACTGACACCACCTCGTAGCCTGCGTCGCGCGTCGCTTCGGCGAACGGCGCGTCCGGGATCTCGCCCGCGACTCCGGGCCAACCGATCCATGTCCCGCCGCGGCCGCGCAGCACGGGTCCGAGCGCACTAACGAGCCCGCCAGGAGAGGGCTTCACGCTCCACTGGCCCTCACCCGCTGGCTCAAGCGCGAATGGCAGCCGATTAGAAACGAGAATGAGGCGGCTCATTTTGAAGCGAGTTTAAGAAAGTTAAGAAGGTTACATCGTTACAACGGAAATGAACGGCGGCGCCATCCTAACTTTTGTAACGTTGTAACTCTTTTAACTCCTTTGTTGGAGTTCTCACAAACAAATCGCGCGCATTAGTTCGTTGCGGTCTGTGCCGTACCGGAAGCTGGGAGGGGCCGCTGTTAGTGCCCCATCTGCGGGAAGCAAGCTGCTTTCCCTGCAGCTCGGTGCTACGTTTCATTCGGAAGCGCAAGCCAGCTCCACGTTGCCTAACGAAATATGACACAGACGGTCCCATCCGCGCTGACTCACCTTCAAGATATCGCCCCTCCGCGCGGCAGACGGCTCGCCGTTTTTCTCGATTACGATGGCACGCTTACGCCGATCGTTAGCCAACCAACGCACGCGGTGCTCTCCAATTCAACGCGGGAGGCGGTGCGGACGCTGGCGACTCACGTGCCGGTCGCAATCCTCAGCGGCCGCGACTTGGATGACATTCGCCGGCGCGTGGGCATCAACGAGATCATTTACTCCGGTAGTCACGGTTTTGATATCGCCGCGCCGCGCGGGCTGCGGAAACAAGTGGCCACGGAGTTTCTTCCAATTCTCGATGCTGCGGAAAAGGAGCTTGGCGAAAAGCTCGCGGGCACATCTGGCGCACTGCTGGAGCGGAAGCGTTTTTCCATCGCCGCGCATTATCGCCAGGCAAATGAGAGGGGCGTGACGAAGGTCGAGCGAGCTGTGAACGAAACGGGGGCATGTCACCGCGAGCTGCGCATTACCGCCGGCAAGAAGGTCTATGAGCTCCAGCCGAACATCGACTGGAACAAGGGCAGAGCCGTGGTCTGGCTGCTGGAAACGCTGGGCTTGGAACAACCGGAAGTGCTTCCGCTTTACATCGGCGACGATCTCACCGACGAAGACGCCTTCCGCGCGCTTGAGCAACGCGGCGTCGGTATCGTCGTGGGTGAGCAGTCGCGATCGACTGCCGCGCGCTACGCGCTTAAGGGCCCGGCGGAAGTCGAGCGCTTTCTGCGCGAACTCGCCCCGCGTCTGTTGGCCAGCGCTGATTCTTAGGATTCTTAGTACAGACCCTCGTGTCTGTGGGACAGCCGGGCGTCTCGTCCGCACGTTTACGGCCATTTGAGCATCATGCTATTGTCTTTTTTCAGCCGCGGGCTCGTGCCGAATTGCTTGCCAAGGGTGTTAAGAAGATCGCAAAGCCAACGCGCATCGGCGGCCGACGCACGCTCTAGGCGGAAGCGCCGCATTTGCGTCGGAACCAATCGCACTGATCTGAGACGGCCACTCTGCGAATCCAGTTCGACCAAGTACAACAGGCCTAGATCGCCGCGGAGCGCTTCATAACCGCTGATCCCTTCGTAGTCAGTGAGTAAATCCCCGCAGCCATAGAGGATGAGGCGACCTTTGAAAACCTCGATCGCTTTGACGTGATGAGAAGAGTGGCCATGCACGACCCCAACTCCCTCCTCGACCAAACGATGGGCAAACCCGATCTGCTCCGGGGGAATATCATAGCCCCAGTTGCCGCCCCAGTGGATCGACGCGATGAGCAGGTCGCCCGGTTGCTGAAGTCTTTGCATCCGACTCGCAATTCGCGCAGCGGTCGCTTCCGAAAGATCGTCCAGCAAATTCACTCCCGGGCGTGATGCGGTAGCGCTCCACTCCCGCGGGATTCCACTGCCTGTCGATCCAAACGAGAAGAGAATTACGCGTCCTTTGCCCGCCACATCCAGCACTGCGGGAGCGGCTGCCACGTCCGCATTCTCTCCTGCGCCTGAATGGGCAATGCCCGCCGCATCCAAAGTTTGCAGCGTTCCAGACAATCCCGCATATCCCCAATCCAAAACGTGATTGTTCGCCAGAATGCAAGCATGGATCCCGGCGGCCGCCAGACAACCAATGTTCCGTGGATGCATGCGGTAATGAATTCCTTTGCCCGGCCAATGCGTCTCGGCGGACGTGATGGCCGTTTCCAAATTGACGATCCTGAGATCCACGCGCGCTCGCGCCAATTCTTCCAGAGCGGCGCCCCAGATGTAATCGAAGGTCACCGGTCGCCCAAACACACCGTGCGCTTTTTCGGCAAGATCGACATATTCGCGCGCATCGCGCACATACGGTTCGTACAAAATCGGATTCACCGGATACGGCAGCGCCTGATCGATGCCCCGGCCGGTCATCAGATCGCCGCAGAAAAACACGCGCAACGACCTGGGCTGGGAGTGCATTTCTACTGTAAACTACGATTATGCCCGCAGAATCAGTCGAAAACTTTCTGCGCCTATTGAAAAAGTCGCCATACGGCGCCGTCTTCAATCCGTGGTGGCAAGTCGATAAGGAAAACGATATTGGCCCACAGGCGCCTCGGATCAGGCGCGAGCAGTTATGCGCGTATCTTTGCGAGCGACTCAAAAAGGCCCGACTCGCAGTGGTCGGCGAAGCGCTTGGATACCGCGGCGGTCATTTCAGCGGAATCCCTATGACTTCCGAGCGCATTCTGCTCGGGCGAAAGACGGACGCCGGGATCGAAGCTAAGGATTTCTTTTCTGGAATCAAACCGCGTCGGACGAGCAAACCTCAGAAAAGTCGAGATGGTTTTTCCGAGCCCACAGCCACCATTGTCTGGAGCACCTTGTTGCGGCTCGGAGTCACGCCAGAGCAATTCGTCTTGTGGAATGCGTTCCCGTGGCATTCATTCGATCCGCGCGCCGGCATGTTGAGCAACCAGACGCCGACTAAGGCCGAGCAGTCTGCGGGCACACTGGTGCTCAAGGCTTTCCTCGACCTGTTTCCATGCGAGGAGATTGTAGCTCTCGGTCGTGTCGCTGCCTCGCAGCTTGAAAACTTGGATATCGAGGCACATTACGTTCGTCATCCTGCTTCCGGTGGCGCCAAACTTTTTCGCCAGCAAGTCGCCAGGATCGTGACCAAATTGCCTTAGCGAAGTTGTTTCTCGGCCAGTTGCTGCAGCACCGCTTTCACGGTATCGGCGACTGCTTTGTCTGTTGAGATCTTGATCAGATCCGGCGCGAATTCCGACGGTGGCTCGTAAGCCGCGCTCAATTTTTCAAAGTCTTCCAGGCGTGCATCTGAGATTTCGCTGGCGCTCCGATCTCGTGCCTTCAACCTGCTCTCGATCTTGCCACGATCGGTATCGAGTTCTATGGCCTGTAAACTCACACTGCCGCATGCTTCGCGCAAAAATTCCCGTTTTGCCCGGCTTGAAAAGGTTGCATCGATCACAACACCGCCGTGGGTTTCAAGTGCGGCAAGTCCTTGCTCTAGAAGTTTTTTGTAAGTCTGTTCGCTCATCCACTCCGAGTACATTTCGTCACGCAACTCCAGCGCGGTCCGCTCCGTTAGCGCGACGCCAGCTAGAGTTTTGCGAATTTGGTCGGAGGAAAACACGGGCCAGTTCAACTCAGCTCCCAATTGCCTGGCGACTGTGGTTTTGCCGGCGCCAACGCGGCCCATGACAACAAGGAACAATGGCTCCGAGCCGCTTGTGGCGTATCGCAAAGCGAGACGAAAATAGCGCGCCGCTTGCTTAGCGTGCTCATCGAGATCGGCCGCCTCCTTCGACATCGCTTGAATGCTTTCGACTTTTCCGCGCACAAAAGCCACGCGCAGCATTTCGAAGAAGCAGATTTCCCAGCTCGCGCTTCCCTTCGAAATCAAAATCCATCGCCAAAAATGCGAGGTCATTCGCGATGTCAATGAATCGGAACCGATCGTTGAACTCGATGCAATCGAAGATGGTCGTCGCTTCCGGAGTGAGATGGACGTGATCGAGGTGCAGATCGCCATGGCAATCGCGAATCCGGTGTTGGCGAATCCGATTGCGAAATAAATCTTCATTCGTCGCATAGAAGCTGTTCGTGAAATGGCGGATCGTTTCGAGAGCGACCGGCGAAATAGTTTTTCCCACGAACGGTTCCACTTGCCTGAAATTTTCGTCTGTACTGATCTTGAGTTTCTCGGGCGTCCCCCATTGTTCGATCTCCGGTGTCGGAGTTTCGGACTCGTAAAATCGGTGCAGACACGAGATAACACGATTGATTTCCGTCTCTCCGACCAAACCTTTGGCGAGCAATTCACTCAAGAACGAGCCGGCCGGCAGTTGTTTCATCATGACGCTGTACTCAGCAATTTCGCCTTGTGCTTTGAAGGAAAAGCCGGAAGCGCTTTTGTAGATGGGGATCACTCGCAAATACACTTCCGGACAGAGCCTGCGATTCAGCTCGATCTCCCGTTCGCAAAAATGACGACGTTTTTCCAGAGTGCTGAAATCAAGAAACCCAAAATTCACGGGCTTCTTCACCTTGAAGACAAAAGGCGGGGCAATGAAGACCCACGAGATGTGCGTCTGCATCGAGGACACTTCCGGCGGCCTGTGTGGATACGAAGCCGGCGATTCCAGGAAAGAAACCAGCCGCTCCTGCAATTCCAATAGGCCTTTCACGCTTAAGTTTTGTTTATTTAACCATCCGCGCGTTTCAAATGTTGTTGCCGCCGCTCTGTGTGGCGTAATGAACGTGAGATAAACCGCCCGCGCCCAGCGCTTCGCATAGCGAAGCGGCTACAGATCCCGGTCGAAGAAACTTACGCCTTCGGTGGCTCGCTCTTCTTAAATGGCGCGAACAAATCGATAGGGACCGGGAGAAACGTCGTCGTGTTGTGCTCGCTGGAAATCTCGCGCATGGTTTGCAGGAAGCGCAGTTGCAGCGCAATCGGCTCCTTACTCATCATCGCGGCGGCCTGCACCATTTTCTCCGCGGCTTGAAATTCGCCCTCGGCGTTGACGATCTTCGCGCGGCGTTCGCGCTCGGCTTCGGCCTGCTTGGCCATCGCACGCTTCATGGTGTCGGGCAACGCCACGTCCTTCACCTCGACCGCCGTGACTTTGACGCCCCACGGTTCGGTTTGCCGGTCGATGATCTCCTGCAACTTCTGGTTGATCGTCTCGCGCTGCGAAAGTAGGTCGTCCAAGGGGGCTTGGCCGAGCACGCTCCGTAGCGTGGTCTGAGCGATGAGCGAGGTGGCTTTGAGAAAGTTCTCCACTTTTACGACCGCGGCTTGCGGATCGACCACGCGGAAATAAACAACCGCGTCGACCGTCACCGGCACGTTGTCACGCGTCATCACCTCCTGCCGCTCGACGTTGATGGTCACGACGCGCAAATCCATTCGCACCATTCGATCCACGATGGGGATGAGGAAAATCAACCCCGGACCTTTCGCACCGAGCAATTTCCCGAGACGGAAAATCACTCCTCGCTCGTATTCGCGCAGGATACGGATCGCCTGCGGCAGGATAATGATGGCAAGAACAATGAGTGGTATGGCCCAACTAATTAATTTCGGCAGCGCTTCGAGTAATGGCATGGCTTTATTCTCCTTTAGGTTTTAGTTTTGCGGTTAATCCTTGCACCGCTGCGATCTCGGCAGGTTCGCCTTTTTTGATGGGCGTATCGCTGACCGCGTTCCAATATTCGCCTTCAACGAAAATCCAGCCGCCGCCCGCGTCGATTGGCGTCAATGCCGTCACGGTTTTTCCAAGCAGCGTTTCCGCTCCCACCTTCACCGGCAAGAGTTGCGCGCGCAGGCCTTTTCCAATAACGAAAATAAAGAACGCCGCGGTAATCAGCGTCGCTGGAATGATGTAGCTCAGCGACAACCGAAAAAGCGGATCCGCGCGGTTGAAAAGCATGAGGGACCCGATTAGAAACGCAATGACTCCGCCCACCGTCAGCACACCGTGCGTAGGCGCATACACATCAAAGATGAAAAGCATGAGCGCGAGTGCGATCAACACGAGTCCAGTAACGTTGACCGGCAGGATTGCCGCCAGATAGAGCACCAAGACCAACGCAATCGCGCCGACTACGCCGGGCAGAATCGCGCCGGGCGTGGTCAGTTCACCAATGATTCCATAGATCGCGATGAGCATGAGGACGAACATGACCTCCGGCCGCCAGAGCTTTTGAAAGACACGCTCCGATGGCGACATCTTTATCTCCGTTACTTCGGCGCCTGCGGTCCTGAGTGTCTTGCCCTCCACCACGCGCCCGTTCAATTGTTTTAGTAACGCCGACAGATCGGGGGCGATCAGATCGATGACTTTTAGCTCGAGGGCTTTCTCCGCGCTGATCGATGCACTTTCTTTTACAGCAGATTTTGCCCACTCTACATTGCGCTGGCGTTTGCCCGCGATCGCTTCGATGTAGCTCACAGAAAAATTTTCCAGCTTCTGCTTCATGGTATCATCGGTCTTTTCTTCTCCGCCACTCGGAAAACCACCTATCGAGACCGGATGAGCCGCGCCAATCGTCGTGGCGGGCGCCATAGCGGCGACACTCGCGGCAATGGTAATAAAACAACCGGCACTGGTTGCGGTCGCACCCGTCGGAGCTACATAAACCACCACTGGCACAGGAGACCCCAAAAAGCTTTGCACAATCGTCTGTGTTGAATCGAGCAAGCCGCCCGGCGTGTTAAGTTGAATGATGAGACATTGCGCGTTCTGCGTCCGCGCTTCATCGATACTCCGCGATATGTAACTCGCTGTCGCCGGACCAATCGCTCCATCAATTTTGACGAATGAAACCTTCTCCGCCGCGACCGCAACCGCGCACAAAAGCCAGAGACCGAAGCCCGTTAACGCAGTCTTCATCCCGGTTTCATGGGTTGAATCTTGACTGCCAGGTCTTCGACCCGCGGTTTCACGATTTTTTCGTAATCATCATAGCTGACTTTGATCGCGTCGGTGTGAGTGCCCGCTTCGAAAACGATGTAATCCTCCTGGGCCAAACTCTTGTCCACATAGGTTGGTAGGCCGTAGAGATTGCCAAATGGCGGCATTGCTCCGGTCGCGCAGTCCGGGAATAGCGCCTTAAATTCTTGCTCGGTATCCAGCGAAGCGCCTTTTCCAATGGCCTTCGCAACCTTTTCGAGATCGATTTGATGATCCGCGGGAAGCACTGTCATCAGGTGCTCTTCTCCGGATTTTACCATTACAACCTTTGCATGATGCCGCGCTTTCACGTGCTCGGCTTGGGCGATCCTTTGTGCCGTAACAGCTTCGGGATGATGTAGAATTTCGTAACCGACTTTGCTTTCGTTCAAACAATCGATGAGCTGCTTTGGTATCTTCATAACTGAGTCCAAAGAGAAAGTATCACTTCCCCGCGCTATCTCCACTTTCCAAGCCGTAGGGGAAGCTGACAGCTTCCCTTACAGATCCCAGCCAGAACTCGCCAAGTCAGCACCGGGGCGGGAATCCGCGCTGTAGCTGGCATTGGCGATGCCGGTCCGGATCTGAAGATCAAAAATAATTTTCGCCTGCGAAAATAAATCGGACACCGCCGCAAGGGCGACGGCGTGCGAAAGATATTTAGTATGGCTACATGCGAAGTTTGTGAAAATGAATATGACAAGGCGTTCGAGGTAGTCGTTGCCGGCACACACCACACCTTCGATAGCTTCGAGTGCGCGATCCATGCGCTTGCGCCGGTTTGCCCGCACTGCCACTGCCGGATCGTCGGCCATGGCGTAGAAGCCAATGGACAGATCTTTTGCTGCGTCCATTGCGCGCGGACTGCCGGAAAAACGCAGTTAAAAGATCGCGTCTGAGCGGTGTGCGCGCTGGGAGCGAAAGCTTAGTCTCTGCTAGTGTTGGTTCGGCCGCAGATTACTTCTGATGCCAGGCGACCAGCACGTTTTTCTTGCGTTCTTTGCAGGTGTCACTGACCAACGTGAAGGTCAGAGTGTTCTGGTTGGGGCGCCTAAACTTGTATGCGCCGGGGCCCTTGCAGCCTTTCGCAGTTTTGCCGCCCGTCTCTTGGATTGTGACAGTGTCACCGGCGACTGTATAGGTTCCCCAGATGTGGCGTTTCGGGTTAACGACATTGAACGTGCCGTCGGGCTTTATCGTCCAGACAGTACCGAGAGAGTTGGTCCACGTGCCGACAAGCGGCCCTGCCGCGGTGGGCGCATTAGTCGCGCAAGCATTCAAAAACAGGAGAAAAACGCCGGCGAAAGCAATTCGGAGAGTGGGTGGTATTTTCATGTCGTTCAGCCTGTCTGGGTGGCAACTGAAGGTCAAGCTTAGATGGCGGGCTTAGATAAGTTGCAACGGCTCGCCCGATTCAGTTAAGCGAATCCCATGGAACCGACAACACCGATCGAGCCTAAAGCAAAAGGCAACTGGTGGACACGAAACTGGAAATGGTTTGTGCCGACCGGCTGCCTTACGATTGTAGTTCTCTTCGTTGCCTTCGTCGGTTCAATTGTCGTGATCGTTTTCAGCGCGATCAAGTCGACCGATCCTTACAAAGACGCCTTCGCCAAAGCGAGAATACATCCGGCGGTCATCGAGGCCCTCGGTTCGCCGATTAAGGAGGGATTTTTCGTTTCTGGAAATACGAACGTTAGCGGCGCGACCGGCGAAGCGAACCTGTCCATTCCCATTTCGGGTCCCAAGGGAAAAGGCACGATTTACGTAAAGGCGGAGAAGTCGCTCGGGCGTTGGAGCTATTCGGATCTGATTGTCGAAATCCAGAAGACGGGCATAGGATTGATTTACTCAAGGGCCCGGCGCCGCCGAACCAGCTCTGATTACCACTTATAAGCAGCAACAAGAAAATTCCCGGTTAGCGCAATTCTCTTCGGCATCCCGGCCAATCCGACGCGCCTGATCCGATTGCCGATAACGAGATCGCCGCGGTTTACGTCCGACAAGCCGCGGGTAAGTTTTGTGCATGTC
>WNGL01007773.1_pt1 | contig 21700 bp, 15 predicted proteins | sample 5400591 | NCBI WGS metagenome assembly WNGL01 (sample SAMN13153377, study PRJNA577476) | soil metagenome | isolation source: 80 cm soil or saprolite under Garry oak tree replicate 1 | place: USA:California | collected 2016-06-15 | reverse complement strand
CGATCCCAATGAATGCAACGCGCGCGATGCGACTCATGCTCCACCCCGATCGATGCGTCCCCGCAATCGAGTCTAGGGTATAAAGGGCTGCGGGGCCCGGTGGGGAGTCGCACCCCGAAGCGGATGGGTCCGTCCGGACTCAACCCGGATCCGGTTCGAATCCGGACCGGGGCGCTCCTATGGAGGGATGGGTAACCGTTTTGGGCAAGCCTTCCCGGTCCGTGGTCGAGTTCCGCGCATGCCGGGCCGGCGGCACGGCCCTTTGTCGTAGCGGCCCAACTGGGTCTAATGAATCTCAAGTGGATGGTGCTAAGTCGACAAGGAGATCAGGAGAAAGCCATATCGATTTGCAATGAAATCCTAGCTCTGGAGCCGAAGGCTGAGTTTGCACTTTACAACCGAGCGTGTTTCGAATCGAGACTCGGAAAGCTTGACGACGCCTTAGCGGACCTTGGCAAAGCCATCGAGCTCAATCCCACCCTCTTGCAACGGGCCCTCGACGAGGATGACTTTCACAACTTGCGCGGGGACCCGAAATTCAAACAATTGGTCAGCCAGGACCTGCATTGAGAACAGCGCGGTCCAAACCACATTGGACCCTTCGATGCTAGCCAGCCCACTCAAAGAGCCAAAACGGAACAGGCAAAAATAGCCATTTAAGTAGTTTTGGCCACATACAGACATTCAAGCCGAGAGGCGCGACGATTCTCTGGGTTGCAGAAGCAATTCGTGAACCGGCGAACCGTGCTCCGAGCGGTCATCTCCGAGGTTGCCCTGAGTGGAGGGATCGAATTGAAAAAGGACGACTTGAAACGTTTGAAGACGAGCTTCAGCAGAGCGATACTTCTTGACTACGCGGGGTCCAAGGGACTGAAGTACGAGAATATCACCAATCGGCATCCCACCCGCGATGAGGTCCTCGAGAAACTCAAGGAGAAGGACGCCGACTCGCACGATAAGCTGCTCAAGATCCTCGACCTACGGAGAGGCGTTAGGGAGCAACTCCTCGTCGAAAAAGCGAAGGAATTAGGAGTCTACAAAGAGGGCTTGCGAAGATTGGCCCTGGCGACACGTATCTATGTGAAGAATCCACAGGTTCTCGAAGACCTTTACAAATTCCAGCGGGCTGAGCCCAAGAGAAGCACTTTCGGTTTTTTTTCGAAGAGGAGTCTCACAGAAGACCGACTAAAGAGGGCAGTCGGCAATTTTCCGCAGCTGATCGAGGAAAAGCTCAGCGAGCCTGACAAGGATGCCATCGCGACTGTCGACAGCCTTTCTAGGGTCGGGGGTGAGCTCAGATTCGTGGTGACTGTTGACCGCGAGAAGATGACCGTCGAGAGACCAAAAAGCCCAAAGTTCCCAGGCAGGAAGGGAAGGCACCCGGACTATCCTATGAAGAGAATTCGCGGAACCTATAACGAGTCTTCAAAAGTCCTGAGAGTTTCTGCGATCAAGGACGTCGCCCAGAAAGTCGTTGAATGCTTCTCTGAGGCGGCATTTGATGCACCGGATGTCTTCGAAAAAGAGAGTGCCAATCTCGGCAGGGCACCGTTGATTTTCTCGAAGGGGGCGCTTAGGAACGAATTGGAAGCGCGGAACATACGGGTTACGGAACTCGAGCTCCGGGAAGTCCCTCTTGCGGGATCGCCGTCCAAGATTGCCATGCAGGGCGACGACTTAGTGAAGACCATGGCCCAGCTGGAAGAGGCTGGCATACCGCTCTTGGGCGAGAATCTTTCGCGGGTGGTGGCTATTTCATTGTCGTTCGACGGCAAACGGATAGAGATTGACCTTTCCAAAGGGAAACAGGGACATGTCGGAAACATGACCGATCAGGAGAAGGAGGAACTTGATGAGTTCCTGAAGAGGTGGGGGATATTCGCGAAGACCTAGCAATCACGAGCTTTGGAACGGTTCTGTCGCAGTACATCGCCGACGGGACTCCCAGGTACTCGCTCGCGAAAGTGAAAGCTATTCTTGGAGCTGATGAAGAGGAGCTTTCGGGATTGAGATCTCTTCTTGAGAGAACCGGGGCAGCCAAGCTCGAGACCATCAAGACAGCCACATGTGGTGAGTGCGGAAGAGTCGCCAACGTTGAGAACGCATCCAAAGGCATCCTTCGTTGCGAGAGGGGCGACATGACAGCGGTTGACCCACAGTCGCTCGTGGTTCTGAGCTTTGACAATGCCAAGGTCTTGGGCCTAGTCCAACAACTGGCCCTGAAGCAAACAAGAATCGAGATTCCAGCCCCGGACATTGAAGAGCTGCTTCCGTTTTCGGCACTGAGGTTCTATCTCGTAGGGAGGGCGCGCCCCGACGAACTCAGGATCGCGGTATTGCTCCCGCTGAAGAAGATCGAACTCCGTGAGGCATGCATCTTGTTGGGCTTCCTCGCATTTATGTCGGAACATGTCTTCCTCGTAATCTCCGACTCCGTTTCGGAAGATGCGAGGTCTCTCCTTTCGTACAAGTCCAATGGCGCAGTGCAACTCCTGTCGTTGAACTCGTTCTTTGAGGACCCAGCAATCCTCGACGAAGGACTAAAAGCGATACCTTCGGGCATCTCGGGTGAGATGATTCGCCTAGCGAGTTGGATCCGGGAGAAATTCCAGACGCTGAAATCCGTTGTCTCGCCGGACACATACAAGAAGATAATCGAGTACGACGATCAGCTTGTGAATGAGTCGTTCCACGCTGCGACCCATGGGGACCGTACCAAGCTCGAAGACTGCGTAGCTGCCCTCTTTAGCTCAGTGTTGCCGACGACTCAGCTGGGCCATGCGTTGTCCGGCGTTGAGGTCCCGGACGGTATATCGATCGTGCCCAAGAAGCCCGCCGAGCTTGTCTTTTACGACTGCAAGTCGGTCGGGAGCGAGAAGAATGAGGAGAAGACGAAGTCCATCTCACAAACGGACGAGGATGAGTTCAAACGATATGTGGATCTGTTTAGGGCTGGACCGGAGATACCTGCGAACCTCGTTGCAGGCTGCTTTGTGGCAAACGACTTCGCGGAGGACAACATGCTGAACAAGGCTAGGCAGCTTCGACAGAGAGTGCCCAGCGGGGTCAAGATCGTCTTCTTGCCACTCTCAAGTCTTGTCAAGCTCTACACAAAGGTCACCACTGACCGCCTCAGGTTCGAGACAAGATATCGCGCCGAGAATCACTTCGAAAAACTCCTGGGCGTGAACTTGTCCAAGGAAGAAGCGAAACGGCTCGAGGCTGACCCACGCTTTGTCAGCTATTCGTCACTCAGGGATCTGGGAGTCGATGCGGTGTTCGTCACTGAATCGCTTGTCGACGTTTTCCTCGAGGAGGTCTGGAAAGCTCCCTCAATGGACCAGTCGTTCATGCCGTTCGTGATTGACAGAGCACGCCGTGCATCCACACGTGCGTGAAGGAATTTCGTGGAGACTCTTCCTTTGTGCATGTCTTCAGCTTCCTCGCCGCGAACGGGCTCCTGCAGCCACTGATGAGACTGACTGAATTGTAAACCCATTTCCTCTTTTGATTCTCCTTCAGCTTTCTCAGGGCCCGGTCTGGATTCAATGGCGTGTAATCTCCGAAGCTCGCTTCACCGCTTTCCGCTGAAAAGATAAGCTCTTGCTATGGGGCGTGATTACGCGGGTGATCAAAGCGATGAATGGCAAGAACCAGGGAGCTCTCGACGAGAAGGACTACTATCAGCCGATCATGGAGGGACTGGAGAACCTTTTCAAAGTTTCATTCGGCGATGCGATTACGGAACTGTACTTGGAGATCACGGCCAACGGAAACTTCAGCAACAGGCTCAAGTCGAAGGTTCCCGAGTACCGAAACATCATTTTCGTCTTCCTTCGCCGCCGAACATCGCCCGATGTTGCGGGGTTCGTAGATTTCCAGTTCGGCCATGGTGATTCCGGGTTCATTGTCGTTGAGTTCAAGAAGGAGAAGCTAGAACTGGACGACGTCTACCAAGCGCGCAAGTACGGGGAATTGTTTGACGCCAGATACGCATTCCTGGTTTCTCTTGAACAGATCCCCGAGGAGCTGAAGCGGCTTCCGGTAGCGGTCCCGACGCTGTTCTCTATTGCCGCGTACAAGCGGCTCACTCTCGTCACCTATGACGGGGACGAATTCATTGGATGGTTCCCTGAGAACCCGTTTGGTGAGAAGCGGTAGGCGATGATCGAATGGACTCCTGCATGATGACGAACTCCGGCGAGTGTAAAGGTCCTGTGGTCGCCGATCTTGTTGTTCAGGCGAAGCAGGGCCGCAGGAATGTCGGCAAGGCCCGGAAGTTTCCGCTGTGTGTCGTACATGCTCTCAAGGGAAGCGCGTACTCTTGGATCGCCCATGCCGGCGAATCCATTGTCTGGGACGTCGTCAGGTTCTTGGCTCCAGGAACGCGAAAGGGTTTGCATCTGACTTATCGGATAGTCGTGCGTGAGCCGTGGAAGAGTGCTATGAGGAAACTTGGCCTCTAGAGCGATTCGCGCAGTCCGCCTTCGCCTAGTCTTTCTTTCGGTCGCCTCCCACTTTCACTGCACTCCCCGTCTGTCCTTTTTCTATGCGGTCGGAGTATCAACAGTGTCGTGAAGACCTTGCCGACCGTCGAGGAGATGGACCGCGAGCGCATCGATGGCTCCATCCGTGCGTGGTGGGAGCTGAAACCCGGCTGTTCCGATGCGTGGCTGCAGGGCGTCCTACGGTCGTCTGAGTTCGAAAACATCGATGCGGTGATTAGTGAGCAAGAGAACCGTCTTATGCAGCTCAACCAATGGCGGTTCCTGAAGCTGAGGATGCTTGTCAACAAAGTGCGGTTCGATGCCGACTGAAGCATGAAAGTGGTTAGGAAGTTGGCAGTTTGCCGTCCTTTCAGAACCGACGACCGGGGTTTTATGGGAATGCCACGTGCCATTTCTCTGATCCACCCTCGTGGTCCCTCCCATCCTCGGGCTCCAGGAAGCGGGCGCATCGTATTCTTCATCTCGTCCGCCTTTTCAGTAACAGGCTGGACAGGACTATCTGCCAGCGGAACCTAGCCGTCGCGAGCCGGGTTCCGCCGCGGAGTTGAAAGCAGCATAAGGGAATCGTACGCATATTCGTGTTTAATTCTGATCTTCGAAACTCGAGGACGGTCGGACAACCGTTTGTCATCCAAACGACTTGATTGTTGAGTTTGGCACGGCCTGGAGGATAAAGGGAGCACCGACTCGTGAACGCCCGCATCGAGCGTTTCGTCATCGTGCCGAAAACGGTGCGCTTAGTTCTCTCGCTTATCTGGATGGCGAATCCCGAACCGCGCATTTTGCCTAGTGCAATGGTCGGTTCAACCCTTGGCCCAGGCTGCCAACCTAGCTTGGTCGTGGTCCCCGTGCGCCAGGGCCTCACGACCTTGGCCCTTTCCGTCCGTGCGTCGTCGCCCGCTGCACGTAAGCTATGAGGACAATTGCTAGCAGCGGCACAACAAACCAGAGGGTCATTTCCAAGGCCTGAGAGAGCGAAACGACCGCGACCACCGACAGAGTCATTGCAGTCAGCAGACACCAAAGCAGAGCCAGCCGCCAGAAGGATCGACTTTCCCACATAGTCTTGCCCTCGGTGGTTTCAATGTGGGCAAGTACCGCTCCGCGAAAAGTTAGGAACCCCAAGAAGGCCAGCACATCGAGCACGAAGACGCCTAGGAGAAAACTCGGCGTCGCGACGCCTGTGCCGACGATGTAGCCGCCGAGCGCAAGCACGGTCAAGAACACGAAGAAGCCGTAGACGTACGCCTTGAGGCCTCCTGGTCGGCTAGTCTTATCCGTTATCGGGGATTCTGACCTTTGAACTTCGGCCGCCACAACACCAGGCAGGGTTGTCATCTGCAAAAAACATTCCGTGGGTAGCAGTTTCGCACAGAGCCGCGAACGACTAGGTGTCAGAATTGAGGCAGTGAGCCGAGCGTTCCAGCGCCGTAGCACCGAGACCACCGAGCTGTATTACGCCCGGCTGCGCGCGGAAGCAGCCTTTCAGGACTGAGTGAGAAGTGCGCGACCCCGATTGTTGCTTGGGGCGTTTCCGACCACGTTCGCTGAGTAAGGCGCCCCTTCGACCGAGGCGAACTGCCCGCTGACTAGGGCAGTGGCATTTGGCGAAACACCTCAATTGCGCCGCCAGCTTGATCCCCTGTGCGAATACCTTTTGCAAGTTTGGGGCGGCCGTTGTGGAGAGTGAAACACGAAGACCGTGCTTGTCGGAATAGAGGAATCCGGGGCAGGGATTGCTGACAAGCGGTGTTCCACCTGTCCCCCGAAGTCCAGCGCCGGCGGAACCAGATCCTGTATTGGTCGTATCGCCGCGCGCGCCCAATCTGGTTGATCAGTTTCGGCCTGGGGGTCCTCCTCCTCATCGTCGGGCGCTCCGAGCTGGATCCGGCCATGGGCTTCGCCTTGCTCCTCGTTGGAGGCATTTTGGCGCTGACCGGGCTTGCGGGCTTTGTGGCGTTCGAGGCGGTCATGTGGCGGACCCGGGTGGTCTTCGCGTCTCTTTCGGACGCGGGACTCGCGTCGGCTGCATCGATCCAGGACCCGGTCGAGTCCGAATGGAAAGCTCGGCGACGCGAACGTTCTTAGACGCAACTTGCAGCGGTCCCGTAGGCCTCCGAACCAAGATTGCTACATGCGCAGAAGGCCAAAAGGGAAGATTTTTCGGCAGGGCAAGGTATTTGCAGGCGATCATGTCCCGCGCTCGGGAAGTGCTCTCCGATTTCCTCTTCTATGTTCTGGTGCCGTTCATTGTTTCCACACTGGCTTTCGTTTTCCTGTTTTGGTTTCGAGATCCGACGCGGCTTGAACAGGAATGGCCCTTCGCTTTCGTCGGGAGTGGCGTAATCGGAATCTTCGCCTTCTTCGGTTTCGTAGCTCGTAGCCTGAGAATTGGAGTGTGGCCTTGGCACCAGCTTTGATCGGGCCGTGCCAGAAACGGAGAATTCTTGGAGGTTTTCGCCGGAAGGGCTTTGCCGGAACGATGGGATGGAGGTTTCGGCATGACCTCCACACGCTCCACCGGAGCGGGTTGGCTCGATGTTTACTCTCATCGGATTGGGCATCCTGGGTTTCCCTCTGCCGGCGGGAATTGTCATCCTGACGCACCCGGGCCTGAACCTCGACCCCGGCGCCAGCGCGTTCGTTCTCTGGTTCGCGCTCATCGGCGCATCCGTTATCGCCGTGGGATTGGGGCCTGGAAAGCGGACCTCCTGGAAAGTGCCCGACCCGAAAGTAATGAAAACCCGGTAATGCCCGCAGATCGGAGGCGGGGATGCCCGGGGTAGGTTCTGGCAGAAACGCTTTCGCGTGGCGAACCGCTCAGGATCTCGTCATGGTGCGCGGAGGAGGAGGTCGACTCAGGCGGGCGGGGGAGATCATCGCGGCCCTCCTCCTGCACATCATTCTGGTCGGCATCATCGCCGTCGTCGTGCTCACTCTCACGACCCGCGATTTCGGCTTGCTTCTCGCGGCCATCGCGTTGACGATGATTTTTTTCTTCGAGTGGGTTTTCAGGCATAACGTTAGGGTTGGACGGATTTCCGAAGGGAGGGCTCGGGCTGTCCGAGTGCTCATGCTTCCATGGGTCTATCTCGCAGCCCTGGGATTGTCCATCCCGTTCCTGGACGCCCCGGGCGTAGACCCTGTGGCGCGACTCGCCGTAATCGGTGGTTTCGTCGTGCTCACTTTCTCCGTCGCTGTATGGGGTATTGTCATCGCGCGAAGGATGAACCGAACACGACGTGTCCGGACTCCGTCCGAGTTGCCGCGGATCCGATGACTTGGACGTGCCAGAAACGGGCGATTCTGACAACGTGGAGTCGGGCTTCTGGTTCTCCATGACCTCATCCGCTTTTCGCGAGGACGACTTTGGCAAGCCGCCTGAGGCTTCCGGCGGAGATTCCCGTGTCCTTCTCCAAACGAGAAACCGCCGAGCCGGTTGTCCTGGAGGGAACTTAGGCCGACCAGAATTTCCGGCCCGAGATGGGGCTGCGGAAGCCTCGGAAACGTACTCGAATTTTCGGCCCGAATTTGCGGCCCGAGCAAGGTTCGGGCGGAACGAAAATTTCGGGGGAATTTCATTTGACCGATTCTGCGCAGACGGGAGGTCGTCCAAAGATCTATTCCGCCCGGCGGTTTCAATGGGCTAAAGAATCCTGATACCGATATCGGACAGACAGACACTATCGAACTCGTACTCCATGTTTTGGATTTGCGGCCGTGGACGTGTCCGAGCGATAAGTTTTGGGACAAGTTACATGGAGTGGGAGGGTGTTTGGAAGTACCCGAGCGTCCCTCGCCCTCGCAGACTTCCATACACCCTTTCCATACACTCTATACACACCCACATGGGTAAGGGCCGCAATACGACCATTATGCGCCGACGCACTTACCGCGTCTGTGGATTTCTTCGAGAGTCTCCTACCACACCTTCGGCCTCGAGTGGTCGAGGTCGCCGAAGTGAATCCCGAAGGAGGCCGAATCGCCCGTTTCGACAACGATCTCTACCTCGGCGTGTTCCGATGGGGTAGCCTGGGTCCTTGGAACAATGTACTCGAAACGGATTTCTGCTTGTTCGTTGGACCCGATCTTCGCGCGTTGAGACCCCCCGCCGAGGTTTTGAACCGCATTCGGGTCAGGAGGCCTGGGTACCGAGTCTGGCCGTTGGGAGGTATCCTCGGTCCTTCGACGATCCGCCGAAGCCTTCGACGCGTCCAACTGGAACTCGCCGCGAACTTTGCATCCCTGGCTGTATATCGCCACAAGCCGCGGATCGCCCTCGAGCCCGGGGCTCCTCCACGCTGGCTCAGGGCCAGGTTCACCTTCCATCCCAATAAGGGGAGGGACGGTTACACGTTCGGAGCCTACGACTGGGAGGCGGTCGGTCACCGGCTTATTGAGTCGCTGGACGGTATCCACACCCTCCTTTCTGAAGGAGTCGTCCTGTAATTCGCGCCCGGCTTGGACGCGGACCTTCTCGGCGTCCGCGCTCGCGTTACTAACAGCCCGTCGACGGAAAAAGCGACCGCGTAATGGCCTTTTCCAGGAATTCCTTGTGATCCGTAGTCGTCCCGCCGATTCTCCGGGCCACGTCGGAAAAGTCCGGTGGGTGAATCGGGCCGCGGAAGTCCCCGACCACGATGAAGTCGGTTCGCGCCTTCCAGAACGGAATGTCTGTCGCTGCCGGATTGCGCCGCTCCGCGACACGGAGACGTGCGTAGTTCGCGCCCAGCCCAATCCTGAGGTCTTCGAGACCGGCGGCGTCTTCGGCTGTGCCTCCTCTGTCCTTCTTGGCGGAGGGAATGACTACGACCGTTTTGGTCTCGTAGCCTCGACCTCCTCGCAGATGATGAGCTGCCTTTGCCATCGGGAGCGTGAGGGTCGCACGACTCGAATCCTCGAAAAGCGCAAAACGAAGGTAGACCTCGAAAGTATGCACGACCGGCTCGACGCGCAGGTACAGCCCATTGTCGAACCGCAAGTGGGTGGTCGCCGGCCATTGCTCGGCTTCCTGCACCCGCGGACTAAGAAGTTGCGGAAGCTCTCTCCAACCCACCATTCGCCGCGGAAGCTCCGGGGACCGTTAATTGTTTCGGGCAGGAAATCCGAGGGGCCCTCGAGGTCAGCTGCTTCGAGGTCCATTCAGGTGAAGGACGATCCACCATGGGATCAACCTAACGGGCATACGAGGTACTGGTGCTCCACACCGCGAGCACTTGGCCTGGCCGCCGACCGTCTTCCAGCCAATGCGGATTCTAGTTCCGCAGGCGAGGCAAATCAGCGGCAGGGGCGGAGCCTCCTCCACGAAACGGGCGTTCGGCATGGTTGGGACCCGCATTCATTCCCCAGCGTAATAACGTGTCCCGACAGTACGAATTATCGAGGGGGGACAGTCGGCACGGCGGTGGCGGCGGTGGGATCGCTGGCATCGATCGCGTGGACTGGGGACGGCTAGAAATCCGTATCGGCCCCGTTCTCGGTCCTGAAATCACTTTGCGTGACGGGGTGAAGGGCGGCGTGGAATCAGTGTTCGGACCTCGGGGTCAGGTGTCTGCACTCGGTGACCCGCCTGTCATGAGATCACTGATGTGAGTCGACGACAAAGACGATTCCCGATGCAGCGATTCGCCAAATTGAGAATCAAGGCTCGCGTCGGCATTCTAGGCCGAAAGTCCCCAGTGTGCGCCGGCGCATTGGAGACGGAAACGAAAAGTAGCCAGCGGGCGCTATCCGGCTTGTTGCGAGGGATTGAGGCAGTCAACGGACTTCGACGAGGCTGTGGGTTCGTCGTGCCACTTCTGTGCGTGTCGGTCGTACTGATCCTGTTCATGGCAGGGTCTACCTCTTTATCTTACCGAACTCCTGCCACGGTACAGACAGTCATTCGACAAAGTTCCGGAAACACTTCGTCGCTCTCGATCGCCCAGACGCTGGTCCTGGAGAACAACACCCTGATTCCAGGCAATTTCCGCGCGTCGAACCTGATCTTCCCGGTTGCGGTGGCGGTTGACGATGCCCACCATTACGGGTACGTCGTCGGCCAAAGTTACGGGACGGGCGCGATGGCGGTGATCGATCTCTCGACAGCCACCCTTGTTCGCACCGTTGGTATGGGTGCGCGTTCCGGGGGGACGTCCATTACGGGCGACAACTTAGGAATCGTTTACGACCCGGCAAACGGCCATCTCTATGTGACGAATTATACCTATAGCTCCTCTGGGGGCGACGTGGCCGTAATCGATGCTGCGACGCAGCGCATAGTTGCCAGCATCCCCCTTGGCTCGCCGACGGGAATCACGTACGATGGGGCGAACGGCCATGTGTATGTGGCTCTGTCATATTCGAACAGCGTGGCTGTGATTGACGGCGCAACGGATCGCCTCATTGGGACCGTTCCGACTGGTTTTGGTCCCCAACGCATCGCGTATGATTCGGGCAACGGCGATCTGTACGTTACGAATGGAGGCTCCGGAAGCGTGACCGTGATCGACGGGTCGACGGATCAGGCGATCGCGAACATCCTCCTCGGTCCGGGAGCACGGCCTTCGGGAATCGCCTACGATTCGGCGAACGGCCATTTGTATGTCACGAACGGCCCCAATGTTACCGTCATCGACGGCGCGACAGACCGCGTCGTCGGGAACGTCGCGGTCGGTGGAATATCGTATGGGATCGCGTACGACAGTGCAAACGGCTTTCTCTACGTGACGCACCAGGAGCCCGGTAGCGTCACCGTGATCGACGGCTCAGCGGAACGCGTGATCGCGACCATTCCGATCGGCCACACACCCGCGTGGCCTGCGTACGACACCGCGAACGGTCAGCTATACGTACCGGATTCCTTCGAAGACAGCGTCATTGTCGTCAACGGCTCGACCGACCGCGTGGTTGGGTCGGTAGTCCTCGCGTCGGGGTCATTCCCGTATGCAATCGCGTACGACAGTGCGAACGGCTACTTGTATGTGGCCGGGTCAAGTGGGGTAACCGTGATCGATGGCGCGACTGACCGCATCGTCGGAAATATTCCTGTTGGTCTCGGGCCTCTCTCGATCGCATACGACGGTGCAAATGGCCGTCTGTACGTCTCTGCCTGGCAGTCATCAAACATGTCCGTCATCGACGGTGCGACAAATAGAGTCATTGCGAATGTGACGGTTGGTTTGCAAGCGACCGCGATTGTCTGGGACAGCGGAAACGGGTACCTGTATGTGTCGAACAACCGCGGTTTCAACGTCACCGTAATCGATGGAGCGACAAATCGCGTGGCCGCGAATATTCCGATTGCGTACGGAGGTTGCTGCGGGTGGCCGGCCTATGATGCGGCGAATGGCCACGTGTACGTCCCCAGCGATGGTAGAGTCGCCGTGATTGGCGACGCCACGAACCGCGAGGTCGGGAACGTGACCCTCGGCTTCGGCGGGGATGGCATTGCGTGGGACCGGACGACCGGGTACCTCTACCTCACGAGCTCGGGAAGCGGGAACGTGACCGTGATAAATGGCACCTCGGACACGGTGCTAGGGGCGATGACGGTCGGATTCTTCCCTGACGGAGTCATCGCGTCGCCTTCTAACGTGTACGTGATGAATCGTGGCTCGGGCACGATTTCAATGACCAAGAACCCGCGGGCGGCACCCGGCGGCCCGGGGGGCACCCCTGTTCCGGGTTTCCCAGCGAACGTGGGGTACGCCCTCATCGGCGCGATCATCGTCGTGATCGTGGCCGGAGCAACTTTGGCATTCGTCGGATTGAAGCGCAAGCGTACGACGCGGCCTCGTGCGCCGCCCCCGCCAACCGCACCACCCCAGCCGCCCTGAGTCCGCACCCCAGTTGGGCTGGGCGGCCTCTTCCGACGAGTCGCTCTGTGGAACGCACGATCGGGATTCGAGCAGACCGCCGGTCGCCGCATTGCCCGGGGCACGGGTTGGCGAGTTGGCCGCGGAACGAGCAACATCGGATACCTCGCCAGGTTGTGGCAAGAAGCCGGCAGGCTTATTCGGTCACCGTATGTTGGGGCTCCCCGGAGGGTTTTTCTTGAGAAAACTTCTGCGGATAGCTTCGCTTTTTTGTGCGGTCATCTTGGTGGTTCTAATCTTCCAAAGCAACAACGTGCGGGCATCGTGCTCGCCGGCGGGGGACTTCAACCATGCGCTCGCGTCGTGCGGCTCGCAGGCGACCGCCTCTGGATCGACGGGGTCGAATGGCCCCGGAAACGCGATTGACGGGGTCTCATCGACCTATTGGCAAAGCTCGTCGACGACGGGTTGGCTCGCGGTCCAGTTCCAGACGATGGCCTATGTCAACGTCGTCAAAGCGCATTTCACCACGACGAAATATTCCTCTCTGTCCGTCTACCTGGACACGAACGGGAACGGAGTCTACGAGACGAGCGAGAAACTTTGGTCCACGACGTCGAACGCCGTCCTTGATGTCGTCGCAAATCTGCCGAATGTGTATTACGCGCTCGGGGTCAAGATCACGATCGATCTGAAGACCGGGAACAACAATCCGGAAATCAACGAGTTCGAAGCGTTCCTGCAGGGCGATTCGGACGGCGACGGCCTGACGAGCACCCAAGAGAGCACGACGACGTATTACCAAGACATGTCGCCGGGAGGTTTGCCCGCGGCCATGCCGGACGATGGCGTGAACGCCTCCTCGAAAGCAGTTTCGCTCGCGCAGTTCTACGGGAACGCCGTCGTCGCCTTGGCAAACTTCACCGTGGACCACGCGCGGAAGACGGATCTCACGGCCCAAATCGGATACTGGAACGGGACGGCGTGGATCGACCGGTACGTCTGGGATCCCGGGAAGCGCTTGGATCAGGTCAGCATCACGAATCCCCCAGGCAACGCATACGTGACCGGCAACGTCACCGTCGTGGCGAGCGTCCTGCATCCGGAGATTACTTCGAAGGTGGAATTCCGGGTGAGCGGCGTCTTGAGCTCGACGGTCACCACGCCCGTCGGGAGCGAATACCGCTGGACGTGGAACACGGCGGGGCTCGCGGAAGGCCCGACGAGGCTGAACGCGACCCAGTACGACACGGTCGGCGGGAAGGCGTGGAGCGAGATCAACGTCAACGTCGACCAGCCGCCCCAGACTACGTGGGTTTCACCAACCGCCGGGTCAACCGTCAGCGACACGGTCACGGTGAAAGTCACCGCAACGGATCCGTCCGGAATCTCCTTCGTGAACTTCTACGTCGATGGAATCTACAAAGCCCAGGTCCTCTCGCCGAATTCGGGGACGAACGGTTACGCGTGGAGCTGGGGAACCTCCGGCTACTGTTCGAACGCGCAGCACACACTGAAGGCGACGGCTAGGGAGGCGGGGGCGCTCCTCCTCACGTCCTCCCCATCGGTCAGCGTGACCGCGAACACCTTCCCACTCGTGTGCATCACGTCGCCCACCGACGGCAGCACGGTCTGGGGCCTACGAACAGTCGCCACAAGTCCGACGGCGGCCTCGGGCAAGACGATTAGCAAGGTCGATTTCTACCTCGACGGCTCGCTCCAATTCACGGCGACCGCCTCGCCGTGGTCGTGGTCGTGGGACACGACCCTCACGGGGGACGGGTACCACGCGCTTAGCGTCACCGCGACTGATTCGGCGTCCAAGACCGCGAGTTCCACGATCTCGGTGAGCGTCGACAACGGCGGCGGAGGAGGCGGCAACCGCTGCCCGCCAATTTGCCCGACTGGCCCCGTAGGCGCGGACGAAGGCATGACCGGTGGCTCGGGGAGCGGGGCCCAAGCGACCGCATTCCTCGGCGTGTTGACAACGGAGTGGACTCGCGGTGAGACGGACTCAGGCACGGCATCGAGCGTCGTCGTGAATCTGGTGAATCCCCAGACGTCCGCGAGCGCGTCCGAGAACGCCTCACGGATCTTACGGCCGGCAATTCCGATCTCCACGTTCACGACGTATCTTCAGTGGCGCCTCGTGATCCGGGATTGGTCCAAGGGTACCGCGGGCAACGTCACCGCCTTCATCCTGCGATTCGAGGTCAAATCCGATCCGACCAATCCGGACACGGACGCCGACGGAATCCCGGACGGCTCGGAGGTAAACAAGTGGCACACCCTCCCCATCACGCGGGATTCGGACTTGGACGGTCTCACGGACGACTACGAGATCGCCTCGCACTCCCTGACGATCTCCGTGAACGGCGTCACGAAGATCCAGGCTCCGTTCACGACGGATCCGACGAAAGCCGACACGGATGGCGACGGCCTAACGGACGGACAGGAGCGCGGTGCCGTGTCGTTCGGCATGACGAAGGTCGTCGGCGAAATCGGGGTCGTCCACAACGTCGGCTGGGGTTGGACGACCGTCTATCTGCACAATCACTACACGACAGCCGTCGTCTTCGCGGAGCCGCCGACGTTCCACAAGAACGCCTTCCAGCATGTCCGGATTCGGTCGGTCACGAACCACTCCTTCCAGCTGGAGATCGAGAACTGGACCACCGGCGGCTTGGGCGGAGGGGAAGATGTCGTCTATCTTGCCCTCGAGTCGGGCGATCACATCCTCTCCGACGGATCCGTCCTGGAGGCTGGCAGCGCGAGCGTCACCGCGTCGCCCGTGTCCGTAAACTTCCGCGAGCCGTTCAACACGATGCCGCTCGTCCTCGTTCAGACCCAGACGCTGAATGACGCGAACCCCGTCATCGCGAAACGCACGAGTGCGATGAGTGCGTCCGGGTTCGGGGTCTACCTGAACGCAAATTCGAGCACAACCCACAACACTGAGTCTGTCGCATATGTCGCGATTACCCCCCAAGCTAGTCCGAATGCCTTGGCCTCGTGGACCCGCGCCGAGGCCTACGTCTCCGCAACGACGGGCAACTGGACCTACCCTGCGGCGTTCGCCAAAGCGCCTCTCGTCCTTGCGTGGATGCGGGACGAGGCCTCCGGTGGTAGCAAGAATATCGGACTCCGGCTGAAGTCCGTCACGAACGTCAGCACGGAAGTCTATCGTGAACAGTCCGGGAGCGCGCCCCCGGACACGATCGAGTTTTTCGCGTTTGCCGGTCCGATGAACGTGACGGCTCGCCTGACGACGAATCCGACCGTCGCGGACACGGACGGCGACACTTTACTCGATGGCACGGAGGTCAACACGTACGGGTCCAATCCGACGCTCAAAGACAGCGACGCGGACGGCATCCCGGACAACGTCGAGGTGGCCCCGCGGACGATGACGATCCCCGTGAACGGCACCCTGAAGACGATCACGGTTACCACGTCACCCACGTCTCCCGACACCGACGCCGACGGCATTCCGGATCTGCAGGAGATCCAGGGCATCCTCGACCATCGGGTCCTGTACTACGACATGGCGGCGCTGTCGTCCGGCACCGTGATCCGGGACCTCAGCGGTAACGGCGCCGACGGGAACCTGAAGTACGTCCAGATGTCGTCGACCGGCAAGGTCGGAGGGTCCATCCTCTTCAACGGGACGACGGGCAGTTCGGCGAACCGCATCCAGGTTCCATCCTCTCCCTGGCTGAATCTCACGGACGGATTCTCGATCACGGCGTGGGTCGATCCGACGACGACAACCCAGATCACCGGTTCGGCAATTGTCGCGAAAGGCTACGGCCCGTCCGCGTCGTTCGTCCTGGATATCGTGCCGAGCGGCAACAGCAAGGTCTTCCGCGCGTACGTCAACAGCCCGGCGTATCAGGTCACCAGCGGCACGACGATTGCCGCGAACACATGGTATCTCGTCACGGCGGTCTACGACCCGGCTCGGGGAACCCTCAGCCTTTACGTGAACGGGAACGCCCCCGCCACGACCTCCGGAGTCCCGTCCATCACAACGAACACCCACGACCTGACGATCGGCAGCCGGGAATGGTCGACGTCGTCCGGCTACAACATGTCCTTCAAGGGCTACGTCGACGAGGTGCAGGTTTGGGACCGCCCTATCTTAAGAGCGGAGGTCAACGCGACGTACAATGTGACGAGCGCCGCCTCGTACCTCACGCGACTCGATTTCGATACGCTGACGTCGTCGGGACAATTATTCGATTTCGCGGGAGGATCGCATGCGGGCTCCGTGACCGGGACTACCGTCGTTGAGGGTCGAACTGGCCTTGCCCGGTCTCTTACAAGCGCCGACGGTATTTCGCTCGCGAATCCGTCGACCCTTTCGATCACCTCCGGGGTCAGCCTGGACATATCCGTCTCGCTCGCAGCCTATCCCTCGGGAGACGCGTCGATCGTGGGCCGGAAAGGGTCGTTCTACCTCAACGTCAGCTCCGACGGACTCGTCCGCTGGTCCGCGTACAAGGTCACCTCAATCGCCTCGCCGTTGCCGGTCGCGTTGGGCCGATGGGTGAGGATCACGGCGACCGCGACGGGCAGCGCCCTGAACCTGTATTTGGACGGCGCCCTCGTGGCCTCTTGGACCGGCTCCGCCACATTCCAAGGCACCACCAATCCGGTGACCCTGGGATACTCGGAAGGCCTGGCTCATCTGCCCGTCGCCTTGGACGAGTTCACCCTCCTGAACGCCGCCGCGACCGCTTGGACCATCGCCGATTCCGGGCCTCACGGAATCCAGCTGAACCCGAACTCGACGGACACGGATGGGGACGGCCTGGCAGACGGACAGGAGCTGTACACCGTCAGCGTCAAGACCCCGGTCCGGTATCCCATCCCGGATTCCGGCTCGACGACCACAGACTCCCTCGCGATTTCGCTTGGTGCCCCTTCATGGGTGGTCAGTAAGGCCTTGGCCATGGTCGGCATCACACATCCGGACATGGGGCAGGTGAGCGACAGCCTCTACTTCCGGAGCGGGGCGAAGAGTCTCCAGTCCTTCAATCTGAAGCCCTCGGGGACGAACGCGGGCCAGGCGAACAACTTCACCTCGTTTGATCTATTCCAGCTCGGCTTAGGCCGGTCATCCCTTGCGGCTTCATTGGCGAACGCATACGCTGTCGCGTGGGACAACTCGATTGGGAAGAAGGGGCAAGTCGAGTACCTCCAACTCCAATTCACGGTCCACTTGTTGCCGAATCGAGCGGATACCGATCGCGACGGCCTTAACGACTCGGAAGAAGTCAATCTGGGCACAGACGGATACATCACGAACCCGTGGAAGGCAGACACGGATGGAGATGGCATCCCGGATGGGGTCGAGGCCCACGGCTGGTCGTGGTCCGGCTCGACAATTGTCAACAACACAAGCGGCTTCCACACGGACCCGACCCTGAACGACACGGACCGCGACGGCGTGCCGGACGGCCGGGATGCGAACCCGCTCGCCGACCTCTTTGGGGACTTGATCATCCGATGGGCGACGATTTCCGGCTCCGACCCGTACAACTCGGACGGCAAGGCGCGGCCGTTCGTGAAGGCGACGATCCAGAGCAACACGACGTATACCGCATACTTTGTCGGGTCGAGCGGCACCTGGAACCATCAGTTCTCCGTGAACCTGCCGGACGATATCGACGCGTCCGTCTCGGTGGATGTCGAGCTGTGGGATTACGACGGGAGCGGCGGCGACGTGCATCATCAGATCCCCATCGGGACGAGCTTCAGCCAAGGGTATTGCCAGAACCTCTACTTCCGCACATTCCTGTTCCAGCCGGGTCACCAAGATCGGGTCTGGTTCCAGGCGAGCGGCGGCTGCGGGTCCTTCTACGCGAACCCCCTCAACGTGTCCGTCGAGCGGTATGTCCCGATCCGGACCCTGGCACACCTCATCGTGCCCGCGGATTACGCCGGCGTCTACAACGTGACGGACTCCCAAGGCCATCTCCTCTCGCGTCGGTACGTCGGCGAGCCGAGGTTCGTCGCCCTTCTTGTGAACGTTACGGAACCGTATCCGCTCCCGCTCGAGTCCGACATCGTCCTCGTTCCGAGGTCCGTGTTCTTCGACACCCTCCTGTACCAACGGCTGAACACCTCGAACCCGAACCCCGCCATGGGCGCCCTCACATTCCGTCAGAACGACACCTCGGCGACATCGAATGCGGACGACCTGCAATCGGTCCTCTCCGGGAACCTGACGTGGGCCCAGTGGGCAGGCGATCCGGACTCGATCTGGAACTTGATCATGAAAAACGCGACCGGCGCCACGGCTCACGTGACGATCGACTTCACCGGGACCGACTTCGCCACGGATAAGGGCCTCCTGTACAGCTTGCCGCGCGGCGCCATCCGGCTGATCGGCTATCAGCCGTTCGCCAGCACGCCGTCGATGCCGTACCGGTTCTGCACCGGTTGCACGCCGACGCCGAAGCCGTGGTGGGAGCTCGTGTGGGACGGCCTGTTAATCGTCGCCGCCGTGCTGAGCGCCGTGATCCTGCCGATCAACGCGTTCCTCTTCCTCGCCCAGGTTCTCGTGCAGGTCGGGAACTGGCTCTGGACGAACATCGTCGGACCGGGGATCGCGATCGTGAAGAGCGCGGCGCAGGCGGCGTGGAAGGTGCTAGGGCAAGTTTATGAATGGATTAAGGATCGGGTCGTTTCCCTCTTCGAAGATGCTGTGTCAACCGCTGCCCAACTGGCTCGTGTCCTCTGGCAGGCGTCGATTGGTGGGCTGATTAACGACCTGATGACCGCCGCAACATCGTCGGGCCAAGTCCAAAATGGGGCAATCCTGAGCGCTGTGAATCGGTTGCTGTCTATGCTGACCGTCTTCATGATTGTGGACGTCGCGGTCCGGGCCGCGGAGATTGCGGCCGATGCCGCCTCGATGGGTATTGCCTATGTCGTCTCCAAAATCGTCTCCGATAGCGTGGTAAAGTACATTGTTCAGGCCATTGCATCAACGGTTTTGCTGATCGGCGTCGAGGCCGTGTTCACTCAAGTTGCGGAGTCCGCCGGGTGGGTCGACGCGACGACGGGGGCGTTCGCAGACTCTGTGGACAAGGGAGCAGACGCCATCGAAAATTCCCGGGAGGTGGTCTTCGCGATGGCGGCATTGCTGGTCTCCAGGCTAGGCGGCGACAACTCCTTTTTTAAGCAGTGGAAAGGATTCGCGGTGGCCCTGGTTGGACTCGTCACGGCTGTTGCGAGCTTCTTTGTGCCTAAGGGACTCGGTTTGGCGCTACTGGACACCGTGACCCTGATGTTGACCATCTTCGGTGTCATGCTTTACGTACCGAGCTCGAAGAACGCAGCCAACGAAGCCTCAGACCTTGCCTCCACCTACGCGGTTGCGCTCGAGCGCGTCGTCGTCTACGCGTCGGTGCCGGTCGCCTTAGCGAAGCTGGGAGCCGATTACGTGTCGGGGGGGTTCAATGGGAGTTGAACCACCGTTGAATGAGGAGCAAATAGCGGCGCTCGGGAGAATCAGGTATCAGCCATCGCGGGCGGAAGTCCGGCGAACCCGCATGACGAAGTACGCGGTGTACGCGCTCATGATCACGACGGCAACCTCCGCCTCCTTCGGCGTAGCTCAGACCCTAATTATCCGTCCGGTGTTTGACGCGTACTCTTTCGAAGCGCTGTTCGTAATCGCAGTCCTGATCTCGCTGATCGTCGTCGTAACCTCGAAGTTCTTCATCTCGCAAGCTCCTCCCACCATCGAGGACGGAATTCTTGCCTTGGAGTACCCGATCAGACGGCACGATGGTCCGAGGACGCGTCGTATCCGTTTGATTGAAATCAGGAACCTGGAGGTTGCAATGGAAGGCGGCTACGAGGGATTGCGGCTTACTCTGATGGACGGCACGAGATTCTTCTTGGACCGCTCGGCATTCGGGAAGAGGGGGGTTGAGGTCCTCGAGAGCCTCTGCCGTGCGTTCGGGTTCTCCTACACTGAGCAGGACCGGATTGCGGGCCTCGTTGGAAGCGCGTATCAGTTTCGGGTCGCCCGGATACGTCGCAAGAATGGACGAGTAGTCCTCTCGCCTCCGATGCTCCGCCTGTACGTCGGGAACCGCTGGGGACGGAGGGTGCGGGGTCTCGTTCCCGAAGATGTCCGAAGTTTGGAATCCGTTCGGCCGGCATATTGCGGGCCATCGTACCTCGTCACGTTGACGGACTGGACGCGCTTCCTCGTTCCGGCTGACGATGTCAACGCTCTGGGCCTCGACTCTCTCCCTCGCTGGCGCGATCGCATCGTCACTCGGCAGTCCAGCGGTAGCCTGGGCAGCACCTAAGATCGTTGACAGTCAGCCTGCCAATTGTCATCGACCTTGTTTCCATTTCATCGTTGCTCGCCAAGATACCTCGACAACCCGAACCCCGCGCTCCGCGGCTAAACCTAACAGCGAGGACTCGAATGCTTCCCCTAGGACGGGCCCGAGTTCTGCAGACGGTCTCACGATTCCGCGGAGGACACCATCCTTTGTTCGCAACCCCATATGTCTTCATTCTCGAGGCGGAGGATCCATAGAGTGCCGAGGCAAATGCGTGGAGTTGGGGCGACTCTACCTGGCTGATCGCTTCCCACGATGCATCGAAACTCCTGCTCCGTACCGCACGTCGCACCTGAATCCCCCGGTCGTCGACTTGATATGTGACGTCGCGAAGGCCGAGAAACGCAGCGGGCACCGCGAAGGCAGCTAATGCCAACCCGAGCCACCGAACCACCTGAGCCATTGCGTTGGGAATCGCTTGGCTCGGCGCTGGCAAAAACCAGATCGGGAGGATGACGATCAGGACAAACAGGAGGATGCCGACCGATGGTTTCCATCGCCTGCCGGCAAAGCGGAAAGGGGAAGTGACCCCGGGAGGCGCTCGTTCGGAAGAGAGCCGCGGTTGCATTCGCTTCTGTCGCCCAACGCGGAGCCGGTAGCCGGCGTAAGTGAGGGCGTACACGAGAGGCAGAGCGAGGAGAGCGGCTACAACCTCACCGGCCAACCAAAAGAAAATGGCCGCGGAGGAAGGCGGAGGACCGCTTGGAATCGAGAAGACGATGATTGGACCGGCGACCAGCGCCCATAGCAGGAGGGCTCGGTTTCGAATCTGGCGTCGTACCGCCGGATCCATTCCCACAGATAGAGCAAAACGCGAGCGGACTCAAGATGGCTTGCCTCGCTTGAGCCGAGTCCGGCTCAAGCCAAGCGCCGATGACTCCCGGTTCACCGAGTGTCCACGCTCTCGGGGCCAGCGGGCCAACAAACTTGGAATGACCCGCACACCACTTCGCACCATGAGAGGATGCCTGGGGGGAAGCATGTCGCGGACCATCCCTAGAATTGAACATGACCTGCATCGAGG
>WNGL01004025.1_pt1 | contig 21704 bp, 19 predicted proteins | sample 5400591 | NCBI WGS metagenome assembly WNGL01 (sample SAMN13153377, study PRJNA577476) | soil metagenome | isolation source: 80 cm soil or saprolite under Garry oak tree replicate 1 | place: USA:California | collected 2016-06-15 | reverse complement strand
GCCGCTGCCGCTCATCCAGGTGGGGACCGATCTCCTTGAACATCGCCGCCAGCGACTCCGCCGTCACGTCCATGACACCCATACCACACCATCAGCCGGAACCCGGGAACCCTACGGCTTATCCTTCTGCGAGCGCATAACCGGCTCAATGTGACATCGTGCCGGCTCGATCTCACGGCTTGACGAGTCCGTGCGCGCACGTTTTGCGGCATTCGCGGGATTTGCGCACTTTTCGAGCCGGCTCGCCTACGCTCTGTTTGTCAGATCCCGTCGGCATCATGTCGTCATGGCCCCACCGAGGCGCCCTGGCCAGGATGACCCAATCCGCATCCTGGAGCGCCAACTCGACATCATCACCCGCCCGCAGGCGCTAGCCGCCGGCTTGACCAGGCATGCCCTCGGGCACCGGCTTCGTCTCGGCGGGCCGTGGCGCAGCCTGCTGCCCGGCGTCTACCTGGCCGCGACCGGGGCGCCGACGACGCTTCAGCAGGAAATGGCCGCGCTGCTGTACGCCGGCGGCGGCAGCGTGATCACCGGCCCGGCGGCGCTCCGCTGCCACCACATCCGCGGGGCTTCATCGGAGCTGGTCGACGTCCTGGTCCCGGCCACCCGGCAGCGGCGGGACGCGGCGTTCGTCCGGGTGCACCGGACTACCCGGATGCCCGGGCGGCTCTGGGAGCTCGGCCCGGTGCGCTACGCCCCGGCGCCGCGCGCCGTGGCCGATGCCGTGCGCGACCTGAGCAGCCTGCGGGATGTGCGCGCGGTCGTGGCCGACGCGGTGCAGCGTCGCCGGTGCACGGTGCGCGATCTCGTGGCGGAGCTCACCGCCGGGCAGAGCACCGGGTCGGTCCTGTTCCGTGAGGCGCTGACCGACGTCGCGGACGGGATCAGGTCGGCCGCAGAAGGCGACCTCAAGGACCTGCTGACCAGGTCCGGGCTGCCCACGCCGCTGTTCAACCCGTCGGTGTACGACGGCGACACGTTCATCGCCAAGCCCGATGCCTGGTGGCCCGAGCTCGGGGTCGCGGTAGAGGTCGACTCGTGGGAATGGCACTCCTCTCCCGAGGACCACGCCAAGACGCTGGCCCGCGGCAGGCGCATGGGCAAGCTCCAGATGATCGTGCTCCGGTTCACGCCCAGGCAGATCCGTTCCGAGCCCGCCCAGGTGATCACGGACATCCGGGACGCGCTCGACGGCGCCCGCGGCCGCCCGCCGCTGCCTCTGCGCACCGTCCCGGCGGGTGCAGCCGTCAGTAAATAAGCCGAAGCAGCGGCGTAGCGGGTGGGGGAGATGCCGATCGTGACGGTGAAGTCGCGGGTCAGGTGGGCCTGGTCGGCGTAGCCGAGGTCGGCGGCGAGCTCGGCCCAGTCGACCGGCTCGCCGCCGTCGGCGCGTTCCGCCGCCTCGTGCAGGCGGGCCCGGCGCATCACCCACTTGGGACTGACCCCCACGTAGTCGGCGAACAGCCGCTGCAAGGTGCGCGCGGTCATTCCGGCCGCGGCGGACAGCTGGTCGACCCGGCGCAGCCCGGGATCCTCGGTGATGCGCGACACCAGCGCGGCGACCTGCTCGGCCAGCGGATCCCGCAGCGGCAGCACCGCACGCAGCAGCCCTTCCGCGTACCCGATCATCCGCGCATCGTCCTCGTCAGCAGAAGCAGCAGCAGAAGCAGCAGAAGCAGCAGAAGCAGAAGCAGAAGCAGAAGCAGAAGCAGAAGCAGCAGAACCGGAACCGGAGGAAGCGCCACCGCGCATGATCGCCTGCCGCGCCTTCTCCGCCCGCGGCCCGAACAGCCGCGCCGCCGGCACCACCCGGTCGGTCAGCTGGGAGATGGGCGCCTGCCAGAACGGCCGGAAGCCCCCGGCCGCGAAGCGCACCCCGAGCACCCGGCCCGCGCCGGCCAGCGACCGGGTGAACAGCCTGCGGTCCACGCCGTAGATCCCCGCGCCCGATGCCTCGAAGGTCAGGTTCACGTTGGGATGCGGCAAGATCGTCTGCGTATGCGGCGGCTCGCCGCGAAGGTCCCAGCGCAGGATCCAGTAGTAGTCCACGAACGGGTTCAGCGCGCCCGACGGCCGGTGCCTGGACAGCCCGAACCTGGTCGCCGCGAGGTCTGGGCGCAGCACGCCCCGACCCATCGTCCCGACGGCGGAATCTGGCACCTGATCAGCGTAATCTGTCGCGTTTCTTCAAGACCGGCGAACCGCGCTCCCGTATGTTCGAAACATGGAAAAGACGAATCTGAGCGCGGAGATGGCCGCCGCCGCGGCCGAGGCAGCGCGCGTGGTGAGCGGGGTACCAGAAGGAGCGGACACGCTCAAGGCGCCCACCCCGTGCGGCGACTGGGACCTGCGCACCCTGCTCAACCACACGATCCTGTGGACCTCGTACTCCGCCGAGCGCCGGGCGCACGGCGAGAGCGTCGCCGAGGACCTGATGAACAAGGACTTCACCGCCGACCCTGGCTTCCGGGAGGACTACGCCCGGCAGATCGACCGGGCCGTCCAGGCGTGGTCAGAGCCGCGGGCCTGGGAGGGCGACCGAAGCGTCATGGGCAGCGACACCCCGGCCGCCGACGTGGGCGCGATGCTGCTCATGGAGACGGTCCTGCACGGCTGGGACGTGGCCAAGGCCACCGGCCAGGAGTACCGCGCCGACGACGCCGTGGCGGCCGCCCTCGAAGACATCGTCCAGGCGCAGGCCGAGCTCTTCCGCAAGTACCAGGGCTTCGCCGACGCCGTAGCCGTACCGGGCGACGCGACCGCCTTCGACCGCGCCCTGGCCCTGTCCGGCCGCGACCCGCGGTGGACAAGGCCCGCCTGAGACAAGGCCCGCCTGAGACAAGGCCCGCCTGAGACAAGGCCCGCCTGAGACAAGGCCCAGCTACGAAGCGGAAAGCACCCGCACCGGTGCGCCCTTGGCGAACGCCACGATGTCCTCGGCTGCATCGCCGTAGAAGACCCGGTAGGTCTCTTCGGTGACGTAGCCGAGGTGCGGGGTCAGCACCACGTTGGGCGCGGACCGCAGCGGATCCCACAGCGGCAGCGGCTCCGTGTCGTACACGTCGAGCGCCGCGCCCGCGATCGACCCGGACCGCAGCGCGGCCAGCAGCGCCGCGCTGTCCACCAGGGGCCCGCGTGAGGTGTTCACCAGGTAGGCGGACGGCTTCATCAGCGCCAGCTCCGCCGCGCCGACCAGCCCGACGCTGCGCGGGCTCAGCTTGTAGTGCAGCGTCACCACGTCGGAGGAAGAGAACAGCTCCTCCTTGGAAACCGGCTTGGCGTGCGCCTTCTTGGCCACGTCCGGATCCAGGTTCTGGCTCCAGGCGGCCACCTTCATGCCGAACGCCCGGCCGATCTCCGCCACCCGCCGGCCCTGGTTGCCCAGGCCCACCACGCCGAGCCGCTTGCCGTCCAGGCCGGTGCCGACGGTCTGCTGCCAGCCGCCGCTGACGCCGAGCGCCGCGCCGCCGGCCCGGCCGGCCAGCTTCAGCCGCCGGTCCTCCTCCGGGATGTGCCGGAGCAGCGCGAGGATGAGCCCCCAGGTCAGCTCGGCCGTCGCCGAGGCGACGCCGCCGGTGCCGCACACGGTCACCCCCCGCGCGGCGGTCGCGGCCAGGTCGATCGACGTGTTGGACATGCCCGTGGTGACCAGCAGCCGCAGCCGCGGCAGCTGACCGAGCCGCGCCGCATCGAAAAAAGTCCGCTCCCGCATCGCCACGATCACGTCGTACGGCTCCAGGGCGCTCACCAGCGCTTCCGTCCGCGCGATGTGCTCGGCGAACACGTCGATCTCGGCGAGCGAGCGCACTGCGGACCAGTCGGTGCTGGCCATGGAAACCTGCTGATAGTCATCGAGAATCGCGACCCGCATGGGCTGACACTACCGCGCCGGCCGCCGCGGCGGCGCGCCTGATAACGTCGCCTCGAAGGAGGCCCAATGACCTGGCTGGACACGCTGGCGGAGAAAGCCCTGGCCCGGGAGCTGCCCACCCGCGCCGAGGCCCTGAGAGTCCTGGCGAGCACGGACGACGAGCTGATGGACGTGGTGGCGGCGGCCTTCCGGGTCCGGCTGCGCTACTTCGGCCGCCGGGTCAAGCTGAACTACCTGGTCAACATCAAGAGCGGCCTGTGCCCCGAGGACTGCTTCTACTGCTCGCAGCGGCTCGGCTCGGCGGCGGACGTGCTCAAGTACACCTGGCTCAAGCCGGACGAGGTCATGCAGAGCGCCGAGGCCGGCGTGCAAGCGGGCGCCAAGCGGGTCTGCCTGGTGGCCAGCGGCCGCGGGCCGAACGACGCGGACATCACCCGGGTATCGACCGCCATCAGGGCATTCAAGGCGGAAAACCCCGACGTCGAGGTCTGCGCCTGCCTCGGCCTGCTCGCCGACGGCCAGGCCGAGCGCCTGCGCGAGGCCGGCACCACCGCCTACAACCACAACCTGAACACGGCCGAGGCCAACTACTCCGACATCTGCACCACCCACTCCTACGCCGACCGCGCCGACACGGTGCAGCGGGCCAAGCAGGCCGGCCTGTCTCCCTGCTCCGGCCTGATCGCCGGGATGGGCGAGACCGACGAGGAACTGACCGACGTCGTGTTCGCGCTAAGAGAACTCGATCCGGACTCGGTGCCGGTCAACTTCCTGATCCCGTTCGAGGGCACCCCGCTGGGCGGCGAGTGGGCCCTCACCCCCCAGCGCTGCCTGCGCATCCTGGCCATGGTCCGGTTCACCTGCCCGGACGCCGAGGTCCGGCTGGCCGGCGGCCGCGAGATCCACCTGCGCAGCCTGCAGCCGCTCGCGCTGCACATCGTCAACTCGATCTTCCTCGGCGACTACCTGACCAGCGAGGGCCAGCCCGGCGCCCGGGACCTGGAGATGATCGCCGACGCCGGCTTCACCGTGGAGGGCGCCGGCGAGCGGACCCTGCCGGAGCACCGGCGGGACCTGGTCCGGGTCCGCCGCCGCGGCCCGGGCACCGCGCTGCCCGCCAATGCCTGACCCAGTGGCCAAGGTCCTGGACCAGGGCATCCCTCCCGGCCCCTTGGAAAGTCTTTTTGACCGAACGGGACTGGGTTCCCCGCCCTGGCCCCGCCCTCGTGCCGCGCCCCCCGCCAGTCGCCTCGCATCGCATCGTTACCACTACCTGATTGCGCCTTAAGCCGACACACGCCCTATGTGCTTGGGGGGATCACGGGTTCTCGCTACGTTTGTGATTATGGCGACCCGTGCCCGTAACGGATCTGCCCGCCCGCGCGGCGGGCTAGCCGAGGATGCCCTCGAGTTGCTGAAACAAGACGAGGACGGCGGCAGCCGCCCCCGTGCGAGCTCGGGCAGCCGCACTAGCAGCAGCACCGGCACCACCCGATCGGGCCGCGGCAGTACGACCACCAGGTCTCCCGCCCCGCGGGGCGGGAGCGCCAAGCCAGGGCGAGGTACCCAGCCTCGTTCGGGTCAAAAGAAAAAGAACGCCAAGGGGTCGGCCGGGAAGGGGCGTACGGCGAAGGGCCGTCCGGTCAAAGGGCCTCCGCCCCGCGATCCGGTCGTGATCCTGATCCAGTGGACCGGCCGCATGATCTCGGCCGCCTGGATGCTCGTCGCAGGCGCGGTCGGGTTCGCCGCCCGGGCCGTCGGCCGCGGCGCGCGCGACCTGGACCCGCACCACCGGCGGGATGGCGTGGGGCTGCTCACCCTGGGCGTGGCCATCGTGCTCGGGGCCTCGCTGTGGGGCCGGATGGGCAACGCGGTCGGGCGGGCCATCCACACCGCCGCGACCGACGCGCTCGGCTCGCTCGCCTGGCTGATACCGGTGCTCGCGGTGCTGCTGGCCTGGCGGTTCCTGCGGCACCCGGACCGCAACTCTGAGACCGTCCGGGCCGCGATCGGCTGGACCGCGCTGATGCTCGGCTCGCTCGGCATGATCCATATCGCCAAGGGCACGCCGCACCCGTCCGACGGCGCACGGGCCATGCACCTGGCCGGCGGCTACATCGGCTACGCGGCGGCGGGCCCGCTGGCCGCCGCCCTCACGCCGTGGGTGACCGCGCCGCTGCTCGCGCTGCTGGCCGCGTTCGGCCTCCTGGTCATCTCCGGCACCCCGCTGCACCGGCTGCCGGAACGCCTGGCCGACATGCGGGAGATGTTCGGCCACGGCCGGCCGCGGGCCGGATCCGGCGGTGACGGCCTGGAGATCGACGAGGACTACGAGGCCGGCACGGGCAGCACGGTCCGCCGGGCGCGCGGCCAGATCGCCAGGCAGATCAGGCTGCGCCCGGCCCTCGAGGCGGGCGAGCACACCAAGCCCTACGACACGCCGCTGGTCGAGCAGGACAAAAAGCGCGGCAAGGCCGCGGCCGGGGGTTCCCGGGATCCGGGCCGCGCGGACGGCAGCGACGGCCTGATGGAGGCGCTCGGCTTCGGCGCGCACGAGGAGTCCGCGCCGCACGACGCGCCCGTGCCGGAACCCGCGCACGAGCCCGTGATCGCCGTGCCGAAGCCCTCGGCGCCGCTGCGGAACCCGGAGCAGCTCACGCTGACCGCCGGCGACGCGGTCGCGTACACGCTGCCGCCGACCGCGCTGCTGCGGCCCGGCTCGGCGCCGAAGCAGCGGACCAGGGCGAACGACATCGTGGTGGCGGCGCTGTCCGAGGTGCTCGAGCAGTTCCAGGTGGACGCGCAGGTCACCGGGTTCAGCCGGGGCCCGACGGTGACCAGGTACGAGATCGAGCTCGGCCCGGCGGTCAAGGTCGAGCGGGTCACCGCGCTGACCAAGAACATCTCCTACGCGGTCAAGAGCGCCGACGTGCGGATCATCTCCCCGATCCCGGGCAAGTCCGCGATCGGCGTGGAGATCCCCAACGCGGACAAGGAAGTCGTCAGCCTGGGCGACGTGCTCAAGTCGCAGGTCGCCCTCAGCGACCACCACCCGATGGTGGTCGGCCTGGGCAAGGACGTCGAGGGCCGGGTGCTGGTCGCCAACCTGGCCAAGATGCCCCACGTGCTCATAGCGGGGGCGACTGGAGCGGGAAAAAGTGTTTGCCTGAACGGGCTGATCACCTCGATCCTGACCCGGTCCACGCCGGACGAGGTGCGGATGATCCTGATCGACCCCAAGCGGGTCGAGCTGACCATCTACGACGGCATCCCGCACCTGATCACCCCGATCATCACCAGCCCGAAGAAGGCGGCGGAAGCACTGGACTGGGTGGTCGGGGAGATGGAGCGCCGCTACGACGACCTGGCCGCCAGCGGCTTCCGGCACGTGGACGACTTCAACAAGGCGGTCCGGGCGGGCCAGCTCAAGCCGCCGCCGGGCAGCGAGCGGGTCTACCGGCCCTACCCGTACCTGCTGGTGATCGTGGACGAGCTGGCGGACCTGATGATGGTGGCGCCGCGCGACGTCGAGGACGCCGTGGTCCGCATCACCCAGCTCGCCCGGGCGGCCGGCATCCACCTGGTGCTGGCCACCCAGCGGCCCAGCGTGGACGTGGTGACCGGTCTGATCAAGGCCAACGTGCCGTCCCGGCTGGCCTTCTCCACCTCCTCCCTGATGGACTCCCGGGTGATCCTGGACCAGCCGGGCGCGGAGAAGCTGGTCGGGCAGGGCGACGCGCTGTTCCTGCCGATGGGCGCGTCCAAGCCGATCCGGCTGCAGAACGCGTTCGTGTCGGAGAAGGAAATCCGCGACATCGTCGCGCACACCAAGAAGCAGGCCGAGCCGGCCTACCGCGAGGACGTCGCGGCCGCGAAGGAGTCCGGCCGGGAGATCGACTCCGACATCGGCGATGACCTGGACCTGCTCATCCAGGCGGCGGAGCTGGTGATCTCCACCCAGTTCGGGTCCACGTCGATGCTGCAGCGCAAGCTGCGGGTCGGCTTCGCCAAGGCCGGGCGGCTGATGGACCTGCTGGAGAGCCGCAGCATCGTCGGCCCCAGCGAGGGCTCCAAGGCGCGCGACGTGCTGGTCCGGCCGGACGACCTGGAGGCGACGATCGCCTCGCTGGGCGGCGGGTAACCTGGCAGTCCTGGTGATACCAGCGCCGGGCCTGGCGCTGTCTACACTTGGTGACGCCCCCGCACTCCGGGGATTACTAACCGCGACTAACACGAGCCGGAGGCGCCGTGAGCATCGGCGAAGCCCTGGCGGACGCGCGCCGTCAGGCCGGCCTCACCATCACCCAGGTCAGCCACCAGACCCGGATCAGGGAATCGATCATCCGGGACATCGAGCAGAGTGACTTCTCCGCCTGCGGCGGTGACTTCTACGCTCGCGGGCACATCCGCAGCATCGCCGGCGTCGTCGGCACCGACCCGGTCCCGCTCATCAGCGCGTACGACGCCGAGCACGGGCCGCCCGGGATGATCAGGGCGGCCGAGGTGTTCGAGCCGTCTACCCCGATCAAGATCCGCGAGCGGCGCTCGCCCAGCCTGAGCATGATCGTGGCGGTGGTGCTGGTGGCCATCATCGGGTTCGGCGTTTACCGGCTGGTGGCGCACAACGGCGGGGCCCCGGCGGGCAAGCCGGCCGCGGCCTCCAGCCACCGCGCTGCGGCCAGCGCGACGCCGACGGCGCAGCCGGCCCCCACGCCCGCGTCGTCCGACGTGGTGATCCAGCTCACCGCCAACGAGGACTGCTGGGTCCAGCTGACCAGCGTCGGCGACGGCACGCAGATCTACATGGGGGTGATCCCCGCGGGCGCCTCCCGGACGTGGACCGAGAAGAAGGCGGTGGACGTCCGGCTGGGCAACCCGGGCGGGGTCGTCCTCACCGTGAACGGCAAGCTGCAGAACCCGAACAGCACCACGCCGGTGACGCTGAGCTTCAGTCCCCAGGCCAGCTAGCATGGCCCACCACGCAATCCCCTGGGTAGGCTCTCGGTGTGCCTTCACGTTCCGAGCCAGCCCTGACCGAGCCGGCGCTGACCGAGCCAGCCCTGACCGAGCCAGTCCCGGCCGGGTCGATACCGCGGACGGTCAGCCTGGTCACGCTGGGCTGCGCGCGCAACGAGGTCGACTCGGAGGAGCTCGCGGCGCGGCTCACCGCGGCCGGCTGGGAGCTGACCCCGGACGGTGACGCCAGCGTCGTGCTGGTGAACACCTGCGGCTTCATCCAGGCGGCCAAGCAGGAGTCCATCGACGAACTGCTCTCGGCCGCGGAATCGGGCGCCAGGGTCGCCGCCGTCGGCTGCCTGGCCGAGCGGTACGGCGCCGACCTGGCCGCCGAACTGCCCGAGGCGCAGGTGCTCAGCTTCGACGACTACGGCGAGATCGGCGCCCGGCTCGACGACGTCCTGGCCGGCCGCAAGCGCCCCGCGCACGTGGCCAGGGACCGCCGCACCCTGCTGCCCATCACCCCGGCCGAACGCCAGCCGGCCCCGGCCGGCCACCTGGCCCTGGCCGAACGCCAGCCGGCCCCGGCCGGCCACCTGGCCCCGGCCGAGGACCCGGCCGCGCCCTGGACCGGTCCCGGCGGCGGCATATTCCGGCGGCGGCTGTCCGGCGGCGTGGTCGCGCCGCTGAAGATCGCGTCCGGCTGCGACCGCCGGTGCTCCTTCTGCGCGATCCCGTCCTTCCGCGGCGCGTTCGTCTCCCGCCGGCCGCCCGAGATCCTGGCCGAGGCCCGCTGGCTGGCCGCCAGCGGCGTACGTGAGCTGGTGCTGGTCAGCGAGAACTCCACTTCCTACGGCAAGGACCTGGGCAACCTGCGGCTGCTCGAGGAGGTACTGCCCGGCCTGGCCGCCACCGCGGGGATCGAGCGGGTCAGGATCAGCTACCTGCAGCCCGCCGAGCTGCGGCCGGGCCTGATCGAGGTGATCGCGTCCACGCCGGGCGTGGCGCCGTACTTCGACCTTTCGTTCCAGCATGCCAGCGGGCGGGTGCTGCGGGCCATGCGGCGGTTCGGCGACCGGGAGCGGTTCTGTGCCCTGCTCGACCGGATCAGGGAGCAGAGCCCGCAGGCCGGGGTGCGGTCCAACTTCATCGTCGGCTTCCCCGGAGAGACCGCGGCGGACCTGCGGGAACTTGAGCTGTTCCTGAGCCACGCCGGCCTGGACGCGATCGGGATCTTCGGCTACTCCGACGAGGACGGCACCGAGGCGGCGTCGCTGCCCGGCCAGCTGGATGCGGCGGAGATCTCCCGCCGGGTGGAGGAGTTCGCCGCCCTGGCCGATGAGCTGATGGCCCAGCGGGCCGAGAGCCGGCTCGGCGAGACCCTGGACGTGCTGATCGAGGAGGAGGCCGACGACGGCCCGGCCGGGAGCTACCTGGGCCGGGCGGCCCATCAGGCCCCCGAGGTCGACGGGGTGACCACGGTCGTGTCGGCCGCGCCGCTGGCCGCCGGAGACATGGTCCGGGCCGTGGTCACCGGCTCCGAGGGAGTCGACCTGATCGCCGACGTGCCACCGCGGTGACCCGCGAGGCCGGGCTCTGGAATGTGGCGAACATCCTCACGATGGTTCGCATCGTCCTCGTCCCGGTCTTCGTCGGCTGCCTGCTCACCGGCGGCACGCCCTGGCGGCTCGCGGCGCTCGCCACGTTCTGCGTCGCGTCGCTGACCGACGTGCTCGACGGGCGGCTGGCCCGCAGCCGCGGGCTGGTGACCGACTTCGGCAAGATCGCCGACCCGGTGGCCGACAAGGCGCTGACCGGGGCGGCCCTGATCTGCCTGTCTGCGCTCGCCGAACTACCATGGTGGGTCACCGGCGTGATCATGTTCCGGGAGATCGGGGTGACCGCGCTACGGTTCTGGGTGATCCGCCGGGGCGTGATCGCGGCCAGCCGCGGCGGCAAGGCGAAGACCCTCCTTCAGGTCATCGCGATCTGCCTGTACGTGCTGCCGGCCGCGCTGAGCCCGCCGGGGATCGTACGTGAGTTCTTCATGGCGGCCGCGGTTGTCGTTACGGTGGTGACCGGCGTCGAGTACGTGCGTCAGGCGATGCGGCTCCGCCGTTCAGAACCGGCCGCCGGCCGGTGAGGATTGAGGGCTAGAGGATTCAGGCTAGGGAATTCAGGGCTAGGGGAGGCAGGATCGTGGTGGTGGGGTCGGGGTCACCGGAGGCACCGGGGTCATCCGCGGGCGAGGCGGCGCGGGAGCTGGCGACCCAGGTCCTGGACCGGCTGCGGGCCGGCGGCCAGACCGTCGCCGTGGCCGAGTCGCTGACCGGCGGCCTCGTCGCGGCCGCGCTCACCGACGTGCCAGGCTCGTCCGCGGCCTTCCGCGGCGGGGTGGTGGCCTACGTCACCGAGCTCAAGGCCGAACTGCTCGGCGTGGACGCGATGATGCTCCGGCGGCACGGCGCGATCTACCCGCCGGTCGCCGCGGCCATGGCGCAGGGCGTCCGGGCCCGGCTGGGCGCCACCTACGGGGTGGCGACCACCGGGGTGGCCGGGCCCGAGCCCTCCGACGGCCAGCCGGTGGGCACCGCGCACATCGCGGTGAGCGTCGCCGACGACACGGTGGTGCGGACGATCGCGCTGGCCGGCGACAGGCACCAGATACGTAGACTGACGGTGGAGCACGCGCTGGGACTACTGCTCGGCAGGCTCCGGGAAGAGACGTACTGATTACAGCGTTACGTTGGGAGCGAACACGAGATCGTATGATCTCGCGGACTTACGGTTAGTCCAGGTACGGTGGAGGTGTCGGCGGTTACGACGTCGGGAAGCTCGGAAAGCACGGGGAAGGGAGTGCGGCTATGGTTCTGCTCCGTCAGCTGCTAGGTGACGTCCTACGCCGACTGCGCCTGCGGCAGGGTCGCACACTGCGCGAGGTCTCGGCCTCGGCGCGCGTTTCCCTCGGTTACCTGTCCGAGGTCGAGCGCGGGCAGAAGGAGGCGTCCTCCGAGCTGCTCGCCGCGATCTGCGGCGCCCTCAACACTCCGCTTTCTCATGTGTTCCGCGAGGTATCGGACAACTTCGCCCTGGCCGAGCTGCAGAACGAGCCGGTCCTCGGCGTCCCCAGGGAGCCCGGCCTGCGGGTGCCCGCGGAGGCCGGCGTGGGACTGGACGGCGAGCGTGGCTTCGCGCCGATCGCCGCGATGGTCCAGGAGAAGGAGTCCGCGCTGGAGTTCGCGGACGGCCAGCCCGGCTTCGGCCCGGCCGCCGGGCACGTGCACGACGTCACCGACATGGTGTCGGTCTTATCCCGCGGGGGCGGCCGGTAAGGCCTTAGCCCGGGCGCTCTTCACACCCAGGCGCTGGGGTTCTCCGTCAGGTGGCGGACCATGTCCGGCAGGTTCCCTGACACGATGTCGGCCAGCGTGACCTGCTCGAGCACGGCCCGCTCGTTGGCGCGCAGCGCGATCCACACCTGCTGCAGGGGTTCGGCCACGCCCGGGTACGTCACGTTCTCCGGGCGCTCGCCCCGGACGCCGAGCAGCTGTCCGTCGATGGCCCTGATGATGTCGGCCAGCGCGATCTCCGCCGCCGGGCGCGCCAGCCAGAAGCCGCCGTCGGGCCCGCGCTGGCTGCGGATGATCCCGGCCCGCCTGAGCTGGGTCAGGATCGTCTCCAGGAACTTACCCGGTATCTGCTGCGCACGGGCAAGCTGATCGGCCGTGACATGGCCGCTGCTGGCCGCGGCGAGCTCGATCGCGGCGCGCAGCGCATAGTCGGCCCGGGCTGACAGTCGCATGAGGGTCATTATGCACGTTCCCCACTGCTTTTCTGGCATTGGCGGGCGAGGCCGCCGGCAGTGGCCAGGCTCTGTTAGCCTCGCAGGCGGACGCAACAACCGGGCCTGGGGGAGTATGTCCGAGCCAGAGGAAGAGGTGGCCGCCACGTCGGCTGTCGCCGTAGCCGCCGCCGAAGCCGCCGCAGCCGAAGCCACCGCAGCCGGCGCCGGCGCCGCAGTCGGCGCCGACGCCGCCGAAGCCACCGCAGCCGCCGCCGCCGTAGCCGCCGCCGAAGCCCCCGAGGGTGACGCCGGCGCCGAGGGTGACGCCGGAGCCGCCGGGAGCGAGGCTCAGCCCCGGCGTCTGCCGTGGTGGCGGGCCGGGTGGCTGATCCGGCTGGTCTGGCTGGCCGGCCTGATCGCGGCCGGGATCGGGCTGTACCTGTGCTACCTGCACGTCTCGCGGACGGCGCGGGTCGGCTCGGACGGCGCGTCGAACGCGCTGCAGGCCTGGGCCATGCTGCACGGCAACCCGATGCTGCGCGGCTGGACCGTCACCGACGTGTCCTTCTACACCACCGAACTGCCCGAGTACGTGCTCGTGGAGATGGTCCGCGGGCTGCACGCGGACGTGCTGCACGTCTCGGCCGCGATCTCTTACACGCTGGTCGTGCTGACCGGCGGGATGCTGGCCCGGGGGCGCGCGACCGGCCGCGAGGGCATCGTCCGGATGCTCATCGCCGCCGGGATCATGATCGCGCCCCAGCTCGGCCCGGGCGTGTTCATCCTGGTCTTCCAGCCCGACCACATCGGCACCCAGGCGCCCCTGCTGCTGACCTGGCTGGTCCTTGACCGCTTCCCGCGCCAGTGGTACGTCCCCGTCCTGGTCTGCGCCATGCTGGCCTGGGTCGAGCTGGCCGACCGGCTGGTCCTGCTGATCGGCGTGGCCCCGCTGGCCGCGGTGTCCGCCATCCGGGCCTACCAGGCCCTGGTCCAGCGGCGCGAGGGGCTGCGCGCCGCCTGGTTCGACCTGTCGCTGCTGCTGGCGGCGGGCGCCTCGGCGGAGATCGCCTCGATGGTGGTCAAGCGCATCGGCGAGCACGGCGGATACAGCGTGCTGCCGGTCGCGAACTCGCTGGCCCCGGTCAGCGAGATGCCGGCCCACTCCTGGCTGGCCGTCGAGAGCGTGTTCGGGCTCTACGGCGCCAACGTCTTCGGCATCAGCTCGCCCGGCCTCGACGCGGGCATCGCGTTCCTGCACCTGATCGGCCTGGCCCTGGCCGCATGGGGGCTGTGGCTGGTGATCCGGCACTTCTTCAGCTGCGCGGACCGCATCGCCCAGGTGCTCGCCGTCGGGATCCTCGTCAACGTGGCCGCCTACCTGCTCAGCACCGTGCCCACCACGTACTGGAGCGCCCGCGAGCTGGCCGCCGTGCTGCCGGCCGGCGCCGTGCTGGCGGGCCGGATGCTCGGCCGCAGGTTCCTGACGCTGCGGCTGGTCCCGGCCCTGGCCGTGGGGCTGGCCTGCTATCTGGCGGCGCTGGGCTACACGGTCGCCCAGCCGCCCCGGCCCGCCATCACCCAGGACCTGGCCGACTGGCTCGGCGCCCACCACCTGACCTACGGCCTGGGCAGCTACGGCGTCGGCAACGCCACCACCTTGGCCAGCGGCGGCACGGTCAGCGTCAGGTCGGTGAGCTTCTCCAACAACGACGCGGCGCCCGGACCGTACGAGTTCGACCGGGCCTGGTACGACCCGCGGATCCACGACGCGAACTTCGTCGTGCTGATGAACCCGCCCGTCCCGCTCGACAACATCGCGAAGTGGGAAATCCGCGCCGCGTTCGGCCGGCCGACCCACGTCTACGTCTTCGGCCCGTACGTCATCATGACGTACGACACCAACCTGCTCACCGACCTCAGCCCCGCGCTGCCCCCGCCGGCCCCGCCCGGCCCGGCCCCGTCCCCCTCAGCCTCGCCCCGCCCCTGACCCCGGGCCTGCTGCGCCGCTACGCCAGGCCGAGCAGCTCGGCGGCGGCCTGGGCGCTGGCCCGGGACGCGCCGTGCGTGGCGATGTAGGAGGTGCCCTCCGGCGGCTGCCAGAGCGGCAGGCCCATCTCCACCAGGACCAGATCGGGCCGCGCCGCGAGCAGGGCGCCGACCAGCGACCGGGTCCGCTGATCCCGGTGCGCGTCGCGCACCACCGCCACCAGCGAGCGCCCGGCCGCGGCCGCCAGGATCCCCGCGGGGCCGCCCCGCATCCCCGCGGGATCAGCCCGCATCCCCGCGGGATCAGCCCGCATCCCCGCGGGGTCAGCCGGCTCAGGCTCCGCGCCGTTGAGCCACCTGCCGGAGGCACTGACCCGGCGCACGCTGCCGGCCGGCGCCCACGGGCCCAGGCCCCACCGGAACCGCCCCGCCGCGATGTTCTCGCGCGGCTCGACCTCGATGATGACCGGGCGGCTCAGCGTCCGGTGCGGCCCGGAAACCCGCACCGCGCGCCGGGCCGCGGCCAGGCCGATCCCCGGGGCCACGCCGTCGGGCGCCGGACCCGGCGACCGGGTGCGCGCCAGGCCCCCGCGCAGGCGCGCGACCCGGCCGGCGGCTTCCTCCAGCCGCGCCCCGTCGAGCGTGCCGTCGCGGACCGCGGCCACGAGCGCCTCACGGACCGCGAGGTAGTCCTGCTCGCTGCCGTCCCGGCCCAGGCACAGCAGGTCGGTGCCGGCCGCCACGGCCAGCACCGCGGCCCCGGGGATGCCGAACATGTCCCTGGTCGCCCGCATCTCCAGCGCGTCGGAGACGATCACTCCGGTGAACCCGAGTTCGCCGCGCAGCAGCCCGGTGAGCGCGGCGCCGGACACCGTGGCGGGCAGGTCGCCGGTGAGCTCGGGCAGCCGCAGGTGGCTGGGCATGATGGCGAGCGTGCCCGCCCTGATCGCCGCCTCGAACGGCGGCAGGTCGACCAGCCGCAGGTCGGCCAGGCTGCCCTCGATGGTGGCGATGGCCTCGTGGGTGTCCGTGCCGGTGCGGCCGTGCCCAGGGAAGTGCTTGGTACACGCGGCCACGCCCGCGTCCTGCAGGCCGGCCACCGCGGCGGCGGTGTGCCGGGACACCAGGCCGGTGTCCGCGCCGAAGGACCGGGTGCCGACGGCCGGGCTGTCCGCCGAGCCGAGCACGTCGGCGCACGGCGCGAGGTCGAAGTTGATCCCGAGCGCGGCCAGGTCGGCGCCGATCGCCTGGTACACCGACCGGGTCAGGGCGGTGTCGTCGACCGCGCCGAGGGCGGCGTTGCCCGGGTACGGGCTGCCGTCGGCGTACGCGACCCGGGTGACGTCACCGCCCTCCTCGTCGATCGCGATCACCGGGTCGTCGCCCGCGGCGGCCCTGCGCAGCGCGGCGGTCAGCGCGCTCACCTGGTCCGGAGCCGAGATGTTCTGGCCGAAGAGGGTGACGCCTGCCAGGCCCCGGCCGAGCGCGGCGAGCATCCAGCCCGGGGCGGCGGGGCCGGGGAACGGCGGGATGAGGATCGCGTCGGCCAGCCGGCCGAGCACCGGGTCCGCGGGCCTGACGTCGGTGTCCTGGCTCACCCCTTCACCGCCCCGGCGACCAGGCCGGAAGCCATCCGGCGCTGGACGATGAGGAAGAAGACCATCACCGGGATCGTGAACAGGGTGGAGGAGGCCATGATGGAGCCCCAGTCCACCGTGCCGCGGCCGTAGAAGTACGTCACGTAGATGGGCAGCGTGTACTTGGCGGTGTCGGTGCCGAGGAAGGTCAGCGCGAAGATGAACTCGTTCCAGGCGAAGATGAACGCGAAGACGCTCGTCGCCACCAGGCCGGGCGCCACCAGCGGGAGCATGATCCGCCAGAAGATCCGCATCGGGCTCGCGCCGTCGATGGCCGCGGCCTCCTCCATCTCGCGCGGGACGGCGGCGACGAAGTTGCGCAGCATCCAGATCGTGACCGGCAGCGAGAACGCGGTGTAGACGAGGATCAGCCCGGCCAGGTTGTCCAGCAGCCCCAGCGAGCGGAAATCGAGGAACAGCATGATCACCAGCGCCTGCTGCGGCAGCATCTGCACGATCAGCAGCATGATCAGGTACGAGGTGCGCAACCTGAACCTGAACCTGGCCACCGCCATCGCCGCGAGCAGCGCTATCAGCGTCGACGCGACCACCGAGACGAGGGTGACGAACAGGCTGTTCTTCAGGAAGTTCCAGTACGGCAGCCCGATCACCTTGCCGTCGAGGACCGAGCGGAAATTCCCGAGCGTCGGGTGGGCGGGCAGCGGGTGCGGCGTCAGCGAGTAGATCTCGGTGGCCGGCTTGAACGCCGTCGACACCATCCACAAGATCGGGAACAGCGTCACCAGCGCGACGAGCACGCCGAGCGCGTTCAGGCCGGCCCGGCGGAGCGTGCGGGATCTGAACCTCAATTGATCGCCCCCTGCCTGACGGATGCCCGGACGTAGCCGACGGTGATGATCAGCAGGATCACCGTGAGGATGAGCGCCAGCGCGGACCCGATCCCGTAGTTCGGCGGCATCGTGAACGCCCGGTCGTAGACGTAGATGCCCAGGTTGTATTCGTCCCGGTTGCCGAGTTCCCCGGTGACCAGGAACGCCTGCGTGAACACGCCGAAGTCCCAGATGATCGACAGCAGCAGCAGCACCAGGAAGATCGGCTTGAGCAGCGGATAGGTGACCCGCCAGAAGATCCGCCACGACCCCCCGCCGTCCACCCGGGCGGATCTCCGCCGTCGGGATCGGCGAGCCAGATGAAGATGACGCTCGCGGATACCGCGGGCGTGGCCCAGGCCAGCATGACCGCGCTCGACACGAACGCGGACATCTTCCGGCCCAGGCGGTTGAGCAGCAGGCCGACCAGGGTGCCGGTCAGCAGGGTCAGCGGCACCACCACGGCGGCGAAGATCAGGCTGATCCGCAGCGACAGCCAGAACTCCGGATCGGCCAGGGTGGCGCTGAAGTTGGCCCCGCCCACCCACTTGGTCGGCGCCACCCCGGTGACCTGCGGCAGTCCGTATTCCTGGAAGGAGAACTCCGCGATCTGGATGGTCGGCCAGAGCAGCAGCAGCCCGATCGCGGCCGCCGACGGCAGCAGCAGCAGGTACGGCGTCAGGTGATGGCGCCGGATGAACACCGCGGCGCGCTGCCGGGCGCCGCGCCCGTCCCGAAGACCCCGAAGACCCCGCGGCACCGGGCCGGCCGGGCCGCGGCGGCCGGCCCGGCCGGCCGGGAAGGACCCCGGGGTCCCTTCCGGCCGGCCCGAAGCGGTTCTCACCATCGGGAGACTAACCGGCTAGCCCTGGCTGCCGTTGTTGAGGACGTTCTGCAGCTGGGTATTGGCCGCGGCCACCGTGGAGGCGAAGCTGGCCCCCTTCATCAGCTGCTTCATCATCGTGGGGAGGATCAGGTCGGTCGCGTCCGCCGTGGCCCAGTTCTTGGCGTTCAGCGGGGCGATCTGGCTGTCGGTCGCCGCCTTGGCGAAGCCCGAGAGCAACTGGCTGCTCGCGTAGGAGCCGCCGGTGAGCTGCGACGTGTACGGCGGGAAGAAGCCCTGGGAGTTGGCGAACGAGGTGGAGTTCGGCACCGAGTCCATGACCTGGACCAGGTCCCAGGCCGCCGTCTTGAACTTGCTGCCGGACCAGACCGCGAGGTCCGAGCCGCCGGAGAAGACCGGCGCCGGGTCCGGGCCGTTCTCGCTCGGGATCGGGAAGGAGGCCCAGCTGGACTTGCCCACGGCGTTGGCCGGGAAGGTGCCCGAGGCCCACGGCCCGTCGATGTACATGTCGAGCTTGCCGAGGGCGAAGTCCTCGTTCGGGCCGCCCGACGTGGCGCCCACGTTACCCAGTTCGGTCTGGCCGATGTACTTGGCCGGAGAGACGTGGTTGGCCAGGTACAGGTCGACGTAGTACTTGATGCCCGCCTCGGACTGCGGAGAGGTCAGCTGCGCAACCCACTTGCCGTTCTGCTGGGTGGCGATCTGGCCGCCCGCGCCCCAGATGAAGCTGGCCACGGCCGGGCTGTCGTAGGTCGGCGCGCCCAGGCCGTACGTGCCCGGGTACTTGGCCATCAGCTTCTTCGCGTCGGTGACGAGCTGGGCCCAGGTGGTGGGCGGGCTGGTGATGCCCGCGGCCTTGAACTGATCGGTGCGGTACCAGATGCCGCGCACGCCGCCGAACCACGGGACCGCGTAGATGGTCCCGCTCTGCGTGTCGTTGGCGAGCATGCCGGACACCACGTTGGACTTGTTGGACCAGGCGTTCACGTTGGACGTGATGTTGGCGAGCATGCCGAGCGACGCCTCGGTGGGCGTGTCGGTGTTGCCGAGTTCGGTGATGTCGGGTGCGTTCTTGCCGCTGGACAGGGCGTTCGTCCAGTCGGCGGTGCGGTTCGTCCAGGGGACGAACACGACGTGGACCTTGGTCTTGGCGTAGGCCGGGTAGTCCTTGCGGAACTGGCTGACCACGCTGTTCATCCAGGTGACCTGCGCGGGCGTGGAGGAGCCCATCCGCCACACCGTGAGCTGCGCTGGCGCCGCCGATGAGGACGTGGACCCGGCGGCTGGCGAGCCGCTTGAGCTGCAGCCCGCGATAGCGAGGGCCGCCGCCGCGCCCAGCGCGGCGATCGCGGCCGGCGTTTTCCTGAGTCTCACTGCTGGCTCTCCTTCCGGTGGTCCGGGTGGTTGCGGGGTAAGGAATGCGGGTTTCGGAGTACGGCGTGAGCCGTCGAGGAGAAACTATCAGGAAACTTTCCTATAAGATAGCCTCCGTTGCCGTATAGAGACCAAAAGTCTTCTCTGCGGGAGCGTGACCTAGGCCGCATTCGCGGCGCCCTGCCCGGCACCGCGAATGCGGAACCGGGCTGGTTACGGCACACTAGGCCAACGGATGCATGAAGGGACCGCGATGCAGTCTCAACCCGGATCACGGGCTTACCCCGGAGCGCGGGCTCAGCCCGCAACGCGGAGGCGGCCCGGCACGCCGAGCCTGCTGCGTGAGCTGAACGACCGGGCCGCGCTCGACCTCCTGCTCGGCGGCGAGATGCTCACCCGGTCCCAGATCAGCGAGTACACCGGGGTGTCCAAGGTTACGGTGTCGCAGATGCTGACCAGGCTGGAGGAACGCGGCCTGGTCGCCATCGCGGGCGAGCAGGCCGGGGGCCGCGGCCCGAACGCCGCGCTGTACTCCGTCGTCCCGTCCAGCGCCTACGTGGCCGGCCTGTACGTCGACTTCGATCTGGTCAGCGCCGCGGTGGCGGACGTCACCGGCCGCCGCGTGGCCGAGGTGAGCGGCAACCCGAACGGGGCCGATGACCCGGTCGAGCTGGTCCGCGGCACCGTCGAGCGGGCCTGCGCGAGCGCCGGGCTCGAGGTCACCAGGCTGAGCGCGCTGGTGATCGGCAGCCCCGGCGTGGTCGACCCGCGGACCGGTGACCCGAGGCTGGCGGTCAACCTGCCCGCGTGGCACGAGGGCGCGCTCGGCGCGCTCAAGAGCGTCTGGCACAAGCCGGTCGTGATCGAGAACGACGTGAACCTGGCCGCGATGGCCGAACGGGCGGACGGCGCGGCCGCCGGCGCCGACGATTTCGTCCTGGTCTGGCTGGGCGTGGGCCTCGGCCTGGCCACCATCTTGGGCGGGCGGCTGCACCGGGGCACGGCCGGGGCGGCGGGCGAGATCGGCTACCTGCCGGTGCACGGCGCCCCGCTGCACACCGATATCAGGCACCCGGCCAGCGGCGGGTTCCAGTCCCTGGCGGGCGGCCTCGCGGTGCGTGAGCTCGCGGCCAAGCACGGGTTCGCGGCGCAGACGCCGGCCGAGGCGGTCCGCGCCGCCGTCGCTGGCACCCCTGACACCACCACCGACGCGGGCGCCGCGTTCCTCGGCGAGCTCGCGCACCGGGTCGCGGTCGGGGTTGCCTCCGTCTGCGTCGTGCTCGACCCGGGCCTGGTGGTGCTGGGCGGCGAGGTGGGCCGGGCCGGCGGCACCGCCCTGGCGGACCGGGTCGCCGCGGCGGTGGCGAGCATCTGGCCCTCCCGGCCGCGCGTGGTGCCGACCAGCGTCCCGGGCGAACCCGTGCTGCGCGGCGCGATGCTGGCGGCCGTGGCCCAGGCGCGGGCGGCCCTGCTGGCCTCGGTGGCCGACCCTCAATAGTCCAATTCCCAGCAGCCGCTTTACCGAACATCCGTAACAGGCACTCCCTACCCTCAGTAGCGTCGCTACTCAGCCCCGTAGCGCCTTCCCCGGACCTTCGTTAGAGGGGTATGGAAACCGGGGTGCACGTGCATAATGGTGTCTTAGTGAAGATCCCGATATGGGTAAAGCTCCCCGTGTCTGAACCCCTTCGTGTTATTGATGGAGTATTCCGAGGAGGTTTTCGACACCGGATGAATAGTTAGGGGTAGCAGGCGGTGGTGCCCTCAGGAGGAATGGCGGCTGAGCCGGCGGCTCGGCGATTCCGTGTGGGCGAGGTGCCTCCGCTCGCCGAGGGATACACCGAGCGGCCTGACACCGCGCGCGGCATCATGGACGCGCTGGCCCCGGGCACGACCCTGGCGCTGGTGCCGGGCTCGGCTTTCGCCGAGGGGCCGTCGAACTGGCTGGGTGCCTGCGGCAAGACCCAGATCGCGGTGATCATCGCCGAGTCGCTGTGGCGGTCCGGGGCCATCGACGCGCTGGTCTGGATCCCGGCCACCAACCGGGCGTCCGTGCTGTCGGGGTACGTCCAGGCCTCGGCGGCGGCCTTCGGCATCGAGCCGTCGGGCACGGCCGAATCGGTCGCGGCGCGCCTGGTCAGCTGGCTGACCGCGACCGATCAGCGCTGGCTGGTCGTCCTGGACGACCTGCAGGACACGACCGACCTGGACGGGCTCTGGCCGGAGGGGCCGAACGGCCGGGTGCTAGTCACCGGGACGCAGTCCTCGCTCGCCTCCGGCCGGCGCGGGACGCAGATCATCCCGGTCGGCTTCTTCAGCGTCCGCGAGGCGCTCAACTGCCTGACCGAGCGGCTCAGCGTGAACCCGGCCCAGCGCCAGGGCGCCATCGACCTGATCGAGGCGCTCGGCCGCGAGCCGC
>WNGL01011878.1_pt1 | contig 21715 bp, 20 predicted proteins | sample 5400591 | NCBI WGS metagenome assembly WNGL01 (sample SAMN13153377, study PRJNA577476) | soil metagenome | isolation source: 80 cm soil or saprolite under Garry oak tree replicate 1 | place: USA:California | collected 2016-06-15 | reverse complement strand
GGGCTTGGCGAGGGAGGCGGCAGCGGCGTCTTCGCGGGCGTGTTGCGGCACGATGTGAACGTTCTAGCGCGGGCGGCGGCCGGGTGGGGATCCGGCATGTGAGCGCCGGGAACCCCCGTGCATCGCACGACCCAACTCTTCAGTCGACCTCGTGGATATGCTCGCCCGGTTCGACCGGCTCTGGCGCCGTGACTAGGCGCCAAACCCGACGGTGCCTCCACGGAATCAGGCGACGGGGCGCGGACGGTTGCGGACAAGAGCGGAGAAGGACGGGCGCTGAAGCCGCTGTGGCTCAGGGCGTTTGTTGGGATTCGCGTGTCCCGTCCATGTCGCCCTCCGTAGGTCCCGCGCTCGCGCCAAACAGCTGCACTGCAACGAAAATCGGTGATGTGACGCCCGCCTGCCCGTACGCCTGTTAAGGGGCTCATAACCCGAAGGTCCCAGGTTCAAATCCTGGCCCCGCAACCACTCTGAAGCCCCCGGACAACGCGGTTCCCGCGAATGTCCGGGGGTTCTGCTTTTGCGCCCTCCGGGGCGCCGCGGCGACCGTCAAGGCGGCCACGAGCATCCGTGCACGAGAGCCTGCCATCGAGCCTCCGAACGCTCACAATCCGAGCGGTGGGACGGAAGCATCCGGCGCGATGGTCGCCTGGACGTCGTAGTCGGGAGGGAAGAGGAGGTCGCCCTCCTCCAGGTAGACGCAGATCTGGGCCCGCTCGAGTGCGCTGGGCTCGCCAAGCCATGCAACGGTGGCCCGGAAGAGGTCGGAGCGGAGAAAGGCCTCGGCGTCATCCTGGGTCTCCCACACGAAGTTGCCGCCGCACTCTCCCCGCTCCGGCGAGAGCAAGAATGCCGTGGAGCGGAGCCCCGGCACGAAGCGGTAGCTGTCGAAGGCGCGCTTGATCAGGGACTGCCGGAGGTGTTCCCAATCGGTCCCCGGCTTCACCGCATATCGGATCGTCGTCGCGAACATGACCTTTCCTCCGGAGGTCAGAACCACCTCCGGAGTGGGGATAAGCGCAGCAGCAGCGCCTGCCACCCTTGCATCCCAAGGGAGCTCCGCGGGACAAAGTGTTACCCGGCCCTCGCCTGCCTGCTGCGGCAGGGATGTTCCCAAAGGGCCGATGCTGTTCTTCTCCGGCTGCGTCGAGCTCGAGAGGCTACACAGAGCGATACGGAGGAGAGCATGCCGAACAGCGTCTACAAGGTGATCGAGCTCGTCGGGTCGAGCCCGGATTCGTGGGAGAAGGCCGCTGCCAACGCTGTGGAGCAGGCGGCGAAGTCCCTGCGGGAACTGCGCATCGCCGAGGTGGAGTCGCTCGACATGCACTTGGAGAACGGCAAGATTGTCGCCTACCGGGCGAAGCTCAAGGTGTCCTTCAAGTTCGAGGGCGACTGATCAGGGCACGTCCGGCCTTCAGGCGCCGTCCGCACGCTGGTCACCGTGCCCTCAGGGCGGGCGAGTATGGCGCGGCGCGCTGAGCGAGCCCTCACCTGCTCGCCCTCTGGTGGCCTCGAAAGCGTCGGCGCCAAGACCGGTTTCATCGGTTCTCGCGGACGAAGACGACGACGGTCCGGGAGTCCCTGAGCCCTTCGTCGTCGGTGACCGTCACGCTCGCGGCGTATAGGCCCGGTTCGATGTACTCGTGGCAAGTCTGGGCCGTTGAGGCGGTGCCGCGCCCGTCTCCGAAGTCCCACTCGATGTCGAAGGGCTTCCGCTGCGGGTGGTAGCTGTTCGCGGCGTCGAAGCACACCGTCAGAGGCACAGCGCCCTCAACGAAATCAGCTATCGGTACTGCCACCGGTGATTCGCCCGTCGGCTGCTGCATGGGTTCATCGGCGGCCTGCGCGATGCGCGCCGCCGATTCCGGTTTGAGTCGTCGCACCAGTTCCAGTTCCATGTCGAGGACGTGAGACGTCTCCTGGCTGGGCGCTTCCCCGGTTCTGCGCCTCGCGGACGCGTCGAGCGCCTCGCGGAGCCGCGCGTCGTGGCTCACCTGTGCCGTGCTAGAGGAGCAGGCCAATAACAGGAAGAGCGAGGCAGTGGCCCAGACGGCTGTGGTCGGACGGTTCATGGTCGGCTCGGCTAGCTGACCCCCGAGGCGCACGCACGACACGGTCAGGTCTGGAGGCTACGGCCGGCGCCCATCTCGGCCGGTGGGCTCCTGGTCGATGACCTTATCCCTGGCGGCCGAGACCTGCATCACGCCACGGTCGCAGGCGAGGAACGGCGGCAGCCTTTGTCGGGCGGCCGCGGTCGGCGAGCGTCACGGTGACGCCGAGGAGTCGCTCGCACTGTCAGGCGTCGCGCCCTCGTCGGCCGCGTTCGCGCTGTCGTCTGCCGACGCACCGGGGATGGGCGTCACGAGCCCTGGGATGAACAGGAATGGCTCGCACCTCGCGCCGGCGGCACAGGGCGTTGCGTGGTGGGCCCCTGCGTCAGCGCGGCGCCCGTTCGAGGCCCACGGGTTTCCGCGCCGCCACCCGCTGGACGATGCCGAGCTTTGACCGCCGGACTTCTGCGATCTCGAAACCTTCGATGGTGAGGAGCTCGAGCGGTTCACGAAGGAGGTGGTCACCCTCGAGCCATACCGTGATCGGCTCAAGCGCACGCTGGATCGTCCGTACGAGCCGCCGAGGGCTCCGCACGTGCTCCAGCAGGAGCGCGCGGCCCCCCGGCCGGAGCACTCGCTTCATTTCGGCCACGGCCGCACGCGGGTCGGGGATGCTGCAGAGCGCCAGCGTGCATACGACCGTGTCGAACGACGAGTCGGAGAGCTCGAGCGCCTGCGCGTCACCGAGCCTCAGGTCTGCGTCGCGTCCCAGCTCGGCGGCGCGAGCCCTGGCGATCTCGAGCATACGCGCGCTGATGTCCACCGCGGTGATGCGGACGTCCGGAGGGTAGTGCGGCAGGTTTCTCCCCGTCCCGACTGAGATCTCGAGCACGTCGCCCCGAGCACGAGAGCACACCCACTCGCGCCCTCCAGCGAACAGCAATCGCTCTGGGATGCGCACGTTCTTGTCGTATCCGGGGGCCAGTCGATCCCAGATCCGGCGAACGCGGTCCGATTCCGCCCTCGTTGCCATCATTTCCATCTGGGCCACTCTAAGCGGCGGCCCACCGTCGCGTCTCGCGCATCCGCACCGCGACCACCGCGCCGGAGGCGAAGGTGACGGCGGCGACGAGCCAGATCGCGGCCGGAACGCCGAGTGCGTCGGCAGTCAGGCCGGCGAGCAGTGCGCCCACTGCGTAGCCGAGATCGCGCCACAGCCGGTAGACGCCCACCGACGACGCGCGCCACGTCGGGTGCGCGACGTCGCCGATCGCAGCCAGGAGCGTGGGGTAGACCATCGCGGTGCCGGCGCCGAGCAGCGCGCCCCCGACTGCGAAGCCGACGAACCGCGAGGAGAGAACGACCACCGCGATGCCCACGGCCTGCACCCACATGCCGCTCGCAATGAGCCACTTGCGGCCGATGCGATCCGAGAGCGCGCCGGTGACGAGCTGGCCCGCGCCCCAGACGCCGGGGTAGATCGCCGCGAGCCATCCGATCTGCTGGAGGGACATCCCCGCGGCCGCGAAGAACAGCGGGAAGAGCCCCCACGCCATCCCGTCGTTCAGGTTGTTCACGAGGCCAGCCTGGCTGACGGACGAGAGTTCGCGGTCCGTGAACGACGTTCGGAGAAACACCTGGCGCTGCGAGGTTGCGTCCTCCTGCGGAGCGTGGTTCCGCGCCTCGTATCGCGCGTGCCCTTGCGTCTCCCGGACCAAGATCGCGGACAGGCCGAGCCCGACGACCGCGAAGCCGACGCCAAGGTAGAACGGCTGGGGGCGCAGACCGTACGCCGCTGCGAAGTGCCCCGTGGCGAGCGCCGAGAGCGCCACGGCGAGATATCCGGCGAACTCGTTCAAGCCCATCGCGAGCCCGCGCCTCTCCGGCCCGGCGAGGTCGATCTTCATGATGACCGTCGTGGACCAGGTGAGTCCCTGGCTAACGCCGAGGAGCACGTTCGCGAAGAGCACCCAGCCCCAGGTCGGAGCCCACATGAGCAGGAAGGGCACCGGGTTCGCGACGAGCCACCCGGCCACGAGGACGGTCTTACGGCCGAGCACGTCCGAGAACCGGCCGGCGAGGTAATTGGTAAGGGCCTTCGTGATTCCGAACACGACGATGAACGACAGCACCGCTGCCCGCGCGGCGAGATGGAAATCCTGCTCCGCGATCGCCGGTAGGATGCTGCGCTCGAGCCCGACCATCGCGCCCACGAACGCGTTCACGACCACGAGCAGGCTGAACTGCGCCAGGTTCGGACCAAGCCCGAGGCGCAACTCCGCCCGCGGCGGGGTGCCGGCTCGAGCCGGCGGCGAGGCCACCTGCATCACGGCGCCCGCCCCTGGTTGAACCGCAGGATCGCCTCGATGCCTACGGGCTTGGGAGGGATGGCATCGCCGATGGCCATCACGAACTCGTCCTCGGGAAGCGACAGCGCCGGGTTCCAGCGCTTCTCGAAAGCGATGGTGCTCGACGGCTTCCCGCTCATGCCGGCGCCGCACGCCGATCCCGCGAAGTGCGCCGGGAGGACCTCGAGCGTCTCTGGCAGCGAGAGCAGCTTCTCGTGCACGTTGCGGTACAGCTCGGTCGCGCTCTCCCGCGTTCGCCCGGGCAGGTCGGGACGTCCGGTCGCCCCCACGAAGAGCGTGTCGCCGGTCAGGACGAACCATGGCTCCGTCCCGCGACGGAGGTCGGTGACAACGAGGCAAATGCTCTCGGGGGTGTGCCCGGGCGTGTGGAGAACGCGCAAGCGCGTGTTGCCGAGCTCGATGTCCTGTCCATCCTCGAGCGGCTCGAACGGGAACGCGACGTCCGCCGAGCGATGGAGGCAGTACCTCGCGCCCGTGAGCTCCGCGAGCACGCGGCCGCCGGAGCGATGGTCCGCGTGCACGTGGGTGTCGATGACGTGCGTGATCTGCATCCCCTTCGAGCGGGCGAAGTCGGCGTACGACCGCACGTCCTCCTCCTGGGGATCGACGACCGCGCACTTGGCGCAGGTCGCGCAGCCGAGAACGTACGCCGCGCAACCGGTCTCGTATCGATAGAAGGGCCTGAGGAACATGGAGCCTCCCGTGAGGACGGGCGTCTTCGCTTCGAGCCGCGAGCAACGAACTCGCAGAGGCTCCGGCCCTGGGGTGCCGAAGCGTCAAGTCGAGACATGGCCTGCGCGCGGCCGCGGATCCACCGCCGGGCGATCATCAATCCAATCAGGCGCTCTTATCGGAGTGCCGCAGCCGAGCCCGCAGCAGGTCCATGAGCTCCCGCATCGGAGGTGTCACCTGCTTGTCGCGATGGTACACGGCGAAGAGGCCGCGCCGCACGTCCAGCTGCTGGACGCGGACCTCGACGAGGCGCCCCGTCTCGATCCCGTCGGTCGCCGCCCGCTCCGACACGAAGGCGTACCCGAGCCCCGCCTCCACCGCCCGGACGATCGCTTCGGGGGACGGAAGCTCGAAAGCGGGCACGAGCTCGACGCCGAGGCTTGCGAGCGAGCGCTCGACCGCTGTCCGTGTCGCGCTGCCAGGCTCCCGCGCGACGAGAGGCCAGTGGGCGAGGTCACCTGGTCGGATGCGCCTCGTCTTGCCGATCAGTGCCGGTGCGGCGACAGCGATGATCCGGTCCTCCCCCAGCTCGGTCTCGAAGAGCTCCTCGTGGGTCGGCCGGAAGCCGCAGACGCCCAGGTCGAAGTCGTTCGCGACTGCGAGCGCCTCGATGCGGCTCGAGTTGGCGATCCTGAAGTCCAGCTGGACCAGCGGGAAGTCGGCCCGGAAGCGCCCCAGCACCCCCGGGAGGAGGTAGATGCCCGGCGTCGTGCTGGCCCCGACGCGCAGCCGTCCTGCGTTCCCTGTCGACACGGCTCCGACGGCCTCGCGGGCGCGGGAGAGGGTCGAGAGCACCTTCACGGCTTCACGCGCGAGCACCTCTCCCGCGGGCGTCAGGTAAACGCGCCGCCCGATCCGCTCGAAGAGCGTCGCCCCGAGATCCTTCTCGAGCGACGCGATTTGCTGGGAGACGGCCGACTGAGTGATCCCGAGCCGCTCCGCGGCGTGGCGGAAGTGCAGCGTCTCGGACAGGGCCTGGAACGTGCGTAGCCTGTGAACATCCACTCATCACGAATCCTAATCGAGCGAGGCACGGCTGCTGTGCCCGGCTGAGGCTCCGGCGCGCGGGCGCGGCCGAAACAGCTTGTTGTAGACGAGAGAAGGGATGCAGAAGTGCGTCGTGCCGACGATCGCCGCGACGATGGTCAGCGTGCCGCCAAGCACGTACCCGAGTGCCGCCGCTCCCTGGTGGAACGCGAGCCCGGTCCCGGTGAGCCAGGCCGCCGCGATCCCACATGCGAACCGGCGTTGGGGGCCGTGGTGGGGGAGCGGCCGCGTCCCGGTCAGCTGCCGAACGACGTGGCGGCGGGCATTGGAGACCTCCTTCTGCGCGCCTCATGCTCCTGTGGCGGGCGCCCCGCAATGCAGCGTTGCTTCTCCTTCCGATGAGCATCGGTTGATGATCGGGACGCCGCAGGACAAGTCCCACGCCGGGGCACGCTGGGCTGCGCGGTCGAGGCACGCTCCTTGACGGTGCGCCCGAATCCTCCTACTCAAGGACCGTCTTGAGTAGAGGAGAGCGCACGTGCCCAGCCCCGGTCGCCGTTTCAAGAACGCCATCTACGAGCAGTTCGCGCGCGTGTCCAAGGCGCTCGCGAGCCCGCACCGGATCGAGCTCGTCGAGCTGCTCTCGCAGGGATCGCGCACGGTCGAGGCGCTCGCCCGGATGACCGACATGAGCCTCGCGAACACCTCGCAGCACCTCCAGGTGCTGCGAGGCGCCGGGCTCCTCGATGCTACAAAGGAAGGGCTCTTCGTGACCTACCGGCTCACCGATCCCTCCGTCGCCGATCTCCTGCTTGCGCTGCGGAAGGTCGCCGAGACGCGTCTCGCAGAGGTCGCGAAGATCTCCCGCGACTTCCTCGCGGAGTACGCGCAACTCGAGCCCGTGGACGAGGACGCGCTCCGCCGCAAGGTGCGCAAGAGCGAAGTCACCCTGCTCGACGTGCGCCCACCCGAGGAGTACGCGGCCGGCCACATCCCCGGCGCTGCGTCCTCGCCGTCGAGGCCGTGAAGCTCCTGCGGGCGCGCGGGTTCAGGGCGGTCCGGCTCGAGGATGGCGTGCTCGACTGGGCAGCGCGCGGGCTCGAGGTGGAAGCGAAGCCATCGGGATGAGCGGGTGGACTCTTCGGCGGCGGTGATCGAGGCCGCCCGGCGCGGTTGACAGGGGCAGCTCCGCCTGCTTCATTACTCAACTGACTTCTTGAGTAAGGCCCGCCTGCTATCCCGGGGAGACCCACACCGATGCCTTGCCTCGCCTGCACGCAGCCCTGCACGAGCGCCTTCTGTGACCCCTGCGCAACGCTCGAGTACCCACAGCTCATCCGGGCCTACTGCCACCACTCCACCTCCACGAATCCCGTCGAAATGGCGCAGGCCCTGATGACTCACCCCAGGTTCCCGGCCGCCGGCCAGGCGCACCACCCCCTCGTGTCCGGGGTGCTGGTCGCCGCCTACCGAAATGCAGGTGGCGATGCCGGGGCCGCGGAGATCGACACGGCCATCCAGCGGGCCAACACGATCCCCGGAGGTTTCTGCGCAGGGTTCGGCGCCGACGCCGCGGCCATTGCCTGCGGGATCGCGGTGAGCGTGATCGAGGGCGCGACGGTGAAGGCGGAGCACGCGGTGGCGCGCTCCCTCGCCCACACGCTCACCGGCCAGGGCCTCCTCCTCATCGCGAACAACCACGGAAACCGCTGCTGCAAGCGGAGCGTGTTCACGGTCCTGGAGCTCGCCGCGCACTTCTTCACCGCGACGATGGGCGTGCCCCTCGCGCCGCCGAGGGGCCGCGTCGAGTGCGCCTTCAGCGGGCAGAACAAGCTTTGCAACGAGGCGGACTGCAAGTTCTATCCGGCGGTTCCGCACGTGAAGGCGAAGCCACCGCTCGCCGTGCTCGGGTGACGCGTCGAGAGCGAGATCGGAGGCAAGCGCGCTGACGGAGGTGAGTGGCGCGGGCGCTCGCCGGCACCCCGACGCCGCTCCTGCGCGGCGTCCCATCGAGAAGCGTTCCTCGCGTTCGTCACCGCACCTCGAGCACCCCTCCGATCATGCCCATCGCGCACGAGTACCGGATCTCCCCGGTGCTCTTCGGCGTGAAGGACACGGTGACGGGCTTGTTCAGCGGAAGCTCCGCCGTGATGTTCTCGCTCGGGATCACCACCTCCTTCGCGCAGGTATCGTCAGTCTTGCGCGTGATGACGAGCTTCACGGGCTCGCCCGTCGTCAGCTTCACGCGCGACGGCTCGAACCCTTTCTTCGTCACGCTCAGCTCCACGGTTCGGGACTGCGCGGCCAAAGCCGTCGCCGGACCGGTGAGCGCGAGGACCGCGAGTGAGCCAGCGACCAGATTCCTGAACGTCATGTCGTTCTCCTCTGCGATCGCGAACGCTCGTCGCGCTCGATGGGATGCGCGCGGCCAGCAATGGCCGCTGCGTTGGGGGCCCGATCGCACGCCCCCGGAGGTCTCTCGATCGCTCACGTCACGGCCTGCTCCGCGGCCGGAAGGCGGCGTGCCTTCCAGACGAAGTAGATGGCCGGGTAGACAACGAGCTCCAGGATCGCGGACGTGACCACGCCCCCCACCATCGGCGCGGCGATCCGCTGCATCACGTCGGCGCCTGCGCCCTGCGACCAGAGCACCGGGAGCAGGCCGGCCAAGATGGTCGCGACGGTCATCATCTTGGGGCGGATGCGCTTCACCGCGCCCTGGAAGATGGCTGCTGTCGCGTCGGCGCGCGTCACCGGCGTCCGCTCCCGCCACGCGAGATCGAGGTAGAGGAGCATCACCACCCCGGTCTCCGCGTCGAGCCCGGCGAGCGCGATGAGGCCGACCCAGACGGCGACCGACAGGTTGTAGCCGAGCGCCCAGAGAAGCCAGAACGCGCCCACGAGCGAGAAGGGCACGGCCAGCATCACGATGATGGCCTGGACGGCGCTCCCGCTGTTGAAGAGGAGCAGGAGGAAGATGATGGCGAGGGTGACCGGGACGACGACGGCGAGCCGTGCCTTCGCCCGCTCGAGGTAGCGGTATTGGCCGGCCCACTGGAGCCGATAACCCGGTGGCAGCGTGACGTTCGCGGCCACCGCGGAGCGCGCATCCTTCACGTAGTCCTCGATGGGCCGCGCAGTGTCGGCGAAGACATAGGCATAGAGCTGGCCGCCCTCGTCGCGTAGCATGGAGGGACCGTCGCGCGACACGAGGTGCGCGAGCTGCCCGAGCGGGATCTGCGCGCCCGCCTTCGTCGCCACGAGCGCGCGCTCGAGGTCGGGAATGCTGGAGCGGAAGTCGCGCGCGTAGCGGACGGTGACCGGGTAGCGCTCGCGCCCCTCGACGGTGGTGGTCACGGTCGCGCCGCCGATGGCAGCCTCGATTGCGTCCTGGACGTCGGCGACGTTGAGGCCGTAACGCGCGGCGGCTTCGCGATCGATGTCGAAGTCGAGGTAGTGGCCACCGCCGATTCGCTCGGCGAAGGCGCTCCTCGTTCCGGGCACCTTCTGGAGCGCGGCCTCGATCTGGCGGCCCACGTCGTCGATGACCTTCACGTCCGGACCGAGCACCTGGATGCCGAGCGGGCTCCGAACGCCGGTGGCGAGCATCTCGGTCCGCGTCTGGATGGGCATCCACCAGACGTTGGGCATCCCCGTGAACTGCATCGAGTCGTCGAGCTTCTTGACGAGCGCGTCCCAGTCCTCGCCCGGCGGCCACTGCTCGCGCGGCTTCAGCTCCACCACCGTCTCGAACATCTCCAGCGGCGCCGGATCGGTGGGAGTGGAGAAGCGTCCCGCCTTCCCGAAGACGCGCACCACCTCCGGGAACGTCTTGAGCAGGCGATCCATGCGCTGGAGCGTGTCCCGGGCGCTCTCGTCGCTCATGCCGGGCACGGCCGTCGGCATGTACAGGAGCGAGCCTTCGTTGAGCGGCGGCATGAACTCGCTGCCGAGCCGGCCGACGATGGGAACGGTCAGGATGACCACGATGGCGGCGCCGACGATGACGGGCCAGCGGAAGCGCAGCGCAAAGTGACAGACCGGGCCGTAGAGGCGGTCGAGCGCGCGGGCCAACGGGTTCTCATGCTCGGGCCGAATGCGGCCCCGGATGAAGAGCGCCGCGATGGCGGGCACGAGGGTCACCGACAGGATGGCCGCGAAGGCCATCGAGAAGGTCTTGGTGTACGCGAGCGGCTTGAAGAGCCGCCCCTCGGTTCCTTCGAGCGTGAACACCGGCAGGAAGCCCACCGTGATGACGAGGAGCGCGAAGAAGATCGGCCGCCCCACCTCGGTGAGCGCCCGCGTCACGACCTCGTCGCGCAGCTCCTTCTTGCCCTCCTGCTCCCAGTGTTCGAGCCGCTTGTGCACGTTCTCGACCACGATGATGGCCGCGTCGACCATGGCGCCGATGGCGATGGCGATGCCGCCCAGGCTCATGATGTTGGCGGTGAGCCCCATCCGCGCCATGGGCACGAACGAGAGCAGCACGGCGGTGGGCAGCGTGATGACGGGGACGAGCGTGGAGCGCACGTGCAGGAGGAAGACGAGGATGACGAGGCTCACCACGATCATCTCCTCGACGAGCGTGCGCTCGAGGGTCCGGATGCTGGCTTGGATGAGCGTGGAGCGGTCGTAGGTGGGGACGACCTCGACGCCTGCGGGGAGCGTGGGGCGGAGCTCGTCGAGCCGCTCCTTCACCGCGCGGATGACATCGAGCGCGTTCCCGCCGTGGCGCATGATGACGACCGCGCCCACGGTCTCGCCCTGGCCGTCGAGCTCCGCGAGGCCGCGCCGCTCCGCGGGGCCGACGCGGACGTGCGCGACGTCGCGCAGGGTGATGGGCGTCCCGTTCTCGCTCCCGAGGACGGCCTTCTCGAGCTCGGCAGGCCGCGTCACGTAGCCGCGTCCGCGGATGAAGTGCTCGGTGCCGGAGACCTCCAGGACGCGTCCGCCCACGTCGTTGTTCGAGCGTTTCACCGCGCCCATGACGTCCATGAGCGAGACGCCGAACTGCTGGAGGCGGTTCGGGTCGAGGTCGATCTGGTACTCCTTCGTGAAGCCGCCGACGCTCGCCACCTCCGCGACGCCGGGGACGCTCTGGAGCGCGTAGCGGAGGGTCCAGTCCTGGAGCGACTGCAGCTCCTGGAGCCCATGCTTGCCCGTGCGGTCCACGAGCGCGTACTCGAACACCCAGCCGACCCCGGTCGCGTCGGGCCCGATGACGGGTGTCACGCCCTCGGGGAGCTTCGACTGGATCGACGACATGTACTCGAGGACGCGGCTGCGCCCCCAGTAGAGGTCCGTGCCGTCGTCGAAGATGACGTTCACGAACGACATCCCGAACATCGACTGGCCACGCACAGCGGTCACGTGCGGCGCGCCAACGAGCCGGGTGACGATGGGATAGGTGATCTGGTCCTCGACCAGGTCCGGCGAGCGGCCCATCCATTCGGTGAAGATCGTCACCTGGACGTCGGAGAGGTCGGGCACGGCGTCGAGTGGGGTGGAGCGCAGCGACTGGACGCCCAGGCCCGCCGCGAAGACGACGAGGGCGACCGTGACGAGGCGATGCCGCGCGCAGAGCGCGATGAGCTTCGCGATCACGGCCGGCTCCAGCGCGGCACGAAGTCGCCGGCCTGCGCGCCGACCTCGACCTCGACCGGCGCGAGCTTGCCCTCGCCGCGGTCCACGAAGGCGTAGCGGTGGCCGCCGGAGAGGAGCAGCGCTGAGTCGGGCACGGCGAGGCGCGTGCCGAGGGGCGCTTCGATGATCACGTCCGCGAACATCCCGGGCTTGAGGAGGAGCTTCGGGTTCACGAGCTCGAGGCGCGCGTCGAGCGTGCGGGTCTTGGGATCGACCCTGGGCGCGACGAAGGTGACCCGGGCGTCGAGTGCCTGGCCCGGGAGTGACGGCAACGTCACCTTCGCGCGCTGGCCGAGCGCGATGAAAGGCGCGTCGCGCTCGTACACCGCCGCCTGCACCCAGACGCGCCCGAGGTTGCCGATCCTGAAGAGGGAGGCGCCCGACATGACGTGGGCGCCCTCGAAGACGGCCTTCTCGAGCACGACGCCGGCCGCCGGCGAGGCGACCGTGAGGCGTCCGTCGGCCGTGCCCCGGCGTTCGAGCTCGGCGATCTGCTCGTGCGTCACGCCCCAGTAGGCGAGGCGGCGCGTCGCCGCCGTGGCGAACTCGGCGACGGTTCCTTCGCGGCGCGCGTGCAGGAGCTCCTCCTCGGCCGCGAGCAGGTCAGGGCTGTAGAGCGTGAGGAGCGGTTGGCCCTCCTTCACGGTCTTGCCAGTCTCGGCGACGAAGAGCCTCTCTACGTAAGCTTCGTACTTGAGCGTCACGTCCGCGAGCTTCCGCTCGTCGAGGTCGACGCGCCCCGCGGCGCGCAGCGTGACCGTGAGCGAGCGCTCCTCGACAGTCCCCCAGGCGACGCCGATGAGCTGCTGTCGCTCGGAGGGGACCTCGATCAACTTGCCGCTCGCGCCGCCCTCGCTGCCCAGCGTGAAGCCCTTCCGTGGCGGCGAGATCTTGAGCCTCACTTCCTGGTGCGCGTGCCCGGGCGCGTCGATCCCGAGCGTGAGATACCAGTCTCCGTTCATGGAGAGCGGGTAGGTGATGACGTACCGGCCGGATCCGTCCGCGTGGACATCGCCGCCCCCCTTCATCTCGGGCATCGCGCCCATGGCGGGCATGTCGTAGACGAAGGCGAGCTGGGCGCCGTCCACCGGCTTCCCGCTGGCGTCCTTCACGGTCGCGATGAGTCGGTTGTCGCCGGTGGTGGGCGGGTCGGGCTCGATGGCAATCCGGACGTCGAGGTCGCCGGCTTTCGCCGTCGTGGACTTCGCTCCCTGCGTGCACGAAGAGAGCAGGAGCGCTCCGGTGGCGGCTGTGAGCCAGACGATGGAGGCGTGGCGCATGGTCCGCTCCTAGTGGGACTGACGCGTCCCGGATTCGGCGGCCTGCACGAGGCCGAGATCTGACCCCACCGCGCGCTGCAGGTCGGCGAGGCGCTGCTCGTACATGGCGAGGTGCGTGGCGAGGTCGAGCTCGTGCATCTGCAGGTCGCGCTCGGCGTCGAGCACCATCACGAACGCGCTCCGCCCCGCCACGTACGCCCCCATGGCGCTCGCGAGCGCCTGGCGCGCGACCGGGATGAGCTGGTGGTGCAGCTCGACCTGCCGCCGCTCCGCGGTCAGCTCGGCGTGCGCGTCGGCGACCTCCGACACCACGCGGTTCTCGATGGCGCGCGCGTCGTCGCGCATCGCGCCGAGGTCGGCCTCGGCGCCAGCGACACGGGGGTGGTTCTTCTCACCGGAGAAGATGGGCAGGTTCACCTGGACGCCCGCGAACAGGAAGTCCGCCTGCCCCGGCGCGCGGAAGGCGTGCATCTCGCCCAGAAAGAGGGCCACGTCCGGCACCTTCTCCGCGTTCGCGAGGCGGAGCTTCGCCTCGACCTGGGCGACGGCGGCGCGCGCGACGGCCATCTCCGGCCGCTCCGTCGCGGCGCGCTCGCGCAGGTCTGGCTCGGCGGGGATCGCAGCGGCGAGGCCGGGTTCCACGGTCGGGCCGATCTCCGAGCCGGCCGGCCGGTCGAGCAGCGCCACCAGGCGCGCGTTGGCCGCAGTCCGGCGCGCGAGGGCCGCTTCGCTCTCCGAGCGAAGCTTGAGCGTCTCCGCCTTCGCTCGCAGCACCTCCGACTCCTCGCCACGACCGGCCGCTACGCGCGAGGCGGCGGAAGCCAGGAGGGACCGCAGCGTCCCCTCGATCTCGGAGCTCACCGCGATCGTTCGCTCCGCGAGGAAGAGGTCGAAGTACGCCTTCGCGACCGCCGTCTCGACGTCGCGCGCCTTTGCCTCGGCCGCTGCGACTGCCATGGCCATGTCGCCGCGGGCCACGTCCCGCCGCGCGGCGCGCTTTCCACCGAGCGGGAGCGGCTGCGTGATCTGGACCATGAGCGGGACGGTCGAGAGGTCGATGGGGGCGTTCCAGAGCTGGACCATCAGCATCGGGTCGTCGAGCGCCCCCGCGGGCGAGACCGACGACTCGGCGGCGCGGGCCCGCCCAAGGGCGGCGCGGAGCTCCGGGTTCTTCTGCCGCGCCTCCGCGAGCAGGTCGGAGAGGTGGACCGGTGCGGCTGCTGACATCACGGCGAGCACGAGCGCCAACATGCGGTTGATCCCTTCGACGCGTGGACGCGCGCCGCCGCGGCGGCCACCGCACCCACGAGTTCGCTGAGGTTGTGGACGGATCGCCGCCGGGCACGCGTGGTGCGCGTGGCAGCGCGTGGAGACCCGCTCGGTCTAGATGCGGAGCGGGGTGGGGGGGCTCGTCGAGAGCCGCCGCGGCACGCGGGTGAGTTCGAGCTGGAGCGGGGCGGCGTGGGGAGTCAGGTCCGCGACAAGGGTGCCTGGCGGTGCCGCATCGGGCGGCGAAGCCGGAACCTCACGCGCCGGGTTCGAAGCCGCATGTTGCGCTGCGTCGGTGAGCCGGCAGCAGTTGGGCCGCAGCGAACCCCGATCGGAGCGCTCACAGGACTGGCAACAGGTCGAGTGCCAGGCGCACGCGCGCGCGGGAAGGCTCGCCCCCAATGAGAGCGTGAGCACGAGCGCGGTGGCAAGGACCCGAGACACCGTGTCTGTAGCTGTTCGTGGCCCCGGCGCAACGCACGAGAAAACGCTCGCGGGCGGAAGGGTCCGGTGGGGGCGCGGGCGGGACAAAGCGTGTGCTCGGCGGATCGCCCTCGTCGGCGAGCCGGCCGCCTCCCTCAGTGGGGCGGCGCCGGAGCGCGTCACTCCGGCGCCCGCCCGCCCAGGCTGGCCAGCAGCGAGTAGAGCCGTCGCCGTGTGATCCCGAGCAGCTGGGCCGCGTGAGTCTTGTTACCCCCAGCGCGCTCCAGGGCGGCGAGGATGAGCTCACGCTCGAAGGCGTCCAGCTGGAAGCCCTCGCCCAGCAGGTCGGCTGGCCCGCGGGCCCGAGCGCTGCTGGCAGGGCCGCCCGCGGCGACGTGCTCCGGCTCGATCGCGCCCTCGCCGGCGAGGATGAGCCCGCGCTGGAGCGCATTCTCGAGCTCGCGCACGTTCCCCGGCCAGCGGTGCTCGAGCAGCCGCTGGCGCGCCGCGAGCGAGAGCTTCTCCGGCGGCAACCCGCGCGCGGCAAGGAGCCGGTCCGCGATGGGCAGCACGTCGTCGAGGCGATCCCGCAGTGCGGGCACCCGGACGGCGAACACGTTGAGGCGATAGTAGAAGTCCTCGCGGAAGGCGCCCTCCGCCACCGCCGCGTCGAGGTCGCGGTTCGTGGCCGAGACGACGCGCACGTCGACCGTTCGCGGCGCGGTGGCGCCGAGGGGCACGAACGTCCGCTCCTGGAGGAAGCGCAAGAGCTTCACCTGCGTGGCGGCGGTGAGCTCACCGATCTCGTCGAGGAAGAGCGTGCCGCCATCGGCGGCGGCGAGGTGCCCGGTCTTGCGCTGCACGGCGCCGGTGAAGGCGCCCTTCTCGTGGCCGAAGAGCTCGCCCTCGAGCAGCGTCTCGGGGAGGGCAGCGCAATGGACCTCGACGAAGGGGGCCGCGGCGCGCCCGCTCTGGTAGTGGATGAAACGCGCGAGCTGGCTCTTGCCGGTGCCGCTCTCGCCCAGCAGGAGGACGGTGGCGTCCGTGGGTGCGACCTGCCGGGCGGCGGCGAGGGCCGCCTTCATGGCGGTGCTCTCGGCCACGAGATCCGGGGTCAGCCGGCGCAGGAGCCCTTCGCTGCGCGTCTCGGCGCCGCGCTGGGCGGCGAGCCGCCGCACCCGCATCCGCAGCTCGTCGAGCGCGAACGGCTTCGTGACGTAGTCGGCGGCGCCCGCCTTCATGGCCGCCACCGCGCTCTCGGCGGTCCCGAAGGCCGTCATCACGATCACCTCGGGCGGCGAGGGGCGCGACCGCGCCGCGGTCAGCACGGCCAGCCCGTCCACCTCCGGCATGCGCAGGTCTGTCACCACCACGTCGCAGGCGTGCTCCGAGAGGAGCGCCAGCGCCTCGCGGCCGCCGTTCGCGCGCCGCACCACATGCCCATCGAGCTCGAGCGCCTGGGCCACGTACTTCCCGAGCTTCGGCTCGTCGTCGACCACGAGGACGCAGGCCATGGCGCCTACCTATCCTCTCTCGAGGGGGAGCCGCAGCTCGAAGGTGGTGCCGCCTGGGCCGGTGCCGACCAGCGCCAAGGAGCCGCCGTGCCGGTCGGCGATGCGCCGCGACAGCGCGAGGCCGAGCCCGGTGCCGCCGGCACGCGCCGTCGCGAATGGCTCGAAGAGGCGCGGCCGCACCTCGGGCGCGACGCCGCGGCCGTCGTCGGTGACGCGCAGTAGCGCCTCCCCGTCGCGGACCTCGGCCGAGACGGCGACGCGGCGCGCGCCCGCCTCCGCAGCGTTCTGCAGCAGGTTCGAGAGCACCTGCCGCAGCCGCCCCTCGTCGCCCCGAACGGCCGTGGAGGGGACGTCCACTGCCACCGCGACCGTAGGGTGTGTGCGCGCGACGCCCTGCGCGGCGTCGGCCGCGAGGCCTGCCAGGTCGCAGCTCGTCTCGACCATCGCCGGCTCGCGCGCGAGATCGAGGAAGTCCTGCGTGAGCCGGCGGAGCCGCTCCACCTCGCCCAGCACGTCGGAGAGCGCCTCGCGGTCGTCGGGGCCGAGCCGCCCACCGTCGCGCGCCTGCACCAGCTCCACGGCGCCGCGGATGATTCCGATCGGGTTCCGGATCTCGTGGGCGGTCATGGCCGCCATGCGCGCCATGGCGTCGCCGCGCGCGGCCCGCTCCGCCACCGCCCGGCGCGCTTCCTCGCTACGCACCCACTGCCGCGCCAGGGCGGCGAGGCCCAGCGCGCCAAGCGCCGAGAGCGCCACCGCCGCCCAGAGCGCGCGGCGCAGCCGGTCGCGCGACACGAGGAACGACTGGCCGGCCTCGAGCCCCAGCACCGCTTCGACGCGCCCGTCGTGGGCGCGGACGGGGAAGTAGCCGGTGGCGACGCGGAGGTCGCCCACCGCCCAGGCGAACGCCACCGACGGCTCGCCGCCGAGCGCGCGCGCGACGCGGGTGGTGTCGACGCGCAGGAGGTCTGCGGCGGCGGGCGCGGGTCCGGTGGCGTCGGCCAGCACCCGCAGCGAGGGTGAAACGAGGTAGGCGCCCTCGAGCTCGTTCGCCTTCATGACCGCGCGCAGCGTCTCGGCGTCGGCGCCGCGCGCGAGCAGCTTGGCGGCCGTCTCGCCGGCCCCGCGGAGCCGCTCCTCCAGCACGCGGTCGAGGGCGATCGCTGCCGCGTGGTGGAGCGCAAGCGTGGCGGCGAGCGACCCGGCGAGCGCCACGGCGGCCGCGACCATCGGAGCCAGGACCCGAGGGCCGATCACAGCCCGGCCACCCATCCCAGGCCAACGGTGGGCGCGAGGCGGAAGTAGGTGAAGGCGGCGGCGTTCGACCAGGCCCGTCGCGCCTCGATCGAGGCTCGGAGGAAGGTGCGCGCGGAGAGATCCCACTCCAGCGCGACGGCACCGTCGAGGTAAGTGTCGGAGCGGGTGAGCGCGAGCTGCGGATCGAGGGCGTCGTAGCCACGCCACGACACCCCCGCCTCGACGAAGAGCCGTGCCCGCGGCGGGACGTCGATCCCGAGCCTGGCGTGCGGCCCGTGCTCCACGAACGAGAGCTGCGGCAGGCCGACCCCGTCCCGCGAGAGCCGGTACCCGAGGAGCAGGCGCATCCGCGGCGACAGGAGCGCCGAGGCGCTCGGCTCGCCGCCCTGATAGGTCCCGGAGAAGGGCTGGTAGAGGGTCCCCTGATAGCTCTCGAAGCGCACGAAGTACGACGCCGAGAGCGTGAACGGCCCGGCTGGCGCCCACCCCGCGGCACGCAGCCCGTGCGCAGAGAGGAAGGGCGATCCACCCAAGGTGCGGTACTCGTAACCGTACTCCGCCCAGAGGGCGCGCCGCCCACGCCCGAGCTGCCAGCCGGCGGCGCCGGCGAGGCCCCAGGAGTCGAGATCGCCGAACCGGAGCTGCTGGTGGAACAGGCCGCGGCCGCTGAGGAAGGGGCCGCTCTCGCCCAGGGGCCGGTAGAGCGCGCGCGCGGCGGCGTCCAGCTGGCCGTCGTTCGACGTGTCGATGGGGGTGCCGCTCGGGGCCAGCTGGGCGTTCGAGTCCCAGCCCGAGGCGACCAGCGCGGCCAGGACGAGCCGGCCCGTGCGCCGGGCCAGCCGCGAGAGCGGGGCCGCCAGCGTCGACAGTCGTGGGTCGTGCCCGGCCGCGTCGAACGCGAGCGCTGCCGCGTCGCCGTCGCCCTCGCGCAGGGCGAGGAAGCCGAGGTAGAGGTCGGCCGCCTCGTGATGCGTCGGGTCCTCCCGCGCTTCCCTGAGGCGTTCCCGCGCCTGGTCGTCCTCGCCCAGCTCGTAGCGGCAGACGCCCTCGAGGAGGGCGGCCGAGGCACCTGCGCCGGCCGCGCGCGCGTCCTCGAAGGAGCGGGCCGCAGCGCCGAGGTCGCCCGCCTCCATCTCCTCGAGGCCGCGCTGGAACGGAGCGGCCGCCCCGCGCTCGCGGCAGAGCGCGTCGAGCGCCAAACGGGAGGCCTGGTCGCTGGGGTCCCGCGCCAGGGCCTCGCGATAGGCGAGCGCTGCCGTCTCGATGGCGCCCGCCCGGCGCTCCTCGTCGGCCACCTTCCGGTAGGCGCCCGCGGCCGCTGGATCCGGTGCGCCGGCGAGTGGCGGCAGCGGCGCGCATGGGTCGCCCGCAGCCAGCGCCAGCGCGAGGAGGAGGCCCGTCATCGGGGGCCGCTCGCCGCGGGCAGGGCCGCGCGCTGCGCCGCGGCCTCGGCCAGGCGGTACCGGTCGCCACGTTTCCCGGCCAGCGCCACCGCCTCGGCGCAGTATGCGCCAGCGAGCACGGGCCGGCCGTCGGCGCGCCGCTCGGCGCACCGGGCGAGGTACCAGTCGACGGAGGCGCGCGAGGGTTCGCGCGACAGCTCGGAGGCGATGGCCGCGCGTGTCTTGCGCGCCTGCTCGGCGATGCGGGGGCCAGCGCGCTCGCCCACCTCACCGAGCAGCCGGTCCCCGCAGAGGTAGAGCCGCGCGTCGTAGCAGGCTATGGCGCGGTAGTAGCCGAGCAGCGCGTCGTCGCTCGACTCATGCGCCACCGCGAAGGCCTCCACCGCCTCCTCGGCTCGCCCGAGCTTGACGAGGCTGGCGGCGGCATAGCCGGCGGCATCGGTCGCGCCGAGGGCCTGCGCAACCCGGAACTCGACCAGCGCCGACTCGTATCGCCCCTCCCTGAAGGCGCGCGCGCCGGCGGCGAGGTGCTCCTCCATCCCAGGCTGCCCCGGGGTGGCCAGCAGGAGGTCGAGCGCGAGCAGAAAGACGGTCATCGCAGGGACGTCCGGCTACATGCCGCGGTGCCGTGGATCGGGGGCGGGCATCGTATGGTCGCCGCCCGGCATCGTCCCGCGCGACCGCATCATCTCGGCCGGATCGCAGCTCGGATCACCGCCTTCGCGGTCGCCGTGCATCATCTCGTCGGCGTTGCCGCGGCGCGTGCCCTCGCCACGGGCGTCATGCCGCGCCTGGCTGGCGCCCTTCTTCGCGTGCTCGATCGCCATCCGCTCCGCGTCGCGCTTCATGGTGCGCCTGGCATCGGTCATCTGGGCGGCCGGCAGGGCGCCCTCCGGCAGCACCGGGCGCGCCGACGGCAGCGGCGCCGCTTCTCGGAGCGCCTCGCGCATCGCAGCGCGCACCGCGGCCGGATCGCCGGGGGCGTCTCCGGCGGCGAGGACTGCTGCGAGGACGAAGGCGTGAAAGGCGGGCATCGCGTGCTCCCGGCGAAGGTGTTCCGGCCGCCGCGAGAGACAGCAAGCTACATACCACCCAATCCTTGACGGAGCTTGCGCGCCTGCGCGCGGGCGAGGTGTACCAGCTGGTACGGTTCGGGCGTACCGCAGCGTACGGTCGCAGCCGCTCTGGCTCATGAATCTCGCCGAAGTTGGGCCCGGAGCATCGCGGCACGGCGGTTGCTCTCCCGCCAGTCGTCCGCACTCCCGCGGCCGTCGACGTGGAGCAGCACATGAAGATTCAATTCGCCCTCGCCACCCTGCTGGCCCTCTCCGCCTGCGGTGGCTCGAACGCTGGCGTGAGCCCGACCGACGTGGCCGCGTACCAGCGATCAGCGCTCTCCGCCTCGAGCGCAGTATCCACATACCAGACCACTACCCAGAACATGACCACGCCGGCCGAGTGTCAGGCGGCAGCGCAGCAGTATGCTGCACAGATGGGCGCCGCCATCCAGGCCATGCACCAGACGTCGAGCAGCATGGACGAGCACATGAAGTCCATGGAGCAGCCGGTCGCCGCCGACATGACCTGCGGCGCCGACGTCATGTCCCAGCAGCTCCAGCAGCACCTCGGCGTCGCGTGCTCCTCCGGCGACATGGCCCAGAACCGGACGATCGCGGCGCAGCATTGCCAGCAGATGGCTGCCGACGCGGATCATCTCCAGATGCGCGCGGCCGGGATGGGCGCGATGACGAGCGGCGGCGGCACGATGGGTGGAGGCGGCATGATGGGCAGCAGCAGCGACATGTCGGCCGCGATGGGAAGCATGATGGACGGCGGTTTCACCGCGCCCGACGGCCAGCACATGAGCTGGGGTGAGCCGATGCACGGGTGCACGCTCGCTGGTGGGACTTATCAGCCGAGTGTCGGTGCCGGTGCCGGCGCTGGGTCACCCAACGTGGCGCCGGCGGGGTAGAGAGGGCCGTTCACCGGAGGGACGCACGTCAGTAGCCAGCTGCCCAGCGGACCTGGCCGCCATCTACCTCGTCGACTCCGGCCGCGTCCTCGCTGCCCTGGCCGTCGCGGACGCGGTCCGGCCCGAGGCGCACGAGGCCATCCGGCGTCTCCACGAGATGGGCATTGGCGTGAATGACGCGCCGGCGCTGGCGACCGCTGATGTGGGGTTCGCGATGGGGGCCGGGACGGACGTCGCGGTGGAGGCCGGGGGATGTGGTGCTGGTGCGGAGCGATCCGCGCGACGTGTGAGCGTCCGACCGCCGTTCCGGCTGTCGCACACATCTCCGTAGCGTGACGGCCGCGATCACGGTGTAAGGGCCGAAGTCACCTTGCGACGAGGGCGGATGCGACCTCGGTCCTGCACTTCGCCGTGTTTCCAGGCCTCTCGCGGTGGCACGACCGATGCTCCTGATATCCCCGTCCCCGACTGCATCGGAACACGCCGCGGGCGGACGGAGACGAAGCGAGGACGCGGAGATGTGTAACCGGGCTACCGCTCCGCGTACAAACTCGAGCCCGGGGAGCCCATATCATGATGAAGCGAATGATCCTGTCCGGTCTGCTCGCGTTTGCAGCCGTTCCGGCGCTGGCGTCGGATGTTAGCTACGACGTGGGGGCCTTCCTGGCGCAGACGTCGGAGAGCTCCACCCCGTCGCAGAAGGCAGACAGCGGCGCGAAGGCGCAGAGTCCCGCCAAGCACGATTGCTCGTGCCAGCACCACCACCATTCTTGATGATGGGGCGCGCCGGTCGCCCAATCTCGGGCCGGCCG